>Ga0114129_10007330_pt1 | contig 15702 bp, 15 predicted proteins | sample RhiMetdeltSRZDD1_FD_80071 | JGI IMG/M metagenome (GOLD analysis project Ga0114129, IMG submission 80071) | Populus rhizosphere microbial communities from Tennessee, USA - Rhizosphere MetaG P. deltoides SRZDD1 (version 2) (version 2) | ecosystem: Host-associated > Plants > Roots > Rhizosphere >... | reverse complement strand
TGCGTTTGCCATCTCGTCCAGACGTGCGCGAAGCGCTGCGAATCCGGCTTGGTCCGGATTGTAGACGCCCCATTCGTCTCGCGCGGGTGCGGGAGGCTGCTTCTCAGCCTTCTTCTCTCGCGCCGGGTCCGGCGTCGATGGTCTCGTTGGTCGCGGTGCGGCTTTCGGCGCCGCCTGTGAAGGCGCCGCCGGTGTGTTTGCGCGGGCCGGCTGAACGGCTCGTGACGGCGGCGTTGCCTGTGCAGCCGTTCGTGGCGTAGAGGGTGTCGCAGGCCCGGGAACCGTGGCGCGTGCCACGTTCAGGGGCGGTCGCGGTTGCGCGGCGACGACGGGTCTTGTCGATTCCAGGTTTTCTGTCTTCATACGTTCAAGATCCCGTTGGAGAGCCGACAGCAGGTCGCGCCATTCGGGCGTCCGCGCGGCCGGAGGCGATGGCGCCGCCGTCGATGCAGCCTTTTCCTTGGTGAGGGTGACTGGCTCGATCTCGTGGTATTCGATCGGCTCGGATTTGGTCTCCTGCAACACGGTGACGTTCCGTCGTTTGATTGGAGCGATCGCGCCTGTCGGACGCTCGGCTGCCAGCCGTTCGAGATGCGTGCTGATCTGCATCGCGAAAATCGTCGGATCGCAGATCTCCTGCCCGCGCGCGTTGCGGGCGACGGGCCGAAGAGCTCTGGCCCCGGTTTTCTGCGGCCCGGACACCCGATGACTCGGTGTTTCCAGAATCGGAAGGAGAAGCGTCGGAACTTTGATGCCGTCGGCGGCCAGTTCTCGCAACCGCTCGGCCAGCAACGCCTCCTCCTTTGGCAGGAGCGACGCTGAGATCAGGAGCAGATCAGGAACACGCTCGTCGAGTGTGTCCAGCGCTTCGTGGACCGACGCGACAACGATCATCTCCGCGCGCTGGCTGCGGGCCAGCATGGCGAGCTTCGCGGACTGCCGGCGATCCGGTTCAATTACGAGAATCAATTGCTGCATGGTCGAGCCGACCGTACGCGGCAAGGTACGTACAGTGGTTGCAGCACGTATCGCAAATGATGTTCCCTGTGTGCGTGTCGAATTTCGGGCGTCACTTCAAACGCCTGGTGTGGTGCAACTTAAGTGGCGAAAACTGAGCTCTTATCGCAGGCCGATGTGCCGTTCGACGACAGGGGTTCAGCACACAATTTCAGTTGTGCTCTTACGAATGTGCCGGACGAACGCCGACGAACAGAAGAGCCAGGGAATCAGTCGGGGAATCTGGTAATCGGGTCGGGGGAATCTGGTAATCGGGTAATTGAATAATCGAGTAATTGAATTGCGAGATGGATGGATTGCCCAATCACCAATTCAATTACCCGATTACCCGATTACCCAATTACTCGATCTCCAGGTTCCAGTTTCAGCCGGGCGATCGTCGCGCCCAGATGGGCGGCCGGGTCGTCCCAGAATTCGACGACGTTGGGATGCTGGTCGAGCGCGGCCTGAATCATCCCGCGCTGCACGCCGCGCCCGCGGCCGTGCACGATGCGCACTTCGGTCAACCCGGCCGCCGCTGCCGCCCGAACGTACTCGTCGACGACCGATCGCACGTCGGACGGTGCGAACGCGTGCAGGTCGATTTCGCCTTCAATCGGGATGCGGACAGGGTCGCTCATCGGCATGCCAGGAGAGGAACGGCCGACACGCTGCTAGCTCTTGCGGTACTCGGCGCTGACCGAGGTTCTGATCCCGCCGCGGACGGAAAAGTCACCGACGACGCGCATCCGGCGAGGCTGCAGCAGTGCCACGAGGTCGTCGAGGATTTGATTGGTCACCGCTTCATAGAAAATGCCGCGGTTGCGGAATTCGATCATGTAGTACTTGAGCGACTTGAGCTCCACGCAGCGCGTGTCGGGCACGTAGGTAATCCGGATCTCGCCGAAATCCGGCAGTCCCGTTTTCGGGCAGAGCGATGTGAATTCCGGACAGTCGATCGTGATCTCGTAGTCCCGCTCAGGTCGCGGATTGGGAAACGTCTCGAGCGTCGGGCTTGACATGCTGGAAAATTCTAGCATTTCGATTCGTTTTACCCGTTCGCGTGATTGACACTGGCGAGAAGGGCGCGCTAGGATACGCGGGTTTTTCGAGCAAAACCGCGGTCTTCGGATACGCGCGGCGGATCGGCGGTCGAAATTACACGCGCGTCACGCGATGGGGGGAAACGATGGCTGACGCCCGCAGGATGGGCAAGTCCGAGCTCTTTTCGCATTTTGCCGAGCGGTTCGAGGTCAAGCGGACACAGGCCCGCGAGTACTTCGATGAGCTGACGGCGCTCGCCGAAAAAGAGCTGAAGCGCTCGGGCGAATTCGTGCTGCCCGGTATGGTCAAGCTGGTGGTCCAGAAGCGCAAAGCGCGGATGGGACGGAACCCGGCGACTGGTGAGGCGATCAAGATTCCCGCGAAGACCGTCGTGAAGGCGCGGATCGCCAAACAGCTCAAAGACGCGGTGCTGCCTCGCAAGTAGCGACCGGCTCCAACCGGACCTGCACGAGTTGCTCGGCTTCAGCCGGACCTTTTGCAGGGCCGCTCGTCCGATTCCCCCTCACGACGAGGTCTCTGGATCCCCCGGAGAGCACTCAGAATGTGAGGATGTGAGGATGTCAGGATGTGAGGATTTGACCTCACATTCAGATCCGCACATCCTCAAATTCTCACGTCCTCAACTTCACGTATCAACGCTCAGGCGGTACGCGCGAGCATCCGGCTGTAGAGCGTCGCCGGAACGAGCCGCGCCGCGCGCGCCTCGAGATTGGTCACGGAATCATCGTCGAGGATGACACGGTCGCCGGGCGCCAGCAGAATCTCGGCGCTGTAACGGCGTTGGCCGCGCACGGTGCGGAGTTCGAAATAGCGCACTGGCACGGTTCGATCGTCTACGGTCATTGCCTGCATCTTGACCAAAGTCCGGAACATCGTTTTCGTCCTCTCGCGGAGAACATTCCGCCTAACTGGCTGCTGCCTGCGCCGGGCGATCGGTGGACGGAAAGCGCAGCGTGAACGTCGTGCCGCGCCCGACTTCGCTTTCGACGGTGATGGTGCCGTCGAGCTGTTCCACGATGCGTTTGGAGATCGCCAGGCCGAGGCCCAGACCGCGGCGCTTGGTGGTGACGAAATCGTCGAAGATTCGCCCGAGCCGATCCGCCGGAATGCCCGACCCGGTGTCGGTGACCTGGATTTCCAGGTGCGTGCCGATCCGCGAGGTCGCGATCGACACGCGGCCGCCCGATTCGGTGGCCTGAATCGCGTTGGTGATCAGGTTGCGGAACACGCGACCGAGCGCGAAGCGATCGCCTTCCATGACGAGCGGGCCGTCGCCGTAGAACGCTTCGACCTTGACGCCGTTGCGGTCGCCCTCGGCGCGCATCGGGTCGACGATCTCCGCAATCGTGCCGTTGAGATCCATCGCGAAGCGCTCGATCGGCTTCGGCTTGACGACGTTGCGCAGGTCTTCCATGAAGCGCTTCAGCGTCTGCAGCTCGCGCTCGATCGTTTGATGGAAGCTCACCCGCGATTCGGCGTCGATGTCAGAACGGAGCAGCAGGCGTGTGCTGTTGCCGATGTTCTGAATCGGATGCGACAGATCGTGGACGATGCCGGCGGCGACCCGGCCGAACATCGCCTGCCGCTCCTGGCGCTTGACGTTTTCCTGGAGCTCGACGAGCCGGTCAGCCATCGAATTGAAGGCGTCGCCGAGCTGGCCGAATTCGTCGTTGGTATCGATGTGCACGCGCGATTCGAGGTCGCCGGCCGCGACCGCCTGCGTGCCGCGGTGCAGGATGAAGATGGGCGCGATGAACTTGCGGCCGAAGAACAGGCCGATGCCGATCATCACCAGCAGCGCGATGCCGATGGCGACCGTCAACTGCTGCTGGAGCGCGTTCGCGTTCGCGTAGGCCTCGGCGGTGGGCTGTTCGACGATGACCGTCCAGCCGAGTTGCGGAATCGGCGCAGAAACGGCGACCTGCTGGCTGCCGTCCTCCTCGCGGTACTCCGCGGGCGCCGAGCTCCCTTCGCCGGGCGCGACCAGCGGATGGTTCTTCATGTTGGTCGACTGGGCGACGAGCGTCTTCTTGTCGGGGTTGCCGTGCGCGATGAGCGTACCGTCGGGAGCGACCACGAGCGCGTAGCCGTGTTCGGGAATGCGGATGTTGTCGACCATCCGCCACATTTCTTCGAGGTTGAACTCGCCGACCAGCCAGCCGGCTGGCTGATTGAGGCGCTTCAGTCGCACGACGAATGTCGTCGACGGCAGCAGATCGGCGTCGACGTGTATCGGGGCCATCGAGACGCCGCCAAAGGTCACTCCCGGATTGGTCGGAATGGTGACCTGCGGCGCGCCGATCCGGCTGGACGCGACCGCTTTGCCGGCTTCGTCGAAGAGGGTGATCTCACGGAACTCGGGGAATTGCAGGACATACGCCCGGACGGTGTACTCCTGCTGGCGCTGGTCGAGCCCGATGTCCTGCATTTCGGCGGCGAGCGCCTTCAGGATTTCGGCATGCGAGGAGATATAGCGCTGGATTTCTTCCGCCGCGCGCGTTGCGACGTTCTGGTTGCCGGCGATGACTGAGACGCGCGTGCCGCTGCGCAGCGACAGGATCGAGACGAGGCCGTACGCGATCAGCGGCAGGATCGCCGCGAGCACCAGAATCAGCGCCAGACGTGTCGCGATTCCACGGGTGCGGAATGCCATGATCTTTGCTAGTTTCGGCTCGCGACTTGCTGCGGCGACAATGGACGCCACTGCCGGAGCGTCCCCAGAATATCGCGGCCTGGCTCTATCGCCACCTCAAACCGGGTACTGACTGCACGCGCTCGCTCAGTCCAGGCAAGAAAAATCGCCGGTGGATTATTGAAGATTGCTCGCTGAAAGGCCGCGACGCCTGACCGATATGCTTGGTCGTCATTGGACGCGTCACGGATTGCGTCGAGTGCTCTGTCAACATCCGAGTCGCTGAAGTGCCCCCAATTACGCGGGCCGCCAGAACGCCAGAATCTGTAAGGCTGTAACAAGGACGAGCCCAGCTGAAAATCTGCCAGGAACGCATCGAAGCTGCCCGCCCTCACCAGTGGCAGTCCCTCGTCGAGAGACATCCGTTTCAGGTCCATTTCAACGCCGACCGCATGCAGTTGCTTCTGCAGCGCGAGCGCCAGACGCTCGTGCGAGGCATCCAGAACCAGACAAGTAAAGTGGTGCGATTCCGGGCCCGTCAGCCGCGGAGCGTAGCTGAATTCAGTTCCCCGCGCCTCGTATGCCCAGTGATGTGGCCAGACAGTCCCTTTCGCGGGCGTCCCGTGGCCCTTGAGGACGTCGGCGACGAGCGCATCGCGGTCTACTGCGGCGTTCAGGGCGACACGAAAGTCGCTGCTCTTCAGAGCGGTGCGCTGAACGTTCAGAATGACGGCGTACGCGTAGTTCCGCTGATTGGTGATGACTCGGATGTTGTTCGACGGCTCAAGCGAAGCGAGCGCATCGGTGCCCACCTCGTACAGCATGTCGACATTGCCGCGAAGCATCTCCGCCCACGCCGCACGCACGGAGCCATAAGGCTTTATCTCAATACGGCTGATGGATGGCTTCCCTCCGTAGTACTTCTCATTGGCGACCATCTCGGCACCCTGGTCGGTCAAACTCAGTACGCGAAAGGGGCCAGTGTTGTTCGGCACTCCGCCCGGCAATTCGCCAGCCCGTATTCCGACATCGGCGAGGCCTTCGAGAAGGAAGGAGCGATGCTTGAGAATGAAATCTACTTGGCTTGACGAGGTGGCCCGAATGTCACCGATGTCGGCGAATGACGGCCCTAGGACGGCGGGCAGCTGACGTGCAAGCGTGTCGCGAACTGCTGCCGCAGTTACCGGCTGGCCGTCATGGAATGTCGCGTTGTTCCTGAGGCGAATACTCAGTGAAAGGCCATCCGCTGAAACGGACCAACTTTCCGCCAAGCGAGCTTGGGGACGGCCATCGCGTGAAAAGCCGACGAGGGTTTCACCGCTGATAAGCTCCGCGGCTTGCCTGGCTCCCGACTGGGGACTGGTTCCCGTCGTGAGCCCGAACGCCATCGTGAGCGCGGTCGGCGATTGAAGAGCTACGGCCGGGGCGTCTATATGACTGCACCCGGCCAACATGAACAACAGGGCGGCCGTCAGTGTGACCTGAAGGCGGACGTTATCTAGTCGGTTCGCCCTGCTGGTTCCGAGCATCGCTCCCGAATGAAAGCCTACTGCTTGCTGAGCGGATAGTCATCAACCAACACGTCGCAGGAACCCGCCGGCTTCGCGCTCTTGGTGGCCTTCTTGATAACAGTGATCTTCATGACGTCTCCTACGCCGCGGCGGCCACGGAATGGGCCAGCGCGGTAACGGCCGATTCGAAGTTGCGCTTGTGACATGTCGGCGCGTTCAGGTCGCCAAGCGTTGTGTGCGATGCAACCACGCATCCCCCGGCACACGTGGGGATGAAGGCGCAGTCCCCGCATTCCTTCCAGGGACTCAGCCTCAGGAACCGCTCCCTGGCTGATTCACGCCAGGGCTCGCTGCGATCGTCGATGTGGCCCGTCGAGAGTGACTTGTCGCCCGTCGATCCGGGGCACGCATACAGCGACCCATCGGGGCCGACGGTGTGCGCGTGCTGGAGGTGAACGTGGCACGGGCCCTTGGGCACGCCGTCCGGCGTGTTGAAACCGTGCCGCTTCGTCTGCTCGCGCAGCATGATCAGCTTGTCGTCGATTGTGTTGCACGAATCGCAGCTCGTCCCGCCGCCCTCACCCGCGCCGGTCATGCACGTACCGTTCAGCGGCTTCATCGGTTTGCCGTCGGCCGACACCGGAATCAGCGACAGCATGCCTTTCAACGCCGGCCTGGTCTCGGGCGCACGAACAATCGGCTTGAAGTTCACCTTCACGAGCTTGTCGGCGAACTCCTGCTCCTTGAGGAAATCCAGAAGGGCCGGATAGCTGTCGGCCGACTGCTCGTCGAAATTCCCGCCAATCGCGATGCCCACGCGACCGGCCACCGCTTTGATGTTCTCGATGATCCGATCGAAGGTGCCCTGGCCGCCGCGCAGCGGGCGCATGCGGTTGTGCATCTCGCGGTCGCCGTCGAGCGTGATCTTCACGCCTTGCAGCCCGTACGGGAGCAACCGTTCGACAACCTCGCGCGTCAACAGCAAACCATTGGTGATGATCGTGATGCGCTGCTTGACGCCGTATGCTCTCGCCGCGATTGAGACGCGCTCGGCCAGGTAATACATGACCGGCAGATTGAGCAGCGGCTCGCCGCCGAAGAACATCAGCGTCACGTATTCCGGCCGCACGCGCTCGAGCTCGCGCTCGATCCACACCGCGACTTTCTCGGCCGTCTCGAGGGACATCTTCTCGGCGAACTTGTTGTAATCGCCGTGGTCGCCCTGGAAGCAGTAGTCGCACGCGAAATTGCACTGCAGCGTCGTGAGAATCGTGATGTGCAGCTCGGTGTTGTCGCTCTTGACGCGGGCCAGATGGCGGTCGAGCGCCATTCGGTCATGCTCGCGGCTCGGCACCAGGAAACCGTTGTCGACGAGCGTTTCAATGGCCTCGCGCTTGTCGGCGCCGACCGTCCACAGTCCGTCGCGATCGAGCGGCTGGTCGAGCAGCGTAGCCACGTCCGAGGACACGATGAGCTGTGCGTCGGTCAGCGTGTTCATCAGGAACACTTCACCCCGCGCCGGAAGGGGAACGCGCAGGTTGAACATCGAAGACTGCATGATTTCCAGTTTTTGCTGTAACGAACGAGCAACCGACCGTTGCACCATGAGATAGCAACGGGTGTTCCACCATCAGGTGTGCGGCACGGACGTTGAATTCACTGAGCAAACTCAACGGCGCCCACAAGAAACCGGGCGAATTCGCACGTCTCTGCAAAATCCACTCGGTTAATTGATTGCCCGATCGATTGGTGTCGCCCGAGGTGTGCGAGAACTACTTCAGCGGAGTCAGTGAATTGCGCGAGGCGGACAATTGCTTGGCCGGAGAGGCCAGTTTTCCGCAGGAAAATCGGCTAGCTCGACGGCAAATCGGCTATGCACCTCGCAATCGACGCGCGAGCTGTCGAACATCGAGTTTGTCCATTTTGTACTTCAACGTACTCAGTGGAATCCCAAGGTACTCAGCAGTCCCAGTCACGTTCCAGCCACATTTTTCGAGCGCACGCAAAATAAAGTTCCGCTCGAACGCATTCGTCGCGTCTTCAAACAGGCTGTCGGTAGCCGTACCCTGTGGCTCGAGCTGCGCGAAGTGGAACTCGAGCGGCAGATCCTCCTCCGAAATGTAGTCTTTGTCGCTGACGGCGACCAGCCGTTCGATGAGGTTTTCGAGCTCCCGGATATTGCCGGGCCACCAATACTTCTGCAGCATCACCATCGTCGTATCGGTGATGCCCTGGATGCGTTTGCGGAATCGGGCGTTATAGCGCTTGAGAAAGAACTCGCACAGCTGGGGTACGTCATCGGTCCGCTCTCTAAGCGGCGGCAGCTTGATCGGGATGACGTTGATTCGATAGAAGAGATCCTCGCGGAACCGTCCGTCCTTCACCGCTTTTTCCAGGTCGATATTCGTCGCCGCAATCAGCCGGAACTCGGTCTTGATCGGTTTGGTGCCGCCGACGCGCTCGATCTCACCTTCCTGGATTGCACGGAGCAGCTTGGCCTGAAGGTCGAGGCGGAGATCGCCGACCTCGTCGAGAAACAGCGTTCCGCCCGACGCGAGCTCGAACTTGCCAAGTTGCTGACGATGGGCGCCTGTGAATGCGCCGCGCTCGTGGCCGAAGAGAGTGCTTTCGACGAGTTCTCTCGGAATCGCGGCGAGATTGACGGCAATGAACGGCGCTTCGGGATCGCCCGCTTCGCGATGAATCAGGCGCGCCAGCAACTCCTTGCCCGTGCCGCTTTCCCCGAGGATCAAGACGGTCGCCGACAACTTCGCGATCTTGTGCACCAGGTCGACGATGTCGCGTGTCGCCTTGCTTGGCCCGACGATGAACTCCCGCTCGGTCTGGTCGGCGACTTGTGCCGACAGCGTGAGAACCTGGCGATTGAGATCCTGGCGCTCGCTTGCGTTGCGCACCAGCGATCGCAACTGGTCGTAGTCGAAATCCTTGGTGATGTAGTGGTAGGCACCGTGCTTCATCGCTTGCACGGCGGTTTCGATCTCTGTGATGGCCGAGATCATGATGACCTCGACCAGGCTGTAGTTCTCCTTGACGATGCGCAGAACCTCGAACCCGCTGATGCCAGGGAGGCGGACGTCGAGGAGAATCAGGTCGACGTCCTCACGATTGAGGATGGGCAGCGCGGCTTCGCCGCTGGCCACCCTGAGAACGCGGTACTCCCGCTTCAGGATCGCGGTCAGCGTGTCCCGCATCCCCTCGTCGTCGTCGACGATAAGAACCGTCTTCGGCTTCGAGCTCATCTAGTTTAAGGTGGGGCTCCGCCCCACACCCCGGCTTGGTCGCTTGCGGGGGCCCTTACTCCCCGCGCCGCTCCCTCGCAGGCGCGCCGAAGGCGCGCCAACTAACAGGGGCTCTGCGCCCCACTTCGGCTCGGTCGCTTGCGCCCTTCGACTGCTCGCTCAGGGCGCCCCGAGTATGGTCGAGGGACAGGCCTTTCACCCCGCGCCGCTCCCTCCCGTTCGCGATCTGGCGCGGCCTCCGAGCAAGCGCCGGAAACGAGGACACCTCTGTCGTTTCGAGCGCGCGTTATGGGGTAAAGAGCTAGGAGGCCGGGCGGTATTGTGGCAGGCGGTTGACACTGTTGCAAGCCGTTCGATAAGGTACGCGATTTGTTGATGCTGCAGTGGGTTGCGACCGGAGCCGCCCTTCTCGTGGCCGCCTTCGCGCTTCTGCGCGCGCGGCGAACGGCGAAGCGGCTCGATCGGCTCTCGGAGTCGTACTGGGAACTGCGGTACGAGACCGGTCAGCTGCGCTCGCAGATCGCCAGACTTGAAGGTCGGCCGGACGGTGCCGATCCTGGCGCTCCTCCGGAGGCCGGTCGCGGCGGTTCCACGGTCTTCGTCCCCCTCTCGTCTCTGAAACGGTGATCGACGGCCGCGGCGGCCGCTCTCTATGCCAAACGAATACGACGTGATCGTGATCGGCGCGGGCACGGGCGGGTACGTAGCCGCGATTCGGGCCGCTCAGCTCGGGTTGAGCGTTGCCGTCGTCGAGAAGCAGAAGGCGCTCGGTGGGACGTGTCTCCTCGTGGGCTGCATTCCCACCAAGGCGCTGCTCGAGCACGCGCACGCGTTGAAGATTGCGAGAGGCGCGAAGGAGTGGGGCCTCACGATCGCGGAGCCAGCGGCGATTGGCATTGACATGGCCCAGGTGCAATCGCGAAAGGACCGCATCGTGTCGGGGTTGACCAAGGGCGTCGAGTTCCTCTTCAAGAAAAACAAGATCGATTGGATCAAGGGCACCGCGCGCCTGATTGGCAACGGCGCGGTCGAGGTGTTCGAGGGCGAGTTGCAGACGCTTCGCGCCCGCCGCGAGATCATCGTGGCGACCGGCTCGGCGCCGAGAAGCGTGCCGGGCATCGAGATCGACCGCACGCGCATCATCACCAGCGACGAAGCCGTGGCGCTGCGCGAAGTCCCGAAATCGATCGCGATTCTCGGCAGCGGCGCCGTCGGCGTCGAGTTCGCATCGATCTTCCGCCGGTTCGGGAGCGACGTCACGATTCTGGAGCTCCTGCCGCATCTGGTTCCGGTGGAGGACGAGGCGGTATCGACGGAACTGGAAAAGTCTTTTCGGAAACAGGGCATCACCGCCCACACCGGTGCGAGAGTCACGAGCGCGAAAGTCTCGGGAGACGGTGTGGACCTGGAGGCGCAGCTTGCCGATGGGAAGGCGCTGAAGCTGCGCGTCGATTACCTGCTGGTGGCCACCGGCCGCGGTCCAGTGACGACCGGCCTCGACACCGACCGCATCGGCTTGCAGCTCGAGAAGGGTTATATAAAGGTTGACTCGCTGTACCGAACCAGCGTGCCCGGTATCTCCGCGATCGGGGATGTGATCACCCTCGGAACGCCGGGCCATCCGCAGCTCGCGCACGTCTCGTCCGCGGAAGGCATCGTGGCAGCCGAACGGATTGCGGGCCACGAGACGAGGCCGCTCAACTACGATCACGTGCCCGGCTGCACTTATTGCGATCCGGAAATCGGCAGCGTGGGGTTGACGGAACGCGAAGCGCGCGAGCGCGGCTACGACGTGCGGATCGGGACGTTTCCGTTCGGCGTCCTCGGCCGGGCGAAGATGGCGGGCGAGTCCGAGGGGTTCGTCAAGATCGTTGCCGACAGGAAGTACGATGAAGTGCTTGGCGTGCACATGATCGGCTTGCGGTCGACCGAGCTCGTCGCCGAAGCGACGCTGGCTCTGCGCCTCGAGTCGACGGTTGAAGAGCTGATTCGCACGATTCACGCGCACCCGACGATGGCGGAAGCGGTAGGAGAGGCCGCGCACGCCGCTCACGGTGCGGCGATACACATGTAACTGAGAAAATGCCACCACGAAGACACACAGGACACGAACTCTTTTTGAAAGAAATATTTCATGCCGGTCGTGATTTCGTGGTTGCCTGTGGAAGGTAACAATTGAAGAAGGCTGGGTATGGCTACTGATGTCGTGATGCCCCAGATGGGCGAGTCGATCGCGGAGGGAACCATCGTCCGCTGGATCAAGAAAGTGGGCGATGCTGTCGAACGCGATGAGCCGCTGTTCGAGATCTCGACCGACAAGGTGGATGCCGAGATTCCGTCGCCGGTCGCGGGCGTCGTCAGTGAGATCCGGGCGAAGGAAGGCGAGACCGTGCCCGTCAACACGGTCGTGGCGGTGATCGGCGCGGCCGGCGCCGCAGCCGCTACAGCGCCTGCGCAGACCAGTCAGGCTCCGAAGCCCGCGGTGCCGCCGCCTCCTCCGCCGCAGGCAGCGAGCGCACCGACGCCGCGGCCGGCGCCTGCGCCACAGCCGGCGCCCGTCAGACAGACCGCCGCCACACCTGCGCAAGCAGGCCCGAGCCATAGCTCGGGCGCACAAGAGTCCATCGAAGACGCGATCCGTCAGCGTTCGTCGCCGCTCGTACGGAAAATCGCGAAGGAACACAACATCGACATCTCGAAAATTCGTGGCACGGGGATCGCCGGTCGAGTGACCAGGGACGACATCCTTGGTTTCATTGGCGGCGCCGCGCCGCGATCGGCTCCCGCGAGCGAAGGGGCCGACGTTGGTCGGCCCCCCGATGGCGGCGCCTTCCCTTCGGGCGGAGCAAGCGCCGCCCCTGCGCTGCATGGCACGGGCGGTTCGGTCGTGCCCATGCGCCCTGCGCCGACAGGAGTTGCATCGGGCGCCGGTCAAGCCGGCAAGACGGTGCCGATGTCGATCATGCGCAAGAAGATCGCCGAGCACATGATCGCCAGCCGCCGAACCTCTGCGCACGTTCACTCCGTGTTCGAGGTGAACTTCAGCCGCGTTGCGCAGGTTCGCGAGAAGATGAAAGCCGAGTATGAACGATCGGGCGCGAAGCTTACCTACCTGACGTTCATCATGAAGGCGGTCGTGGACGCGCTGCGCGCGGTGCCGGTGGTGAACGCCTCGGTCGACGGGGACAACATCATCTATCACAAGACCGTCAACATCGGGATTGCGGTGGCGCTCGACTGGGGCCTGATCGTGCCGGTCGTCAAGGGAGCGGACGAAAAGAATCTGCTCGGTCTCAGCCGCGCGATTTCCGATCTGGCCAACCGCGCGCGCAGCAAGCAGCTGAAGCCGGAGGAAGTGACCGGTGGGACATTTACCATCACGAATCCCGGCACATTTGGCGCGCTCTTCGGGATGCCGATCATCAATCAGCCACAGGTTGCGATTCTCGGCATCGGCAACATCGAGAAACGGCCGATCGTCGTCGACGATGCGATTGCGATCCGGCCGATGGGGTATCTGACGCTCGGCTACGACCATCGCATCATCGACGGCGCGATTGCCGACGAATTCATGTCGCACGTCAAGCACACGCTCGAAAACTGGGACGCTTCTTCCAGCAGCTGATGGCTGCGATTCTGAAGGGGCTGGGCTCATCACCGAAGGTGCTGGCTGCAATGCGAGTGCTCGAGGTGCGTCGCCTTGGAGTCGTGCCTTACGCGGAAGCGCTGGCGCTGCAACGGGCACTGGTTGAGGACCGCCGGGCCGAGCGCATCGACGATACGCTGCTGCTCGTCGAGCATCTGCCCGTCATCACGCTCGGCGTGAAGGGAGACGGCGGGCGCTCGCACATCCTCGCTGCACCGCAACAACTCGCGGCGCGCGGCATCGATGTGCACGAGACCGGCCGCGGCGGCGACGTGACGTATCACGGACCAGGCCAGATCGTCGGCTATCCCATCCTCGATCTGAAGCCCGACCGGCAGGACGTGCACCGCTACGTTCGCGATCTCGAGGAGACGCTCATTCGTGTTGCGGCGGAGTTCGGCGTCACCGCGACGCGTGTGAAGGGACTGACCGGCGTCTGGGTGGGAGGGGAGAAGCTCGCTGCCATCGGCGTCCGCATCGGCCGGTGGATCACCAGCCACGGATTTGCGCTCAATGTGCGAACCAACCTCGACGAGTTCGCCCTGATCGTGCCGTGCGGCATCGCGGATCGCGGCGTTACGTCGCTCGAGCAGCTCGGGGTCGCTGCCAGGCAGTCCGAAGTCGAAGATGCGATCGTCAGGCACTTCTCGGCGGTTTTCGAACGGCAGCTCGTCGACCGGACGGCAACAGGGCGCCCTTTGGGCTGATGACTCCCCGCTCACCAGACCTCTCCAGGGGGCTCAACCCCAGCTGACGTATCGGACCCACCTCAACAGCCACGACCCACCAGACCACTGTCCGTAACCCATTGATTCCAAGCCGATTCACGCCTTTAGTTCACGTGTGGAATATTTTCGCGGCTCCAGGGGTTCTTGTGGCCGGTTTTATAAAAAGGGGTTTCTCATGCGTGAGCCCAACCGCGACGAAGTGTTGTTAACCCGGCTGAAGGCCGGGGACGAGCAGGCGCTCGGCGACCTGGCCGATGAGTACGGCGGGAAGATCTATCAGCTGGCGTTTCGCTACCTGCGAAACCGCGAGGACGCCGAGGAAGTTGCTCAGGACGTGCTCTACAAGGTGTACCGCAAGGTTGATGCGTTTCGAGGCGACGCCGCACTCTCGTCCTGGATTTATCGCATCACGTTCAATACGGCAATGTCGCGTCTGAGGACGGCCCGGTACCAGCGGTCGCTCGCGGAGGAAGCCGTGAAGAGCGCGAGCGAGGCTGACGAGGCGGGTGCGCGACCGGTACGTCGAGAGGTGGCCGACTGGTCGAACATGGCCGACGAGCAGGTCTTCCGATCGGAGCTCCGCCGCCGCGTCTTTCGTGCAATCCTCGCGCTGCCCGCGATCTATCGCGCGCCGGTGATGCTGCGCGACATCCAGGGAATGTCGACGGAAGAGGCGAGCGCGGTGTTGCACGTGAAGGATCAGACGCTCAAGTCGCGGCTGCATCGCGGTCGTCTGATTCTGCGGCGCCAGCTCGCAGACTTCGCCGGCGGCCTCGCGCTCCATCAGGCCGCTGCTTAGAGCGCGATCGCGTTCTCGAGCGCCACGCGATCGCGCGCGTTCAGGCGCGGGACGTCCACTGCGGTAATGCCGGATCGACCAAGCCTCACCGGGAGTGCCGCGGCGCGCGCGCGGCGGCCGCTCGAGTCGTCGGGCGCCACGAACGCCGCAATCGTCTCCCGCGTTCTCTCGAAGATTGCTGCGATCGTTTTCCCCGCAGCCGACGCGAGCGCGACAGGTCCGGGCGGCCACAGCGGCGCGACCTTCGCGGCCAGCCGGCGCCGCGCTGGTTCGTCGAGCACGCTCGTCGCTGCGAATCCACCGATCGTTGCGTCTTCCCACGGAACGACGATCTGTCCCGGCGGAACGCCGAGAACGGTCAACGCGACATCACCTGCCGAGCCGCCGGTTTCCGCGCTCACGATCGAGCGAACCGCCGATCGAAGCGCTTCAGGCGCCGACCCAAGCAGCCGTTTGCGCGCGTAGTTCGCTTCGCGCACGCCTCGCTCCACGAGATCCCGCACGCCGGCGCCGGCGCACAGTACCACCGCCTCGGTTCCCAGTTGCCGCAGACGATTGAGCAGCAGCAGCCCATCCTCGCCATGCCATTCAGTGCCATTCGCGCGATCGGCCACGACGATGACGTCCGCGCCGGCGGCGGACGTCAGATCGGTTGAGCCGGAAATCCTTGCGGCGAACCCTTCGATCGGCGCCGACTGCATGAGATCGAGCGCCTTTCCTGCAGCGATCGCTCCATTGTCGTCAATCAAGCGGACGATCGCTGCGATCTCGCGGCGCGCGAGCACCTGCGCGACCTCTCCGCCGAGCGTTCCCGCGCCGATGATCGCCACCTCCCGCATGAGACTGGAGATTATTGTCGATCCTTTAAGTGGGGCTCCGCCCCACACCCCGGCTCGGTCGCTTGCGGGGGCCCTCGCTCCCCGCGCCGCTCCCTCGCAGGCGCGCCGAAGGCGCGCCTTACTCAACGTGGGGCTTTGCCCACACGGCGGCTCGGTCGCTTGCGGGGGCCCTCGCTCCCCGCGCCGCTCCCTCGCAGGCGCGCCGAAGGCGCGCCTTACTCAACGT
>Ga0114129_10007329_pt1 | contig 15702 bp, 5 predicted proteins | sample RhiMetdeltSRZDD1_FD_80071 | JGI IMG/M metagenome (GOLD analysis project Ga0114129, IMG submission 80071) | Populus rhizosphere microbial communities from Tennessee, USA - Rhizosphere MetaG P. deltoides SRZDD1 (version 2) (version 2) | ecosystem: Host-associated > Plants > Roots > Rhizosphere >... | reverse complement strand
TCCGACGCTCGCCGACGCCGTCACGCTCGCCCGGCGCCTCGGTGCACGAAGCCTCGCGTACGGCAGCGTCATTCGCGTTGGAGACCAGGTGCGCATCGACCTGTCCCTCCGACCCACGAGCGGCACCCGACCGCTCGCGAGCGTCTCCGCGACTGCAGCGCCTAACGACGTGACGACGCTCACCGACTCCGCCGCCTGGGGACTGCTCCGCCAGCTCTGGCAGCGGAGCGACCCACCGACGCCGAGCCTTGCCGCAATCACGACGCGATCCATGCCGGCACTCCGGGCATTCCTGAACGGAGAGCGCCTGGTCCTCGGCGGGCGCTGGCGGGCTGCCGCCAACGCGTTCCAGCTCGCGTTCACACTCGACACCACGTTCTGGTTCGCGTACTGGCGATACGCGTTCGCGCGGGACTTCAACGTCCTTCCCGTCGACTCGGCAATCCGTGCGAAGTACCGCGCCCATCGAAACGAGTTCCCGGAACGAGATCGTCTCCTCATCGAAGCGGGGATGGCGGACAGCTCGAGTGAGCACTTTGCGCGTATCAAGGCAATCACCGAGCGCTTCCGCGACTACTGGCCGGGATGGTGGGCGCTGAGTGAATACCTCGCGCACACCGGACCGCTCTTCGGTACACGAGACTCCGACCTGCGCGCGGCGCTCGAGCGCACGCTTGCGCTCAACCCGCACATGGTGTCGGGTCTGGATCATCTCTTCTGGGTAGCACTGTGGCAGCGAGATACGGTGTTATCAGGACAAATCATCAGCGAGCTGACAGCGCTGCACTTCGACACCATATCGCAGGAGGAGTCCGGTGTCGACATGCTTGTCTTCAACCGGTACCTCGACGCGCTCGCGCGCTCGGGCGGGGTGATTCGGGATACCGCGTCGGTCGAATCGGCCCTCATGCCGCTGCGGTCTCTGACGGGGCCAATCGATCCTCATCGGTTCGCCATGGGGGCGGCACACTACGGCTTTCCGGGCGTGCCGCAGGAGATCCGCCCGATCCTTTCGCGCACGCTCCCGCCGGCGACGAGGGACGCGTTTCGGCTCTCACACGTCATCGCGGAAGCTGAGCGCGGAGCATGGAGCAGCGCACTAGCGACGATGGATCAGATAGTCGCCACGACGTCGGACCCGATCTGGACACTCTACCGCTATCGGCTCGCGGCAGTGGCCGTGTGGTTAGGCGCAGTCGATCCCGAGGTCGCCGCCGCACCGCGATCTCGAGTCGAGCGCGTGCGCAACGAGCTCCCACCACAAAGCCGGGCCGAGCTCGCGTGGCTGGACGGTCTTCTCGCCGTGGCGCGGAACGACTCCCGTGCGCTGGCGGCCGCGCGCCGCGCGCTGGACGGCACGGACAGCGTGACGGCGAAGCTCCTTGACCGTTCGCTTGCGGCTTACGCTCTCGCGCTTGCCGGGCGGCACTCGCAGGCGGCGGACTCGCTCGTCGCCGTCGAGCACGAACGCGCCGAATTCGGGTGGTCGCGTCGGCGAAGCGACTCGCATCCCTTCCTCACCGCTGTGAACCGACTCTCGGCAGCCCGCTGGTTGGCCCAGCGTGGTGATGCCGCATCGGCCGACCGGCTTCTCACGTGGCATCAGGCAGTGCTGTTTCCGATGCGCGAGACGCGGGAGGCTAACCTGATCGTCGAGCCGCTCGCGTATCTCGAGCTGGCGCGCGTCGCCGACGCACTGGGTCGCGAAACGGACGCGCGCACGTACTACCAGCGGTTTCTCTGGCGGTACGACTCGCCTCCTGCTTCGCACCGCCATCTCACCGAGGAAGCCCGGGCGGCTCTCGTTAGACTCGGCGGGCGTGTGCCGACGGACCGGTCGCGGTGACAATCCCTCGCGTCCCGTCAGCGTTCATCGGGACGCCGTCACGGAGTGCCACGTGATTCACTCCTGGAAGCGCCTCCCGACCTCGCAGTACCCACGCTTCCGGTATCCGCAGCCGCGACACTTCTCTCCCGGCTCCGTGTCCCATGCCGATCGCGCGATCGTCGCCAATGCGTCGGAGGCCTGCCCCTCTACGACCTCGAGCCGCCTGGCGTCAACCGGTGCGGATACCGCCTGCGACTTGTTGAGGAAGTAGAGTGTCGTCTCGTTAGGTTCGACGAGGCCTGCCTCCTTCGCGGCCAGCGCGTAGAGCTCGATCTGCGGACGATAGAGCTCGGTGAGCGCTGCCAACCGACCCGGCGCGGCGAGGTCGTTCGACTTGTAGTCGACCACTACGCCTCGGCCCTGGGCGTCCTGAAACACGAGATCGATCACGCCCTGCACCGTCGTGCCGCCAAGATCGAGAAAGAACGAGTACTCGCGCTCGACCCGCGCGGCGCCTCGTACGCGCTCGATGAGGGGATCCGTCAACACATTTCGCAGGAGACCTTCGATCTTCGCGAGCTCGTCAGGCGACACGTCGTCGAGCAGATTCGTGAGCCGCTCCGCTTCCGCGAGCGGCGGTGCCGCAAAGTTGGCACGCTCGAGCAGCGCGTGAACGCGGGTGCCGCGCTCCAGCGCGCTCGTGCGTTTCTTGCCGGTCGCCGCCGTCTTGCCGCGACCTCGCGGATGTTCGTCCACCTGCAGCACGAGGCTGAAGTAGTAAATGAGCGGGCAGCGGAAGAAGTACACGAGCCGGGTGACCGTCGTGAGCGCGAGCGTTTGGATCGCCTCGGGCTCCATAGCGCGTGACACGACACGCGTGACCATCGCGTCCACACGATCAGCCGAGCCGTTAGGCGATATCCACTCCACCGGCCGCCCCTCGCGAACTGCACGGTGAGCAGCAATGAGCGCCACGTCGAGTTGGCGTGCGGCGATGTCACGCATTGGCGCGATGCGCTCCGGAGAGAAACACTCGACTCGCACGCGGGCGGCGCCGAGTGCCTGGATCGTCGCCTCCGGGAGTGGCTGGTCGATGCCGAGCGTGCCGGCGAGCCAGTCGACCGGCTTTTTGAGCCGACCCGGCGCGTACTTCGGCTCTCCGTACGGATGGGTGCTCGTCAGGATGAGCCGCTCTCGCGCTCGCGTCATGCCGACATAGAAGAGGCGCCGACCCTCCGCCTCATCGCGCATTTTCGCTGCCGCGACCAACGCGTCGTTCGCCTGCGATTTGAGCGGCTTGTCGTCGTCGCGCTTGATCTGGAGGATCAATGCTCCTTCGGGCGCGTAGTAGCGCGACGTGACCTCGGTGCGCGCATAGTCGGAGTCCAACCCGGCGAGCACGACGACCGGCCACTCGAGCCCTTTCGCCCCGTGGATGGTCGAGAGCACGACTGCATCATCGCCCGCGCTGCTGGCCGGCGCGTCGCTCTCGTTCCCGAGGTAACGCTCGGCCAACGTCGCGCGGTGGAGGAAGCTCGCCAGCGACGCTCCATCGAGCAGGGCCGTCGCGCGCGCGAACTCGATCAGCTTGTCGATGTTTGCGACGTGCGCCCGCCCCCGCGGCAGGCAGAGCAGCGCGGCGCGATACGCGGTCGCATCGCACAGGAGCTCGATGAGCCCGACGGGCGTGACGAACGCGGCCTGTCGTCGCAGTCGCCGGATGGTCCGGTACGCGGAAGAATCCGCCGTCCCAACTTCCGGCTCGAGCTCCCGAAGCCCGTACCAGAGCGCTCTGGGGCCTGCCACGGTGCGAAGACGCGTCAGGTCGCGATCACCCCACCCGAAGAGCGGCGAGCGAAGCGCAGTCAGGAGGCTCAGGTCGTCGAGCGGGTTGTCGATGATGCGCAGCGCAGCGAGGATGTCCTGCACCTCGTGTCCGCTGAAGAACTCGCGTCCGCCGTCCTTCACGAAGGGGATGCCGAGATCCGAGAGCGCGCGCTCAAACGCTGGAAACGGGTTGCGCGTGTTCGAGAGGATCGCGATGTCGCCGTAGCGCGCGGGCCGATACGCGTTGGTCGCGCGATCGTAGACGACGAGCGGCTGCGGGCCGTCGACCGCGTGACGAATCCAGTCCGCGATCGCGACGCCCTCACGCTCGCGGGTTTCGTCGACTGGCTCTCGCTTCTCCTCTCCATCCTCGTCGAGGATATCGGGCTGATCGATGAACCAGGTCTCGACACGCGGGTCGGATCCGTGGTCCTCGTATTCGAGCTTCGCCGCGAGTGGTTCGTAGCGGATCTCGCCTTCGGACCAGAACCGTCTGCCGATTTCGTTCACCAGCTCGATGACGCCGCTGCGTGAGCGGTAGTTGTCGACGAGGGAGAGTCGAACGTCATCCCGAGCCGACAGGCGAGGGATCTTCATCGTCCCGAGAGAGGGCCCTCTACCGGGAACCTGAGGATCCCTCGCTGCGCTCGGGATGACTGGTCGGAGGCTCTGGAAGATCTCGACATTCGCGCCGCGGAACCCGTAGATCGACTGCTTCACGTCGCCGACCGCGAACAGGCTTTGCCGCCCATCGCGGAGCTTGTCGATGAGGCGCATCTGCACGTCGTTCGTGTCCTGCGCCTCGTCGAGCACGATGTGCTTGAATCGTCGCGCGTAGCTCTCGCGCACCGCTGCGTCGTCGAGCAGCTCGAGCGCTCGGTGCTGCATGTCGGTGAAATCCAGCAGGCCGTGCTGGTGCTTGAACGCCTCGTACAGCCGTCGCAGCTCGGCGGCGTGTTTGTAGATGCCGACCTTGATCGGAGCGAAGACCTCGCGCTCCTGCTGCTCGACTGCCGAGAGGTCGAGCTCCTCACACGCCTTGAACGTGGGCTTCACGGCTTCGAGGACTTCCTTTGTTGCCTCACGCTCACCGTTGCTCACGCCGGCGGTGAACCGTGTGTTCTCCCGAAAGAGCTTCGCCCACACTGCATCTCGCTCGCCTGACGTGTGAAGCCGAGCGATAAGCTCGCAGATGATTGCATGTGATCGGCGCCTTGCATCGCCACTGACCGTCGCCCCTCGGATCAACTCTTCAGCTTCGAGCAATCGATCACGAGCGGCCGCCCACTGGTCGTCCCAGAACTCTCGTGTGCGCTCGACGGCAGCCGCCACATGCTGTTCGAGCGTCAGATTCGCCTCGGACGCTACCGACGTTCCAAACTCGTCAGGCAGGAACGCTGCGTCCACGATGAGCTCGAAGAGCCTCGGTCGCTCGGACTCGTAGCGCTTCGTGATGAGCGGTTGGGTTTCGACGTACCACTCATCCTTGTGGAGCTGGTCGAGATACTCATCCAGAAAGACGTTGCGCGTCACCTCGTCCATCACTCGGAACGACGGGTCCAGCCGCGCCGCAAGCGGATGCTCGCGCAGGATTCGCGAGCAGAACCCGTGAATCGTCGAGATGTACGCCGCCTCGGCCAGCCGTCGATTCGCGACGTCGCCGCTCGCCTCGAAGCGCCTGACGATACGCTCCTTCATCGCGGCCGCAGCCTTCTCCGTGAACGTTAGGCCGAGGATCTCGAGCGGAGAAACATTGTCGCGCTGAACGAGGTCGATGAACCGCTCGACGAGGACGGTGGTCTTGCCTGATCCCGCGCCGGCTGAGACGGTGACAATCGGTGCGCGCGCACGGATCGCGGCATGTTGCTCAGCCGACATTGTCATTCCGAGTGCCAGCGAGGAATCGCCATCCTCCCGACCGAGGGCTCCCTCTACCGGGATGTTCGCGATCCCTCGCTTCGCTCGGGATGACGGAGAGCCGTCAGACATTCGTCCCCTCCGGCGACCACCGGTCGTAGCGGCAGAGCGGCTGCAGACCGCAGAAGCCACAGTCCTTTTCGCGCGGGGCTGGACGCACGTCGAACGTCACGAGGCGATTTACCATGCGACCGATCAGCCCCGGAGTCTCGTCGACGAACTCGCTCCACTCGTCTGGCGCCATGAGCTCCACTGGCCCGTCTTCTATGCCTACGAACCTGGCCTGAAGGTCCGCGCGTAGCGCACCACGCCTAACGCCATCACCGAAGCCAAGATAGACCGCGCCGACCGGCGTGATTCCCCAGAAGCGCTCGAGCACGAGCAGGTAGAGTCGCAGCTGGAGGTCAACACCTTCCATCATTTCCTTCGCATAGTACTTCGATGTCTTCCCCGTCTTGTAGTCGATCACGACGCCGTAGCGCTTGTCGCCAATGGTGACGACGTCCACGCGGTCCAGTGACCCGTGAAAGCTCACGCTCCTTGGTCCGAGATCGGTATCGACCTGCATAACGAACGCATCCGTCTTCGAAGCGGGATGCCGCGGGCCGCGCTCGATCATCTTCTCGCCGAACGCGAGCTCGGCATACTCCGGCTGCGCCACACCGGGGACTCTCAGCAGCGAGAGCTCATCGCGCAGCAGCTCGTCGAGGCGCTCGAGATCCGCTCTGGTCGCCTGAGTCGTCCGCTCGGAGCCGCGCTTGGCCGGTTTCCATGCCGCTATCTGTTCGTGGTACCAGGCATGGAGATCCGCAAGCGCGCCTTCGCCGCGCGTCCACCCGTTCAGCACCGTTGACCAGTGCATGATGGCGGCGTGGATCAGCTTTCCCTTCTCGAGGCTGTCGTACTCGGGCGGGCGAAGAGTAATCGGCGAGAGCACCTTGTCGACGAAGTGCTCGTAGCTACAGTGCCCGATGCTCTTGAGCTGCGACGCACTCAATGTCAGCGTTAGGTGCGGAGCGATTTCCGGAAGTACGCCGCCAAGCTCGGGACGCTGGCTCACACGCCGGCCGGTGCGTATCGCGGAGAGATCGACCTCCTGACGCGCCAGCGCTTCGAGCGCGCGGAACGCCGCGGCGCGCCGCTGCACGGCGTCCGCCGTTCGCGGAAGATATTGCCACACGTCATGCGCGATCGACGTCATCAGCTCGGCTGGCGTGGCCGCGTCGGAAAGCCCGGCGATGGCGGACGGCGTCGACGCGCGCTCGACGGGCAGCCGCGACCCTGCCATCGCCTCGTAGTCGTCGATGAAGAACGACCGCACACTCGGTCGCCCGTCGGCGTCCGTCGCGGGGTACGACAGATAGAGGGCCTCGGTCGGAGAGGAGATCGCGCGCAGGAAGCACTCGCGCTCGCGGTCGACCGTGTCCGTGGAGATCGCAAGGTCCCAGCCGAAGCGCTCGCGGAGAATGATGCGGAGGTCGTCGTCCAGAAACGGGTCCTGTCGCGCCTGACGCGGGAAGACTTTCTCGATGAGCCCGAGGACGATCGTGACTCGCGTCCTCGCCTCGCAGGCCGGCCCGGTTGATCGAACCTGCACCGCCCTCGATGGCGCACGCTCGGCGCCGACGACGGTTTCACGCAGTGCACGCCCAAGCATACTGAGCCACACCGCGGCATACGGGAGGCCGGCCTTGCCCGCGGCCGAGCGATCGACGGCGAGCATCGCTGGAACGGTGTCGTCGAGCGCCTCCCCGATCTTTTCCCACGCGAGGTTGTCTTCCCGGATGGCCATGTCGTTCCGAGCGTCGGTGTCATCGCGAGCGTCGGTGTCATCCCGAGCGTCGGTGTCATCCCGAGCGAAGCGAGGGATCTTCGTCGTCCCGGTAGAGGGCTCTCTTTCGGGACGATGAGGATCCCTCGCCTGACGGCTCGGGATGACAGCCGGTCTGACGGCTCGAGATGATAAGTTCCGACGGGCCGCGAAGGCATTGTGAACCAGGCGAAGCTCCTTCGCCAACCGCCTGACGACTGTCGCCGCCTGCTCTGGAGATGACACTGCGTCGAACCGGGCGTGCGCGTCGGCGACGGCGCGCTTGAGGCGGTTGATGCGGTTCGTCGCGTGCTCGCCTAACGCCTTCAGCGCAAGGGCGTTCCAGCCATCCATCCCGAGGTATCCATCGTCGATGATGTCTCGATGGAGGTGGTCGCGATCGCCGGAGCGCAGGTCAATGTGCGCCGAGCGCGCCACGGCGAGCGAGGTCTCGCGGGTCATGCGCTCGGGTAGGATCGCGAGATCCAGGAGCTGGAGCAGAACCGCACCCATGCCCGTCTCGGTGACGGTCCGCCGAACGGTCGTGTCGACCGGAATGCCCGCGGGCTCGAAGACCTCGCCGATCAGCTCTCGATATCGCGACGAGGCACCGTGGACGACGAGCGCGATCTCGTCAGGCCGAACACCCGCATCCAGGTGGCGGCGCACCACACGCGTCGCCAGTCGTACCTCCCCGACGTCGCCAGCCGCTTCGAGCAGCGTCGTGGGAACCACGGCGGGGTTCGGGTCCGATCCGTGGACCTCAAACATCGAATCCAGCGCGGGCGTCCGCGCCTCGCATGCCATCTCGTTCCAGGCGAACGCCGATCGGAGCCATGTGAGTGCACGCGACGACGGCGCCTCCCGAAGCTGCCTGACGTAACCGTGAGCGACGATCACATGGCAGGGTGCCCCGGCAACCAGTGCCTTGATCACCTCACGGTCGACCTTCGTGCGGAGCGACAGATCCTCGATGACGATGGCATCGATTCCGGTGAGCACCGACCCCTCTTCTCGCAACAGGTCGCGGGCGGCGGCGAGAACCTCCGCTTCGCTGGAGCCGAGCCGTGCGCGCCTGGCCGACGCGCCGTGCCAGATCCGGGCGAGGGCGCGCGCACCTTCGCCAACGGTCTTGCCTTCTAAGGCGGCAAGGAGTTGATCGGGAGTCGCACCGGCCCGCTCGAGGAGGTCCATCGTCGACGCCGCCTTGACCGTGAGGCCCTGAACCGGCGTCGCGCCGCCGAACCGGTTTCCGGTGGCGATTCGGAGCTCGCGTTCGATGAGGACGTCAGCAACGACTGCGTCGACGCGGGTGGGGGCGGCGCGATGAGCCCTCCGAAAGAGCTCACCCGGGAGCGAGCTCATCGTTTTCACAGAGAGGCCGAACACGGCCCCTCGGCGCGACAGTAGATCAGCGATCGCGCGGCGACGGGCCGCCGCCGACGCAACTATATAAAGGATGTCGCGTGCACCGGCGTCGAGCCGCTCGCACACAGCGTCGAGGGCACGCGCGTGGTGGTCGGCGTTGAACGGGCCGGTGAAGAGAACGCGGGTTTTCCGGGAATCCATCAGGCGGGACAGGGTGGGGCGACGCGACGAACGACTCAGTGCGGCGACAACGGTAACAGTGGGAGCTGACACACGCCGAGTCGCTCTCCTATGCGACGGTGCCGAGCTGCGTGGTCGGAATGGCGCGCGCAGTTAGGCACGCGCCGAGGGCGAACGCGGACAGAAATGCGGTCGAAGGGGCCATCGGGGATCCGGAGATTGGCGCGGAAGATCGCCGGCGATTTCGGACGTGGAATGCCGGCCGTTACCCGAAGGCAAGCGACCGGCGAACATAGAGGGAAAGATCGTACCGCGGTCTGACAACCCAGGCTGCGCGCGCCCGCGTCTCCCATCCGACAACCGCGGCCCATAGATACCATCGTGACCGCGGTTTGGATACCGGGGATATTCCTCTACCGAACAACGATTGTCTTTCTTAGGGTTTGCCTCGCCGCGACAGCTTGTCCTCGTACGCCATCTTCCCGCGGTGGGCGTTGTACGCGCGCTGGGCCATGTACTTCGCGTCCGCAGCGCTGACCTCGTCGGCTGCAAAACGAGCGGCCATGTCCTGGAGGTCGAGCGCCTGCTCGCTGAGGGACGACGCGTTTTCGCCGTCACCCGGCGCCATCCTCAGGTCATAGGCGACGGCGCGGAGCATCGCCGCCGCACCGCCGAGGTTGCCCTCGTCACGCATGCGGAGCGCATCCTCGCGCGCCCTCGCGGCGTCGAGCAGGAGCATCTCGCGCCGAACGTCGGGCTCCGCATGGCCGGCCGCCGTAAGATGCGAGACGACCGGGAACACGATCTCCTGCCGCTCGACGCCGCCCTCCTCCGTGAGCACATGGGCCATTACCGCGATCTCCGCGACCCGCACGTCACCCGCGTCCCCGTTCGCATCGAGCAGCGCGGGAACGAAGAACTCCGCGAGCACCGATTTGGGCTCGCGGGCGTAGATGTCACCGATCTCGAGTCGGGCGCCGCCGGTGCCTAACGTCGTCGTGGGGTACTGGTGGCGGACCGCGGTGAGCGTCACGGCCCCGGATGGCCGGATCTCCACCGACACCGTCTGCGCGCAGAGCGTGAGCAGCCCCGCGAGCTCCTCGGCGAAAACGTCGCCGGCCTGGTCGGGCCGCTCGATGTACCACGTGCTCGCGCCGCCGGCGTCGGCCATCCCCCGAAGGAGCTTCTCGTCGTAGTCGGCGCCGAAGCCGATGGTGGTGGTCGTGATGCCGGTTCCGCACGCCGTGCGGCAGAGGCCTAACAACTTGTCAGGCTCCGTGATGCCGGCGTTCGCGAGGCCGTCGGTGAGCAGCATGACGCGGTTGACGCCGCCCTCGCGCTTCGCGCGTGCGACGAGCTCGCGGCCTCGGAGCCAACCACCGCTGAGGTTCGTGGACCCGCCGGCCTGGATTGCGCGCACCTGCGCAGGCAGAGACGCTTGCGACGCGCCTGTCGCTGGCTCCGCGACGGTCATGACCTCGTCATCGTAGGCGACGACGCTCACGGTGTCGTCGGGGTGGAGGCGCTGGACGAGCATCGCGGCTGCGTCACGGGCGGCGGCGAGCTTGTCGCCGGCCATGGAGCCGGATCGGTCGAGGACGATCGAGAGGTTGAGTGGGACGCGGTGGTCAGGCGTCGGGGCCTTGCCTTCGAGCTTGAGCAGGGCGCGCACGATGAAGCCTTGCTGCGCGACGACGAGCTCGTAGTCTACGAGGACGGTGTGTTGCATGGAGCGCTCCGGTCAGGGACGCTCCCATAGTAGCGGAGGGGTCTGACAGTGCATTCGACGGGTTTTCGGACTCGCCTGGTACGGGTGGTGCGGCGTGGCAATTCTGCCCTAGAGGCTGACCCCGCCTGTCATCGCCACCTGGCAGGCACCGTACTGACAATCCCACGGCTGGGACGCCGCACGTCATGCTCGAACGACTCACCACCCTGCCCCTCGGCATCGACGGCGTGAAGGCCGTCGGCAAGGTCTCCCAACAGGACTACCAGCAGGTCCTCGAACCGCTCATCGACGACGCGCGGCGAGCGGATCGCCACGTTAGGCTGCTCTATCAGTTCGGACCGGAATTCGACGGCTTTACCGCCGGCGGCGTGTGGGAGGACGCATCGGTCGGGCTCAAGTCGCTCCGCCTGATCGACGGACTGGCGCTCGTCACCGACGTGAGCTGGATCCGCGACTCCAGCCGGCTCCTCGCGTTCTTCATGCCCGGTCCCGTTAGGCATTTCGGCAACGCGCAATTCGCGGACGCCGTCGCCTGGCTCGAGTCACTCCCGCAAGCCGCCGGCGTCTCCCATCGCCTGCTCCCCGACAAGGGCGTGATCGTCGTGGAGGTGACGCAGGCCCTCCGCGCCCGCGATTTCGACGAGCTCGCGGTCACGGCCGATTCGTGGATCGAAGCCCACGGTCAGCTTCAGGGGCTCGTCGTCCACGCGCGCCGGTTTCCCGGATGGGAGAACCTCGGCGGACTCATTCGGCACATTCGCTTCGTCCGCGATCACCATCGAAAGATCCGTCGCATCGCAGTCGCGGCGGACGGCGACCTCGCCACGATCGGCCCGCGCATCGGCGAGCACTTCGTGCAGGCCGAGGTGAAGAGCTTCCCGTACGACGGTCTCGATGCGGCGATCGCGTGGGCGGCGGGCGCCGGCGCGTCCGACCCGGCGCCCTAAGGCTTCCGACAGGGAACGCGTTAGGTACGGCTTGAAAAGCGCGGGGCCGCGCTTCTTGGTCTTCCTTTAGTCTCTCGATGCTTCGCTCACCGCCTGCGTCGTCGGCTTGAGCAGCGTGTTCACCGTGTAGCGGCCAATGTCCTGACCTAACGCGAGCCCCGCTTCGATCGCGAACCGGAAGTGAATCCCCGCCATGATTCTCGACTCGGCGTTCTCGCGCGCGGCCTGGCTGAAGCTGCGGAAGCTGCGCACCGGGTTCGCCGAGTCGGCCGACAGCGACGTGAACGTGAACGCGATGTCGTCGCGACCGAAGGCGTGTGCGAGCACCACCGCCCCCGCAGCACCGAGCACGCTGTGCGTCGACGGGTAGTCCTGCACCGGCGGCGTCGTCAGGAACGGCTCCCACGTCGCGTCGGAAGCCGTAGCGCGATTGCCGTCATCCGCCGCGAGTCGGATAGCCGAGACCGGACGCCAGAAGTTGTAATGCATCTTGGAGTCCCAGCCCGCGATGTACGAGTCGGCCAACGCGGCGTTGAGCAGTGCGAACGTACGTGCCGTCGTCCACAGGTCCTGGCGGTTTTCGTGCCACACGACGCGCGCGATCCTGTTCCAGCCGATGTCCGATAGCTCGTACCAGAACGCGGCGTAGTGTGACTCATCGAGCGTGCGCGCATCGCTCGTGCGCGCGCCTTTGCGTTTCACCTCCTCGAAAGCCCGTGCATACTCCTTGCTCGCGAGCGCGGGCGGAGAACTCACGCGGAATTGTGCTGGCGACCCGAGCGCGAACGGTTTCACGCTTCGCCAGTGCGGCATGTTCACGAAATTGAAGCCGGGCACGAAGCGATACTCGCCCGGCACACCTCCTTCCTTGTACGGCTCCTCGGCCGAGCTCTTGTCGTCGGCCCGCGCGGCGATGATGTCGGCCGCAGCCCGCTTGCCGAGCGCCACTCCCTTCCCCACGTGCGGCCCCACGCCGGCTTCACCGAGGTACTGCTTCAGAAAAGTTTCGAGCGCCTGCTTCTGCCCGGGATAGATCGTGGCCAGCACGTCGTGCGCGGCCTGCGCCGCCGCGACGGCCGGGTCCGCGCGCTGGTCGCGCGTGCGGATGGCATACGTCGCATAACGCGGCGCCGCGGCGTTGATGGCGTCGTGCATCGCCAGGTGCATCATGGCCAGCGCGCGTGTGGCAGGCAGCGGGTTTATGTACCCGTTGTCGGCCGCGATGATCTGCGGTGCGAAGCGGTTCCAGTCGAGTATCACGTGCGACTGATCGGCGCTCACAGCCGGCGAAATGTTCTGCGTCTGCCGTACGCCGGCGACCGCGGTGAGCACGGCAGAGGCAGCGACGAGGCCAATGGTGAGTTTCGTTTGCATGACTGGTACTCCTCTATTCGAAAGCGCGTTGGTGAGAAGGACGACGGCCCAAGAGGGCCGTGTCGCGCGTTGGGGGAGGATAGGCAGTCAGACCCCAGGGATTCAGCGACAAAGCGGTCACGAACGGTCCGAACGTGCCACTCACGCCACTACAGAGCGGCGTGGTCGCGCTGAGGGCCGCGTTGCAGCCGACACGCGTTGGCCACATCTTGGATCGCCGCGTGGCCCGGAGAAGCCACGCGGCGCCTCGTGTGTGCCATTCCGTGCGCGGTCGCATGGGCCGAGGCAGCATAGCCTTCGGAGCGGCCCTTGAGCGCGTCACCAACCGATTGGTTCCGCCGCGTCGACACGGTGTTCGATGCCGTCGTCGACATTCCCGCCGACCAACGCGCGGCATACGTCGACCGCGCGTGTGGTGATGACCAGGCACTGCGCACAGAAGTCCTGGAGCTTCTGCGCGCCTACCACCACTTGGACAGCTTCCTCGAATCCCCGGCCACTGTCATCGCCGCACCGCTCCTCGAGCCCTCGGCCGAATTGGCGGGCGCCGGTCCGGAGCGCATCGGACCGTTCCAGGTGGTGCGCGAGATCGGCCGCGGCGGCATGGGACGTGTCTTCCTCGGCGAGCGCGCCGACGGGCAGTTCGAGCAGCGCGTCGCCATCAAGCTCATTCAGTATGGCGCGCCGGGGGTCGTCCGCCGCTTTGTCGAGGAACGACGGATCCTCGCCCTGCTCGAGCACCCGAACATCGCCCGCCTCGTCGACGGAGGCCTAACGGCGGGTGGGCTGCCGTACTTCGCCATGGAGCTCGTCGACGGCGAGCCGATCGACCGCTACTGTCAGTCGCGCAATCTGCCGCTCGACGCCCGACTAGAGCTCTTCGCCCACGTGTGCGACGCGGTGGCGTACGCGCACCAGCGTCTCGTCATCCACCGGGACCTCAAGCCATCGAACATCCTGGTCACGACTGGCGGCCAGGTGAAGCTGCTCGACTTCGGCATCGCGAAGCTGCTCGGGGACACGAGGGGGGAAGACCTGACGCGGACGGGATTCAGCGTCATGACGCCCGAATTCGCAGCACCCGAGCAGATCCGCGGCAGGCCGATCAGCACCGCGACCGACGTGTACTCGTTAGGTGTGCTGCTCTATCTGCTGCTCACCGGCGAGCGGCCGTACGATCTTCGTGGGAGGCTGGCCGCCGACGTCGAGCGGATCGTGTGCGTGGAGGTGCCACCGAAGCCATCGAGCCGGGCGGCGGGCCCGCTGGCGAGACGGCTGCGCGGCGACCTCGATCTGATCGTGATGACCGCGCTGCAGAAGGACGAACAGCGCCGCTATCAGTCGCCGGCCACGCTCGCCCATGACCTGCAGCGATTCCTGCAGGGCCGTGCGATCCTCGCGAGACCGGACACCGCTCGGTATCGGCTCGAGAAGTTCGTACGTCGCAACCGGACCGCCGTCGCGTTCGCAACTGCAACCGCGGTGGCGCTCGTCGGTGCGACCGTGTTCTCCATCGCGCAGATGCGAGAGGCACGGAGACAGCAGCGCGAAGCCCTACGGGCCGCGCAGCGGGCGACCGCGCTCAGCGACCTCCAGAGTGTGCTCGCCGGAGACGCTCGCGACCCCGACGGGCGGCCGCTCCCTCCCGCCGGCCGGATCGCGATGGCCGAAGGGGTCATTACACGCCGCTTCGGGTCGGACCCGTCGCTCGCCGCGAGCCTGATGGTGGACCTCTCAGGACGGTACGTCGAGGCCGGAGACCTCAAGGCACAACGCGCGATGCTCGGCAAGGCGCGCGCGATCGCGCTCGAGGCAAACCTGGGAGCCGAGGTCGCGTTGGCCACCTGCTGGAGAGCGAACAGCTACTGGCTCGAGGACATCCTCGACTCGGCGCGAGCGGACGTGGCGGAAGGGAAAGCCGCGCTCGCGCGGGACAAGTACCGCGATCACGAGGCCGAAGCGACGTGCCTGGAGGCCGAGGGCAAGTTGCTGCAGGCGACAGGGAAGCCCGATTCGGGAATCGCGCTGCTCGAGCGGGCCGTTCGGATCGAGGAGGATGAACCCGGAAGCACGGAAGCCCTCGGCCGCATGAACTCCCTCGCCGAGGTGCTGCGCTTGAGCGGCCGGATCCGCGAGGCGGTGCCTTACTTTCGTAGAATCCTCGCGCAGCTCGAAGCGTTAGGCTACGGAGAGACCGACGCGTTCCCGAACGTGGTGAACTTTCTGTCGACGTCGTTGACGGACCTTGGTGAGTGGGCCGTACTCGACTCCACGCTTCGCGGGTACATTCGTCCCCGTGAGGCAGCACACGGTGAAGGACGAGTGCCGACGCTGCTGGCGCTCCTCTACGCACGAGCGAAGCTACGCCTCGGCGAGACCGACTCGGCAGACCTGTGGTTGACGCGTGCCATGCGAGATACGACCCAGGGCGCTGGGCAGTTCGATGCATATCTCGCCTCGACGTTGACCGAGCTCCGCCTCGACCAGTCGCGGCTCAAGGACGCGCGCGTCGTGGCAGCCCAACTTCCCGCCGGCCGACGCGGCCAGCGTGCGACGGCCGCAATGCTTCGGGCACGACTGCAGCGCGCGGACGGAGATCCGCGCGGCGCTTCGGCGTTCCTCGAGCGAGAGCTCGGTACCGTGTGGAACGACGGGCAGCAGCGCCTAACGCTCTTTTCGCTCCCGCTGGTCACTGCTGGCGAGTGGCGTCTCGCGAGCGGTG
>Ga0114129_10007327_pt1 | contig 15703 bp, 12 predicted proteins | sample RhiMetdeltSRZDD1_FD_80071 | JGI IMG/M metagenome (GOLD analysis project Ga0114129, IMG submission 80071) | Populus rhizosphere microbial communities from Tennessee, USA - Rhizosphere MetaG P. deltoides SRZDD1 (version 2) (version 2) | ecosystem: Host-associated > Plants > Roots > Rhizosphere >... | reverse complement strand
GGCTGCTGAACCAGGTCCGAGAAGTTGAACAGGATGACGAGCGTCTGCTGCACGCCGAAGGTGTACGGCGAGGCCAGCGTCTGCGAGGTGCCACCGCCGCCTCCACCGAGTGGGGCGACATCGCCACCGAGCGCGGCGACGTCCAGCGGGTTGAGCGCGAGCTTGCCGTTGCGCAGCTTGCCGCGCGCGCGCACGCGCGTCCCGGTCTGCAGGTTCCTCGGACCTCTGCCGCCGAAATCGAGCTCGACGCGGTCGCTCGCGGTGCGCAGGAAGTGCTTCAGGCGAGGAGCGTCGTACCCGTCCTCGTACAGCACCTCCAGGGTTCCATCGAGATCGGTGTCGGGCTCCGCCTGAGACGCACCTTTCCCCTGCGCTGCCAGGTGCACCTGTACAGACGGATACGCGCCGGCCAGTATCGCCGTCGCGACCACGATGGACGCCACACGAAGCTTCATATCACCCGCTTCGATAGCGCTCCTCGTGAAGGGCGACGCCGCAAAGCGTCGCGAACAATGCCGCGTTGCCAGGCATCTGCAAGCTGAAGTCGACGGCCGACTGCACCGCGACGCCGACGATGCCGCCGACGGCGCCGAGCCGTACCCAGTACGCCGAGCCGCTGGACGCCGCGAGGCGCCGCCGCACGGCGATGACGAAACCCACGATCGCGATCAGAATCGGCACGCCCATCAGCACCCCGCCCTCGACCGCGAGCTGCAGGTAGTCGTTGTGCGCCTCCCGCAGGTGATGCGCAGGAACGACGGCGGGGTAGAAGAGCGTCGCGATGCCGTACGTGTTCAGACCGGATCCCGTGCCCCAGAAATCCGCGGCCATCGACGTGGCGGCGCGCCAGATGGGGATGCGGCCGCTCAGACCCGCCGTGTCGGCGGCGTCGAAGCGGGCGACGACCTTGTCCAGCCCGGCCCAGTCAACGGCCACGAAAAGCGCAAGCATCACGAACGCGACTACCAGCGGCCGCGCGATGCCTCCACGGCGGCGCCGCACGCCGGCCCACCCGCAGAGGACGAGCGCCACCACGAGGCTCACCAGTCCCGACCGCGACAGCGTCAGCGCCAGCGCGACACCCATCAGCACCACCGCCAGCACCGCCTGGACGGCCTGGTTGCCGTCGCGCGAGGAGAGCCAGAGCAGCCGGTCGCGGACACCGGCGCCGCGCGCGCGGCTCACCATCGCGCAGAACACGCCGATCGCCAGCGGAATCGCCATCACGACCCAGCCGGCGAAGTGGTTCTTGTTCACGAACGGACCGAATGGCGTTCCATGTGTCATCGGCGTCCAGAAGCCGTAAATCGCGCCTGCGTAGAGCGGCTTCTGGACGACGCCGATCAACGCGACGGCAATGCCCAGCCACGAGATGAACCACGCCAGGCGGAGCGCCGCGCGCGTCGAACACCGTGCGACACCGAGCACGGTCACGCCGAAACAGGCGTACAGCGCGAGCGCCCGCCACGTTGCGGACGGATCCACCGACAGGCTGTGTGTGCCCACGAGCCCATGGGCAACGCGGAAATCCAACTGGTCGACGAGCGTCGCGGCATGCGGGCTCAGGCGCGCGAGCACGCTGACAGGCAGCGGCATCAGCTGCGCGAGCGCCGCAATCGCGACGAGCGCCATCAGGGCCGCGACGCCGCGCGTTCCCGTCGCGAGCCGGAAGCGGCCCGACGACCAGAGACCAAGGACACCGGCGGCGCCGCAGACCACAGCCAGCGGCCAGTAGCCCCACGGATACACCGCGCCGAACGCCAGCACGCCCCACGTCAACGCGGCACACCACAGGCTCTCTGCGACGCGTGTACGCCTGGCAGCCATGTGCGGAGCGCGCTCGACTACCGGAGCGGACGCGAAGCGGCAGTCCATTCGCGTAGCTGCGGAATCGTTGAGACCGCGGCGTCTATCTCCCGCAAGTCGGGTGTCTGTTCCGGCGTGTCCATCGGGACACCGCCGAAATCGAGCGGCACGCGCCGTCCGCGCCATCCGCACTCATCGCACGCGAAGAGCCGCTTCTCGCCGACGCTCCGCGTGACGCGCTCGAAGAACGTTCGTGCCCGCGTCCGGCGCAGGCGCCCTGACCGGCAGACGTGACACACGTGACCGGAGCCGGCGTTGGCCGCCTCGGTGTCGTCCGAGACAACCGGCTCCGGCAACGCCTCCGCAGGCGTGGTGCGATCGATGTGGCGTCCGGCGTGCGCGCGCTCGTAGGCAGGCAGCAGCCGGCCGAGCAGCATCCTGACGGCAGCCGTGTCGTTTTCCCTGGCAACGCTCTGAATCGCCGCAATCATCCGGAGCGTCGACTCCGACGGGCGATGCGGCTCCGTCACGCGGAGGATCTTGTCGACGCGTGACGGCCGGACCGTCTCGCCCTCGCCGACGAGCTCCTCGCACAGCTTTTCGCCGGGCCGCAGGCCGATGAACTCAATCGCGATGTCGCGGTCGGGCACATGGCCCGAGACGCGGATCAGATGCCGCGCCATGTCGACGAGCTTCACCTGCTCGCCCATCTCGAGGACGTAGGTGGCCGCGCCGCCGGCGAGCGCTGCCGCGTGGAGCACGAGTTGAACCGCTTCCGGAATGAGCATGAAGAAGCGGCGCACCTCGGGGTGCGTCACGGTGACGGGACCGCCCCTGCGAATCTGCTCGAGGAACAGCGGAACGACGCTGCCGCTGCTGCCGAGCACGTTCCCGAAACGGACGGTCGCGAACGTCGTCTCGCTGCGCGCGGCGTGCGCGCGGACGACGAGCTCCGCGAGCCGCTTCGACGCGCCCATCGTGCTGACCGGATTGACCGCCTTGTCGGTCGAGATCAGGATGAAGCGATCGGCGAGATGGGTTTGCGCGGCGGCGGCGACGATGGCCGTTCCCGTCACGTTGTTCTTGATCGCTTCGCACGGGTTGACTTCCATCATCGGCACGTGCTTGTGCGCCGCCGCGTGGAAGACGATTTCGGGGCGGTGCTGCGCGAAGACCGCGTCGATGCGCGCGGCGTCCGTGACATCGGCGATCACCGGGTGAAGGCTCGCCCCACTGAGACGGTCGCGCAGCTCCAGGTGCAGCGCGTGGAGTCCGTTCTCGTTGCGGTCGAGCATGATGCACGCCGCGGGAGCCATCGCAGCGATCTGCCGGCACAGTTCGCCGCCGATGGAGCCGCCGGCGCCGGTGACGAGCACGCGCCGCCCGGCGATCAACCGGTGCAGCGGCACGTCGTCGAGGCCGACGGGCGCGCGCGACAGCAGGTCTTCGAAACCGAGCGACCGGATGTGACTCAGCTCGAAGGTGCCGTCGATCAGGTGACGGAGCCGCGGCAGCGTCTTGATCGGAATGTTGTGATGCTCGAGCGCCCGCACGATCCACCGGAGGACGGCCGGGTCGGCGTCCGGAATCGCGATCAGGATTTCGTGTGGACGGTGCGCCGCCATGATGTGGGCGAGGTCCTGCAGCGAGCCCAGCACCGGCACGCCGTGAATACGATGGCCGACGGCCGCCTCGGCATCGCTGACCAGTCCGATCGGTTCGTACCCGTAATCGGAACGCGCCCGGATTTCGCGAACGAGCATTTCCCCGACAGCCCCGGCGCCGATGATCAGCAAACGTTTGGCGGACGACGGCGCCGACGCGTCGCGGCGCAGCCATGGGGAGACGAGCTCCGCGAACAGAGGACGTGAGACTCGTGAGCCGGCGAGCGCGGCCGCCACCACGATGGCGTCGATGACGAAGACGGAACGCGGATAGCCCGCCGGACCAAGCGGGCTGCTCGCCAGGGCAACGAAGATCAGCGAGCTGAGCGTGACCGCCTTGAGGATGGCGATGACGTCATAGAGACCTGTGTAGCCCCAGATGTCCCGGTAGAGCCCGAACGACTTGAATGTCAGGGCGCGCACGAGCAGCAGCCAGGGCAGCATCTGCAGCCACGCGGCGACTGCCCAGGAAGGAGGATTGGCGTCGAAGCGCAGCGCGAAGGCCGCCGCGTTGGCCGCGGCGACGATGGCGAGCTGCACGGCCACCGACAGGTAGCGATGCAACCGGAGCGGGAGCGTGAAGGTAGTAATCACAGTCAGACCGCCAGCGCCGGCCGAAGCGCGACCGCAGGCGCATGTGCGCCCTGCATGTGAACTTCTTCAATCGCGGAAATGACACGGCACTGGTCGGCCAGCGAGAGACTCGAGCCGCTGGGCAGACACAGGCCGTCGAGAAACAGGCCGTGGGCGATGCCACCGCCGCGCGTGCCACAGTCGCGGAACGCCGGCTGCAGGTGCAGCGGCTTCCACACGGGGCGCGATTCGATCCCATGGGATTCGAGGTGCATCCGGACGTCTTCCCGCGTCGCGCCGAATTTGTCCGCCCAGATGCGCACGCAGGTGAGCCAGCCGTTCGAGCGGCCGTAGCTCGCCTCGGGCATGAACGAGATGCCCGGCTGCACGAGCGCGGCGCGATATCGCTGGTTGACCGCCCGGCGGGTCGCGACTTTCCTGGATAGCATCGGCAGCTGCCCGCGGCCGATCGCCGCAAGCAGGTTGCTCATGCGGTAGTTGTAGCCAACCTCGTCGTGCTGGTAGTGCGCGACGGGCTGGCGCGCCTGCGTCGACAGGTGTCGGGCACGTTCGACGACCGTGCGGTTGTGCGACACGAGCATGCCGCCGCCGCCGGTCGTGATGATCTTGTTGCCGTTGAACGAGAAGGCGGCGCACAGGCCGAAGCCGCCCGCCGGAACACCGCGGTACGACGCGCCGAGCGCTTCGGCCGCGTCGGCAATCAGCGGCACGCCGTAGCGGTTGGTGACCTGCAGGAGCCGCCCGTAGTCTGCGCACTGGCCGTAGAGGTCTACGGCGATGACGGCCCCGACACGGTGTCCTTTTTTCGCGCACGCCGCCAGTTCCTCGGCAACGAGGTCCGGGTCGAGCGTCCACGTCTCGGGCGACACGTCGACGAAGACCGGCTCTGCGCCCACGTAGATGGCGGCGTTCGCGGTTGCCGCAAACGTCAGGGTGGACGTGATCACGCGATCGCCGCGCTGCACGCCTGCCGCGATCAACCCGAGGTGCAGGGCCGCCGTCCCGCTCGACAGCGCGACGGCATGTTGAACGCCAACGGCCTCCGCGAACTCGCGCTCGAACGCATCGAGCTGCGGACCGACCGGCGCGATCCAGTTCGAGTCGAACGCCTCGAGCAGCAGGCGGCGCTCGTTGGCCCCGACGTCCGGCGGCGACAGCAGGATGCGCTTCATCGTGACGCTCCTGCGCCGACCAGGTTGAGATGCGGGCGACGCACGATCGGCGCGGCCGGCGTGCCGACCACCGTCGCATACGGCGGCACGTCGCGCGTCACGACGGCGCCTGCGCCGACGACGGCGTCGTGTCCGATTGAGACGCGCGGAAGTACGACGGCGCCGATGCCGATGAGCGCGCGGTCGCCGATCGTCACCTCGCCACCGATGCGCGCGCCCGGCGCGATATGCACGAAATCGCCGACGCGGCAATGGTGATCGACGCTGCTCGCGGTGTTGAGGATGACGCCGCGTCCGATGGTCGCCGCGGTGCACGCGATCGCTCCGGCGCAGAACATCGATCCGTCGCCCGCCTCGGCGCCCGCCGAGACGATCGCCGCGGGATGGCGGACGGTGGCGAAACGTTCGCCGTCGGCTGCCAGGCGCACGGTGATGCGGGCGCGCATCTCGTTGTCGCCGATCGCCACGATCACGGCGTCGTGCGCCACGTCGCGCACCGCGCTGAGCGGACCGAGCACGTCGGGGCGTCCGCCACGACGGTCGTCGTCGAGAAAGCCAATGAATTCGAGCGTGCGGTCGCACTGCGCCGACGCGCGGAGGATGTCCGCGACGATCTGACCGTGCCCGCCGGCGCCGATCACGAGGACCTTCACTGGACGACGGACCCCATGAACCGCTCGGCGCTGGCGTGGCCGGGTTGCGTCACGCCGCGGCGGCTGATCACCTGCCCGAGCGTCCGCAGCAGGATGCGGACATCGGTACCGAATGAATACGAGCGGACGTATTCGAGATCGAACGCGAATTTCTCATCCCAGGTGAGCGCGTTGCGGCCATTGACCTGCGCGAGGCCGGTGATGCCGGGACGCACGTCATGACGCCGGCGCTGTGCAGGGGTGTAAAGATCGAGGTACTCGGTCAGCAGAGGCCGCGGCCCGACGAGGCTCATGTCGCCTGTGAGCACGTTCCACAGCTCCGGCAGTTCGTCGAGGCTCGTGGAGCGCAGGAAGCGGCCGAAACGAGTCAGTCGCGTCCCGTCCGGCAGCGCATTCCCTTGCGCGTCGCGTGCGTCCGTCATGGTCCGGAATTTCACCATTCGAAAGGGTTGTCCCCGCAAACCGGGGCGCGTCTGAACGAAGAAAACCGGCGATCCAAGCCGTGTTTTCACTGCTATCGCCAAGGTCAGCAATGCTGGTGCCGTAAGGAGCAAACCAACGGCGGCGACGCACACGTCCAGCGAACGTTTCAGGTGATTCCGGTAGATCGACATTCCGAAGGGAATCAGTAGGAAAGGAGCGAAGCGGCGAGCAATCGGCCGCGGGACTTAGTTCACCGAGAGGTAGAACTTTGTTAGTGACGCCCAGACTTTTTCACGGGCGAAGAGTTCGCGGATTCGGCGCCTTCCGGCGCGCCCGTGTTTTCGGCGCAGCGACGGTTGCCGAAAGTACTTACAGATTGCGGCTGCAACCTGCTCGGCGGACAACGGATCCACCAGTTCGCCGGTCGCACCGCTGTCCACCGCGTCGACCACACCCGGCACGCGGAACGCGACGACCGGCACTTCCATCGCCGCGGCTTCGAGAGCGACATTGGGCAGGCCTTCGCGGTGGCTTGGCATGCACAGAACGTCCATCAGCGCATAGAGCGGGGCTGGGTACCAATCGGGGCCGGTCATACGGACCCGCGGATCGCTCTTCAGGGCCTCGATGATGCCGGGTGCGACCGGATCGTTGGGTTCATCCGGTCCCACGAGCAGCAAATACGCCGAGGGAAACGCCTCGCGCACCACCTGCCAGGCTTGATACAGCTGCTCGATTCCCTTTTCGCGCCCAATTCGCCCCAGGAAGCCAACCACGAACGCGTAGGCGGGAATGCACAGATTTGCACGCGCCGTCTTGACCGCCGCTGCGGAAAGCCGAGTGGGATCGAAGACCGATATATCGATACCGTTGGAGCTGCCGTTTCCAAGGACCACGGCCTTGTCGGGAGGGCAGATCCCCGCGGCAACCAGTTCGCTCCGGATCGAGGGGCTCACGCACACGATATGCGTAGCCGCGGCGCACGTGACCCGCTCCACGGCGAACAGGACGCGGCGCAGAACCCCTCGTGCGGTCAGCATCGGGAGGCCGTGGACGTAATAGACGCGGACGCGGACGCGGAGCAGGTAGGCGGCGAGTGTCCCGAGGACCCCGGCCTTCGGCGTTCCTGCCTGCACGACGGAGGGGCGCAGCCGCTTGAGCGTCCGACAGAGCCGCACGAACGACACCAGATCGGACCACGGTGCGATCCGGCGGGCCATCGGCACGGGATGTACGGGCACTCGCTCGTAACGCGAGAACTCGTCGGCCAGTGGACCGGGCGAGGAGACGGCGTGCACGTCGAAGCCCGCGCGTGTCATCACGGCGGCATGCCCCCGGCCAAGCGAGAACGAGAGCGGCACGGTCACGATATTCACGAGGCGCGGACGGACGCTCATGCCGCGTGCTCCATGAGCCCGTTGAACAGGTCGAACCAGCGATCGAGCACGCGATCGAGCCCGAAACGTCCCTCGATGTGCGCCCGTCCCGCGTTGCCCATCCGCGACCGCTCGGCCGCGGACCGCGCCATGAGCTTCGACATCGCCGCTGCGAGCGCATCCGGATCGCCCGGCGGCACGATGAAACCCGTGTGGCCGTCATCGACGATCTCGCGCACGCCTCCCACGTCCGTGGACACGACCGGTGTCCCCACGGCGAGCGACTCGATGACGGCGTTGGGAGACCCCTCCCACGCCGAGGCGAGCACGGTTGCGTCGGCCGCCGCCATGCACGCGGCGGCATCGTCTCGCAGTCCGAGGAGAGTCACCTGCTGGTCGAGACTGAGGTCGGCGATCCTGCTCTCAATCTGCGCCAGGAGCGGCCCCTGCCCGGCGATGGCAACCTTCATCGCGGTGTGATGGGTCAGCCGGCTCACGGCCGACAGAAGGTTCGGATAATCCTTCGGCTCGTAGAGTCGGCCGACCGCAACCCAGAGGAACTCGTCCTCGGCGACGCCGAGCGATTGGCGGAGCGCCGCGCGATGCACGCGAAGGTGCGGACCAATTGCCTCCAGATCCAGACCGTTTGGAATCACGCGCACACGGTGGCCTGACACCGCGCCTGCGCGGACGAGATGCCGCGCGACGCGATCCGAATTCGTGGTGGTCACGTTCGCGAGCGAGTCGGTCCACTGCAGGGCGAGCGCCCGGAATCGCGACCCGATCTTCTCGCTGCGAATCGAGGAGATGACGACCGGTACACGCGCGACCGCGCCGCCCACGCGCGCCAGCATCGTGCCCGGGTAATCGAACCCTGCCAGGGCGTGTGGCGCCAGCGGAAGGACCCGGCGCAGGAACCGGCTCAGGATCAGGGCGGGATTGGTCGTCGGCACGGCGTCGAGGCACGTCACCGGAATGCCTTCGGCCTCGAGGCGTGCACCGTAGTAATCGTTCGGCAGGATCGACACCACGTGGACGTCGAAGCCGCGGTGGCGCAGTCCACAGGCGGCCCTGAACAGCTGGGCCTCGGCGCCCCCGCGTCCGAGGCCGGTGCTCACGAAGCAGATTCGGCGCAATGGAGTCATGCGGCTGCGTCCGCCGCCGCCGCCCGGCGTCCGCACAATGCGTTGTAGAGCGCGTGGGTGTCGGCCGCCATGCGCGTCACGGCGTACACCGTCGCGGCGCGCTGTTGTGCCGTGAAGGTCAGCGAACGCCGCCGCGCGGCGTCGTCCTGGATGGTGTCGATCGCGTCACACAGCGAATCCACCGATGCCGGATCGATCAGCAGGCCGCACCGGCCGTCGTCGAGGACTTCCGGGATGGCGCCGGCGCGACTGGCGACGATCGGCACACCCTGGAGCATCGCTTCAACGAGGACGACGCCCAGACCTTCCCACCGCGAGGGAAGGCAGAGCAGGTCGAACGCCGGCATCAGGCCGGCGGCCCGAGCCTGGGCGCCGAGGAACGCCACGTTCCGGCATCCGAGCTCGCCGGCGAGCTGCTGCAATTCCGCTTTCAGCTCTCCGTCGCCGACGATGACGCATCGCATGGATGGGCGCAGCGCCATTGCACGCAGCAACAGCGGAATGTTCTTCTGCGCCGTCAGCCTGCCGACGAAACCCACGACGAAATCCGAATCGGCGATGCCGAGCTGCGCCCGGGAAACGGCGCGCCGTGGAGGCATCGGGACCCCGTAGGTGATCGTGACGACGCTCGGTGAGGGGAGGTGAACCGCTGAAACGAGGTACCGGCGCACGTGGTCGGTGATCGCGACAAATTGAACGCCCGCGGCCGCCAGCGCACGGAACCACCCTTTCACGAGAGGCCTGCGGTAGTGAGGCTCGTCGTTGTGAATGGTCATCACGAGGCGCCGGCAACCCGCCGCGCGCGCGGCGATGACCTGCATGACGAGCTCCATGTGCATGTGCACCACGCGGTCGCGACGGCTGCGCAGCGCGATGCCGAGGCGGCGCCAGGAGTCCAGCGCACGAACGAGACGAGACAGGTAGGTCAGCCGGCCAGGGCGCCGCTCGACGCGGCACACCCGCACGCCCGAAGCCTGCACGCGCTGCAGCGTGTCCTCGATGTTGTCGTCGGTCTGCCAGAGCAGGACGATCAACTCCGTATCGACGCCGCGCGCAGCAAGCGCCTGGACGAGCGTGAGCACGTGATGCTCCGCACCGGAGATGGCGTTGCGCCCGTTGCCCCCGGCGAGAAAGAGAACGTGTGTGACGGCGTCCCGCATGTCAGATTCCATTCAGGAGAAGCTGTTCGGTCCGGCTGACCGTGTTGGTCAGGTCGAACACGCGCGCGGTGTCGAGCGCCGCGGCCGCAAGACGCCGCCGCCAGGGCTCGTCGTCGGCGAGGGAGCGCAGCGCTCGCGCCAGCGAGCCGACGTTCTGTGCCGGCACGATCACGCCGTTGCGGCCGTCCGACACGACCTCCTCGTTGCCGCCGCGATCCGAGACGATGCAGGGAAGACCGGCGGCAAACGCCTCGAGGAGCGTGTGCGAGAGCCCCTCGTAGAGCGACGTGAGCACGAGCGCGTGCGCCCGGCTCATCGCGTGCCGCACGTCGGCCGCCGACAGGCGGCCGCGGAAGATCGCCCGCTCGCCGAGGCCCAGCTGCGCGGAGAGTTCCACCAGGTGTGGCCACTCGGGACCGTCGCCGACGATTTCCAGCTCCAGCTCAGGAACGTCGCGCGCGGCAAGGAGAAGCGTCTCCACGCCCTTCCAGTTCGTGAGCCGGCCGACGAACAGCGCGCGAAAACGCTCGAGGCGCCTGCGCTCCGGCGGTGCCGCCACGCCCGTCGCGATGGTGCCGTTCTGGACGACCGCAATCCGATCCCGCGCCACACCCCAGCCCTCGACCAGCCGGCGGAGGTATTCGCTGGGAACGACGATGTGCCGCGCCGAGGCGACCCAGGCATTGCGGGTCTGGATATCGGCGGCAAATCGCGCCTGCGCCGCTCGATCGACCTGGAACTCGTCGATCGAGAGGTTCGTCATCCCGCGGTTGCGGGCGGTTTCCCAGACGGTGTCGCCGACGATCTTCAGCACGTAGGGACGCCGTGTGACGCGGTTGACCTCCGCGACGTAGCGCTCGAGCCCGTTGACGAAGACCAGCCGGTGCCGGGCCATCTCGACGGCCAGCCGCATCCGCACCAGCACCTCGTAGCGTTCGCGGCTCGCAAGGTTCACGCGACGCACCACGAACGGACGCTCGCTGTCGGAGGCGTGCTTCGTTCCCTGCGAGGAACAGACGACGGTCACGCGGTGATCACGGCCGGCGAGCGAGTGTGCGAGCCGGTCGATGAAGGTCGCGGGTCCGCCGATCTCCGGCGGGAAAATATTGGTGACGAGCAGGACTTTGGACATGGGATCAGCCATTCGCGGCAACCGCGAGACGGCTCCTCGCCGAAGATGGAATGACGCGTGTCTCGCGCATATGGCGCTCCCAGGACAGGAACATCAGCAAGGGCCAGAGGCTGTGGCGCCAGTCACGCCTGCGGCCAAGGTGGTCGGTCCACTGCCGCCGGACCTCCACCGCGTCGAGGATCGGATACGCCTGCAGGTTGCGCTCGGCGAGCAGGTCCTCCGCCCACTCACGCAGCGGTCCGCGGAGCCAGGTGGCGACGGGTAGCGCGAAACCCTGCTTCGGACGGTCGAGCAGCGGCCTGGGAATATCGCGATACAGCAGCTGCTTGAGCACCCACTTGCCGACGCCGCCGCGCAGCCGGACGTTGGCGGGCAGCGAGCTTGCCCACTCCACGATCCGGTAGTCGAGCATCGGCAGGCGCGCCTCGAGGCCGACCGCCATCGTTGCGCGATCGACCTTCACGAGGATGTCGTTCGGCAGGTAGTCGGTGGTGTCGAGCCACATCATCTGCGCGAGCAGCTCGTCGCGGCTGGTCGGGACCGTGTGACGCGAGGCGACCTCGGTCGAGGCCTGCAGGAGGAAGCGCGCCGCGTCGGGTTGTGCCGTCAGGTGCTGATAGAGCGCTTCGGTGTCTCTCGACGACAGGCAATCTGAAATCCGCTCGAGTCTCGTGGCAAGGCGCGACACCCGCGAGGGCAGCCAGGGGAGGAGCGACAAGGCCGCCGACGATGCGCTGAAGGCGCCCTTCGCCGCGCGGCGCAACTGTGACGGCGCATCCTTCCAGAGCGGCCAGAAGCGGTTCGCCCACTGATAGCGCAGGTACCCGCAGAACAGTTCGTCGCCGCCGTCTCCGCCGAGCGCGACGGTGACATGACTGCGCGCCACGCGCGCGAGCAGGCACACGCCAATGCCCGACGCATCGCCGAACGGCTCGTCGTACATGGCCGGCAGCTCGGGGATGATTGCGAGCGCGTCACTGCTGCTCAACGTCGCCGCGACGTGGTCGCACCCGAGATAGTTCGTGATCGCCCGTGCGTGCGCCGCTTCGGAGTGGTCGGCCTCGTCGAAGTCGATCGTGAACGCCGTAATCGGGCCGCTGGCCGCGCGCCGTGCCTGCGCGAGGATCGCGGTCGAATCGATTCCCCCGGAGAAAAACACCCCCAGCGGAACGTCTGACCGGAGCCGCAGCCGCACCGAGTCGGCGAGCAGATCGTCGAGCCGCTCCACGGCTTCACGCGGATTGACCTGGACGTCGTGGTCCGCGCGCGGGACTGGCGGCAACCAGTACCGCTGTATTTCCGGGCGGCCATCGCGCCGGCAGACCGCCAGCGAGCCGGGCGGAAGCTTGGAGACGTGCCTGTAGATCGAACGCGGAGCGGAGACGAAACCCTTCTTCAGATACTGATCGAGCGCGATGGGGTCGATCGAGCCGTCGAAACCTTCGTGAACCGTCAGCGCCTTCAGCTCCGACGCGAACACCAGGTCGAAGCCGAACGTTGCGTAGTACAGCGGCTTTTCGCCCAGCCGGTCGGTTGCGAGAAACAGGTTCCCCGTCCAGCGGTCGAACAGGCCGAACGCGAACATGCCGTTGACGCGGTTCAGCGTGTCCTCGAGCCCCCATTCATCGAAACCGGCGAGCAACACCGCCGTATCGGACGAGGCATTGGCCGGAGCGGACGAGAGCTGCTGTGCGAGCTCCCGGTAGTTGTAGATCTCGCCGTTGTACGTGATGACGAAGCGGCCCGAGGGCGACACCATCGGCTGCTTTCCGGCAGGCGTCGGATCGATGACGGCGAGACGACGATGGCCGAACGCGACACCGCGCCATGGATCCGTCCACATGCCGGAATCGTCGGGGCCGCGATGCGCGAGCCGCCGTGTCATGGCGGCAGCCACCAGCCGCGGATAGTCCCTGTCGATCGATGCACTGCGAACGCCCGCGATGCCGCACATGTCAGGCTGCCTTTCTCGTCGCCAGTTCCGCCAGGATGGTGCACACGCGTTCGGCGTAGGAGTTGAGGTCGTGCTGTCCTTCGACGAGTTGCCTCAGCGCGATCGGGCTGAACGCGTGACGGGTTTCGTAGACGCGGCGGATCTGCTCGCCGATCGCGTCAGGCGTCCGCTGCCGGACCTGAAGACCGGGGAAGTCCCGCAGCACCGCGAATGCCGCTTCGTTGCTGGTCAGTGTGGGGAGGCCGCTGGCGAGCGATTCGAGGATCGCCTTGTCCATGCTGCCGGTTTCGCTCAGGTTCAGGTGCAGAAACGAAGATGCGTAGATCTCCGGAAGCCTGTCGACCGGCAGCGGGCCCTCGAAGGTGACGGCGCCGCGCAATCCCGAGGCCGACGCCATCTGCTCGAGCTCCTCCGCATAGCGCTCGTCGTCTCGCGTGAGCGTCGGGCCGATGATGCGCAGCGTGAAGGGCAGCTGTGGCGCGTGGGTCTTGAGCCACGCGAGTGATTCGAGCATGAGGTCGACGCGCTTGCGGCGCGAGACGCGGCCGACGGCGACGATCGTCGCGGTGTCGGGGCGGTTCGCGGCCGGTACGAAGAGATCGGTGTCGACGCCCTGCCCGATGACCCTGACCTTCGGAGAAGGGATCCGGAACCCTTCCGGCGTGGAGGTAATCACACAGCTTGCGTGTGCGTGGGCCCGATGCAGCCGGCGCGTGACCGACCCGTGCGCGTACCACAGCAGGACCGGCACGCGGAAGCGCCGCCAGCAGGGCGCCAGGCGATACACCCAGTCGGCATTCATGTGCACGAAAACCGCATCGAAACGCTCGCGCGCACACCACCGCCAGACGGGGATGTTCATCAACCAGCGAACGCCGAGCATGCGCAGCGGCGTCGTGAGGATGCGCGGGACACGATGGACTTCGACGTTGGCTGGCAGCGGGGACGCCACCACGCGCTCGGTCAGCACGACGACGCGTTCGCATCGCTCGGCCAGCCGCGTGACGACGCCCTGCTGCCACGCGAGGACCGGCGAGCTCTGGTCCATGACGAAATTGACCAGGAGCAGCCTCACGCCGAGCGCACCACCCGCCGCGCCGTTGCGAGCCACATGTCCACCCAGTCGCGGCGCAGGCGCTGGGGGTTGAACTTGACCGAGACGAGCGTCCGTGCCTGCGCGCCCATCATGGCCGCCCGTGCCGGTTCGCGCAGCAGCACGCAGACGCTGTCCGCGAGCGCCGCGACGTCGCCGGGCTCGTGGAGGAACCCCGTCACACCGTTGATGACGATGTCGCGGGGGCCTGCGGAGGCCGTGGACACTGCGGCGGTTCCCTGCGATGCCGCTTCGACGAGCACGCGCGCGAATCCCTCGGCGCGCGACGTCAGCAGCACGGCCGTCGCCTTTGCGTAAAGACCCGGCAGCTCGCCGTATGGAACGAAGCCCGCAAATTCGGTGACGCCTGCGAGCCCGAGTTTCATCGCTGCCACCTGCAACCGGGCGCGTTCGGGACCTTCACCGGCGAGGACGAAGCGCGCGTCCGGATGCCGGCGGGACACGATCGAGGCGACCTGAAGCCACGTCAGGAGATCCTTTTCGGGGGCCAGGCGGCCGACGAACAGCACGAGCGGTTCCTTCGCCGGCGTGGCGGCCGATCGCCGGGACGCCACCATGGCCACGGGCACAGGAATCGTCGCCAGCGGGACTCGAGGCGCGAGCCTGGCGACGGTGGCGCGGTTGGACGAAGAGACGGTTCTCACGGCGGCGAACGCGCGCAGCAGCGTGCGGGTCATCCATCTGTGTGCGGCTCGCGCCAGACGCGGCCGGGCGGCCAGCCGCGGGGGGCTGGCAAACAGATCCGAATGAATCTGCGCGATCACCGGAATGCGGTGCCAACGGCCCAGCGCGAGGGCCAGCCATCCTTCGTCGTACGCCACCTGCGTCGTGATCACGTTGATCGGCGTGGTGCGATGCAGCGCCTGCAGGATCCCCGGCAAGGCCAGCAGGCCACGTGCCGTTGCCGGGACCGGCACCACGTGCACGTTGTCCCGGCGCCACTCGAGACTGTCCGTCCGTGGCGTGAGCACCACGATCGTCACGAGGCTGCCAGGCGCGCGCAGCGACAGTTCGCGCGCGTAATCGAGCTGCCGCTGCACCGGCTCCGAGTGCGAAGGGAGCCGCAGGAGGTCGCCGTCGCGGCTGATCTGGACGACGTGAACCGCCGGGTGCTGCGCCGCGTCGTTCGTCGCCGCCGGTGTTCCAGGCATCATGCCGCTGCCTCCCGCGCAATCCAGGCAAACGTGTGACCGTCATGCACCAACTCGCGCCACAGGGGCAGCAGCGACAGGATGTAGAAGCTCAGATATCCAACGCTGAACCAGGCAGGATTGGCGGAGCCGGTCGAAAACACCAGCAGCGGCCCGATGGTGTATTGACCCATCAGGACCGCGACGACACCCCACAGCGTGCAGCGTCCCATCCGGCCGAGCGAAACGAACGCCGGCCAGATCCACGCCTGCAGTCCCGCGACGAAGAAGAAGGGCACCGTCATGACCGCCGTGGCGAGGGTCAGACCGGGCATGTCGCGCCAGCCGAGGATGGCCGCCATGCGGGGCACGAAGATCAG
>Ga0114129_10007326_pt1 | contig 15703 bp, 13 predicted proteins | sample RhiMetdeltSRZDD1_FD_80071 | JGI IMG/M metagenome (GOLD analysis project Ga0114129, IMG submission 80071) | Populus rhizosphere microbial communities from Tennessee, USA - Rhizosphere MetaG P. deltoides SRZDD1 (version 2) (version 2) | ecosystem: Host-associated > Plants > Roots > Rhizosphere >... | reverse complement strand
CTCGCGGTCACGCTTAGAGCATGGGGCCGTCCTGTGGATTGGGAGAACATGGCGGCGGCGCTGGCCACATGGCCGATGCGCGTCGGGAGGGGGATATCCTCGCCGGACACGCCGGTCGGCACGCCCTCGCCGTCCCAGCGCTCAAAAATGTGTCTCACGCTGTTGGCGACGCTCTCGCCCAGACCGAGGCGGCTGACCAGGCGCCCGCCGACTTCGCGGTCCGCCTTGCTTCCCTCTGCCACCACCTGCATAGCCTCGTCCGGATCCATCCCCTCTTTGCCCAGGCTGGTCAGCAGTCGAGAGAGCTGGTCGAGGTCATCGGTGTCGATCGCGTCGCCGCCAAAGCGGACGGCAACATCGTTACCGCCAAGGTAAAGTGCGAACTCGTGGGACGTCGAGGTGCAGCCGGCGGCCCGCAGTTGTGTGGCGAAGTAGACGATCGCGCGGTCGGTCTGGTTTAGGCCCAAACACTCCGCAAGTTTCGTCGCGATGATGGTCTTGTACAGCGCCTGACCCGGCGGCTGCACCCGCACGAGGTCGGTCGCCACGGAGAGCGCGGCCAACGGCTCCGCTAGGCGAAACTCAGAAGCTTGCACGCCATCCGCTACACCGCCGTCCCTGGTGCGTTCTTTGAGAGGCGGTCCATGCCAAATTCTCTACGGTACCGAATGCCCAGAGACGGCCTCGGACACGTGAATCCAACTCGTACACTTGCTATTACGGCTCTGATTCCAAGATGAAGCGCCGAAACGACTCGCCGAATTCGAAGTCCTGACCCTCCGCCATCCATCGGGCCAACTCCCTGGCAAAATCAACGACGTCCTTGCCGAGCTGGCTCGGATGGGCGAGCAATGCTTTGCACTTGAGCTCGAGGGTGTCGCCAATATCGACAACCGTGTTCGGCTGTCCCGGGGCCGCCAACCACAGTTGGGCAACTTTGTGAGGCTCCAGGCCATCAGCCAGGAGCTCGGGAAAAGTCAGTCGGTCGCGAGCCGTTGGGAAGACCGCATCGATCGTCGCATCTCCGCTTGCCCGGTGATCAGGATGGTTGACGTAGGTGTCGGTGAGGAAGCGGTTCGTGGGATCGTAGCAAATCACTACCTCCGGCCTGTAACTGCGGATTACGCGCGCCAGATCCCGTCTCAACTCCAGCGTGTGCTGAAGATAGCCATCGGGATAGCCCATAAACACAAAATCCGAAACACCAAGAATCCTGCCTGCCTCACGCTGCTCTCTCTCACGAATCTGCGCCAGCTGAGAAGGTGTCATCGCCGGATCGTCGCTTCCCTTATCGCCTTTGGTCACGACGACATACGTGATATGGCTGCCCTCGTTGCTCCACTTGGCCACTGTCCCTGCGGCTATAAACTCCGCGTCGTCCGGGTGAGCAACAACGACCATCGCCGATTTCGGAGTGTAGTTGTCGATACCTGTCACTGAGACATCCCGGACGAGCTTAGCAGGCTGCTCTGTGCCTCCACCAGCCCGGCCAGAAGGTTCAACGAATCGCCCGAATGGCCGCTTCGGCAAGTAGTCTCTTTGCAGTTGTGCGCAGCAAATGCGGCGTAGCGGCTTTCTGCGCGGCAGGAGGCCCGCGAAGTCGTACGTGATCCGCGAAGGAATGGCGCCCCCGACAGGACTCGAACCTGTGCACCCGGCTCCGGAGGCCGGCGCTCTATCCGACTGAGCTACGGGGGCGGCCGCATTCATGATAGCGACGGCGAACGTCACCTATCAAGACGGCTCAAGTTGACAGGCCAGACGCGCTCGGCGATGCTGGATGCGCACCCTCTGTTCACACGAACCGTTATGTCTATTTCCAACGGATCCAGGTCTTCACGCGATAAGCTCCGTTCCCTCGAAGCGCTTACGGGGCAGCTCCTCGAGCGTCGCCCACTCATCATCGCCAGTAACCGCGGCCCGATGGAATACAGGATCGAAGCCGATGGGTCGCTCGTCGCCTATCGTGGTAGCGGCGGCATGGTGACGGCGCTCTTGTCAGCGGCCCGTTTCGTGCCGGCTACATGGGTCGCTTCCGCGATGACTGACGGAGACCGGGTCGCCGCCGAGCGAGCAGAGGGTGCGCTCCTCAATGTCCCGGACAACCAAATCTACGTTCGCTTCGTGACAGTCCCGCAGTCAACATACCAGCGCCACTATTACGTCTTCTGCAACCCACTGCTCTGGTTCGTCCAGCACTTTATGTGGAACACACCGCGCACCCCAAACATCGGCCGCGCCGTGTACGAGGCGTGGGAAAGCGGCTACATACCCGTGAACGAAGCCATAGCCGAGGCGGTGGCCGATGAAGCGAGCCAGCACTCCGAACCTCCTTACGTCCTCCTCCAGGACTATCACCTTTATCTCGCCCCCGCGGTGGTCCGTCGCGAGGTGCCCGAAGCGACGATCCTACATTTCACGCACATCCCATGGCCCGGCCCGCGTTACTGGGGCGTCCTGCCGGAGTTCATGCGCCGCCGGATTCACGAAGACTTGTGTTCGTCAGACATCGTCGGTCTTCAAACGATCGGCGATACCCGCAACTTTCTCCACTGTTGTGAAGCCCTCCTCGACGGGGTCGACATCGACTACGGCAGGAGCCTGGTGAGGTATCGCGGCCGCACGACCCGCGTGCGCGCCTACCCGGTCTCGGTCGACGCCGCCGGCCTTCAGGAATACGCCCTCTCGCCCGAGGTCGAAGAATACAAGGAGCGTCTGAGACCGCTCATGCAGCAGCAAACGATCGTGCGGGTAGACCGCTCGGAGCCCAGCAAGAACATTATTCGCGGCCTTCGCTCTTACGAGCTTCTGCTGGAGCGCCATCCGGAACTTAGGCGAGACGTCGGCTTCATCCAGTTTTTGGTTCCGTCTCGAAGCGAACTCGGCGTTTATCAGACCTACACCGACGAAATCTTCGAGCTTATCGACTCTATCAATGATCACTTTGGTGACCTCGAGTGGCAGCCCATTCGCGTCTTTTACGAGGAAAACTACGCCCAGGCGATCGCTGGAATGTCGCTATACGATGTCCTTCTGGTCAACCCGATCATCGACGGTATGAACCTGGTGTCGAAGGAGGGACCGCTGGTCAACGACAACGACGGCGTCTTGATTCTCTCAGAGCTTGCCGGCTCGTTCGAGCAGCTATCCGAACACTGTATTCCGATCGCCCCAACGGACCTCGAAGGCACTGTGCGCGCGCTCCATCAGGCGCTCAACATGCCGGCTGAGGAACGAAAACGCAGAGCGGCCGCCCTTAAGTCCCTCATCCAGAACGAGGACATCACCTACTGGCTGGAGCAGCAGTTTTCCGACCTCATGGCGATGTCCCGGCAACAGCTTTGAGTACTTCGCCGAGCAGCCACTCGACTCCCCGAACCCCATCCACCGTGTAGTCTGCCGCAGCCAGGAAATCTTCCACCGCCTCCGGGCTGAGTACAGCCACGGCAGATCCCTCGATGCCCTGATCACGCAAATCCCTGACCGCTTGGAACATGTCGACGTCTGTCTGGTCGTCGCCTATGCAAAGGACTGCCTTTACGCCCAAGCGCGTGGCCAGAATCCTTGTCGCCGTGCCTTTGCTCACCGACACATCCGGTCGCAGCTCAATCACCTTGCGGCCTTCGCATAGCTTAAAGTGCCGCGACGCGGTCGCCATCTCGAGTGCGCTGAAAATCGCCGTGCGTGCCGCCTCGGCATCAGGTGCGCCGCGGTAGTGGAAAGCCATACCCGGACCCTTGCGCTCCACCTGGACGCCGAAGGACGCAAGGTGAGTCGTCTCCGCTACGACTCGGTCGACGAGATCCCGGTACTCGTCGACCACTTCCGCCAACTCGACCCGACCGTCAAGCCAGTATTCGAGCCCGTGGTTCGCGGCATACGCGGCTCCATCGATCCCCACCATCGCCCGCGCGGTCGCGAGGGGCCGCCCCGTGATGAGCGACACGCGTACGCCTTCTTGGATGAGGCGCTTCAAGAGGCTTCGGGAGCGTGGTGTCACGGTGGCATCTTCCGGCCGCTCGACGATCGGTGAGAGCGTCCCGTCGATATCTGAAAAGAGCCCGAGCGGCCGGGCGGACTGCAGATATCGCAGCGGTTCGATAGCCGTTAGGGGAACAGCCGGCACACGCCGAGTCTAGCACCTATTTCGGCACATCAGCCCTGGCCGCGCCGCCGGTATTGCAGCGCCTCAGCGACGTGTGCTGAGGTGATCAGCTCGCCCCGCGACAGATCGGCCAGAGTCCGCGCGACCTTCAGTACCCGGTGAAACGCCCGCGCGGAAAGCGCCAGCTGGTTCACCGCTGTCCGCAGCAGCGACCTCGCCGCTTCATCCAAAAACTGTTGGCAGAACTCGCGCACCTCGACCGGTCCCATCTCGGCATTCGCCGACAGGCGCGACTCCGAGAATCGCAGGCGCTGCACATCCCGGCAGTCTTCCACCCGCGAACGAACTTCTTGCGAGCCTTCCTCAGATGTCCCATCGGCGAGCTTCTCGTAGTCTACGCGCGGGACGTCAACGAAGATGTCGATGCGATCGAGCAACGGCCCCGATATTCGATGCTGGTAGCGAGTCACAGCGGAATCGGAACAGCTGCAGTGCCGGCTCGTGTCGCCCCAGTACCCACACGGGCATGGGTTCATCGCGGACATGAGCATGAAGTTCGCCGGGAAGGTCACGTTCCCCTGCGCCCGGCTTACCGTGACAAGCCTGTCCTCAAGCGGTTGTCGGATCGACTCGAGCACCGAGTGGGCGAATTCGGGTAATTCGTCCAGGAAGAGCACGCCACGATGGCTGAGGGTGATCTCTCCGGGACGAGGTTGGCGGCCGCCTCCAACGAGCCCCGCGTGCGAGATCGTATGGTGAGGCGCCCGAAAGGGCCGTTGCCTGATGAGCGGTGTGTCGGAAGGCAGCATCCCGGCCACGCTGTATATCTTCGTGACCTCTAGAGACTCTTCCATCGTCATACTGGGCAAGATCGTAGGTGTCGCCCTCGCCAGCAGAGTCTTACCCGCGCCGGGCGGCCCGACCATTACCACGTTGTGTCCGCCCGCCGCGGCGACCTCCAGTGCTCGCTTCACGTGCTCCTGGCCTCGGATATGCCGGAAGTCGACGCCTTCCGGCGCATCAATTGCGGGCAGAAGGTTACTGGCGTTGGGCGCAGCCGGCGCGATCGGATCGAGTGCTTGTAAATGCGCAGCCAGTCTACCAATCGATTCGACCGGCACGACGTCAATGCCGTCCACCAGGGAAGCCTCGCGGGCGTCAGGCGCGGGGACGTACACCGTGTGAAACCCCCGTTCCCTTGCGAGGCCGACCATCGGCAGGATTCCCTGCGTGTGCCTCAGGCGCCCGTCGAGCGACAGCTCGCCGAGGAAAAGAGCACGGTCCAAGGTTTCCGGAACCTGCCCGGAAGCCATCAGTATCCCGACCGCGATCGGAAGGTCGTAAGCCGGGCCTTCTTTGCGCAGATCCGCGGGCGCAAGATTCACCGTGATCCGCTGGTTCGAGAAACTGTATCCAGAGTTGCGAATGGCGGATCTCACCCGCTCCCTCGCTTCTTGCACAGGCTTTTCCGGAAGGCCAACGACGTTGAATGCCGTGAGCCCGTGGCTGATGTCGACTTCTACCTCGACGACCTCGCCGTCCAGGCCGATGACCGCGCAGCTGTTTGTCTTCGCCAACATCGCTGCGCCGAATATAGATAGTATGTTCTACATCGGTAAAGGGGCATTTGGCACTTTTTCGAGTGCCTAAGCGCGCTTGCGCGCGCCTTCCACTCGCCGGCTCACGGAAACTACGCCCCGAATACCTTCCAGCTTCGTGAGCAAGCGCGTAAGCTGCTCTACACCCGCCATTTCCAGCGTGACGTAGATCGTGATGTGCCCGTCCGCGGCGCCCTCCGTGTGGACACCGACCATGTTCACCTTCTCTTCAGCGACCATCGTACTGATGTCCCTCAATAAACCCACCCGGTCCCAAGCGTCGATATGGACTGCGACGGGGTAGAGTTGTCCTCTTCGCCCCCACTCCACATCGACTAGCCGTTCCTTCTCGTCCTCGTTCAGTAAGTTGCTGCAGTCGACTCGATGAACAGAAACCCCCTCGCCGCGTGTCACGTAACCCATGATCTTATCGCCGGGCACAGGGTTGCAGCAGCGAGCCAGTCTTGTCAGAAGGTCTCCCGTCCCCAAGACACTGATGCTCGTGGTGTAAGTCGCTCGCGCGGGGGGAGCAATCTCTTCGACCGGCGCGGGTGTCTCTTCGACGAGAAGTGAAGCCAGCTTCGTCGAAATGTGCTGCGCGCTGATTTCCCCGTATCCTACCCGCAGAAAGAAGTCCTCGAGGTCATCGAGCTTGAAGAGCTTGAGGATCTCTTGCTCCATACCCCCAAGGATCGCCCCCAGGCGACGCAACTCTTTCTCGACCATCTCCTTGCCGCGCGCGATGTTCTCCGCGCGTTCTTGACGCTTGAACCACTGCCGGATTTTTTCTCGCGCGTGCGTCGTGCGGATGAACCCGAGATTTGAGTTCATCCAGTCCCGGGAAGGCCCCTTTGATGACTTGCTGGTCAGCACCTCGATGACTTCGCCGTTCTTCAGCTGGTAGTTAAGCGAGACCAGCCGGCCGTTCACTTTGGCTCCGACACAGCGGTGGCCAAGGTCTGTGTGAATTCGGTAGGCGAAGTCCAGGGGTGTACTCCCCGTTGGTAGGTCCTTGATCTCGCCCTTCGGTGTGAAGACAAACACTTGGTCCTGGAAGATGTCGGTCTTAACCGCCTCGACCATCTCTTCCGGCTGCGCGATCTCGCGCTGCCAGTCGAGGAGCTGCCGCAGCCAGGCGAGGCGCTCCTCGTGCCGGAGGTCGCGCTTCGAGCCTTCTTTGTATCGCCAGTGCGCCGCGATACCGTATTCCGCCGCACGGTGCATCTCATAGGTCCGGATCTGCACCTCCAACGGCTGCGTGTTCAGGGCCATCACAGTGGTATGCAGCGACTGGTACATACTCTCCTTCGGGTTGCCAATGTAGTCATCGAACGACCCCGGTAGAGGCCGCCACAGCCCATGCACCACCCCGAGCGCCGTGTAGCAATCGGTTACGGTGTCCACAAGGACACGTACCGCCAGCAGGTCGTATATCTCGTCGACGCTCTTCCCTTCGGCCGCGTACTTATCTATCTTGTTGTGGATGCTGTAAATGTGCTTCGCCCGTCCCTGGATCTCTGCCTGAATGCTGTGCTCCTTCAACTCTTCGCGTAAGATATCGGTAACTTGCGTGACATAGGTCTCTCGCACCTGGCGTTTGGCGTCGATCAGGTCTGCGACGAACTTATACTCATCCGGTTGCAGGTACCTGAAAGAAAGGTCCTCAAGCTGCCATTTGATGTCCCAGATACCAAGCCGCGCGGCTAGCGGTGCGTAGATCTCCATCGTCTCCCGCGCGATTCGTCTGCGGTCCTCGGGCTTCAGAGCCCACAACGTCTTCATGTTGTGCAGGCGGTCTGCCAGCTTGATAATGACGACGCGAAGGTCCTGAGCCATCGCGAGGAACATCTTGCGAAGGTTCTCGGCCTGGGTGTGCGCTTCGCCACTACGCGCCTCCGCCGCCTGCCCGCCGATCAGCCCAAGCTTGGTCACCCCCTCCACCATCACCGCGACTTCATAGCCGAACCGCTTGGCGATCTCCCCGTTCGTGACGCCACAGTCTTCCTGGACATCGTGCAGCAGCGCGGCGGCAATCGTGCTCGCGTCGAGCTGAAGATTGGCGATGGTCTCAGCAGCGTGGAGTGGATGCGTGATCGCCGGGTCACCGCTCTTCCGCGTCTGCCCGGCGTGCCGCTCGGCCGCAAACGCGTACGCTTCCTGAACAAGTTCCATCCCTTTCGGGGAGAGATAGGAAGCGACGCGGGTGAGGACGGCCTGCCCCAGCTCTTCAAATTTTACCGTCATCGTCCTCTATCAAGTGTAGCACCGCCGCCTCAATTCCTCTGCGAATTTACCGGTTTTGCGCGAGTATATCCCTTCTAGTATCCTCGCTTCATCTCTACATGACAGGGCGATACAAGGCCCCCCGCGGCACTCAAGACATCCTTCCCGAGGAACAGCCCTATTGGGACTTCGTACGGAAGGCGGCCGCGCGCATCAGCAGGGCCTTCGGGTACGAGGTAATCGAGACCCCCGTCTTCGAGGAGGCATCACTATTCACTCGTGGCGTAGGTCAGATCACAGACATCGTGCAGAAGGAGATGTATATCTTTAGGGACCGCAGCCGCCTGGAGCTGGCCCTTCGGCCAGAAGGCACCGCGCCGGTGTGTCGCGCCTATCTCGAGCATGGGATGCGCAACCTTCCCCAACCGGTCCGACTGTGGTACTGGACTCCCATTTTCCGCTACGACCGGCCGCAGGCCGGGCGCTATCGCCAGCACCACCAATTCGGCGTCGAGGCTATCGGGGACGCGTCGGCACCCGTCGACGCCGAGGCCATAGAGATGCTCTGGCGCCTGTACGAAGAGCTTGGCCTCACGAATCTCACGCTTCAGCTCAACTCCATCGGCGACAGTAAGTGCCGCCCGCAGTACCTGGAGGTCCTGCGGGATTACTATCGCGACAAGCTCGACGGCGTCTGCGATGACTGTCGCGCCCGCTTCGATCGCAACCCTTTGCGGCTGCTCGACTGCAAGCAGGAGCGCTGCCAGCCGATTATTGCCGGCGCCCCACCAATCGCCGACTACCTCTGCGACGAGTGCGCCGCGCACTTCGCCGACTTAAAGGCTTTGCTCGAAGCAGCAGGCATCCCTTTCATCCTCAACACCCGTCTAGTGCGTGGTCTCGACTACTATACGCGCACAGTCTTCGAAGTAATCCCGCCGGAGGAGGGCGCGCAGAGCACCGTTGGTGGTGGGGGCCGCTACGACGGCCTCATCGAGCTTCTCGGTGGCCCGCCCACGCCCGGCGTCGGCTTTGCGACCGGCATCGAGCGGATCATCCTCAACCTCAAGCGCCAAGGTATCGCCGTTTCCCAGCGAGATCGTCCTCATGTCTACGTCGCCACTCAAACTCCCGACGCCCGCGTACCGGCCTTCCGCTTGGCCTCTGACCTCCGCCGTGCGGGCATCTCCGCCATTGCCTCTACCGGCGAGCGCTCTCTCAAAGCTCAGATGCGGCATGCAGACGCCGTCGGCGCGACGTACGTCGCGATCCTTGGCGAGAGCGAGCTGGCCACGAAGAGCGCAACGCTACGCCAACTCGCCGACGGGGCGCAAGAAACGGTCCCGCTGACTGACATCGCATCCCGAGTCGGACCGGCGAGCGCGCGATAGCGTGATATAATTTGCTCAGCGGGCCCCCTCTTGGGGGCCGTCTTTACGTCTGAGACACGAACAATGTGGGACAAACTCGAAGAGATCGAACGACGCTATCGCGAGCTAGAGGCAGAGATGGCGCGGCCCGAGGTCGCCGCCGACTATGACAGGCTGCAAACGCTTGCGCGCGAGCATGCCTCCATGCAGGAGGTCGTCGGCATTCTCGGCGAATACAGGCAGCTTCGCGAGTCTCTCGACCAGGCCCGGGCCATCCTGGACGACGGCTCCGATTCTGACCTCGTCTCGCTGGCGCGCGACGAGGTCGAGCGAGATGAAGTGAAGCTCGAGCTGCTCGAGGACAGGCTGCAGCGCGCGCTGGTTCCCAAAAACCCCTTCGACGAGAAGGACGTGATTGTAGAGATCCGCGCGGCCGCGGGGGGCGACGAGGCCACTCTCTTCGCGGGCGATCTCTTCCGCATGTATAGTCGCTACGCCGAGCGGCAGCGCTGGGCCGTCGAAGTCCTCGACTCGAACCAAAGTGACCTCGGCGGCTTCAAGGAGATTGTCTTCGAGGTGCGCGGCCGGGGGGCCTACAGCCGGCTTAAGTATGAGAGCGGCGTCCACCGCGTCCAGCGCGTGCCCGAGACCGAGGCTCAGGGCCGCATTCACACCTCCACAGCAACCGTCGCGGTACTTCCCGAAGCGGACGAAGTCGATGTCGGCATTAACGAGAACGACCTTCGCATCGACATCTTCAACGCCGGCGGACACGGGGGCCAGAACGTTCAGAAGAATGCGACGGCCGTACGCATAATTCATATTCCCACCGGGATCGTCGCCGTCTGCCAAGACGAGCGCTCGCAACTCAAGAACAAGACCAAGGCCATGGCCGTCCTGCGGGCCCGCCTGCTCGATCGCGAACTGAGTCGTCAGCGCGAAGAAATTGACTCCAACCGCCGCGCGCAGGTCGGCAGCGGCGACCGGGCCGAGAAGGTGCGGACGTACAATTTCCCGCAGGACCGCATGACCGACCACCGCGCCGCTTACACCCGCCACAGCCTCCCCGCCTTGCTTGACGGCGATCTCGATGACGTGATCGACGCGCTCGCAGAGCAAGAGCAGTCACGTTTGCTGGAGGCGCAGCTGGCGTGAACGTCTTGGAGGCGCTTCGCCAGGCCCGGCGCCTCCTCCCACCAGTCAGCGACGAGCCAGAGCTGGAGGCGGAGCTGCTTCTTCGCCATTGCCTGGGCGTAGACCGGGCGAGCCTCTACCGGCTACTCACCGCGGAACTATCGGAGGAGGAACAGCACCGCTTCCGCGAATTGGTTCGCCGCCGACTCATTCACGAGCCAACACCTTACATCATCGGTCACAAGGAGTTCTTCGGCCTCGACTTCGAGGTCACCCCGGCGGCGATAATTCCTCGACCCGAAACAGAAGGGCTTGTTGAGCTCGCAATCGAGGCTGCTCACAAGAAACCCTCAGCCCATTCGCTCCACATTACGGACGTAGGTACCGGCAGCGGCGCGATCGCTGTGGCGCTCGCAAGCGCCCTACCGGACGCAAAAATAACGGCATCCGATAACTCGGAAGAGGCGCTGGAGCTGGCTCAGCGCAACGCCCACCGCCACGGAGTTCACAAGCGCATCAGGTTCCTCCAAAGCGACCTCCTGGATGAGCTGACCGATCGGGTGGACGTACTCGTGGCCAACCTGCCTTATGTCACCACGGCAAACTGGAAGGCGCTCCCGCCGGAGATCAGGGACCACGAGCCACACCAAGGTCTCGACGGCGGCCCCGACGGACTTCGCATCATAAAGCGCCTGCTCGAGCAATCGCCCGATCACCTCGCCGCCTCAGGTGTCCTTCTGGCCGAGATCGGCGACAGTCAGGGCCGCGCCGCGAAAGCGGCCGCGAGCGCCGCTTTCCCGCGGGCCGCAGTCAAAATCGTGCCGGACTTAGCGGGTCGCGACCGGGTTCTCGCTGTTCGCACTTGATTCCTGAATGACATCCGCCAATTGACACGCTACCGAACGCCCGTTCTAATGGCAATATGGCATCAGACGTCGTCTTCGAAGAGATCGAGTGCAAGTCAATCATCAATAGCACGAATACGCCGGGGCTTGGCTTCCGTTGGAGCATCAATCCTTATCGCGGTTGTCAGCACGCCTGCGTCTACTGCTTCGCGCGCGGGACGCACGAATACCTAGGCTATGACTCAGGCCGTGACTTCGAGTCGCGGATTGTCGTAAAGACAAATGCAGCGGAGGTGCTCCGCCAGCAATTAAGCAGGCCGAGCTGGAGGCGCGAGCTCATTCTGCTCGGGACCGCCTGCGATCCATATCAGCAAGCGGAAATGAAGTACGAGATCACCCGCAAGATCCTCGAGGTCCTCCTCGATTTCAGCCAGCCCGTCCATATGCTCACCAAATCGCCCTCTGTCCTCCGCGACCTCGATCTTTGGTCGCGGCTCGCCCAAGTGACTGATGCCCAGGTTGCCTTTAGCATCCCCACGCTGGACGAGGCTGTGTGGAAGAAGATGGAGCCCGGCACGGCGAAGCCCATCAAACGTTTCGAGGCTCTTCAGGAGCTGACGGCCGCCGGCGTGCCATGCGGGGTTATGATCGCCCCAATCATCCCGGGACTGACGGACGACGAGCCGCACCTCGAAGCGGTGATCGAGGCAGCGCGAGAGCACGGCGCGAACTTCATCGCTCCAAACGTGCTCAACCTCAAGCCCGGCAGCAAGGAGTGGTTCATGCCCGCCCTGCGCGAAGCCTACCCCCACCTCATGCCGCGCTATGAAAAGTACTATCGCGGCGCCTACGCGCCAAAGGAGTACACGCAGCAGGTGATGGCGAAGGTAACTGAGCTACGCGAGAAGTACGGCTTCAGCGAGCGACGCCGCATGCCAGCACCTCGGCGCGAGCACTCGGGCCAGCTCCAGATGGCGCTCTGACTCTCCTTCGTTGTCCCGGTCCTACCGCGATTCTTTCTCCGCTATTGACTAACGGAGATGATCTGCCCATTATTCACATCACCAGAGCCGTTGCGAGTTCGCCTAGCATAATGCCGGGCTCTAACGAAGGAGAGAGAAGGTGAACCGATTTACCGAGGTCATCCACGACGTCAACAACGATGAGCGGGGCCACGCGCAAGCAGGCGTGCCGGCGCTCGTAGCGGCGATCGCTGCTATTGCCCTCGGAATCGGCGTCGCGGCCGACAGCGACGTCGTCGCCATCATAAGCGGGATCGTGTTGGGCCTCGGTATCCTCGGCGCCTCCCTCGGCGAGCATGTGGGAGTCGACTACAACATTTTTGGGCGCATCGAGAAGCTAGAGAAGTAGTCCGCGCGGCTACCTACTTCGCCGCGACTCTCTCCAGTTTCTGAGGCGAGGCGTGACGCCTACCGGCTAAGCTGGTAGAGTTTCCGCTCGGTCTTTTTCAACACAACGTATTTTCAACTACGCTGTGACTCTGCCACTGGCCGCGTAGCTCAAACGTTTCTACCGGGATTCTCCGGCCTTAGGCTCCACAGGCTGGTATCTCGGACCAGGCGCGACACTTGAGGCCGGATTCCATTGCAGGCGAGCGCGGGATCCTGACGGCCTGAGAGCGATCCTCGCTTACCAGCGAGTGCCGAAAGTGCGGATACGCAGGATTCCGCCCCGCAGAGGTTTCCGGCATTGAGACGCCACGCTCGTCCAGTACGAGGTCGCCGGACTCGATCCGCCGCCCATCTCTCCTTGACGTAGCGCCTGTGGCTCCGAACCTTCACGAGTGCCGCGTGCTTGAACCAATAGCGCCCATACCAGATGTCCGGCTGCGCACGCCGGTTCTGCGCATTGCGTCGCAGTGTCCACGACCTGAACTCCGGGTCTCCAGCATAGCGCCGCCTCCCGTATCGCTGGCGTGCACGCCGTCTGGTCTCGCGCACCCATGCAGTCTCGGGTGCCTGGCGCTTCCCCGATCCACGGCTATGAGTTCCCACATCCATACCCTCATCCTACTGCCTCGAGCCTTGATTGGCTCTCTCACGCCGAACACGAGGAAGGCATTATCTTGTATAAGGTAAGCCCTCGCGTCCCTCACCTCCCCTGAAGGCCGCTGCCCACTGTAAGCTTGGTCTCACCCCCGCTATGAACACGTCTTCTGCCTTCAAGGTTCTCTTCCGCTTCCTCGACCGTGAAGCAACCGCCGCCGCACCCTCCGCCTCCTCCGGCGTGTCGGCGAACTTCACGCCGCCCGCCTTGATCCGCCCCCCCGACAGCACCTGCGACTTCAACACCACCGGCCCGGCGACTTCGCTCGCTAGCAGGCGGGCCTCGACCGGCGTCTTCGCCGTCCCGCCAGCCGGCAGCCGCACCCTGCTTCGCCAGCAGCTTCTTCGCCTCGAACTCGTAGAAACGCATCTACGAGGCCTGCCCCAAGGCCGCCTGTGCCTGCGCTATATGCATCCTGTAGTGCATAGGATGGACGGCCCACCACTGCCCCATATCCAGCTCTCCGAACAGCGGATGCGGCATCCGCAACTTGCGTGGGTCCAGCGTCGCCAGAGCCTCGAACGATGCTCTCGACACAGCTTCCATAGATTCGAGCGCTTCGATCAACTCCTGCGCCGCAAGTTCCTTCTGAGGCCGAATGGGCGGTGGTGCTTCCATGCCCAACGGCTCAGGTAGCGGATCGAACGCCTCAAGCTCCGGAGGAAATCCCTTGGCCTCGCCAGCAGCTTGCGCCTGGCCCACCATCCCCATCGTAAACTGGTTCGTGAATCCCTCCGCTAGCAGCAGATGATCAACGACTTGTGCCGCGTTCCATTCGTTCGCCCCCGGTGAGCGCAGAGTATCGTGAGCGGCCAGGCCCTTCAGCGCTTCGATCAGGATAGAACGCTGCTCACTAAGATCAGCCCAAATATCCGCCAGTGGCTTCGCCAGTACCGTCATAGTTCACCCACCTTCTCGAGCTTCGAAGCGGTAGCCAGCCGTAACCGGCACCCACCGTAGCGACCGGCGCTCGCGGCTTAGCTCGTCCAGCAGTCGCGTGAGCTCTTTCTCGCGTTCAAGAAGATGTACTCGCGCGTCGAGCCACTCCTCCCGGCTGGCGATGGGGTGTGATGTTTGCATGGGTCCTCCCTTGTGGACTGGCGTGAGCCGGCATTCTCGCTTTCAACACTTAGACGAATGATCTCCACGGTGACGGACAGGCCACTCTGTCACGAGACTCACGACTCCTGCAACGTTGTGACCTCCTTTAGCCGCCGTCGGAGGTAACGTAATTCTACTGGATTGGAGCAGAGTTCGAACGCCCGGCGATACGACGTGGCCGCCTCGTTCAACCGACCAGCACGGCGCAGCAGGTCGGCCCGAGATGCGTGGAGCAGATGATAGCGCGCAAGCGAGCCCTCAGCCTCGATCTCGTCCATGAGACGCAGACCGGCTTCCGGACCGCGAGCCATTCCAATCGCGGCAGCTCGGTTCAGATTGACGACCGGGCTAGGCTGGAGGCGTTGCAACTGGCCGTACAGCAACGCGATCTGTGACCAGTCGGCGTCCTGCGGGCGATCCGGCTCCGCGTGAAGCGCCGCGATCGCGGCCTGAAGCGGAAAGGGCCCGGGCGGCCGCATGCGCAGAGAACGTTCGGCAAGTAGTGTACCTTCACTTATCCGGCCCCTATCCCATCGCGAACGATCCTGCTCCTCCAGCGTCAGGAGATCGCCGGCTTCATCCGTCCGCGCCTCCCGCCGCGCGTCAATCAGGATCATGAGAGCGAGCAGTCCGAGGGCTTCCGATTCATCCGGCATGAGCTCCACGATGAGGCGCCCGAGGCGGATCGCTTCGTCACACAGCTCCCTTCGCACCAGCGCTTCGCCCGCGGTAGCGGCGTAGCCCTCATTGAAGATAAGGTAGATGGCCGTGAGCACACTGTCGAGACGGTTAGGCAATTGATGCTGAGCTGGCACCTGATACGGGACGTTCGCGTCATGGATCTTGCGCTTCGCTCGCACAAGCCGCTTCGCCATCGTCTCCTGTGGCACGAGAAAGGCTCGGGCGATTTCGGCGGTCTGCAGCCCAGCGACAGTGCGAAGCGTCAGCGCGACCTGCGCCTCGCGGGCAAGAGCCGGATGGCAACAGGTGAAGATTAGACGAAGCCGATCGTCCTCCAAGGATTCCTCTGAGGTCTCATCGTTCGGCGCGCTCGCCGCGGCTTGCTCGACCTCCATCAGGCGCTGAAGCACCTCTTGCTTGCGAAGAAGCGTCTGGTCGCGCCGCAGCCGATCGATCGCCTTGCGGCGGGACGTGGTGATGAGCCACCCCTCTGGGCGGTCTGGCACACCATCCTTCGGCCAGCGCTCCAGCGCGACCACGAGCGCGTCTTGGAGTGCGTCCTCGGCGAGTTGGAAGTCG
>Ga0114129_10007325_pt1 | contig 15703 bp, 10 predicted proteins | sample RhiMetdeltSRZDD1_FD_80071 | JGI IMG/M metagenome (GOLD analysis project Ga0114129, IMG submission 80071) | Populus rhizosphere microbial communities from Tennessee, USA - Rhizosphere MetaG P. deltoides SRZDD1 (version 2) (version 2) | ecosystem: Host-associated > Plants > Roots > Rhizosphere >... | reverse complement strand
CTATCCGGGACGATTGATCGATATCGGCGGCCATCAACTTCACGTGTACTGCATCGGCAACGGCTCCCCCATCGTCGTACTCGAGGCGGCCGCTGCGGGCATGTCGTCGGGATGGGGATGGGTGCAGCGCAACGTGCAGTCAACGACACGTGTCTGCAGCTACGATCGATCTGGGCTCGGGTGGAGCGAGACCGGTGAGACAGACTATGAACCGTCGCGTGTGCCCGACGAGCTCCATCGCGTGCTCGACAGCGCCGGGGAACGCGGGCCATTCGTCATCGCCGGCCATGAGCTCGGCGCGGCCTTTGCGCGCATGTATGCACAGCGCTTTCGTCGCGAGACCGCCGCACTCGTCCTGATCGATGAGCTTGCGGACGCGCCGCGTGTGCGGTCAGGGATCGCGCGAGTCGCGAGGGCGTGGCCGTGGCTCGCGCGCGTCGGTGTTCTCCGAGCCACGCGATCACTGTCGAGGCGTGCGTCCGGCCTCCCTCCGGAGTCGGGCGGCGCGGTTCGCGCCTTCTTGAACAGGCCCGACCATCTCACTCGCGGAGCGCGTGAAATCGATCGTCTGCGGGACGCGATGGCTCTCGCCGCAGCAGACCCGATCGATCCCTCATTGCGAGTGTTTCGTGTGGCAACCAGCCGACAGGAACCGCCGGCCATTCTGGCGTCGAGCGATCAGGCGCGAGCGGTCACGCGCGCGATCGAAGAGGCGATCGCGCGCGTCAGGCGTTAGGGGATCTCTCGGACAGAGGCGCTGGCTGGTTAGGTCTTGACGCGAACCGTCAGTGGCGCCGTCAGACGTGTGGTCACATCGGCGCCGGGACCGAGCCGCACTTCCTCCCCTCGCGTGGCGAGAACGACACCCGTCCCGCCCGCGCCGCCGATCGCGGCGCCCTTCGCCGCGCCGCTGCCTCCACCGAGAATCGCGCCCAAGGCGGCACCCGCGCCGGCACCAATCGCGACCTTCGTCGCATCCTTTTTCTTGGTCGGCTCGGCTTGGTGCGCGATCGGCGCGGTGCTGATGTCGTACCGTTCCGAGTCGTGTCGGAGCGAGCTGAAGCGATAGGCGACGCGCGCGCGCCCTTTGACGCGGCCCGATCGAGCCACGTCAGTGATGGTGCCGACGAGCTCGGTGCCAGCCGGTAGAATCGTGCGTCCATCAACGGTCACCGCCTGACGGAGCGACGCGCGAACCGTGTCCTCGACCTTGCTGCTGTCGGAGGCCACGGCGGATTTGAGCTCCAATCGCAGGCGAGTGCCCGCAGGGAGCGTGACTTCACGGTAAACCGGGGCCGAGGGCTCCTTCGGAGCTTCCGCGGCCGGGGCCTTTGGTTCCTCGGCGGTATTGGCCGCGGGATGAGTTCCCGACCCGCCGCCGCACGCGGTGCACACGCCAGCCAGTACCACGGCGCTCAACCACTTCACCATTGGCCCTCCTGACCAGGTAAATCCGACCTGATGCGTATGTATTGCAAACACTCGAGCTGGGCGCTGGGGCAAAAACCTGTGCTTGAACCGCGGCTGTAGCGCCCTATCAGGTTTCTATGCCAAAACGCTGCCGGATCGGGTTCGTCCGTTCACAGCCTTTCGTCCCACAATCCATCCCACCTCCAGGCGTTCTGGTAACGTGAAGGGATGAGATCCCTCAAATTCGTGGCCATGCTGATGGTTCTGGCTACGCCGCTCGCCGCCCAGCGACTGCCCGGCACGGTGCTGCCCGAGCACTACGCGCTCTGGTTTGGCCCGGATCTGAAAAAGGAGACCTTTCGAGGACGCGAGACGATCAACGTCACGTTGACGGAGCCGGCCACCAGCATCACGCTTCACGCCGCAGAGATCTCGTTCGGCGAAGTCACCATCACCTCCGGCGGCCGCACGCAGAAGGCAAAGGTCACCACGGACCCGAAGACCGAAACTGCGACCCTCACGGTTCCACAACGCCTCGCCGAAGGTCAGGCCAGCATTCAGATCGAATTCACCGGCACGCTCAACGACAAGCTGCGCGGCTTCTACATCAGCAAGGCAAACGACCGGAAATACGCCGTCACGCAAATGGAAGCGACCGATGCCCGGCGTGCGTTTCCCTCCTTCGACGAGCCGATCTACAAGTCGACCTTCGACATCTCGCTCACCGTCGATGCGGGCGACACGGCCATTTCGAACGGCAAGCCGATCAGCGATACCGCAGGGCCCGAGCCGGGCACTCACACACTCACGTTTGCGCGAACACCGAAGATGTCGTCGTATCTCGTGGCGATGCTCGTCGGCGACTTCGTGTGTCGTGAAGGCGCATCCGATGGCACGACAATCCGCATCTGTTCCACGCCAGACAAACGCGAGCTGACCGGATTCTCGCTCGAAGCCGCGTCTCAGGCGCTCAAGTTCTACAACGCCTATTTCGGGATCAAGTACCCATTCGGAAAGCTCGATCTCATTGCGGTGCCGGACTTCTCCGCCGGCGCCATGGAGAATGCGGGAGCCATCACATTTCGCGAGCGTCTCCTGTTGATCGACCCGAAGAACGCCGCGCTTGGCGCGCGCAAACGTACGGCGAGCGTCATCTCTCATGAAATCGCGCACCAATGGTTCGGCAACCTGGTGACGATGAAGTGGTGGGATGACATCTGGCTGAACGAAGGGTTCGCGAGCTGGATGCAGACCAAGCCCCTGGCGGCGTGGCATCCGGAATGGCGCGTCGGTGAGGATGAGACCCAGGACACGCGAGACGCGCTCGGACTCGATGCGTTGAAATCCACGCGCGCCATCCGCATGAAGGTGGACACGCCCGAGGAAATCAACGAGGTCTTCGACGGGATCGCGTACGACAAGACAGCGGCCGTCCTTCGCATGATTGAGTCGTACGTCGGCCCGGAGGCGTTCCGGAAAGGCATCGCCTCGTATCTCAAGAAGTACTCGTATGGGAACGCGGCGGCCGAGGACTTTTGGGGTGAGGTGACGCGTGCCAGTGGAAAGCCCGTCGACCGAATCCTCCGCAGCTTCGTCGATCAAGTGGGTGCACCCGTCATCTCCGTCCACAACAAATGCATCCAGAACACGACCGAGGTGGCGCTGCGCGTGGACCGGTTCGTGGGAAGTCCTGATGCGACGGCCAAGTCACAGAGCTGGACGCTGCCCGTGTGTCTCAAGTCCACGACCGGCGCGGCACGCTGCGAGATCGTCGATCGACGTGAGAAGGTGCTTCGCGTGAACGGGTGCGATTCCGTGTTCGCGAATGCCGACAGCCGCGGCTATTACTTCAGTGACTACGCGCCGGAGTCGGTGCGCGCACTCACGAAGAACGCTGCCCACCTGCAGCCGGTCGAGCGCATCAGCCTGCTCGGCGATGAATGGTGGATGGTCCGCGCTGGACGCCACGTCATCGACATGTATCTGGATCTCGCGGCCGCGATGGCGACCGACGAGAATTCGTCCATCACGGAAACGATCGCTGGACGACTCTCGACGATCGGCGATGACATTGCCGATTCCGCCGAGAAGCCGCGCTATCAGGCATGGATCCGCGCGCGTTTTTCGCAGCCCCTGGCCTCACTCGGCATGCCCGGAAGCGCCAGCGACGACGACGAGCGTCAGGCGCGTCGAGCGACACTCCTCCAACTGGTCGGGGTCACGGGCAACGACCCAAACGTTCAGCGCACCGCGAAAGAGCTCGCGATGAAATACATCGCGAATCCGGGCGCGATTTCCGGAACGCTTGCGCCAACCGTGCTTGCGGTTGCCGCGTACAAGGGTGACGCGGCTCTCTACGATCAATACATGGCGCAGCTCGCCAAGCTCAGTGCGCAGCCGGAGCCGTATTATCGCTACTTGAACGCACTGCCCTGGTTCTCTGACCGCGCGCTCGTCACGCGTACGCTCGAATACGCGCTCTCCCCTGCCGTGCGATCGCAGGACTCGGCCACCCTCATCGGGGGCTTGATGGCGAAGCCGTGGTCGAGCGACATCGCGTGGGAGTTCACGAAGACCAAATGGCAGGCGATGCTCCGGAAGATGGACATCTTCCAGGGCATCCCGAGGGTCGTCGAATCGTTCGCGGGCTTCTGCTCGGCCGCGCGGGCGGCAGAAGTGAAGGACTTTTTCGCGAAGGGTCCGTTGCCTGCCGTGGCACGCACGGCGCAGTCGGCAATCGAACGCATCGAGAACTGCGTCGCGCTGGACACGCGGCAGTCCAGGCCATTTGCGGCCTGGCTCGCGAGAGCAAACTAGAAGCAGTCCTCGCTGTCACGGAGACGGTGAGACTTCGGACGCCGGGAATCAGGCCCGGGGCCGCTTGTCGCGAAGAGAGGATGACCGTGGCCACAGCCATTCGGCTCATCGCCGTCTTGGGGCTCGTGATCGTCGTGAGACCGGCCGATCCAACTGGACAGTCCATCAGTAGCAGCGCGGCTCGAGCGCTCGTCCTTCGAGCGGCGGAGGCGTTGGGCGGGCGAGACCGGATTCTCGCCATCAAGACGCTCACCATCGAAGGCTACGGGCAGCTCGCGTACCAGAATGGCGGGGGCAACATCACTTCGTCCATCGACGCGCCGCAGAAATGGATCGACGTCAACGACCTCGTGCGCGTCGTCGATCTCGAGCACGGGCGGATGCGCGTGCGCCAGCGGCAAGTCAACGATTTCGTGTTCGCAGCCGCGCAGAACATGAAGGGCATCGTCAGCACACAGGCCGTCGACGGCGACGTGGCGTACAACGTCAGCGCCTCGGGCTCCGCGACGCGTGCGCCGGCCGCAGCCGCACGGGCTCGTCGGATCGAGGCGTTTGCGCACCCGATCGTCATCGTCCGCCTGGCGCTGAATCCCATGTCCACGGTCGGCAACAGACGTACGTCTAGCGCACTGGAGCTGGTCGATGTCACGAGTCCACGCGGCGACAGGTTGACTCTTGCGGTCGACAGAGCCTCGACGCTTCCGGCGTGGGTCAGCTGGGTCGGCCCTGACACGAACCTTGGCGACCTCACCTATCGAACGGCGTTCACCGGATACGAGCCGGTGAGTGGTGTGCTGATGCCGACTGGCTTCAACACCACGATCGACTTCAGGTCGATCGTCCAGCAGAAGCTCTACGTCGATCGGCAGGCGATTGACGCGCCGATCGACGATATTGCAGCCCCGGAAAGCGTGCGATCGGCTCCGCCTCCGGCGCCACCGGCGCCAGTCATCGAGGTCACACCAGTGGCCACGGGCATCTGGTTCCTGCGCGGGGCGGGCAACTCGGTGCTGTTCGAGTTCGCCGATCACTTGACGCTCTTCGAGGTCTACGCCAGCGAGGCCAATGCGAAAGCCGTGATCGACAAGGCGCGCTCGCTCGTTCCCGGCAAGCCGCTGACCGAGGCGATCATCTCGCACCATCACTTCGACCATACCGGAGGCTTGCGAGCGGCCGTGGCCGAGGGGCTGACGATCGTGATGCAGCGCGGCAACGAGGCGTTCATCCGCGAGGTCACGTCGCGGTCGGCCACGTTGTTCCCAGATGCATTGGGCCGCGCTCCCAAGCCGCTCAAACTGAGGACGGTCGACGATCACCTGAAGATGAAGGACAGCTCGATGGAGATCGACGTCTACCGCGTCGTCGCCAACACGCACATGGCGGATGGATTGATGGTCTACGTGCCGCGGGAACGTCTGCTGGTCCAAGGTGACCTGTTCGACGTCGGATGGGAAGTCTACTGGTGGGGCAGCAGCTACATGGACAACGTGAAGTATCGGAACCTGCAGGTCGAGCGCGATGTGCCGGTGCACGGACGCATCCTGCCGATCGCCGAATTGCAGCAGGCCATTACTAAACAGATCGCGAATGCGCAGGCCCTCTGCGCATCGGTCGAGGCAGCCGGTCTGTCAATGCGAGGGTGCCCAGTCAAGACGACCGTCGATCACTAGTCCCCATCCCGGCCTGATTCTCGCAGCAGTCCGAGGGCGATTTGCGTCGGCACACCGACTGGACCAGAATGAACTTCATGCGGTTGCGGCGTCTTTTCGGCGCGATTGTCAGCGTTGGTCTGGCGGCCTGGCTGGTGCCCACCGCCTGTCTGACGAGTGAGCGCGCCGATGCCGAGGTTCATCTCGAGCGGGCTCTCCAGGCGCTTCAGCACGCACACCCCTGGCTCGACGATCAGTTGGGCCGGTCCGACGAGCGCCACCGCTCCACCTCGATCGATGACTCGCTCGAGGACTGTCAAGAGATACGCAGCGCCCACACTCTCGCACTGATCTCCGATCACTGCGCGACATTGCGCTTCGACGTCGCATTCGATCTCCACGACACTTGCACTGGACGCCCCACTGAGCCCGCTCACGCTCGCCTTCTGAGCGGCTCTCGCGATCTCGTCGCTCCTCGTCCGCCACCCTCCGCGTAGCCCTCGCGTCGACAGCCGGGCGTGGCGTCTGCGCCGCGTCGATCCGTGTTCGTTTGGATCCCTCGCGCGTGGACGGCTGCCCGTTACCGGTTGATTACACAGCAACGGTAGGAGCGACGAGTGCATCTCGTCCTCGGCAGGAGGCGTCATGCGGATTGTTCTGGCAGATTTGCGCGGCAGAGACGGGGTTGTCACCAAGGACACCGTCGCGGGTGGCTACGGCTCCCGCTTGCGTCCGTTCTCCAAGGTGACGAAGTTGGTGTCGCTGGTGAAGCGGCAAACCCACGACATCCCCAGCGTTCAACTCGCGTACCTTGCCGCGCTCGGCGCAACCCGGGGTCATCAGATTTCCTGGACGCGCGACGAGCCTCTCCCCGGCGACGTCGCGATCGTGCTCTCGTCGCTCGTCGACTTTCGTCACGAGACGGCGTGGGCGCGCGAGATGCGCGGCCGAGGCGTGCGTGTGGGATTTGTCGGACTGGCGGCCTCGAAGATGCCAGAGCTCTTCGCGGACGCGGCGGACTTCGTGGTCCGAGGAGAGCCGGAGTCGGCATTCGTCGATCTCCTTGAAGGACGAACTCTCCAGGGCAACGTGGAGAGTCGTGCCGTCCGCGATCTCGATGCCCTGCCGTTTCCGCGCTGGGATCTCGTCGCGGCACCGATGTACGCGCGGCTGCGGCTGCCATTTGGGGTCCGGCCGTTCGGCGGCGTGTTTCCCGTCCTCGCGAGCCGAGGCTGTCCTGAGTTCTGCACGTATTGTCCTCATCGCATCCTCGAATCACATCGGATGCGTTCGGTCGACAACATACTCGACGAGCTGACCTATCTGTGCAGCCTCTCCCCGCGGCCGTACGTCGTGTTTCGCGATCCGCTCTTTTCGGAAAACCGCGATCGGTGCATGGCCCTCGCCGAGGGCATTCTGTCCAGAGCATTGAATCTGACGTTCGAGTGCGAGACGCGCCTCGACCGGCTCGACCGGGACATGCTCGATACGCTCCACCGCGCCGGGTTGAGGGCGATCAGCTTTGGCGTCGAGTCGTTGTCTCCTGACACGCTGAAGCGCGCGGGCCGACGGCCCATCCCCGAGTCACGACAGCGCGAGGTGATTGATCACTGCCGGCAGCGAGGGATCGCGACGGCGGCGTTCTTCGTCATCGGGTTTCCGCAGGACGACTGGGCATCGGTGGCCGCCACCATCGCGTACGCGATCGACCTGGGCACGACCGTCGCGCAGTTCAAGATCCTGACGCCGTATCCGGGCACGCCGCTCTGGAGACAGCTCGAGCCACTCGTGTACGAGAAGGATTGGGAGCGCTTCGATGGTTTCACGCCGACGTTCGCGCACCCGAACCTGACCGCCGACCAGTTGCGGTTTCTGCTTGGTGCCGCGTACACGCGGTTCTACATGCGGCCTTCATACGCGGGTCACTGCTTTCGGATGTTCACCAGCCGCCCGGGGCGACTCGCGCGACGGCTCGACCGGGCCGTGCTGGCCCATCACAGCCGTATGGAAACGGCGCTCATGTCGAGGGCCGTCACATGTTGAAGGCCATTTCTCGATACGGCGCGCGCGTCATTCCCAACACGCAGCAGCTCGCCGCGGATCTGCAGCGACGTGGACAGCTCGTTCTCGGCCCGCACATCGCACGGTTCGAACACGCCGTCGCATGTCGTCTCGGTGTAGACGAGGTCGTGACGACCTCGTACGGCCGGATGGCCTTCCACTATCTCCTGACGTCGCTGAACCTGCCGCCCGGCAGCGAGGCGATCTTCCCGTCGCTGACATTCTGGGTTGTTCCCGAGATCGCGCGAGTCAGCGGTGTGACGCCGGTGTTCGCGGACGTCGATCCGACGACGTTTACGTTGTCACCGCGCGCATTCGAGCAGGCGATCACCGAGCGCACCCGGGTCGTCGTGCCGACGCACCTCTGGGGTCTGCCGTGCGACATGGATCCCATTCTCGACATTGCCGCGCGTCACAGCATCACCGTCATCGAGGACTGCGCACACGCGCTCGGCGCCACGTATCGAGGCCGGCAGGTCGGCACCCTTGGCGACGCAGCGTTCTTCAGCTTCCAGACGCTGAAGCCATTGAACACGTACGGCGGGGGCATGGCGTTGGCCAGGAGTCCAGCGGTCGCCAGCCGAGTGCGGGTGCTCGCTGAGCTCGAGCCCTGGCCCGACGAGAAAGAGGTGCGATGGAACCTGTTTCGCGGCCGGGTGCAGCGGATCTCGACGCGTCCGAACACGTTCACTTGGACGCTGTTCCCCGTTGGATGGATCGCCTCGTATCTGGGAATCGATGCGAGCGCGTATCTGTGGGAGCGCGTGCGGCCCCTCGATCCGTTGCCGCAGGAGTACCGGCGCCGCTATACCAACGTGCAGGCGGCGATCGGCCTCGAAGGGCTCGCGCATCTCGACGCATGGATCGCGAGGACGCGGGCGCATGCGGCGCGCATGGATCGCGCCCTCGGCGGCATTCCCGGCGTCACGACGCCCGCAGTCCCGCCGGATCACACGCATGTGTACTACCAGTACTGCGTCTATGTACCCGACAGAGACCTCCTGACGCGCGAGTGCATCCGGCGTGGTGTCGACGTCGAAACGCTCCATGTCGACGTCTGCACGCAACTCGCTCTCTTCGGCCCATCCCGCTCAGCGCCGGGTGCCGAGCAGGGAGCTCAGGCCGTGCAATTGCCCGTGTACGAGTCGCTGACCGACGATCAGGTTGTGCGCGTGGCTCGCGTCGTGGCGGAGAGCCTGGCGACACGTGCGCCCACCCATGCGCCGCAGATTCCGCAATCACAGCCATGACCCTGAATCCAGCAGACTGGCCCGAGAGTCTCACGTACCTCGTCGTTTTCGTGGGTGCGCTGCTCGAGGGAGAAGTCGTGTTCATCGCGGCGGCCACACTGGCGGGACACGGCGCGCTGAATGCCGTTGGTGTGGTCGCGGCAGGCACGCTCGGAGCGGCAGCCGGCGACCAGCTGCCGTTCTATCTGCTCCGCTATCGCGTGCGATCGTGGTTCGATCGGTTTCCACGAGTGCGCCGTGTGAGCGATGCCCTCGCCTGCCGTGTGAAGAAACGGCGCGCGCTGCTCTCGTTTGGAATCCGGTTCGCTCCAGGCCTTCGCATCGCGATCGCAACCGCGTGCGCGTACGCGGACGTGCCACCTGTCATCTTCTCGACGTTCAGCCTCCTCGGTGCGTTCGTGTGGGCTGTTGGAATAGTCACGGTCGTGGGTTGGCTGGGCCCTGCCTGGCTGTCGCGTGTCGGACTGAGGGGCTGGTGGACCGTCCTCGTACCGGCGGTCGTCGTAATCGTGCTGCTGCACGCGCGGGGTTGGGTACGTCGGATCAGGCTCGCTTCTGCTCGCCGTTCTCTTCCAGCCACGCAGCAATCTGCTCGCGTGACCACTCGTGATGATCGTTGAGGTGCACGATCATCGCCGACAGGATCAGCCGCTTCTTGCACCCGTCGATCGGACAGCTCTTGATTGTGCCTTCGAGACAGTCGAAGAACGACGTCAGATCTTTCGTCGGCCGCTTGCCGCCCATGTCCTCGGCAAGACGATACATACCCTCGTAGGCGGCGCCCAGCGCGCACGACGCGCGTCGACCGACGAAGTAGTCGCCGAACGCCTGTTCGGGCCGCCGCTTGGCGCCGGCCCGGATGGCCGAGGCCAATTCCTTCGTGCCGTGATGTTCGTCAGCCACGGATCACTCGTCTCTAAGCGCTCGAAGCGGATTGACCGCCGCCGCCCGGCGCGCGGGGATATAGCTTGCAGCCAGTGTCAACCCAATCAGCATGACTGGAACGACAGCATAAGCCAATGCGTTTGGCGTGGCGAGTCCAACCATCGCGGACGTGATGAAGCCCGCCACGCTCACGCTCGCGATGGCGCCGACGATCACGCCGGCGATTGACAGCATCAACCCCTGGCGAAGGACCATCGCAAGCACCTGCGACCGCGTGGCGCCCAAGGCGATCCGCAGACCAATCTCACGCGTGCGCCGCATGACCGAGTAGGCCACCAGGCTATACAGCCCGATTAGAGCCAGGCTCAGTCCCAAGAGGCTGATGGCGGTGAGCACTCGCATCACCATCAACAGAGGGCCCAGGGCGCGCTGCTCGAAGAGGCTCACGAGCGGCCGCACGTTGAACACGGGCTGGCTCACATCGATCGACCGTACCACTTGACGCAACGGAGCCGCCAGCGACAGCACGTCCGCGCTCATCGTCTCGACGATCAACGACATCTGCGTCCGCTCGTCTTGGGCAAACGGCTTGTAGAGAACCGGCGTGGGCCCCTCGCCGAGAGAGCGGTACTTGGCCGTCTGGGCGACCCCGACGACCTCCAACGATGGCCCCTGGCTGTCGCGCAGCTGAATGCGCCGTCCAATGGGATCTTGTCCCGGCCAATATGTCTGCGCGAAGGCCTCATTGACGATCGCCACTCGGGGTGAAGCGTCTCTGTCATCGGAGGTGAACGCGCGGCCACGAACGATAGGCATCTTTAGCGTGTCGAAGTAATTCTCGCTCACGACCGCAGACGGCGCCGACGCGCTGTTGATGCCTCTCGGAAATTGAAAGCCCTGGGGGATGACGAGGTCGACGCTCGAGTCTCCGTCGAATGGGACCGCGCTGGCGAGAGCCACTGACGAGACGCCGGGGAGCGCGCGCACGCGATCCACGAGATCGCGATAGAACTCGTGCGTCTGGATCGGCGTCTTGTGGGCGAAGGCCGTGTCGGTGGTCAGCGTCAGCAGATGGTCCGTGCGGAATCCCGGATTCACGTCCAACGACGAGCGGAACCCGCCAAGCAACATTCCCGCAGCGACCAGCAAGACCATCGACATGGCCACTTGGGCGCTCACGAGGATGTTGCGACCGAGCGTCCGATGACGGTTCAACTGGCCGGGCTCCGCGTTCTTGAGCGCAGGAATCAAATCCGTCTTCAGGCTTTGCCATGCAGGCGACACACCAAAGAACACCACGCTCGCGATGGTAGCGAGGAGGCTGAACCCGACGACACGCGCATCGAGCGCAAGGCCGATCTCGATCGGAAGATCGGTCTGCGTGATCGAGTGAATACTCGACGACAGGAACAGAATGCCGCCATACGCCAGCCACAATCCTGCCAGGCACCCGACCGCCGCCAGCAGCAGGCTCTCGATGAGGAGCTGTCGAACGAGACGGAGCCGGCTGACGCCCATCGCGAGGCGGATGGCGATCTCTCTCGCGCGGGCACGCGTGCGGCCGAGGAGCAGATTCGCCACGTTCGCGCAGGCGATGATCAACAGCACCGCCGCGAGCGCCGTCATCATGACGATGACGCCGGCGTTGGAGGGATCGTTGCGCATGCGATTGGCGAGCTCGCTACGAATCGCAATCGTGCGGTTGCGGTTTGCGTCGGGGTATTGACTCACGAGCCCGCTCCACAGCGTCGTGAGCTCGGCTTGCGCCGACTGCTGGGACTCCCCTGCTTTCAAGCGCCCCTTGACCATGAAGGCGCGGAGATCGCGATCCTCGAGTGGGTTGCCGCGCACGCCTCCCTGACCCTGCGCGGGACCTTCGTTGAGCCGCCCTGCCATCATGATTGGCGCGTAGAACGCCGGCCTCGTAAACACGTCCATGCCAGTGAAGCTTTCGGGAGCCACACCAATCACGGTGAAGTCGACGCCGTTGATCAGAACGACGCGGCCGACAATCGAACTATCCTCACCAAGCGTGTGCTTCCAGAAGTCGTGGCCCAAGACAACGACGGCATCCCGGCCAGGCACCTGACCTTCTGAAGGCGTGAACGTGCGTCCAAGCACGGGACGAACCTGCAGCAGGTCGAAGAAGTTGTCGCTGACCAACATGCCGAGCCGCAGGTCGCAAACCGCGTCACGCGATCGAGCGAAGGTCTGGAGAGTTTGCTGAAGCGCAAGCAGTCCATCGAACGTTCGCGTCAGCCCGCGCAGGTCTCGATAGTTTGCATACGAGAGACGGCCTCCGAATGGCTGATCGGGACTGTCGGCCGTAATCGTGAGCACATCGCCGGAGCGGGGCACCGGCAGGGGACGCAGCATCAAGGCGTCGTGCAGGCTGAACATCGCGCTGTTGACGCCAATGCCCAGGGCCAACGACAGCACGGCCACTGCGCTCATGCCGGGGTTGCGCGTGAGCATCCGGAATGCCTGGCGGATTTCCTGAAAGATGGATGGCATCGGGCCTCGGCAGCGCGGGTTGAAGGTCTACGTTGGATCTGTCAAAGCATGTGCCAACGACGTGACCGAACCGAGGGCCAATTTCAGGGGCTGCGCCGACTCGACGCGATCGTCCATGTTCGCCGATGGGACGATGACGTTCCACGCGCGCACAGCGGTGCCGTGTCGCGCCGACCGGCCGCGGCGTTACTCGTGGCGCAGTGCCACGAGCGGATCCATGCGGGCGGCCCGGCGCCCGGGCACGAATGCGGCGGCAACGCCTACCACTGCCGTCACGGCGGCGATGGCCAGCAGCGCCACCGGGTCGATGCTCGGGCGATACACCGAGATGTTTCCGATCCCGATGTCCTCCGATCCCGACGACGCGCGCAGCGCCAGCATCACGATCACCGAGAGGACGAGACCGATGCCCGTGCCAACCCCGATCAGCCCAGCCACTCCTCGCGCAATGCTCCAGACCACCTGCTGACTGCGAGCGCCGAGCGCCATACGAATGCCGATCTCACGCGACCGCCGTGCCACGGCAAACGCGACGACCGCGTAAAGACCGATGCTGGCCAGCACCAGGCCAAGGCCGCCGAGGACCCCGAGAAACGCGGCCACCGCCTTCGGCGCCGCCTGCGAGTTCTCCAGAGTCTGCGCCATCGTCCTGGCTGTGATCACCGGCAATGTAACGTCTACGGCGCGCAGCTCGCGCTGCATCGCCGCGACCAGGGCTGCCGCGTTACCAGACGTCCGCGCCATGATCGTCGTCGGCGGCGCGCCGGACTGCGTGTACGAGCGGTAGTACGGCGGCGCGATCGGATCGAGGACGTCGTCCTCGAAGTCTCCCGTGCCCGTATCGCGCACGACGCCGATCACCTCCGTCCAGGAGTTCGGATCGTTCTTCCATCGGAATCGCCGGCCGACCGCGTCCACCGCGCCAAAGTATTGCCTCGCCATCCTGTCTGTGATCACCGCGACGCGAGGCGTATCCGCGCGGTCGCGTGCGTCGAACACGCGGCCGTACAGCAGCGGGATGCGCAGCGTCTCGAAGAAGCCCGGTCCAGCGTCGACCATTGCCGCTTCCACTTCCGATCCGTTTTGAGCGGCGGCACCGTCAATGACGATCGGCACACCATTGACTTGCATCGGCAGGCCGCGCAAGAGCGCGGCGGACTCGACGCCCGGAATAGCCTGGATCCGGCGCAGCAGCTCGTCGTACACGGTCCTCGACTGTGTCTCCGAGTAGCCGGCAAACCGTAAATCGGTCTCGAGCATCGCCACGCCGTCGACGGCAAATCCGACGTGATGTGCTCTCGTTGCCTCCAACAGTTGCAGGAAAATGCTCGTACCGCCGAGCAGCAGCACAGAGACCGCCACCTGAACGACGATCAGCGCGTTCTTCAGGGTGAGTCGCCGATGATCAATCGGCTGCAGCCCTTCGTCGCGCAGTGTCTGCACGAGATCAACCCTCGTGGCCTTGAGAGCCGGCGCCAGGCCGAACGCCACGCCTGTGACAAGCGACAGCGCAATCGCAAAGACGAGCACGCGGTAATCAAGGGTCAGATCCACTGTGACCGGGAGGTCGATCCCTTGCAGTGCGCGAATGCCCCACCATGCCAGGACACAGCCAGCGATGCCGCCGGCGAGCGACAGCAGCAGGCTCTCTGTGAGCAGGTGCCGCACGAGCTGACGCCGTGTCGCGCCCATGGCCAGCCGGACTGAGACTTCCTTCGTACGCGCGGCGCCGCGCACCAGCAGCAGCGTCGCCAGGTTGCTGCACGCGATGGCGAGAACGAGCCCGACGATGACGAGCACCACAGAGCCGAGCGCCATGATCGGCACGTCCGCCTGCGGGTGGACGCGCACGTCCCTCGAGGCGACGACCGTGATGCCTGTGCCCAGAGCAAACTCGCCCGCGCGGCGAAAATCATCCGGATACTCGGCTTCAAGCCGGCGTCCAAGAACGTCCATCGCCGCTTTGGCCTGCGCCACGGTGACGCCCTCGCGCAGACGGGCTTTCACGAGCAAGGGGGCGTATATCGTGGGGGCTCCGCGCGTCCCAAAGGCTCCGATCGCGGGGAGTGCGGTAATCGGCAGCCAGAAATCCGTGCCGACACCGATGTCGACGGTGCCGCGGTGATTAGGGGGACCGATGCCGACGATTGTCACCGGCGCACCTTCAATCCGGATGACGCGTCCGACGACGGACGGGTCTGCACGGAACACTCGGGTCCACGCCTGATGCCCGAGGACGGCGACGAGCGGAGCCCCAGGCCGCTCCTCCGTCTCGTCGAACCAGCGGCCGAGCGATGGCCGGAGTCCCAGGACGTCGAGATACGTCGCCGTTGCGTACTCGACGACCGCATCGCGGATGGCGCCGTCGTGGAGATAGCGGACGGGGTTCGGGATACTGGCGGCCATCGTCGTCGCAAAGATGTCGCTGTACTCCGCCATCTCCATGTAGGCGGAATACGAGGTGACGACGAGCGGCCTGCCCGCGCGGTCGTTCTGATAGATGTTGACGAGGCGATCGGGGTCGGCGAACGCCTGTTCACGGAACAGGACCGCGTTGACGAGGCTGAAGATCGCGGTGTTGGCGCCGATGGCGAGGCCGAGGATCAGCACCGCCGCCGCTGTGAAGCGCCATTCGCGCGCGAGGCGCCGGAGGCCCTGCCGCGTATCGCGCACGAGCGCGTCCCAGGCGGCGGTCCCGCGCGCGTCGCGGGACGCTTCCTTGATCTGCTCGACGCCGCCGAACAGCCGCAGCGCCTGAAGGCGCCCCTCCTCACGCGACACGCCGCTGGCCTGCAGGCGATCGATTTCGCGTTCGATGTGGAGCCGCAGTTCTTCGCTCAGCTCCGATTCGCGGGCGCCGGGGAGGAAGATGGATCGGAGCCGGCTGCAGAGGATGTACCAGAGTCGCACGGCTACGTCTTCTGGAGCACGAGATCGACGCCGGCCGAGAGGCGCTCCCACTTGGCGACCTCCGTCTCGAGCTGCTTGCGGCCCGCCTTCGTCAGCGAGTAGAAGCGCGCACGCCGGTTGTTCTCCGACGCGCCCCATTCGGCCGTGATCCAGCCCTGGTGCTCCAGGCGGTGCAGCGCGGGATAGAGCGAGCCCTGCTGAACCTTG
>Ga0114129_10007323_pt1 | contig 15705 bp, 17 predicted proteins | sample RhiMetdeltSRZDD1_FD_80071 | JGI IMG/M metagenome (GOLD analysis project Ga0114129, IMG submission 80071) | Populus rhizosphere microbial communities from Tennessee, USA - Rhizosphere MetaG P. deltoides SRZDD1 (version 2) (version 2) | ecosystem: Host-associated > Plants > Roots > Rhizosphere >... | reverse complement strand
TCTTGCCGCCAGTCCTCGGTCTCTGATAGTAAGAAGTCAATCTAAAATAGAAAGGGTTTCGTTATGATCATCGACATTCATAACCATATCGTTGCCGGTGAGCAGCTCCAGACCTTTCAGGCCGGTTTGATCAACAGCGCCGGGTTCCATCGTCCCGGTGGCGCGGTGGTCACGGAAAAGCATATTCAAGAAGCCAAATGGCGCGGTCACAAACATTCCGAAGTCCTCGACGAGGTGGGCACGGATTACGCGTTCATTTCACCCCGTCCGTATACGATGATGCATTCGGCCAAGCCGGAAAAGATCGTGCACTGGTATTGCAAGGCGGTCAATGACGCGCTCGCGCTGCAAGTTAAAATGGAGCCGAAAAAATTTCGCGCCATCGGCGGTTTGCCGCAAAATGCCGGTGTTGCCGTGACCAATACTTTCGACGAGATCGACCGCTGTATCAACGATCTTGGCTTTGTCGGCATCATGATCAATCCAGACCCGGGCGAGGGTGACGGCCAAACGCCGGCGATGGGGACGGAATATTGGTACCCGCTCTACGAGAAGATGGTGAAGATGGATATTCCCGGTTTAGTTCACGGGGCGAGCTGCAAAAATCCGCGCGAATCGTTTCACGGCCACTTCATCACCGAGGAGAGCATAGCGATCCTATCGCTGGTGGATTCCAACGTCTTCAAAGATTTTCCCAAACTGAAACTAATCATCTCGCACGGCGGCGGCTCGGTGCCCTATCAGGTCGGTCGCTGGCGCTCACAACTGCGCGGGCCCAACGACACCGAGAACTTCGATCAAAGGCTGAAGCAGCTTTACTTCGACACCGCGCTCTACAACGTGGAGTCTCTCAAGCTGCTGTTTCGCATCTGCGGCCCCGAACGTTGCTTGTTCGGCACCGAGCGTCCCGGTGCCGGCTCTAAGACCGACCCGCGCACGGGCAAGTGGTACGACGACGTGCGGCCGAATATCGAAAGCATTCCCTGGCTAAAAGCGGAGGATAAAGACAAGATTTTTCACACCAATGCGGCACAGGTATTTTCGCGATTCAAACAGTAAAAGGAGTGAATGAAGAGAATTCCCGCGCTCGAACTGCGTGACGTTTCCTACGTAGCCAGCGGTAAAACTATTCTTCATTCGGTTAATTGGACCGTCCGGTACGGCGAGCATTGGGCGATTTTGGGGCCCAACGGCTCAGGCAAAACGACCTTGCTTAGACTAGCGTGCGGTTACCTCTGGCCCAATGCGGGCGGCGTCGTTCTACGCAAGGGAAAAGAGCTCGCGCATCTCCCCGAACTCAGGAAAAGCATCGGCTGGGTCACCGCTGCGCTGGTGAACGAAATTCCGACCCGCGAAAAGGCGCTCAACACAGTGGTGTCGGGCAAATTCGCGCAAATCGGCTATCTCGGCGGTATTTGGGGACAGGCCAGCCATGCCGATTATGCCTGCGCGCAACGCTATCTGATGGAGCTTGGTTGTGGTTACCTGCAGGAACAGGAATTCGGTACTTTGTCGCAAGGTGAGCAGCAAAAGGTTTTGATCGCGCGGGCACGTATGACCAAGCCATACGTGATCTTTCTCGACGAGCCCTGCGCGGGGATGGATCCGGGCGCGCGCGAAAACTTTTTGGCCTCGCTGCGGAGGGTCGGTGGACAGAACAGAATACCGGCGTTGATCTACGTGACCCATCATATCGAGGAGATTCTGCCGCTGTTCGGAAAGACGCTGGTTCTACGGGAAGGGAGCGTGCTCTACGCAGGGCGGACCCAGCAGATCCTCAAGCCGCGCGTGCTCGACGAATTGTATGGCGCATCCTTCTCTTTGGTCCGGCGCAAAGGGCGCTATTGGCCGGTCGTAAAATGATCGATGGAATCATCTAATCGCGCCGGCGTTACTTTTCGTTACTTGTGTAGAGTCGCTGAGGCTATTACATCACAGACACGATCAATTTCGCTCTCCGTGAGCCCGGGGAACATCGGCAGACTTAGGCATTCGCCGGCAACTTTCTCGGCGATTGGAAAGTCACCCGCCCGGTAAAGTAGATGAGCATACGCGGGCTGAAAATGAAGGGGAATGGGATAGTGCAGCCCAGTACCAATGGCTTCGTCCGACAGCTTGTGGCAAAGTCGGTTCCGCTCCGAAGAGCGGATAACGAACAGGTGCCACACGTGTCGGCGCTCTGGAGATTCCGCAGGTAGCTCGACGGGCGTTCGGGATAGATTCTTTATGTACCGTTTCGCTATATTCGCCCGAGCGGCATTCCAGTCGTCGAGCCGACGGAGCTTCACCTGAAGTAGCGCTCCCTGCATTTCGTCCATGCGATAGTTGTAACCGAGCTCTTCATGCCGGTACTTGCTGGTCTGTGCGTGATCGCGCAGGTGGCGCAGTCGATTGGCAATCTCATCGTCGTTTGTCGTGATCGCGCCCGCTTCGCCGAAAGCTCCCAAGTTTTTCGTCGGATAGAAACTGAAGCAGCCGATGTGACCGTAGCTACCTGCTCGGGCCCCCTTGTATTCGGCTCCATGCGCCTGCGCGGCATCTTCGATTAATATCAATCTATGCTTGTCGCAAATCTCGCGTATGGGATCGAGATTCGCCATCTGACCGTACAGATGAACGGGTAATATGGCGCGGGTTTTTGGCCCAATGGCCCGCGCGATTTTTTCGACGTCAAGAGTGTAAGTATCAGCCTCTATGTCAACAAAGACCGGTTTTGCCCCGACGTAGGAGATGGCCCATGCCGTGGCAACGAAAGTAAAGGGTACCGTTATCACCTCGTCTCCCGCTCGGACACCGGCAGCAATCATGGCCAGGTGCAGAGCGCTGGTTCCTGAATTGACGCCCACGCAGTGTCGCACGCCGCAATATTTGGCGAACTCACCCTCGAACGCTGCTACAGCTGAACCCGCGGCGAAGATGCCCCGATCCAGAGTTTGCTGGATCGCCGCGTCGATCTCGTTTTTGATCGACGCGTACTGACGGATCAAATCAACAAGAGGAACTGCAGCAAGATTGGCATTCATTTTCTTCCTGTTCTCGGCAGCCGCCGCAGGACGCGCGCGGGGTTGCCCGCTACGATCGTGTATGGCGGCACATCTTTGACCACGACGCTTCCCGCGCCGATCATCGACCTTTCACCGATCTCAATGCCGCAGAGAATCACCGCGCCCGAGCCGATGGATGCAGCGCGTCCGACGGAAGTGAGGATAAGCCTCCAGTCACTGTCTCTCTGGAGTCGACCTTGTTCCGTGGTCGCCCTTGGATAACGGTCGTTGATGAACACAACGTGATGTCCGACAAAAACTTCATCCGCTATGCGAACCCCTTCACAAATGAACGAGTGACTCGAGATTTTGCAGTTGCGGCCAATGGAGACCCCCTTTTGAATCTCGACGAAAGGGCCAACTTTGGTATTATCGCCGATGTCACAGCCGTACAGGTTAACAAAATCATGAATCTGAACGTTTGCGCCTAGCTTGACGTCTGGCGCTATTTTCTGGAATCGCCGTCGATCTCTCGCTCTGGTTTTATGTGATGTCTTTTGCATAACGTGTTTCAATTTAGCCCGGATTCCGCGGTGAGAAACGTTCAACGCCGCTGCCTTTAGCGCTTCCCTCATTGCACCTAATTTCGCCGTAGGATCACAATATGGAACCAACATCGCAACAAGTCTAGCATCGCTTCGACCGTCAGGGACAGGCTCGCCCCTAACGCCTTACCGGACTGGCGCGGAAAATGGTCGACGTCCTTGACTCCGACGCGAAATCCTCGACGCCTGGCGCGAATAATCCTTTCGGCTTCGCTGAAGACTCCGGCGCTAATGATGGGAATATCATAGACCGCTCGTCTCACTAGCTTGACGCTTCCGGCGTCGTAAGTCGGGGTGGCGAAGAAAATCATCGGCAGCATATTGAAGAGCCACGACACCACGTGGCGGCTAAATCCGTAGTGCTTGACACGGCGACGCGCGATAATGATGTCGTATTGGTCAGCCAGCGGCAGTAGTTCCAGCAGCGTGGTCATTTTCCATTGACCGTCGGCGGAATTCAGAAATACGAGTTCCATGCTTGCCCACTGGTAAAGCTCCGTGAACGTCGATGCAATTCCTTCGTTGACGCGATGTCGGTGGAGTTGGAGGACGGACGGCTTTGTTTGCACGCGACAAAGGATCTCCCAGGTGCGGTCCGTTGAGCAATCGTCGATAACCAGAATCTCCCCGGGACGAGCCGCCTCCTTCAGCGCCGCTTCTGCATCTAAGACCACTTGTTCAATCGTCGCCTCTTCGTTGTACGCCGGAATGCATATCGTGATGCCTCTCTTGTAGTTCTTCGCAAATCCGGAAACTGGGCGCGGCGCGAATTCTCCCATAGGGCTTCAAAATCCGCGCTCCAAAAAGATTTGATGGTATGGCTTAAGAATTCTGCGGCTCACGTTGTTGGCTGGTCTTTTGAGTTCGACCCGTGACGGATACAACGGACGGCCGCACTCTCTTGCCGTCGTTTCGTATGCTTTCCTGCGCGGCTGTTAGGATGGTCACGACTCGAAGTCCCGCTCGTCCGTCGGTGATGGGCTTGATAGAATGTTGGATGCAATGATTGAAGTGCCTCACTTCCCGAGCCAAGGCTTCACTATTTTCTATTGCCGGCGCGTACATATCGCCGTTTCGATACTGTACGAGCGCGTCGTAAAGACCTTCGATGGTGGTTCGGGTGATCCCCTTATCGTAAATTTTTATCTTTTCCGTTACCAGGTTGTCGTCATAAACCGCCAACCGGCGGGATCCACCGAGCATGACCAACCGCGTTTTCATCGGCGCCAACCAGTTGACATGGCAATGTCCCAAGATGTTGTCTGCGAACTGCACTGTGATATAGGCCATGCTTTCCGATTTATGCCCGGCGTGCGAAGCGCCGATCGCCTGCACCCATTCCACCGGCCGGTCGATGAGGTAATCCATAATCGAAATATCGTGAGGAGCAAGATCCCAAAGCACTGAAACGTCTGACTGAAAAAGGCCGAGATTGATCCGCACGGAGTCGAAATAATGAAGGTCGCCGAGCTCTCCGCGGGTAACGATGTCTTTCAATTTTTCAACTGCGGGGTGGTAAATAAAGGTGTGATCCACCTGTAGAACGACTTTCATCTTGTCTGCCAGGTCGACTAATTCCTGTGCCTGCGCGAGATCATCTGTTATCGGTTTCGTCACTAGAACATGTTTTTTGGCAAGTAATGCTTCCTGGACCAGCGAATAATGAGTGCGAACAGGAGTAGCGATCACGATCGCGTTCACGTCCGGATGATCGATGACGTCCCTGACGTTTTGTGAATATTGGACGTTCGGGTACTGAACGGCAAGTTTTCGACAACGTTCGGGCTGGAGATCGCAACAAATGACGACCTTGCTATTGGAAGATCCGCTAAAATTCCGGACGAGATTAGGACCCCAGTAACCCAAACCGATCACGCCGACTCTGACATCCAAGTTATTACCTCCCTCCAAGTCCGCTAAAGCAGGTCTCCCCAGTCAACCCCGCGAATGGGCTCCGGTGTCGATCGCGCCGGGGCTATATCGGGAAAGTTTATTGCTTTAACTTCCGTTTGTATAGCCATTTTCTATCGCGAACGGCGTGACCGAATGATAATTCTTCTTCACGAACAAAGGAGTGGCTTGAAATCTTGCAGCTTCCGCCGATAAGAGATCCTTTTTGAACCTCGACGAAAGCACCGATCTTGGTATTATCGCCACACAACAGTATAAGTACATGGTGTCTTATTGTTCAGCGATCGTCAGCCAATTTGGCTCTAAACATGGACCGCCGATTTTTGAAACTTGTTCACCTGTCTCAATAGCAGGATGAACAAGAGCAAAAGGATGAGTTCGAGGGTCAACGGTAGCCACTTTTGCCTGGTGAAGGCCAGCAAAAACGGCAGAAATCCGCTTACGGCCACCCAACCCAGCACGGTAATAGTACGCAACCCTATTTGGCTCGGGAGCGGTCCGCCTCTAGCGAGCAGGAGAAATCCTACCGGCAATAGCACGCAGAGATCGTAATAGAGCAAGTGGGGTAGTGTGAGCGAAGACAGAATGAGTCCGATCACGAACGTGAGGGAGACTCGCGCGGAGTCTCCTAGTCGGGAAAATTTCGCTTTCGTGCAGAACCACAGACCGAACAACCACAGCGCTGCGGCAGCGACGTAAAGCGGAAGTTTTACCGCTCTACGCTCGTCGACCGGAAACAGAACGAGCAGATTGGCCGGCAATCCAGTCAACAGATGGCTGGGTATGCCTTGAAAGCCTTCAAAAAAATATGCGTCGCTGACCTTGTGGCTGAGCAGCCACTGCAACGTTACAGAAGGTGAAAACACAAGGAGGGTGAGAGCGACCAAAGCCATGAGCCCCAGCATCATTCCCACCAAAGTTCGATAGCGACGGCGGACGGCGCAGGCCAGAGCAACAAACGCGGCGGCGAACAAAAACTGCGGCTTGAGTAACAATACCGACCAGACGAGACCCGCTGTGAGCGGGCGCTCCCGCAGCAAGAGGAAGTATCCGACGCAAAGCGGCAGCAACCCCAGTGCCAGTCCGAGTTGCCCCGCCCATAAAGTGAGAAAGACCGGGGCATACAAGAAGCATAGAAAAAAAGCGTCGCTAGTTTTCAATGCCGTGAGCCGCGCCAACAACAGGCAGGACAATCCCAACGCCAGAACTGAAAGCGCCTGCCAAAAAAATAGCGATAGGTTGGGGTCGATGAAACTGAACGGAGCGAAAAGGCCGGCGACGATCGGAATGTACATGTACGCGCCGGTGGTTGCCTTCGGCAGGTGCGGCAACAACGCGTGAGCGGCCTTATCGAACGGCGAATCAATAAAAGATCGGGCGTCGGGTTGCGGGTAGAGTTCATCGGAGCGGCCGCTGGCGGCTAAATGGCCCGCCACATAAAAAGTCATGATAAAATCGGATTCTTGGAATTTGTCGCGCTGGGAAAAGAGATTATTGTCGATCAAAAAAAATAATGACGCGACAGCGAGCACGGTCGCGGCAAAAACCAGCGCCCGGTAGTGAATTAAACTTATTTGGCGCGCCGCCATTCAGCCGATTTGCTTGCGATTGTAGGGAGTAAATCGAATTAGTGTTCGCCGAATCCGATGCGGCCGATGAAAGGCAGCTTCAGCGCGGGATTGAAAAAGTCGATGCCGAAATTCAAGCCGAGGAGGTTCAATTCGAATCCCTCTTCACGTCCTACAGCGACGCCGAGCACGCCCAACATGGAGATCTGGTAGCCCGTACCGCTGGGCGTGCGGTCCAACAACGAACCATTGATTGGATAATCTTTGCCGATGGCGGTTGCCGGCAAATCCATGCGCAGCTCTGGGACTCGTCGACCGACGTAGGCGACGAAAGTGTTGCTGTTAGGACCGGGCCAGACGGCGTAGTCATTCGCATAGGGGTAACTGGCGACGGCCTCGATGATTTTAGGAATCGCTTTGGCCGCGGCATCGCCACGCAAATCCGCGAGCAAAGTTGGCTCGTTGCCGAACCATCGGCCATCCGGGATTCCTGGACTGGATACGACTGCGGAGAGACCACGGTACAAACGCCAGCCGACGACATGATGGATCGTATATTCGGCGGCGTTTTCCGGCTTGGTGGCAATCCAGGTATGAACACCGAAGATACCGCGCCAGTTGAGCGCCCGCGCGTAATAGACTTGCACCACGGCCTCGGGAGTCGTCTCGGCGCTTGGCGCGATACCGGCGCTGGAGCGATCGGCCGTGCGGAAATCACGGCCCAACGGCACCTGTCCCGAAAGTACCGTGTAAAGTGGCAAAGCGACGAGGAGCAACAAAAAGATAAGCAACATTCGTGATAGCATTGATTCTTGCTTGGGGCGGATTATAGCCCAAGGCATTAGTCAACTCCAGACGGCAAATTTGATTCGAATAGCGCTTAGCCTGGCGTGGCAAAGCCGCTACCAGAGAAGAACAATCCTTCACCACGAAGCACACGAAAAGGTTCCGCCCGAGGACGGATCAGCCTCCGGCTGTCACGAAGGTATTCGTAGGGTGCGCTCCGCGCACCGGCTAGTTCGTAGCCCGGATGCAGCGCAGCGGAATCCGGGATCTTTGGGCTGAACCAGTGCCAACTTCGTAGGTGATTGAATGTTATTAAGCTTCGGGTGATGATGCCGACGTCAAGCACGAAAGCCGAGGAATATGGCAAAAGAATTTCGCATCGGACATGGGTTCGACGTGCACCGTTTTCGCCGCGGGCGAAAGCTCATCCTGGGCGGCGTGGAAATTCCCCACGACAAGGGCCTCACCGGGCACTCGGATGCCGACGCCGTACTGCACGCGCTAATGAACGCGCTTCTCGGCGCCATGGCCGAGGGGGACATTGGCACGCATTTCCCTGATAGCGATCCGCGCTACAAAGATATCGCGAGTGGCAAACTGTTGGCGAAAGTGCTCCGCATATTGCGGCAAAAGCGTTTTAGGTTGGTCAACGCCGACCTGACGGTGGTTGCCCAACAACCAAAACTTTCGCCGCACTACGCTCGGATCAGAAAAAATGTCGCCAGCTTGTGTAGCGTTACGGAAAACAAGATCAGCGTCAAAGCCGCGACTACGGAAAAACTGGGTTGGACCGGTCAAGGTAAAGGGCTGGCGGTGACGGCTATGGTTTTGATTAGCAGATAACTAGCCGCATCGCTCCCTACGCAGATCGAGGAGCGAGCCTCTTCGGTCTCGATCAATAGGTCTGTACCTACAGCATTCATAGCTCCAGTCGTTCCAAAGGTTCCAATTGTTCCAGCCCCCACTGTTTCACAGGCGCATTGTTGACAAAGAAAAAATTCTATAATAATCAACAATTCTAATCTCATGTGACATCTGATCCTGCCAATCTAGCGCCCGAAGCGCGTGAACAAGAGATCGAAAGGTTAGCTCAAGAGCTCGGTCGTCTGATTCAGGGGGCCGACCCTGAACGGCGCGAGGATTTAAAAGAGCTGGCACTCGCGATTATGCGCGAGGAGTTCATCCACAAGGGCGAGGGCGAGGCAGCTGCGGCGGGATCGGCTCCGGCGCCGTTCAATCCCCTGGGAACCGGCGTACTGATCTTTGTTTTGGGTGCCGGGTTGTCATTTATATTTGGGCCGGTCGGGTTGGTGTTGATGCTCGGTGGGGTGATTTTTATAGTATGGGGAGCCCTGATCAGCTGGTTTAAAGGATAAAGGACTTATGGCAGAGCAGACGAAAGAGAAACGAGGAATCTGGTCGCGACGAGACTTTTTTACGCGGCTCGGATGGGGGGGCTTCGGAATTTTCGGTGGGTTGACTCTCCTGGGTTTTCTCAGGTCGGCATTTCCGCGAGTTCTTTTCCAGCCGCCGTCAACCTTCAAGGCAGGATTTCCTTCCGATTATGCGGTCGGCGAGGTCAGCGAGAAATACAAGCAGGATCAGCGAGTCTGGATCGTGCGCGAAGAAAAAGGCATCTACGCGATCTTCGCGAAATGCACCCATTTAGGTTGCACACCACGTTGGTTGAATGCTGAGAACAAATTCAAGTGTCCTTGCCACGGCAGCGGCTTCTTCAAAACCGGTTTGAACTTCGAAGGCCCGGCGCCGCGGCCCCTTGACCGCTTTAAAGTGACGGTCGGTGACGATGGCCAGTTAGTCGTTGATAAGGGCAAAGTTTTCAAAATGGCTCCCGGCGCCGAGCCCGATGAACAGTATGCTGACAGTGTCATCAAGGTTTAATGGATAATCACATGAGCGTTTTGGACAAGATCAAAGCTGATATCGTCGAGAGCCACGTTTGGAAATCGATTTTTCGTCATGGTTACGAGGACACGCCGCGCAACCGGGTGATGATGGTGACCGCGAACGTTTTTCTCCATCTCCACCCCGCCAAGGTGCGCCGCCATGCGGTGCGCATGCGTTTTACCTGGTGCATGGGCGGTCTCACCTTCCTGATGTATCTTGTGACTGTAGTGACCGGTATTTACCTGATGTTCTATTACCGTCCGGTAGCCGAGTATGCGTACGCGGACATGAAGTATCTCGAGTTCGATATGCCTTTCGGCATGCTGATGCGCAACATGCATCGTTGGTCGGCCCACGCGATGGTCGTATTCGTTTGGCTGCATATGTTTCGAGTTTTTCTCACCGGTTCGTACAAACCACCGCGCGAGTTTAACTGGATCGTCGGCGTGCTCTTGTTGGTGCTGACGCTGCTCTTGAGTTTTACCGGCTATCTCTTGCCGTGGGACCAACTGGCGATTTGGGCCGTTACCGTCGGTTCCAACATGGCGCGCGCGACGCCGCTCCTAGGCTACGAAGGTCCGTTCGCTGATTTCGTCGGCGCCAACCCGATTTATGATGCCCGAGCGTTTCTCTTCGGCGGGGGCGAAATCGGCCCCCATACCTTGCTGCGCTTTTATATTTTGCACTGCATCTTTATTCCGCTCGTCGCAAGCATTTTAATGGCCGTGCACTTCTGGCGCATTCGCCGCGACGGCTTCTCCGGTCCTTCATTATAAGAAGAGAAGTCCACCAATCGAAAATCAAAAATCTAAAATCGAGAAATAAATATGGCAGAGACCGCTCGCGAAAGAACCTTTCCAGTTGATGACAAGGTCCACACTTGGCCGCACCTGGTGCGCATGGAGTTTCTCTGTGCGTTGTTCATCCTTGTCGCATTGACTCTATGGGCCCTGGTGGTCGACGCGCCCTTGGAAGAGCCGGCGAATCCGACTCGTACGCCGAATCCTTCCAAGGCGCCTTGGTATTTCCTTGGCCTGCAAGAGATGCTGGTTTATTTCGATCCGTGGCACGCCGGCGTCGTGCTGCCCAGTCTCATTATCGTCGGCCTGATGGTGGTCCCGTACATCGATATCAATCCCAAAGGAAACGGCTACTATTGTTTCAAGGATCGGAAGTGGGAGATTCTCACTTTTATTTTCGGATTTCACATCCTCTGGGTGAGCATGATCATCATCGGAACTTTCTTTCGCGGTCCGGGATGGAACCTTTTCTGGCCGTGGCAGAAATGGGACCCGCATAAGGTCGTGGCGCTGACCAACGTCGATCTGCCCTATCTCGTCGGATTTCGCGACTACTGGTGGTCGGCGGCATTCAGTTTGGTGATGATCGGCGGGTATTTTGTTGTTGCAATCGGATTGTTTTACCTCTTTGTTCTAAGAATCAAAGGCAAAGAATTCCTCGAGCGCTGGGGCATGGTGCGGTTTTCCATTGTCGCTGGGCTCATGGCGTTGATGTTTTCGCTCCCCGTGAAAATGGCGCTGCGGCTGCTGTTGAACGTCAAATATGTCTTAGTCACCCCTTGGATCAACATTTAAATGTTCTACGTGGCGAAGATTCTCCAAGCATTGGGGCTTGCGGATATCGGCTATGCCCTGTTCGTCGGCATCGTGAAAAATGCTTCGATGGCCGAAGAAATCGTGCTGACGTTAATCGGTCTCGGGGTTTTTTCATTGGGCCGCTTGCTCGAGCGTAAGACAGCGTAAGGGAGTCGGGATGGCGGAACGAGGCGTCGACCAACGGGAAGAGAGAAAATCCTACGCCAGTGTTTTTGTTATCGGCGTCGCTTTGCTGGTGGCGCTGTCTTTATGGGCCTTCCTGGACGACAATTTCACGCGCCGCCCTTGGAAAGGTATCCAGGCCCGGTTCTATCGGCTGGATTACAGCAAAGCTCAAGCGGCTTACAATGAGGAGGACAAGAAACTCCAGGCTGATTCTAAGTTTCAAGAGCTATCGAAGAAGCTCGCCGCGCTTCAATCCAGCCTTTCCAGAGGCGACCTAGGCAAGAAACTCAACAGCCTGGAAGCCGAGGAGAAGCGTGCGACGGTTAAATTTCAAGAGATCGATCAAAAAGTTAAGGACGTAAAGAGCGAATTGGAAGAAGCGTGGTACGAGCACGATCACGCAGTCCAGCAAAAACGCAATCCCAAACCCTATCTGGACATTATAGCCGAGCTCGACAAGAGGAAGGCGCAATTGGACAAGGAACTCGAGCCCGCGCTCGCGCGCCGAGACCAGATCAGAGAAGAAATCAAAAAGATCCGTTCGAGCACAAAAGAGATCGAGGATGAGCTGGGCAAGCTCGCAGCCGAGCGGGACAAGTGGATCCGAGTGATGGAGAACGTCCAGCTCAAACTCGGCCCGGTTTCCTTCTGTTGCAAGATTCCCAAAATTCAGCAGGTGTCCTTAGACGAGTTCGATCGCAACCGTTTCGATCAGCCGGTGGCGCGCGTCGACCGTTGCCAAACTTGCCACCTGGCGATCAACCGCCCCGGCTTTGAGAAGGAAGCGAATCCATTCAAGACACACCCGCGGCGCGAAGTCCTGTTGGCCGATAATGCTCATTCGCCGGACAAATTTGGCTGTACCGGGTGCCATGAAGGTCAGGGCGTCGCCGTCAATAGCAAAGAACAGGCCCACGGCGAAGTTCATCTCTGGGAGTTTCCATTGCTGCGCGGCGCCAAAGCGCAGTCGAGCTGCACATCCTGTCATCTCGACGTGCAAAAATTTGCCGAGGATGCGCCGCTGCTCGCCGACGGCCAAAGGCTTTTCGAACAGATCGGCTGCACGGGATGTCATCTGGTCAAGGGCTACGAGAATATTCCGAAGATCGCGCCGAGCCTGCTCAAGATCAGCGCCAAGGTCGAGCCCAGCTGGATGGTGCGTTGGATTGAAAACCCGCACAAGTTCCGCCCGCGCACGCGGATGCCGAATTTCGATCTGAAGCAGGACGATGCGATTGCGATTGCGGCATTTGTATGGTCGCAGTCCAAGGAAGAAAGCGACAAGTGGACGCAAGCGCATCCGCTCCCCGGAGGATTTCGCGAGGGCGATCAAAACCAAATAGCCAAGGGCAAAAAGCTCGTCGAAACCATCGGCTGCAAAGGGTGTCACGGATTTGCCGAAGGTGAATTTTCCACGCCGTTGGGCAAAGAAAAAGATCTGGTTCCCAACTTGAAAGACGTTGCCGCCAAGGTGGGTCCTCAGTGGGTTTACCATTGGCTCAAAAATCCGCCCGGCTATTCGCCGGAAACCCGAATGCCCAGCCTGCGTCTCACCGACGATGAAGCGATGGCCATTACGACTTACTTGATGACTCTGGGCACTAAATCGGAGGCGACGGCGGGAATTGAAGAAAAACTTTCCGATCCAAAAAATATCAAGCGCGGCGAGTCTTTGGTGCGCAGGTGGGGCTGCTTCGGCTGCCATGACATCAAGGGCATGGAAAAGGAATCTCGAATCGGCGCCGAGCTCAGTACTTTTGGCTCCAAGACAGTTGAAGAGCTTTCCTTCGGCAATCGCACAGATATTAAAGAGACATGGGACGATTGGACTTATCATAAACTCAAAACCCCGCGTGGTTATGCGACCGAGCGGGTCGAGCAACTGATGCCGCAGTTCGATCTTGCCGACGAGGACATTAAAGCTTTGCGCATCTTGCTCGGTGGATTCCGCGAGCGCAAAGTCGGCCAGCGCTATCAGGCGGACCAGGGGCTACGGGTGCAACAAGTGGTCGAAGGGCGGCGCCTGATGCAACAATACAATTGCGTCGGTTGTCACGAGATCGAAAAACGCGGCGGGTTCATTCGCAAATACTATCAGGAGAATCTGACCCTGGCGCCGCCCGTCCTCAATGGCGAGGGTGAAAAAGTACAATCGACCTGGTTTTTTAGCTTCTTGAAGGCGCCCGTACCGATCCGTCCCTGGCTGGAAATTCGCATGCCGACCTTTGGCCTCTCCGACGAACATACGAACCAACTGATAAGCTATTTTAACGGCCTTTCGAAAGTCGAAATTCCCTTCGCGTACATCGATGATAAGAAAATTCCGCCGGGACATATCGAAGCAGCGAAGCAGCTCGTCGAGAAAGATTATTTCAATTGTTTTAGCTGCCACCAGCAAGGAGACAAAAAACCTGAAGGACCGGTGGAGGGATGGGCGCCCGATCTGACCCTCGCGCGTCAGCGCCTCAATCCCAACTGGATCTTGAAATGGCTCAAAGATCCGCAAAAAGTTCAGCCGGGCACAAAGATGCCATCCTTTTATCCCGGCGGTCCAGACAATATCTTAGGGGGTAAAGAGGAGCTGCAAATCGAGGCCCTGCGGGATTATTTAATGAGCATTGGCCGGGGCGGTGCATCGCCGGCGCCGGCGGCTCCCGCTGCAGTCGCCAAGACGAAGCCGGTAAAATAGTGAATAACCAGTGGTAAAAATTCGTCAAATTAAGTGCTAGGCTCATACTGAAGGAGGTTGTGATGAAAAAATTAAGCTCAATAGTGTTGTCGGCGGCCCTGGTGGCTTTGCCGGTAACCGGCATGGCGGCTTATCAAGCCGGCGATGTGAAGGACGGTGGCAGCATTTCCGGGAGCGTGAAATTCAAAGGTAGCGCGCCAGCGCCAAAGAAACTGGATGTCAGCAAGGACAAAGAAGTTTGCGCAAAGACTCCGAAGGTCGATCAGTCATTGGTGGTGAATAATGGCAATCTGGTTAATGCCGTAATTACCATTACTGACATTCAAAAAGGCAAGAAGATCGAAGTCAAGAAAGTCACTCTCGATCAAAAGGAGTGCGAATACCATCCGCATGTGTTGGCCTTCCCGGCCGGCTCGCCTGTTGAAATTCTGAACCCGGACGGGATTCTGCACAACGTGCACTCCTACAGCAAGGTGAACACTCCGTTTAACCAGGCTCAACCGAAGTTCAAGAAAACTTTGGAAGTTAAAATTGACAAGCCTGAAGTGATCGAAGTTAAATGTGACGTGCACGGCTGGATGCACGGCTGGCTTGTGGCAACGGAAAATCCTTATGTCGCGGTAACCGACAACTCGGGAAATTTCAAGCTGACCGACGTTCCGGCCGGCACATACACCGTCGAGGTTTGGCACGAGAAACTCGGCAAGAACACGCAAAAGGTGACGGTCAAGGCAAAAGAAGAAGCGAAAGTGAATTTCGAAATCGCCGGCAAATAATCGCTCTCCGAACCGTTTAGACACACGGCACTCACGTTGTGGGTGCCGTGTTTTTTTGCCTGGAGTGGTGTTCTGAAACCCTTGAAGAGGTGTGCGTTGAACCAAGAGTCATATTATTCGACCTGCGAGATTTCTCGGTTGCTTCGCTCCCTCGAAATGACAACACGAACCGTGGTCTCAAAGATGTCATTTCGACCGCAGGGAGAAATCTTTCCCAATCCTATCCACCTGTTGGCTGGCACATTAGCCGTTCTGTGCGCGGTGTTTGAAAAAATTCCAAGCTCGCTCCAAGTCGACGGTCGGCAAGGCTTCGATTTGGCGTTGTTTTGATTCATCGGGCGTCAAAGGAATAGGCGCGCCGATCTGCAGCGCGCCGTAGAGAACTTCAGCAGCCTCCTCCAGGTAGATCGCCATCATTACAGCTTCGGGAATGGTTCTGCCCACGGTCACCTGGCCATTGCCTCTGAGCAGGATCGCCGGCTTGTCGCCGAGAAACTGGGCTACTTCATCGCCCAGTTTCGATGTCGTAATCAGATCCGGAGTAGAAAAGACAGGCACTCCGCCGGCGAAAAAACTGCCGTGATTGTGCACCGGTTCGAGCTTGCGGCCGGTCACCGAGAAGATATTGGCCACGCGGGCGTGAATTCGGGTGATCGCGTTCACGCGCGGCTTCGACTTCATAATCGCGGTATGCAAC
>Ga0114129_10007322_pt1 | contig 15705 bp, 13 predicted proteins | sample RhiMetdeltSRZDD1_FD_80071 | JGI IMG/M metagenome (GOLD analysis project Ga0114129, IMG submission 80071) | Populus rhizosphere microbial communities from Tennessee, USA - Rhizosphere MetaG P. deltoides SRZDD1 (version 2) (version 2) | ecosystem: Host-associated > Plants > Roots > Rhizosphere >... | reverse complement strand
TCGCCTTCGGGGATCGACGCGACGAGATCCTTGAGCGCCTGTTCGACCGTTTCGTAGTTCTCGAGCTTCCCGCGGATCCGCATGGCTTCGGTCAGCGGGACGTACACTTTTTCTTCGACTTCACGGTAGAAGTCGTGGCCGATTTCCTTCTTTGCCACGGTCAGCTTCTTCTTGCCGGCTTCCCGCGCCAGATCGTCGATGGCGGCGACGATCTGCTTGATGGCCGTATGCGCCGTTTCGAGTGCCTGAACAGCCTGTTCTTCGGTCACTTCCCGTGCGCCTGCTTCCACCATGACCAGGCCGTCCACGCTGCCGGCAACGATGAGATCGAGCTTGCTCTCCTTGCGCTGCTGGAAAGTGGGATTGACGAGGAACTGGCCGTCGACGAGACCGATGCGGACGCCGGCGATCGTCTTCTCGAACGGAATCTCTGAAAGCGCGAGCGCCGCCGACGCGCCCGTAATCGCAAGGACGTCGGTGTCGTTCTCCTGATCGGCCGAGAGGACCAGCGCGATGATTTGGGTCTCGTACCGCCAGCCGGCCGGGAAGAGCGGCCGGATGGGCCGGTCGATACACCGGCTCGTCAGCACTTCTTTCTCGGCGGGCTTGCCTTCCCGTTTGAAGAAGCCGCCCGGGATGCGGCCCGAGGCGTACGTGTATTCCCGGTAATCGACGGTCAACGGCAGAAAGTCGATGCCCTCGCGCGGGCTGGCCGCCCGGCAGGCGGTGACCAGCACCACCGAGTCGCCGAAGCGGACCATGACGGCACCGCCGGCCTGTTTCGCGAGCTTGCCGGTTTCGAGCCTGAGCGTGTTCTGACCGATCGTGAGTTCGCGAGTGTGCATATCGAAACTTAAAACTTAAACGTGAAAAGTGAAAAGGGAAATCGAACAATCAACCGACACGCGCAAGCGCCGCCACGTACGCTCACTTACGGATGTTCAACCGCTTGATGAGGTCCGAGTAGCGCTGAGCGTCCTTGACCTTGAGGTAGTCCAGTAACCGGCGGCGCTTGCCGACGAGCATCAGCAGCCCGCGGCGCGAATGGTGATCTTTTGCGTGGGTCTTGAAGTGCTCTGTGAGGTAGTTGATTCGTTCGCTGAGGATGGCCACCTGCACTTCAGGGGATCCGGTGTCGGCGTCGTGCGTCTTGTAGCTGCCAATCAGTTCCGTCTTGCGATCCTTGGTCAACGCCACCTGCGGTACCTCCACGCACGCCCCAGAGCCTTCCGCACCGGGTGCGCCGTACGTCCGGAAAATTGTTAGTCGAGCAAGATCAACATGTTACACCAGAACAACCGATGGATGCAAAAATCCTCGTGCCGCCGAGGGCCGGCCAATCGCGACCAGGTCCCCCGCTGGATCGAGCAGGCGGTACACGAGTCCCGCGTCCGGAATCCCGAACCCCGACGCGCAGTCCCGCGGTCCGAGCTCGCGACCGTGAATCGCCTTGCGCACCCCTTCCGCCGTCAGGACCACCGGGGCGAGCCCTGGCAGCATGCCGGCAAGTGGAATGACTCGACGGGCGGCCAGGTCCGGCTGGCGTTCAGCCATCTCGAGATCCATGGCGTCAGCGAGCGTCAGCGTGCCGCTGCGCGTCCGACGGAGCCCCGCGAGGTGTGCGCCGACACCGAGCCGCTCTCCGAGGTCGTGGGCGAGCGAGCGGATGTAGAAGCCGGCGGAGCAGTCCACGCGAAGCGTCACCCTGTCCCCATCCGTGCTGACGATCTCGATGGCGTACGCAGTGACGCTCACCGGGTCGGGTAGGCCGGGTGGGTCGGGTGGGTCGAGCTCGGCGCGGGCTCGCGCGCGCGCGAGCTTGTGGCTGCGTTTGCCATCCACTTTTTTCGCGGAGAACGCTGGCGGCTGTTGTAGGAACGTGCCCCGGAAGGTGTCGAGCGCCGCATCGATCGCGTCGCCCGACGGCAGGCCCGCCGTAACAGGGACACCGGTCGAACGGCCTTGCGCATCTCCTGTGTCGGTGGAGAACCCGAGGCGGATGACCGCCTCGTACGATTTGTCGCTGCCGCTCAGGAACTGCGCGAGCCTCGTCGCCTTTCCGAGCACCAGCGCCAGCACACCGGTCGCGGCCGGGTCGAGCGTGCCCGTGTGACCGATGCGGCGCTCCCGCAGCAGGCGGCGGACGCGCGCGACCACATCGTGCGACGTCGGACCTGCGGGCTTATCGATGACGAGCAGACCGTCCATGCATTGCAAAATGGCAGAATTGCAGAATGGCAGGATTTTGAGATCGCAGAGGCTTAGGATTTTCCTTCTTGCAATCCTGCCATCCTGCCCTGTTGCCATTCGATCGCCTGTTCGAGTTTTTCGACGAACGTCTTCTGCAGCGCGTCGATCGCACCCGACACGGTGCAGCCCGCTGCGTTCTTGTGGCCGCCGCCCCCGAACGACTTCGCGACCCCGCCGATGTCGATCTCGCCCTTCGACCGCATGCTCACGCGGTACCGCTCGCCTTCGTCCTGCTTGAAGAACACAACCGCCTGGATTTCCTTGACCGTCAGCGGCAGGTTGATCAACCCCTCGGTGTCTTCGTAGGTGCCGCCGGCGGCGCGCGCCATCTCGTGATCGAGGTACACGATCGCGATGCGACCCGTGGCGTCGATCTGCATGGCGCTCAGGACCGCGCCGAACAGCTTCAGCCGTCCCATGTTGTTGCTGTCGTACACGTTGCGCGCGACCATCACCGGATCGACGCCCGCCTCGAGGCACTCGCGGCAAATCTCGAACGTCCGCGGCGAGATGCTCGAGTAGTGAAACGATCCGGTGTCGGTCAGGATGGCCAGATAAATGTGCGTCGCGATCTCTGGCGACAGCGGGACACCGAGCGCGCGAATCAGGTCGAACACCATCTCGCCGCACGCCGCGGCCTGCGCGTCGAACCAGTTGATCTGGCCGTAGCCGGTGTTGCCTGGGTGGTGATCGATGTTGACGACGAAGAACCGGTCGAGCCCGGCGACGCCGGTCCGCGCGAGGTCCCCGCACTCCATGATGATGGCGCCGTCGAACGACTCGTCGACCTGCTTCGCGATCCGGATGTCGGGCACGCCCGGAAAGGCCATCAGCGGCGGCGGCGCGGCGTCGGCGTTCACGACGGTTGCGGTCTTGTCCAGCGCGCGCAGCGCATAGGCCATCGCCAGCTGCGAGCCGATCGAGTCGCCGTCTGGACGCGAATGCGAGGAGAGCACGAAGCGGCGCCGCGCGTGGATCGCGTCGGCAATCTGTTGAATCTCAGGGCGTGTCGTCATCTTTGGGGGCGCGAAGCTCGTTGAGCAGCTGTTCGATGCGGTCCTGCCCGGCAATCGACTCGTCGTACACGAACTTCAGTTCGGGCACGCGTTTCAACCGGAGGCGCGAGCCGATCTGCCGCCGCAGGAACGGCGCCGCGCGCTCGAGCGCGCGGCCGGAATTCGTGCGCGCCTTCTCGTCGCCAAGCACCGTGAAATGCACGCGCGCGACGTGCAGGTCCGGGCTGACCTGCACGCGGGTCAGGGTCACGAACCCGATGCCCGGGTCGTGCACCTCGCGCGCGAGAAGGGTCGCCAGTTCGCTGCGAATCTGATCGCCGACGCGATCGGGTCTGGAGCCTTGGGACATGAAAAGTCGAAGTCTGAAGTGCGAAGTCTGATCAGTCTTCGTCAGACGTCAGACTTCTGACTTCAGACTTACGCGATTGTCAGTACCCGTTCCATCGCGAAGACCTCGATGACGTCGCCGACCTTCAGGTCGTTGTACTTCTCGAAGCCGATGCCGCACTCGAAGCCGGACTTCACCTCGCTGACGTCGTCCTTGAAGCGGCGGAGCGAGCCGATCTTGCCTTCGTAGATGACGACGTTGTCGCGAAGCAGCCGCGCCTGACTGTCGCCGGCGCGCGTGATGCGCCCCTCGGTCACCATGCAGCCGGCGATCGTGCCGTACTTCGGCACCCTGAAGATCTCGCGGACCGCGGCGACCCCGATCCGCACCTCCTTGAACGTCGGATCGAGCAGGCCCGCCATCGCCTTCTTCATCTCGTCGGTCACGTTGTAGATCACCGAGTGCGAGCGGATCTCGACCCGTTCGCGGGTGGCGATGTCCTCGGCATTGCGATCGGGCCGGACGTTGAACGCGATGATGATTGCGTTCGAGGCCGACGCCAGCAGCACGTCGGACTCGTTCACGGCGCCGACACCCGCGTGGATGATCCGGAGCTTCACTTTCTCGTCCGAGAGCTTCGCCAGCGTGTCGGCGAGTACCTCGGCCGACCCCTGCACGTCGGCCTTGATGATGATCGGCAGCTCCTTCATGCCGCCTTCGGCGATTTGCGCCTGCAGCGACTCGAGCGTGAGCCGCGAGCCTTTTGCGCCGAGCGATCGCGTCTTGGCCTGCTCCTCGCGGAACGTCGCGATGTGGCGGGCTTTCGCCGCGTCCGCGACCTGGAACACGTCGCCGGGCTGCGGCAGGCCGCCCAGACCGAGCACCTCGACCGGCGTCGAGGGTCCGGCGGACTTCGTCGGCTTCCCGCGATCGTCGATCAGGGCTCGCACGCGCCCTACGATTGGACCGGCGATGAACGTGTCGCCGACGCTGAGCGTCCCGTCTTGAACGAGCACGGTGGCCACGGGCCCGCGGCCCTTGTCCAGTTTGGCCTCGAGGACGGTGCCCGACGCGCTCCGCTTCGGGTTGGCCTTGAGCTCGCCGATTTCGCTGACGAGCAGAATCATCTCGAGCAGCCCGTCGATGTTCTTCTTCTGCCTGGCGGAGACTTCCACCGTAACCGTCTGTCCGCCCCATTCTTCAGGCATCAGTCCGAGCTCCGTGAGCTCGCGCTTCACACGCTCGGGCTGGGAGTTCGGCTTGTCGATCTTGTTGATCGCCACCACGATCGGCACGTTGGCCGCCTTGGCGTGATCGATCGCTTCCTTCGTCTGCGGCATGACGCCATCGTCGGCCGCAACCACGAGGACCACGATGTCGGTGACTTTGGCGCCGCGCGCGCGCATCAGCGTGAAGGCGGCATGGCCCGGTGTGTCGAGAAACACGATGTCGCGTTTGTTGATCGTGACGTGATACGCCCCGATGTGCTGCGTGATCCCGCCTGCCTCGCGTTCCGCCACTCGCGTCTCGCGAATCGCGTCGAGCAGGCTCGTCTTGCCGTGGTCGACGTGCCCCATGACCGTGACGACTGGCGCGCGCGTCACGACGTCCTCGGCGCGGGCTTCACCCTCGTCGGCCTGCAGCAGCTCCTCCTCGAAACTCTGCATTTGCACATCCGCCCCGAACTCGCGGGCGATCATCGTCGCCGTTTCCGTGTCGAGGGCGGAGTTGATGGTCAACATCAGCCGCTTCATCAACAGCTTCGCGAGGACGTCCTTGACGCGGAGATCCAGTTTGTCGGCCAGGTCCTTCACTGTCATGCCTTCGGCCAGCGTGATGCTGCGCGTGACCGGTGGAGGCGCCGTAGGAAGTGGAGGCGGCGCGGGGCGCGCCTGTTCACGCCGCTGCGCGGCTGCGGGGCGCCCCTGGCCGCCGGGCCGCTGCTGGTACGACGGCCGGGACGGCATCCCAGGCCGCTGCGGGTATTGCTGGCCCGGGCGTGGCGGCATGCCAGGCTGCTGCGTCCGAACGGGTTGTGATGGCAGCGGGCGTGGTCCGCCAACAGGACCCTGCGGACGCGGCCCGGGGAACGTGGGCCGCTGACCCGGTACGCCGCCTGGACGCGGTGTCCCCGGCACGTGCGGGCGCGCGGTGGGTGAGCCCGCGGGCGACGCGGCCGCCGGACGCGCGGCAGCGGGCACGGCCGCCTTGGGCGGCGCCACCGGCCGCTGCACGACCCGTGGTGGCGCCGAGGTCGGCAGCGGCGGAGTCGGAACGGTCGGCCGGTTCTCCTCGATGCGCAGACGAAGCGTCGGCGGCACGACTCGACCGGGGACCGGGGGCTTGTGAGCCGGTGCCTGGGGCGCGACCGACGCCGCCGCAACAGATGGCGCGGGGACTGCCGGTGTTTCTCCAGCAGGCGCCGTCGGAGCGGTGTGTCCAGTAGCCAATGCCGCCCGCTCAACCACGGGTTCCGCAGGCGCCGAGGCTTCCGCCACGGCGATCGGCGCGTCGGGCGCCGGCCGCTCGGCGACGGGCGCCGCTTCCCGCGGTTCCGGTTCGGCCGCGACGGGCTCGGGCTCGACGATTGGTGCGACCGGCTTCGCGGTCTTCACCAGGCGCGGCGGCGGCAGCGCGGGGGCCGCCGGTTTGACCGGTTCGGGCGCCTTCTTCGCGAGCGCCGGCTTCTTGCCTTTGGCAACCGGCGTCTCCGCGAAGATATTGCCGCCTGGCAACTGGATGTTGCGCTGTTTCGACAGTCGATCGACGAACTGGCGCGCCACCACTTCCTCGATGGTGCTCGAGGCGCTCTTGACCTCGATGCCGTGATCGCGCTTGAGTAGCGCCGTCACTTCCTGGCTCGTGGTGCCGAGCAGTTCCGCGATCTTGAAAATCCGGACTGTTGCCAAACCTGTACCTCTAAACGTCTGCTTTACCTTCGGCGTCGGGCGATGTCCCGCTGTCCTTGTCGGCCGGCGCGGTGCCGCGCGCGGCCGTCAGAATCCTGTCGGCCGTCTTTTCCCCGATGCCGGGGATGGCAGACAGCTGTTCGACCGTCGCCGCAGCCACGGCCTCTTGCGAACCCAGACCGGCCTCGACCAGTTTCCGAACCGTCTTCTCGCCGATGCCGGCCAGCGTGTACGGCACCGGCACGTCCGAGGCGTCGGCTTCCGCAGGCTGCTCGCCCGCCACCTCCACGTTCGCGGCGGCCTCGTCGGCGCTGACAGCGCCCTCGGCCGGCTGATCGGCAGAGTCTGCGTCGGCGGACGGAATCTCGAGCTCTCCAAACTGCGCCTCGACCTCGCGGCGCTTCTCCTCCTCGCTCTTGATGTCGATGCGCCACCCGGTGAGCTTTGCGGCCAACCGGACGTTCTGGCCCTTCTTGCCGATGGCCAGCGACAACTGCTTGTCCTCGACGATGACTTCCATGACGCGCTCGCGGTCGTCGACGATCGACACGCGCTGCACCTTGGCCGGGCTGAGCGCGTTGGTGACGAAGGCGATGGCATCCTCGGACCACTCCACGATATCGATCTTCTCGCCACGCAGCTCCCGGATGATCGACTGGACGCGCGTGCCTTTCATTCCGACGCAAGCGCCCACCGGATCGACATCGCGCTCGCGGGAATAGACGGCCACTTTGGCCCGGTCGCCAGCTTCTCGAACGGCGCCGCGGATCATCACCGTGCCGTCGTAGATTTCGGGCACTTCCTGCTCGAACAGCTTGATGAGCAGCGCCGGGTCGGTCCGTGAGAGGACGATCTGCGGTCCCTTCGCGCTCCGATTCACGCCTTTGATCACGGTACGGACGCGGTCGGCCGGCGTATAGCTTTCGGCGCGCGACTGCTCCTTTCGCGGGAGCACGGCTTCGATCCGTCCGACCTCGAGGATGATGTCGCCGTTCTCGAAACGCTTCACCGTGCCGTTGACCACCTCGCCGATGCGATCGTTGTACTCGGCGAAGACATGCTCGCGTTCCGCCTCGCGGACCTTTTGAAAGATCACCTGCTTGGCCGTCTGCGCCGCGATCCGGCCCAATACCTCGGTCGGCTTCGGGAACTCCATCTCGTCGCCGAGCTCGATGCTGTTCGCGACCTCGTCGCCGTAGAGCGGCCGGTACATCTCACGCGCTTCGTCCAGCGAGATTTCGGTCGCCGGCGTCGTCACCGCCTCGACAACGGTCTTGAGCGCGAAGAGATCGACCTGTCCGGTCTCCAGGTTGAAGCGCGTTTTCAGGTTTTCGCCGGTCTTGTAGTACTTGCGCGACGCGGTGGCGACCGCTTCCTCAATCGCGCTGATGACGACGTCGGGCTCGATGCCTTTTTCCTTCGCCAGCGCCTCGATCGTCTGTTGTAACGGATTCGACATACTCAGCTTTCGGCTGCCAGCATTCGGGCTGCCAGCTAGAACTCGACTTCCAGATTCGCGCGCGTAATCAGTCCGAGCGCGACACGGTGCGTCTTGCGATCGTCGCCCTCGATCAGCACGTCGGTCCCGTCGACGCCGGCCAGCCTGCCCTTGAAGAATCCCTGGCCGTCCACCGGCTCGCGCATCACCAGCTTGGCGCGCCGCCCGGCGAAGCGCCGATAGTCCTCGGCGCGGCGGAGCGGCCGATCCAGACCGGGCGACGAGACTTCCAGCGTGTACGCACCCGGCACGATGTCGTCGACGTCGAGAATCGCGCTCAGATCGCGGCTGACGTGCGCGCAGTCGTCGACGCTGACGCTCTCGTCCGCCGTGGCCGCCGCCCCCGGCCGGTCGATCAGCACCCGCAGCATCATCCCCTGGCCTTCACGCCGGTACTGCACGTCGAAGACTTCGAGGCCGTAGCTCGATGCCACGCGGGTCGCCGTGCCCCGAACCCGCTCGAGGATGTCCGCGCCACCCATCAAGGGCCCTGAAACAAAAAAAGTGGGCACATGCCCACTCGGTTCTTCACCTAGGCTTCGAATCCAAAATTATAGCACGCCTTCGACGGAGCTCAGGCCAGCCTTCGACCCTTCGAGGACCTCAGGGTCGCCCCAAGGTCGAGGGGCGACGAGCTCAGGCCAGGGGGCGTGCGATGAGGTCGTACTCTCGGTTTCCCGTGATCGCGACCTCGATGAAATCTCCCGGCCGAAAGCTCGACGGGTCGCAATCGGTCAGGTACACCGACGCGTCAATGTCGGGCGCCTGGGACGACAGGCGGCCCTTGAGGACGAGATCATGGTCGGGGGACGGGCCGTCGATCACCATTCGGGCCCGTTCGCCGACCCGTGCCCGCTGCCGTTTGCTCACCAGCCGCTTTTGAAGCCCCATCACGCTTGACCGACGGGCTTTCTTGACCCTCGCCGGCACATCGTCGTTCAGCTCGAAGGCCGATGTGCCTTCCTCATGGGAATACGTGAAGACGCCGATGTGATCGAACGCATGATCGCCGACAAACGCAGACAGCTCCTGCATGTCCGCGTCGGTCTCCCCGGGGAAGCCAACGATGAAAGTCGTCCGGAGGGCGACACCGGGGACGCGCTGGCGGATGCGGCCGAGTAGCTGGTCGTACGACTGCCGGGTGCCGGGACGCTTCATCCGCTTGAGCACGGCGTTCGATGCGTGCTGCAGCGGCAGATCGATGTACTTGCAGAGCTTGTCGCACTCCGCGATCGTGGCAAGCGTATCCTCGTCTATCGTCGTGGGATAGAGATACAGCAGTCGGATCCATTCGAGGCCGTCGACCGTGTTCAGCTGCCGTAACAGCCGGGCCAGCGCGCCACGCTCCCGCTGGTCGATGCCGTAGAACGTCGTGTCCTGCGAGATGAGGAGCAGCTCCTTCACGCCGCGCGCCGCCAGCGCCCGCGCCTCGGTCAGAATCGAGTCGGCGGGCCGGCTTCGATACTGGCCGCGCAGCGTCGGGATGATGCAGAAGGCGCATTTGTAGTCGCAGCCTTCGGCGATCTTCACGTAGGCGTAGTGTCTCGGCGTCGCCAGGAGGCGGGGTGTGTCCGCGTCGTAGATGTAGGTGGGAAGGGTGCTTCGTGCTGAGTGTTGGGTGCTGGGTGCTTGTGCCGAGTGCTGGGTGCCGGGTGCGTCGTGCGCGCCGAAAAAACGTAAGGGCGCCACGGAGCCACTGCCCGGCTCGCCGAAGCGCCCATGGCGCGAAGGCGGCCCGGCAATCGCGCCGACGATCTCGGGAACCTCACCGGTGCCCAGCACCGCATCGATCTCGGGGATCTGCGCCTTCAGCTCGTCGCGGTACCGTTCCGCGAGACATCCAGTCACGATCAGACGGCGGCACGCGCCCTCTTTCTTGTGTTGGGCCATCTCGAGGATCGTGTCGATCGACTCCTGCTTGGCCGAGTCGATGAAGGCGCACGTGTTGACGACGAGGACGTCGGCGGCGGTTGGGTCGTTTGTCAGATCGTGACCGGCATTCTGGGCGAGACCCAGCATCACCTCGGAATCGACGAGGTTTTTCGGACAACCGAGGGAAATCAGGCCAATCTTCATAAAGAGCAGTAGGGACTAGGGGACAGTCCCCATGTCCCTACGGGTATAGCCGATACAGCATCCGCGGATACGGAATCGCCTCGCGCAAGTGATCGAGCTTGCAGATCCACGAGACGACGCGCTCGATGCCCATGCCGAAGCCGCCGTGCGGCACGCTGCCGTACCTCCGCAGATCGAGGTACCACTCGAACGCCTCCTGCGGGAGGCTGTGATCCTTGATGCGCTGCAGCAGGAGATCGAGATCCGCGAGGCGCTCGCCGCCGCCTATGATCTCGCCGTACCCTTCCGGTGCCAACACGTCGACGCCCAGTGCGAGTTCGGGGCGTTCGGGATCCGGCTTCATGTAGAACGCCTTCACCGCGGCGGGGTACCGGTGCACCATGGCCGGCCGGTCGAATTCCTCCGAGAGCGTCGTCTCGTCCGGGCCACCGAAATCGCCGCCCCATTCGATGGGCAGTCCTTTCGCCTGCAGCTTGCGGACCGCGTCGTCGTAGGACATTCGTGGAAACGGCTTCTGGACCGATTCGAGTTTGCTGACGTCGCGCTCGAGTACGGTGAGCTCGCGACGCCGCGTCTCGAGGACGCGCGCGACGACCGACACGACGAGGTCTTCCGCCAGCTCCATCACGTCGTCCAGGCTGGCGTACGCCATCTCTGGCTCGACCATCCAGAATTCGGTGAGATGGCGGCGCGTCTTCGATTTCTCGGCCCGAAACGTTGGACCGAAGCAGTACACCCTGCCGAGCGCCATGGCGTTGGCTTCGTTGTACAGCTGGCCGCTCTGCGTCAAGTACGCGGTCTGATCCTCGAAGTACTGCGCCGGGAACAGCGTCGTGGTCCCCTCGCAGGCGGCGGGCGTGAAGATAGGCGTGTCGGCCAGGATGAAGCCGCGAGCGTTGAAGAAATCGCGCACGGCGTTGATGATTTCGTGCCGCACGCGCAGGATCGCCTGCTGCCGCTCGCTGCGAATCCAGAGGTGCCGGCGATCGAGCAGGTAATCGACGCCGTGCTCCTTCGGTGTGATCGGATAGTCGTGCGACTCGCCGACGACTTCGACGCTCCTGACGTCGATCTCGAAGCCGCTCGGCGCGCGCTTGTCGGCCCGGGCGGTGCCCGTGACGATGATGGACGTTTCCTGCGACAGGTGGTCCGCTGTCTTGAAGAGCTCGTCGCCAACAGCGGCCTTCGACATCACGGCCTGGATGAAGCCGGTGCCGTCCCGCACGATGAGGAAGTGGATCTTGCCGCTCGAGCGGCGATTGTGCAGCCAGCCCTTGAGCGTGACCTCTTCCCCTTCGTGCCGGCCGATGTCCTCTATGTAGACGTGAGCCATCGTTCCATTTTCTCCCGCGCAGCCCTGGCCCGCGCGAGGTACTCCTTCGTCGATCCGCGCCACTGCCCGTCGAACACGAGGGCGCCTTCGTAGCCAACTTTCTGGACCGTTGTCATCACCGACGCCCAGTCGATGTTGTCGTCCACCGGCAGGCGGGCAGCCACCAGGTGCTCGGCGACGATCTCGATCGCCTCGACCAGATCGCCTTCACGATCCGCCCGCCCGAAATCGAGGGCGATGCCGACCTTGGTCTCGATCTCCTCTTCGACCATGTGGACCGCGGAGCCGGGCGGCGAGTGCTCCGGCCCCTCGACGGCGACCGTCACGCCCAGCGGCGCGGCAAGCGCCGCCACGCGCTCGACGTTCCTCCGCGCTTTGTCCCGCGTCCCTTCGACCGCCATCACGAACACTGGCACCCGAATCCGTCGCGCGAGAAAGAGCGCCGCGTCCAGTTGTTCTTGCGGCGGCGACGGCGTCCCGGTCGGCCCGAGGACGCTGCTCACGTCGAGCCGCGCTTCCGCCAGCCACTGTTGAAGGTCCGCGACGGCTGCCGGATTCTCGGGCTCCACATGCCCCGGCGCCGCGACGAGCTCGACGGCCTCGAACCCGTGCGCCCCAATCTCCAGCAGCTGATGGCGGCCAAGGCGCTGTTGGCGGTACAAGTTCGTCGACACCCCGAACTGCCGTTTTGCCACAGGCCGAAACACCTATCTTACCGCACTGAATCGGGACTCCCCTCGACGAAGCAGCAGCCACGATGTCGAGCGGTGGTCGTCGCGCCGCTACTTGAGTTCCTCGATGTGGGTACCGAGCAGTTCCCGCAGCCGGCCGAACCGGGGATACCGGTCGAGATTCGATCGGGCGTAGCGAAGGGTCCGCGGCATGTATTGGATGTAGACCGGATTGCGGCGCGTGATCGTTTGATAGCCGAAGGTGCCGAGCGCCTTCAGGTTTCGCTGAAGCGCCATGAGGTCGAACCGGCGCCGGTATTCGGCGCTATCAGCACGTCCCTTCAGCGCGAGGAAGTAGGCGATGAGCTCGTCGAGCTCGCGATCGGCGATATCGACGTACGAGTCGCGCAGCAGCGACGCGAGGTCGTAGGTATCCGGGCCCATCCGCGCGTCCTGAAAATCGATGATGTAGAGGCTGCCGTCACTGAGCATCAGGTTGCGGCTGTGATAGTCGCGGTGGCACAGTACGCGCGGCTCGCCGGCGAGCTCGCCGACGATCGTCGCCCATTCCTCGAGCAGCGCGCCCCGCTCCGCTTCCGTGAGCGCCACGCCGCGGTAGCCGATCACGAAATACTTCACGAAGAACTCGAGCTCCCAGGTGAGTTTCTCGACGTCGAACGCCACACCATAGGGAACGTACTGATCCGACCGCAGCTCCGCGCCGCGTCGCTGCAGCGTGTCGACGAGCGCAACGGCCTGCCGGTAGAGCGCCGCATGCTGGGCCGGCGAGGCCGCGCCGAGGTGCGCCTGCAGGGTCACGTCGCCGAGATCCTGCAGCGCGAGGATACCGAGCGGATCCGAGTGACCGAGCACCAGGGGCACAGGGAGCGGTACGAGACGCAGGAGCTCCGCGACGTTCGCGAAAGGGAGCGTGGCGAACTCGATCGGTCCCGCGTGCAGCGCGAGCACGATCGACGGTCCGTTGGCTGGGATGATCCGGAAGTAACTGCGATCCGAGGCGTCACCCGTCAGTGGCACGACGCGCGCGTTGGGTCCTCCGAGTCCGGTGTCGTGGAGGTACTGATCGATCCGTTCGCGAAGGTCAACGCTGTCGGCCGTTCCTTGCTCGGTCATGGCCCGATCAGGGTTTCGCCGCGGTGGACGGCGCCTGCCGCCACGCGCACGCCGTCGGTGAGAATGCAGTTTTCGATCACGGCCTCGGCTCCAACCTCGACATCGTCCCACAGAATCGACCGGGTGATGCGCGCGGACGGATCGATGCGGCTGCCTCGACCGACGCCAAGGTCAGCCATACCGCTGCGGCGGGCAAATGCTGCGGACGTTCGCCAGTAGTCCTCGACCGTTCCCACATCCCAGAATTCCGCGTCGGAAACGACGCCCCGGACCGATCCAGGCTGTTGGCGCATCAGCGTGTCGTATATACCTCCGATGGACCGTGCCGCCTCGCCCGGTGGCACGGCCTCGAACGCGGTGGCCTGAACCACCTGGACGCCGACGTAGTGATACGAGCCTTCGGCGGATGGCCCGCGTCCGACGAAGGCAGTGACGCATCCGGCCGTGTCCAGCAGCACGCCACCGTACCGCTCGAACTCGCGGTTCGGCACCAGCGCGAGCGTGACGATGGCGCCGGACGTGATGTGTGAGTCGACCAGCTGGACCGGGTCAACGTCGGTGAGCGTGTCACCGTTCACGACCAGAAAACGATCCGCGGCGACAAGCGGGAGCGCCTGGCGCGGACCGCCGGCGCTGCCAAGGATTCGAGGCTCCCACGAGTAGCGCACGCGCACCGAGAGATCGGCGCCGTCACCGACGACAGCGGTCAGCGTTTCGGGTCGGTGATGAAGATTGAGCACCAGCTCGGTGACGCCGTGCGCGGCGAGCCAGGCGATGATGCGACGGATCATCGGCTCGCCGGCGACAGGGATGGCCGGCTTCGCGCGGACATCGGTGAGCGGGCGAAGGCGAGTCCCAAGACCCGCCGTGAGGACGAGGGCGTGTCTGATCACAAGGCGATGGCTCGGTTTCTCACTGCATTCACCTTGCGGGCGTAGACGAGCCAGAAGAGGGCGCGCACGAACACATACATCGTAAAGCACTCGAACGCGAAGGCGGGGAAGCCCAGGTAACCTGGTAGGGGCATCTCGAAGATCTTGAGGTGCTCCATGATCGGCACCGTGTAGTGCCATTTGGCTCGCGACCAGTAATTCCAGAACTCCCACAGGACGCCACAGAGGACACCGCTCCACGCCAGGTTGATGATGCGCTCGCGTGTCAGCGTCTCGGCGCCGAGCCGCGCGTTGATCGGGTCGAGCAGGAAGATGAACCCCAGCCAGACGGGCGCCGCCAGATAGCGCGCGACCGATGGCGTGACGAAAAACGGGCAGAGCAGCATGAGCGCGCCCGCGGCCACCCATAAGACAGCGGGAAGGGCTGGAAGGGCTGGATGGAAAGAACTTCCTGCCTGTCCCGCCCGTCCTGCCCCTCCTGCCCTGAGTACCGCGAACAGCTCCGCCCCCTCGAAGATCGCCGGCCAGATCGTCGCGAACGACCACGCATAGCCGAACATCCTGAGCCACCAGTTCTCCGGCAACCCGTCGTAGTACCAGTTGTCGAGATACAGGTTGAAGAACTCGAAGGCGAGCCAGAGCGGAATCGAGGCGAGGGCGAGCACCATGAACTCGCGTGGGTTGGAGCGAAGCCAGGAGTGCCCCCGCGCGCGATACACGATCGCGTCGGCGAAGAGAATGAAACCCGTCCAGCAAATCGGCGTGTTCCACGACCAGAACGGCTCGATCTTCGCGAGGGTGGCCGCCTCGGAGACGACCATGATCGCAGCGGCCAGCCAGATCCAGCTTCTACTCGTCACAAAGGACACCAAGGACACAAGGGAAAATACTTCAGTTCTCGACGCTTCTCTACGTGACGCGCTCGCTGAACGAGCATCCCTTCAGCCGTGTCTTTCCGACGCCTTTGGCAAAGATCATCACCTTGTGCGTACTGCCGAGGCCGCCGGGCATCATGAGTGTCTTGAGCGCCGCCGATCGCGCGGCGAGCGCATGGGGCGGCCATTCTTCGAGGAGGCCCAGGACGAAATACGTTTGATCGAGGAACGCGATCGTGGTCAGCCCAGCCGCTTCGGCGGCGTCGCGCACGCTCGTGAAGTCGACGTGCGCAGTAATGTCCTGTTCGCCGGGTCGCTGCAGCCACGCAGGGCTGAAGCCCTGCGCCACAGCAGAGCCTTGCGCCGCAGTAGAGCCTTCCGCCACAGCAGAGCCCTGCGGCACGTCGCTCGTGTGGCGCGAAAACGTCGTCAACGTGCCTTGCGCGTGAGACGCCGAATAGAGCTCGCGTGCCTCGTGGCCGTAGTCGATCAGCACGATGAAGCCGCGTCGCAGGCGCCGGGCGGCGTCGCGGATCCACTCGACCGCGCGGAGGTTGATCTCGACGCGCCAGCCAGGCTCGAGGGTGAGCCCGAGCCGATCCAGATAGGCGTGCAACGCCGGTGTCGATGGCGTTCCCTCCAGAAGCCTCAGATCGCCACGAAAGCACGAAGGCACGAAACCTTCCTTTTCATTTCGTGTTTTCGCGTTTTCGTGGCTGAAC
>Ga0114129_10007321_pt1 | contig 15707 bp, 16 predicted proteins | sample RhiMetdeltSRZDD1_FD_80071 | JGI IMG/M metagenome (GOLD analysis project Ga0114129, IMG submission 80071) | Populus rhizosphere microbial communities from Tennessee, USA - Rhizosphere MetaG P. deltoides SRZDD1 (version 2) (version 2) | ecosystem: Host-associated > Plants > Roots > Rhizosphere >... | reverse complement strand
TTTACGTTTGCTGACACGACCGATCCTGAGTCGGTCGCCGAAGCCATGACTCCGTCAACGCGGCTCGTCTGGCTGGAGACTCCGACCAATCCGTTCCTGCGGATCACAGATATTCGCGCAGTCGCTGAAATCGTCCATGCTCATGAAAACAACCCGTTGCTGGTCGTAGACAACACGTTTGCAACTCCTTATCTTCAACGCCCACTGGAATTAGGCGCAGATGTTGTTGTACACTCCATGACCAAATATCTGGGCGGACATTCTGATGTTGTCGCTGGCGCGGTAATTGTAAAAGACAAAGAGCTTGCCGAAAGACTCGCCTTCCTGCAAAACGCGGTCGGTGCCGTGCCTGGACCCATGGATTGCTTTTTGGTTTTACGCGGCATCAAGACTCTGCCCGTCCGCATGGATCGTCACGCCGAAAATGCTCTGGCGATTGTTGAATTTTTAGAAGAACATCCGAAGATTAGCAAATTTATTTATCCATTTCATGTATCGCATCCGCAATACAAGATAGCGAAACACCAAATGAAAAACGGTGCAGGCATGATTTCCTTCATCATGAAAGGCGGTCGCGAGGCGGCGATCAGAGTTGCCGAGGCCACGAAAATATTCACTCTGGCCGAGTCGCTGGGCGGCGTCGAGTCGTTGATCGAGGTCCCAGCTGCAATGACTCATCTCTCGGTTGCTGGCTCGCAATTGGATGTGGATCCCGGTCTCGTAAGATTATCCGTTGGGATAGAAAACAAAGACGACCTTCTTGAGGATATAAAGCAGGCCCTGGATAAGGCTTAAACTATGCCAATCGTTGATGTGGAAATTGTGCTCAGACCAGATGAAACCATTCGCAAAGACATAGCTAGGGAGCTGGCAGATGAACTTGGCCATATCTTTCATACTCAAGAAGGTCAAACATGGGTAAAAGTGAGCGAATTATCGGCAGATCATTATGCGGAAAACAGTGAAGAATTGGAAGGTGTCTATCCTATATTCATCTCAGTAATTAAATCAAAACTGCCAACAAGTGAGGAAATGCAGGAAGAAGTAGAAGAGATCACTGGTGCGGTCACCCAAATATGCGGACGTTCATCTGAAAACGTTCATGTGATCTATCAGCCTGAAGGGAGAGGTCGTGTGGCTTTTGGCGGAAAGATCGTTTCATAAAACAAGAAACCGGGTTTGTAACCCGGTCTCTTTTTATTTCGCATGAACGGCGACAAGCGTTACATCGTCATCCTGTTTCGAGCCGCTTTGATAGATCATCAGATTGTCAAACAACTGATCGCAACTCAGTTGAGCAGTTGCCATGCTTTGCTTGGACATCGTATATTTGATCCGTTCCAGGCCAAACGGTTCCCCCTTTGGGTTACGGCAATCGGTCATCCCATCGGTGAACATCACCAGCAAACTATCTTTTGGCAGGAACAAGCTATATTCATCGAGGGCAATATTTTCCCATAAACCAAGCGCCATACCGGGCTTATGCGGGATTCGATGGACCTCTCCGCGTGGATCCAGTAACAAAGGCGGTTCATGACCCGCACGTGCATAGGAAAATTCACCAGTCTTTGTATTCAGAACACCATAGAGCGCTGTTACGAATTGGGTGGATTTTTCAAGGCGGGTAATATGTTTGTTTGCCATCCGCAAAACTTCACCGGGGGAGGCAGCGCGATCTGCTTCGGCAATGATCAAGGCATGTGCCCGCGCCATAAAGATAGCGGATGGAACACCTTTATCAGCCACGTCGCCGATCAGCACACCGATATGATCCTCATCCAGGAAAAACACATCATAAAAGTCGCCGCCCACCTGCCGGGCAGGTAGAATACGCCCGCCAAAATCAAAGTGCTCGTGTTCAGGCAACTTGTCAGGCAGAATAGCCATCTGAATGTCAGCAGCAACCTTGAGTTCCCGTTCAAGGCGCTCTTTTTCGATCAACTGTTCCTGCGCAGCTTTGAGTTCGTCAAAGGCCTGCTGCAATTGCCGGTTCTTTTCCGTGAGATCGCGAAAGGTGGCGGCATTGGTATTATCCAGCCGCTGACTGAGCACACTCACCATAGCAATCGACAATTCAGGGTGACGCTGTAGCAAGCCCTTGAACTGATCTCGATTCATACTCAGCAAAACAATATTGCCACGCGCGCGCGCGCTCGCCGTCCGAAGACCGCCCGGCTGGAGGAGACTCATCTCGCCCAAATATTCCCCTGCATGAAGCAGATTGAGAATGAGTTCATCATCCGTATCCGGCGCCAGCAGGATCTCAAGCTCTCCTTCAACGACCACATAAAGATGCTCGCCCGGATCCCCCTCGCGAAACAAGATGTCACCTGAATTTAAATTGACAACATCCAATTCCTTTGTCAAGCGATCCAGCTCATCGGGTGGAAGGTTGGTAAATAATGGAATCCGACCAAGTAAATTAACAGGCATCGATTCTATTTCTAGTTGAACTTAATTGGATTTTTCTTCAAACCTATTTTACACGAATATGCAACTTTTACGCGACCCACATATTGAATGCAAAAAGCATTGCGAGCAAACCCATTAGAAGGATGCTCAAGGTTGTCCAGGCGCGGTCGAAAACAGGATTATTGCCCCAACGTGCCAAAGCGATAAACACTGCTGGTGCACCAAGAATGTAGCGATGGATACCTTGTGCGGGTCCACTACCCCATGAGATCAACACAACGGCAATGCTAAACCAGCCAATTTCTGGGTGCGTTTTTATCGTCGCGATACAGGCAATCACAGCAATTGTAAAACCCAAATATTCAGTGAGGTAATAGGCCGTGTGCTGAGGATCGCTGCCTAAGAGCATGGTTCGGAACGCCTCTGACCATAGATAAAATGCTTTTCCAAACTGAAGTACACCACGTTCATAGAGATGGTCTTGTATATATTTGAAATTCAAACCCAGATGTGAAAATCTCCAGATCAAATACGTGATCACAGGGGAACATACAAGCAAAACACGAGCCAACGGACGAAATGGAAATCCTTCGTGGTAGAGTTGCCGCCATTCCATGTCCAGATCCGTCCACTCCCCTGCTCGAATCCATGTGATCAGCATAGGGATCATAAGGGCGATGCCCACTGCCCGGGTCATCGTTGCGGCAACTGCAAGTAAAGCAGCCGGAAGCCATTGCTGTCGTTTCAGTAGTGCCAGACATCCAAACGCCAGCCCGGCAAAGAGTCCCTCTGTGTAAACTTGGAGGAGGAAAAACCCAGTCGGAAAAATGATCAGATAAAAGGCCGCGCGAAGCGCTCCTTCCTCTCCCAAGCTATCGCGTGTTAAATCGAACAGCGCCAGCATCCCAAACAAAGTTCCTAAGGCCGAGATCAGAACTCCCGCCAACGTGGCCGTGGCAATCGGGTTCATGCCAAACACACGTAATGGATAGGCCAAAATCCGTATCATCAATGGATAGAATGGGAAGAACGCGTAATTAGAAGAAACAGCAGGACCACTTTCCGTTGGATGAATCCCTTGCGGAGAGGTGATTACCGTTCCCTGAGGCGTGAGGTGAGGGGATCGAGGATCATCATAGCCACCAATCGCAATGGACAAATAGTATTCCGAATCCCAAGCAACTTGATCGTTCATAAATGGTTCAAGCAAATAAACATGGTCTTTCTGGTAATCCTCCCCCGTAAATTTTGTCGTCCATTCCAGGGCCCGATCCGGGAATTGTGGAACCAAACGCGCTGTAGCCAAAGCCTGAAAAGCAATCAAGATCACTGCCCAAGCCAGCCATATCAGAACAATGACACGGATGGGTTTCATCATTTACTTTTCGATTTGCGTGACGATCATATCCTGCATAAAGAAGCGCTGCGAAAGGAGCAACACAATGACCGGTACCACCATGACAACCAATGCGCCAACCATGAGCGCTTCAGGTGTAAAGAAATACGTTTGGTTACGCTGAACCGCGAAAGAGATCATTTGAAGATGGGGCGAAATGCCGAGATACAGACTCGACAAGCGCGTCTCATTCCAAATGTAAAAGAAATGCAATAACGCGACAGTTGTCACAACGGGGATCGACTGCGGCAGAATCACGGAGACGAGGATACGCAGAGGACCAGCACCATCGAGCATGGCAGCTTCGTCGAGGTCGCGTGGAATACTTTTGAAGTTTTGGCGCAACAGGAAAATCAGGACTGCGCTGCCAAAGAAGTGTGGGACGATGAGCGGAAGCCATGTACCTATCCAGTTCAACATATGTCCGCTGTATAAGTAGTAAGTAGGAACTAGAGTGATATTACTTGGAATCATGATCGTGGCGATCAAAAGGAAGAAGATATATTTGATCCCTGGAATACGAAAGCGTGAAAACCCATAAGCCACCGCAATCGATGAAAACAACACTCCGATCTCGCTGATGAGAGCAACAATGATTGTGTTTTTAAGATATACGGCAATCTGTGCCACAGCAAAAAAATCTTTGAAGTTATCCAGAGTTGGGGCAAATTCGTAATCCGCTTTTAAAGTGCGCCATTGTCCCTGCCAAAGGATGGGGCCAGTTTCCGGGTGTTCAGGGTCAATGAGCTGACTCGACTGCCTGGATGGTTTATACAAAGCCCAGTGTTTGATGCCCTGATCTGTTGGCACTTGATAGACAATCCGGGCTTTTCCATCGTAATTGAACGTGACGTGTTTCGAAGGCAGGATTGGTGCATTGGGGTCAAGAAACTGGTCATGAGGCGTGAGTGAAGCAATTACCATAAAAGGCAAAGGCGAAAGATAGGCAATGAGAAAAAGGAACATGAACAGGTTGAGCATCGCTGTTCCTGTGAAGTCCCACAAACGTAACGTCAGCCTGGAAACATCTCTGCCACGGGATATTTTGCGACTAAATCTCATGGGTTTCATCTCCCTCCGGAAAGTATACCCAGCGCTTCGCTGACCAAAAAAGGAAGATAGTGAGCGATATCATCACGGCAAAGGTGATCCATGCTAATGCGCTGGCATAGCCCAGATCAGTTTGCTGGAACATGACATTATTAATATAGCTCTCCATAGGAGAAAGACTAAAATTCAAGATATATCCGCGATCCAAAAGGACAGCGCCGCCAAATGCGCCTGTCAAATTGATGACTAATGTAAAAAAGATAGCAGGCGAGATCATAGGCAGCGTAATAAAAATAAATCGTGCAAACGGTCCTGCCCCATCTACCCGAGCAGCTTCATAAATTTCCGGTGAAACACTTTCCATGGCACTGTAGATAATCAGAAACCCGGGCCCAATGCTCCACAAGGTCATGAAAGGCAAAAGCAGACCGAATCCCTGAATAGGCGATAAGTTTAAGGGCTCAAAGATCAATTGATCTGCATATTGAAGTGACCCAAGGAAGATAAAGAAAATCGACGTTGCTGGAATGATGCTTGTCATGAAAATCAACGTCTGTGAAAGACGTTTGTTCTTCAGACGCTCACTGGTAAAAATGGCCGCCAGGATCAGTGCCACGATCATTTCAAGCGGGACCGTTAGCAAAAAATAAGTTAGCGATCCGAGCAAATTTGCGCCAGCCTCGGCATCACGAAAGAAATGAAGGTAATTTTCCACGCCAATGAACTTGGTCGCCTCGGGAGTAAGCATATGGAAATTGGTAAGCGACAATACAAGCGCCGCCAAAATTGGTAATGCTTTTAACAACAGAAAACCGATCAGCCAGGGCGAGAGGAACAACAACCCGACCCAGGCTTCCCGTTGCAGACGGGTGGGTTTTGCAGGTTTGGTCTTTATCAACAGCCTGCTCTCATTTACAGCATCCATAAAGTGCTCCTAAAACTCCATCACTTCCTTGCCCGCCAATTTATCTTGAATGCGTTCAACTACAGTATCAAGATGGTTTGCCTGGTGGACATAATCAAGGTCATCGGTCCTGATCGTAAGGACCGGGCACAAGTCAAACGCGCCCAGCCACTCGTCGTAGAAAGAATCGAGCAGGGATAAATATTCGGGCGTAATTCCAGTTTCCATATTACGCGCACGACGGCGAATACGATCCATCAAGACGTTGACCGGCGCTTTAAGATATATCAATAAATTCGGGCGTGGCGTGCTGTCCACAACAAGGTCAAATAAGCGACGATAAGCAAGGTAATCTCGTTCAGCCATATCGCCCATGTGATGCAACGCGCGTGCAAAAATATAAAAATCCTCGTAGATGCTTCTATCCAGGATCGCAGACCGTTGGTCACGCGCAGCTTCCATATATTGATCAGCGCGATGCCCCAGGAAAAAGATCTGCAAATGGAATGCCCAGGCGTGCATATCGGAATAAAAGTCCGCAAGATATGGGTTATCTGCAACGGACTCATAACCGGTCCACCAGCCCAGCCGCGCGCCAATCCGTTCGGTCAATGAAGTCTTCCCTACTCCGATATTTCCGGCTACAACCACGAGATACTTTGTCATGTGCGCCTCATAAACTGCTATTCAGCCAGCTTGGGGATGTAAGAACCATGCGGTAGTATAGGCGCAGCAAACAAATTTGTCGAGACCAACCAGAACTATCTGAGTATAATTCCGCCCCTAGGAGACCACATGCTATCAACATGGAAAATACGTGACGCAGCAGGCTGGACAATGTTTATCTTTGGAGTACTTGCGTTCCTATTTGGACTTTTAAGTTTGATCCGCCCCGAATTGCTTTTATCCACCCTTGGCTTTACCGTGCTAGACCGTGCGGAAAGAGCCCCTGGGGATTACACTATTGTCTTCATCATTGCTTCATCCATGGCATCCTTCAATATCGGTGTATATTACATTTTAGCCGCGTTGAACGATATGAAAAAATTCTACCGATGGACAGTTCCTTTTCGCTGTGTGACCTTTATCGTTTTTACGACTGCAGCGCTAACTGGTTTGGCCCCAACGCGATTTATTGGTGTGGGTGCCTGGGAACTGGCGGGTGCTATTGCCACTTATCTTGCGCTTCGCTCACAGAATAATATTTGAGGAGGAAGAAATGCGCTCAACTTGGATCGAACACAGAGGCAAAAAGATCCTCTACCAGGATTTCTCGAAAAATTTCTTCAATTCCGCGCTGGTAAAGGCAGAGCTGGCAGAAGTGCAAAAGATTGTCATGGCGCAACCATTGAATTCTGTCCTTGTGCTTTCTGATTTTCGAGATACAAATGTCGGCAGCGATTTGCTTTCTGCAATGAATTCCGCCTCGACTGCCACGAAATCCCACATCCAAAAAACGGCTGTGATAGGTGTAGCTGGCATGAAGCGAAAGCTCGGGGATCTCCTGACAGCCCTCACTGGCCAACCTCTTAAATATTTCGATGATATCGAATCAGCCAAGGATTGGCTGGCAGAATAACAAAATCTGAACTCCACGGCCATGGTCGCGGAGTTTTTATTTTATTAGGGCTTGCACGATCCTACGACCTGACCAAAATCTTGTTATTATTGGAGAGCCTTAATGTCGAAGATCCTGGATGTCCCATTGTCACAAGTCAGATTTCCATCTATATGTGTTGTTTGCCTGTCGCCAGCCTCAAAACAATTTCCGCTGGAAAAGATCTTTTCAATGGGACGTAGATCATACACGGTCAAAGTTAATGTTCTGATGTGTGATGTCCATTTTCAAGCGGCAAGTTTCAAAGGTCCGGCTGAAAAATTTGTCGGTACTCTTGCAGTGACTGGTGGAATTCTTGCTGGACTTTTTGCTGCTTTTATTTTGTTTGTCCGCTGGCAAGGAGCAGGGGAGGGAAATATTATCCTGAAATTATTCGCAGGTGGCGTTTTTGGGCTTGGCATATATCTCATCGTTTGGGTAGTCATTGCATTCTCAGTGGCGCCTTTGTTTGTAGAGCCAGAATCCAAAGAGGCTCGTAATGCCGTCAGAATCACCCGTTATTGGCCAAGGGAACAAGTTGTGCGATTGGAATTTCAGAATGAACAATTGGCAGAGATTGTAGGGAAGACAAACTAATTGAAAGACTTGTTTTTGAGGAGCAAGTCCTTTTTCTTTCACCATCCCACTGATATAATTTTGCCGTTCTCAACCTTGGGTAATAGGAGCTTCTTCCATGACTTATAAAATTAAGTTTGGCACAGACGGCTGGCGAGGCGTGATCGCAGAAGATTATACATTTGACAATCTGCGCCGTGCAGCACAGGGATTTGCATCTTATCTGCTTGAACAAAACAGGCAGGGACAATGGGTGGTGGTTGGTCACGATAAAAGATTCCACTCTGAAAATTTTGCGGCCGCGGCTGCTGAGGTTCTGGTAGGCAATGGGCTGAATGTTTATCTCACTGATGGCGCCACTCCCACACCGGTCATTGCATTCGCAGTCGTTGATAAAAAAGCCTGCGGAGCTGTCAACATTACTGCGTCACATAATCCACCCACCGATAACGGATTCAAAGTGAGGGATGAGAATGGTGGCGCAATTAATCCTGAGGAACTGAAACGGATCGAAGCGCTGATTCCAGACTCGATTGAAGAAGTGAAGCGCATCGATTTGAAGGATGGAATGCGCGATGGCAAGATCGTCATGTTCGATGCATCTGAGTCGTACATTGTGAACCTCCAAAAATTGGTGGATCTGCAAAAGATCAAAGACGCGGGTTTCACTGTACTGGTGGACGCCATGTGGGGCAACGGCGCAGGCTGGTTCCCAAGATTGCTTGAAGGTGGCAAGACGCAAGTGATCGAGATCCATAATCAACGCAATCCATCATTCCCTGAAATGAAGCGACCGGAACCAATTCGTCCAAATATTGATGTGGGACTTAAAGCAACAGTCGAGAATAATGCTGATGTATTGCTCGTTACAGATGGCGATGCAGACCGCTGTGGCGTCGGCGATGAAAACGGCGAATTCATCAATCAACTGCGCGTGTATGCGCTGTTGGCCCTGTATTTGCTGGAAGTGCGCGGGGAACGCGGTGCCATCGTCAAGACACTTTCAACAACGACCATGCTCAACAAACTCGGCCAGCTATACGACGTGCCGGTCTATGAAACGGGCGTGGGATTCAAATACGTGGCTCCGAAAATGATGGCAACAAATGCCATGATTGGTGGCGAGGAAAGTGGTGGATATGCATTCCGTGGGAACGTTCCAGAGCGCGACGGCATTCTGGCGAACCTGTATTTCCTGGATTTTATGGTACGCACTGGCAAGAAACCGACGGAACTGCTCAAAATGCTCTTTGACAAAGTCGGCGAACACTTTTACGATCGAATTGACACACCATTTACTGGGGACCGTAAAAGCCGCGAGCAGATGATCTTGAGCGCAAATCCCCAAACGTTGGGCGGCCTGAAAGTGACAGAACTTGTCACAGTCGATGGCTTCCAATTCAAATTGGAAGACGGCGGCTGGCTGTTAATCCGTTTTAGTGGTACAGAGCCAATCATGCGTGTGTATTGTGAGACAACCCACCCGGACAAAGTGAAGGCGCTCCTTCAGGATGGCCTTAAGGTCGCTGGATTAGCTACCGAATAGAAAAAACAAAAGTCCTGCATCCGCAGGACTTTTTATTATTAAGTAAGCTGGACAAGATTATATGTTATAATTTTCACAATCTTGGTCGTTATTATGCTTACAGATACCCACTGCCATCTCGACTTTAATAAATTCGACGAAGACCGAGAGTCCGTGATTAAGCGTGCCAGCGAACTAGGGATTGAGCGTATTCTCATTCCAGGGCTTGATCTTGAATCCAGCTTCGCAGCTATTCAATTGGCAGAGTCGCATCCAAATATTTATGCGGCCGTCGGGTTCCACCCCACAGATGTTGATAAATTTTCAGAGCAAGCCTTCAATGAAGTTAGGGAATTAGCAATACATCCAAAGGTCATCGCAGTTGGCGAGATCGGTCTTGACTATTATTGGGTCAAAGAAGAAGAGAACCGAGCGTTTCAGCGTGAAGTTTTGAAGAGACAGCTTGCATTTGCAGAGACCGTGAACAAACCTGTTGTCATTCACATGCGCGAAGAGAATGACACGTGGTTTGCTCAAGCCTCTGTTGATCTGCTGGAAATTCTCGCTGAATGGCACAATGAGCTGCAATCCAAAAACCATCCGCTGGCGGAAAAACCGGGAGTACTCCATTCCTTCAATGGGAATCTTGAAAACGCGCAAAAGGCTATCGCTCTCAATTTCTATATCGGCGTTACCGGACCAGTTACCTATAAGAACGCAGACGAAAAGCGTCAAATCATCCGCCGGTTACCTTTGGAGAGGCTGCTCATCGAAACAGACGCGCCATTTCTCACCCCTGTCCCGCATAGAGGCAAGCGCAACGAACCTGCTTTCGTCGCGTATATTGCTGATAAAATTGCAGAAATCCACATGACAACCAGCGAACAAGTCGCCGAAGTAACGACTACAAACGCCGCATGTCTGTTCGGTTGGGGAGGTTGATGTTTGAGTTCGATCACGTTTTTCACATCGGTACAGGATCAACTTCAATTTGTAGAACAGCGGATTCGGGAGCAGGCTGGAGACGACCATCATCCAGATTTGCGCTCTGCACTTGAGCATATTTTATCTGCGGGAGGCAAGCGAATCAGACCCACCCTTGGCTTGCTCGTAGGAAACATGCTTGGCGCGCCCGAGGAGAAGCTCATCACTCTGGGTGCTTCTGTAGAATTGCTCCATACGGCCACATTAGTCCACGATGATTTGATCGACGGCGCGCTTCTGCGACGCGGCATTCCCACCTTAAACGCGCGTTGGTCACCTGCGGCGACGGTTCTGACGGGCGACTTCCTTTTTGCCCGCGCTGCCAAACTCGCTGCAGAGACGGATTACCTGCCTCTCATGAAGCTCTTCGCTGACACGTTGGCAATTATTGTCAATGGCGAGTTGACTCAAATGTTTTCTGCGCGCGGCGTGATTGACCGCGATAATTATTACCAGCGCATTTATGCAAAAACAGCATCTTTGTTTGAAATGGCAGCCCTCGCCGCAGCGATGGTTGCGACCGAAGAGGAAGAGGTGCGCGCGTCATTGAAAGTCTTTGGCTATGAAGTTGGTATGGCATTCCAGATCGTCGATGACATCCTCGATTTCACGGGCCAACAATCTGCTGTTGGCAAACCCATCGGCTCAGACCTGCTTAATGGACTGGTCACATTGCCTGCAATTTATTTCGCTGAATCGAATCGACACAATGAGGATGTTTTATCCCTTCCAGAAGGCGGTTGGAAAGATACGGAACGTGTCCAGAGGCTTGTAGATAACATCCGCCAGAGTGAAGCCATCCAACAGGCACTAGACGAGGCACGCCAAGCTGTCAGCCGCGCGCTCAAATCGTTGAGCGATGCTCCAGCTTCCCCTGAGAAAGAAGCGTTGGAGAATCTCGCGAAATTTATTGTAGATAGAAAAATATGAATAACGGTGGTCGAGTAGCTCAGAATGCTTATTGAGGAGCATACCGAGACCACCACCTTTGAAGAATCTTTCATGCAACTGTTGGTCTCGATACGGGCTTCGCAGCGATCGCTCAACCCTACTCGACCAACGAGGATGCCTTATGCCTAATCCCCGTAAACCCTTCCGAATCAATGTCGGCTTTATTATCCATGAAGAAGTCGGCTACAGTCATGAATTCCCCTTCGAAATTGAGAAGATTAAGCTTGAAGACCTTGAACTGAAAAATCTCGTGGGCAAGGTAGACATTGGTCGCACACCGCAAGGATTGGTAGTTCAGGGAAATTTTGAAGCCGACACCATTCTCGAATGTGTGAGATGCCTGAAGGAATTCACTTATCCACTGGACTGGGAATTTACAGAGCTATATGCATTCACACAAAAATCTGTGAGCGAATCAGAATTGCTTGTACCTGAAGATGCCCAACTCGACATTGCTCCGCTTATACGTGAATATGCCCTGTTGGAAATTCCCATTAAGCCCTTGCACGATCCTGAATGCAAAGGTCTTTGCATTGAATGTGGCCAGGATTTGAACCTAAAGGATTGCGGTCATAGCCAGGAAAGCGGCGATTCTCCATTTGCAACCCTCAAAGACCTGCTGGATGACTAGAAAACAAAAGGCGTGGTCCTCGCTTCACGCCTTTTCAATTTAAGAGGAATTTGTTTTCGATCATGGATTTGGCATAGGTGGGAAAGTGCCTTCCGGTGCATACCAGTCTCCGGGATCTGCAGTGACCGTCTGGTTTGCCGATACACTAACGGGCAAAAGAGTATGATCATCACAACCATAGGCTAATCCACATGGCACCATCTGGGTATATCCTCCAGCAAAGGAACCTCCACCTAGTGTATAAGAATCAACCTCGCCCATATTTCCAGCAGTTCCTTCATAGGTATAAGAAACCAAATAATAAGTACCTGCAGGAACATTCAGGGAAAACTGTCCCTGTCCTTTGGCGGTATCCATGAAATACGCCTTTCCATTCGTCAAGCTAAATAACACGACGCGCATGGGTGGCAAAAATTCAGATGGATAAGATAAGTTTCCTGTGACAGTTGCATTCAGCAGGGTGCCAGGCTCAGGAGTAAAGGTAAAAGTTGCCTGAGGCGGAATATGCGATGGGTCAAATTGTGAAATTTCAGTTGGCGTGAGAGTGAAATCGGAAACTCTGCTAATCGTTAAGTTGCACGCAAGAATTGCAAGCATCAACGGAATCAATAACAATAATTTTCTCATTTTGTCTCCTGTCTCATACAACGAAATTTGACCTGGATTGGTTCCTACTGTGCCACTTGCCACACTTTCAAGGACATAGTAAACTAGGCGCTATGAATACAAGAGTTGCTTCCCTAGTGGTGACAATGACCATGGCCATGCCCCTGTGGATGGAGATGTTAAACCGCGTCTGGGAAGCACGCTAGTAACTGCTCGATGAAATCGAGAGGCTGCCCAGTGATGCGGGCAGCTTTTTTGTTTGTAATAACAAGTATTAATCACCTAAACTAGAATTTTGTGTTGCGAGGAGATTGCCACACTCCTTTGGTCTCGACACCTGCACTTGATTTGCTAAGCAAATTGTGCGGTGCCAGTGTACACCGCCTTCGGCGGCAATCGACGAGCAGTCGCTCGCAACGACATGCGCTACAGGAGGCACGAATGCCTGAAAACATCTTAATTGCAATTGCCTGGCCCTACGCCAATGCTGAGATTCACGTAGGAAATATTACCGGCTCTCATTTACCCGGTGATATCGTCGCACGCTACCACAGACTTAAAGGGAATAAAGTGCTAATGGTCAGTGGCACGGACTCGCATGGGACGCCCGTCACGCTGGCGGCAGATAAAGAGGGAAAACCCGTCGAGGAAGTGTATAAGAAATATCACGATGGGTTCCTTGAATTGTTCAAAGGCTGGGGCATCACGTACGACCTATTTACCACGACCCATACCGAGAATCACTTCAAAGTGTCACAGGCTATGTTCCTGGCTTTGAAGGAAAACGGCTTTCTCTTCACGCAGAAATCCCTGCAGTGGTATTCGCCATCGTCCAAACGATTCCTTCCCGATCGCTACGTCGAAGGAACATGTTACATCTGCGGCTTTGAGAATGCGCGCTCCGATCAATGCGATAACTGCGGGAACGTGCTTGAGCCTGAGAAGTTGATCAACCCGCGCTCGAAGGAAGGCGGCGCGCTGGAGTTACGCGAGACCGAACATTTTTATCTCGATCTCTCCAAACTTGAACCCGAAGTCAAAAAGTTCTTACAGGAACGAGCCGACCACATGCGCGAACCTGTGCTTGGTGAGTCACTCGGAAAGATCGAAGCAGAGGGACTTAAGCCGCGTCCGATCACGCGCGACCTTGACTGGGGTGTGCCAATCCCGATCGAAGGCTGGACTGAAGCAGGCAAGCGCATTTACGTTTGGTTCGAAGCTGTTATCGGCTACCTCTCCGCGCCGATTGAGTGGAGTCAACTTCAATCTTCCTCCCTGAGCCGCCGCGCTGACTGGCGAAGCCGTGTCGAAGCGGGAAATTCGAGTAGCGACGCGCAGTCGAAGGAAAAAGAGCCATGGCGCGAATGGTGGGTCAATCCCGAAGCAAAGCAATTCCACTTTATTGGAAAGGACAACATCTTCTTTCACACGTCCCTTTGGCCAGCGGAACTCATGGGAGCAGGGGAAGAATTTCTGAAAATTTTTGCGGAAGATGATAAGCCACTCACTCTTCCATTTGATGTGCCTGCCAACCAATTCATGAACCTCGAGGGACAAAAGATCAGCGGCTCGCGCAACTGGGCGGTGTGGGGACGCGACGCGCTGACACGATATGATCCTGATGCTCTGCGCTACTATCTGACGGTTAACATGCCGGAGATGAAAGACAGCGACTGGGACTGGGCGGAGTTTCTGGCGCGCAACAACAATGAATTGGTTGCGACCTGGGGCAACCTCGTGAATCGTGTGCTGTCGTTTGCCTACAAACATTGGGAAGGAACTGTGCCCGATGTAGATGTGACTGCCTTGCGCGATATCGATAGGGGATTGTTGGAAACCATTGAAAATGGTTTCAACACCGTAGGCGGCGAGTTGGAAGCTGTACGTCTGCGTTCCGCGCTGGGCGAAGCGATGAAATTAGCGACTGCGGTCAATCAATACCTCGACCAGACCTCACCCTGGTCTGAAGTCAAGAAGGATAAAGCCGAAGCCGCAAAGACCATCTATACCGCGCTGAGAGCAATCGATTCACTCAAGGTGCTGTTTGCTCCCTTCCTGCCTTTTACGTCAGAGCAGCTGAATCAATACCTGGGTTATGACACGCCACTTTTCGGTGAACAATATATAGAGGAAGTGGAAGACTCGCTCGGCGTACACAATGTGTTGCGCTATCGTCCCTCGACTGATCCTGAACCAAAATGGAAACCCAGCAAACTCGAACCGAATCAAACGTTGAGACAACCAGGTCCATTGTTCAAGAAATTGGATGTGAGCATAGTTGAAGAAGAGCGGGCGCGATTAGGAAAATAATGATGTAAGGGCGACCTGCCGTAGAGGTCGCCCTTATGATTCGTGAGGAAAGATGAATGATATTGTTTTGAACACTCAAACTAGTTATGACCGGGTCGCGGTTGAGTACGCGCAGAAATTCAAAGATGAAATGGACGACAAACCCTTCGACCGCGATTGTCTGGATCGATTGGCACGCGAAGTAGGAAAGTTAGGACCGATCTGCGACCTGGGCTGCGGACCCGGTCAGATCGCGCGCTATTTGCATCGCCAGGGTGTGAAGACGCTCGGTGTTGACCTTTCGCCGCGCATGGTTGCCGAAGCACAGCGACTGAATCGTGATATCCATTTTCATCAGGGCGATATGTTGGCTCTGCCCGATGCGGATGATTCCTGGGGAGGGATCGCAGCCTTCTATTGCATTATTCATATTCCGCGCGATCAGATCGTGGATGCCCTGCGTGAGATGAAACGCGTGCTCAAACCCGGCGGCGTACTATTGATTACATTTCACATTGGTCAGGAAAATAAACATCTTGACGAATGGTGGGAGAAGCCAGTCAATTTAGATTTTGCTTTCTATTTGCCCGAGGAAATGGAAACCTGGCTGAAAGAAGCTGGCTATGAACTGGAAGAAACCCTGGTGCGCGAACCAAACCCCGAAGTAGAGGTTGCTACGAGGAGGGCATATTTATTTGCGACAAAACCAAAGATTTAGAGTTTCACTTGCGAAGCGTGACAGAGGCTTGTCCTGAGCCTGTCGAAGGGAAAACGCGGAGTTTGCGG
>Ga0114129_10007320_pt1 | contig 15708 bp, 9 predicted proteins | sample RhiMetdeltSRZDD1_FD_80071 | JGI IMG/M metagenome (GOLD analysis project Ga0114129, IMG submission 80071) | Populus rhizosphere microbial communities from Tennessee, USA - Rhizosphere MetaG P. deltoides SRZDD1 (version 2) (version 2) | ecosystem: Host-associated > Plants > Roots > Rhizosphere >... | reverse complement strand
TGGTATTCGGGGTCACGAAGGTGACCCGGTTGAACGTGTTTCGTGCGTACCCTACGCGATCTGATTCATCTTCAGGCGCGAGATGGAACGAACGCGGCAGCCGAGCTTCAACTTCTCAGCGAGGCCCGATGGAGTACGCGCGTCTCAGTCGTGGAGATGCCCTCGGGCGACGACGCTGACCGAACGGTTATACGAATGGCCGGATCAGGTCGAGCCTGCTTCTCGGATCAAGGGAACCTGCATGGCAAGCCGTACGCGGTCCCTCCGACAATGACCCGGTAGCCTAGGGGCGACGGCGACGGACGCACCCGCACAGCCCATGTATATTCCCGGCCGTGACACGTGAAGTCGGTCATGACCAGACCCTGGTTGCCGAAGCTTGGATCGAGCTGTCCGCTGAGCGAGAATCGCGCGAGGGCGAACCTCTCGTCGCCGGAATTCCCCATCCAGCCGGCTGCGAGAATCGCTTCCCCATCGAGATAAAGGGCCAGAGCTTCCGCGTCCGCCAGCCATGGATACGCGAGCGTAAACGGCGCGATGGACTCTCCGTCGGAGCCGAATGAGGAATCGAGCGTGCCACTCTCAGTCAGTCGGGCCAGCGTGAAAAGAGAGATCACGCCGCTGCCAACAGATTTGGGCTGGACGATGCTCCCGGCGGCCAGGATGCGGCCGTTCGATTGAACGGCCACGCCGAAACCCCTTGCGAACTTCGTCGGAGACGACCACGGGACCAGATCGTGAGGAACGAAGGCGACACCACCCCAAGGAGCGTTGAATCCCGTATCTAGCTCACCATCGGGCATGAACCTGGCCACGACGAAATCGCTCGTCAACGAAAACTGATCCACATAGAACAAATACTGGCCGGCAGCAACAATACGGCCGCTCGCGTCCACGGCAACGTCGTTGATCCGAGTCGCGGACGCAAATGCCTGCGAATCAAAATAAGGATATTGGAAGGTCTGAACAACTGCTCCGCCCTTCCCAAAGCTCGGGTCCGGACTGACGTCCCAGTGATAGCGGGCGAGAGCGAAGTATGGCACCGCAAGCGCGAAGGACGCATGAGGACATACCGCCGACCCCGCGATGATTATCCGATCCTGCGAGTCGACCACAGCGGCATTGGCGGTGCTAGAGGTACAGCCGAAGGGCGAAAAGGAAGGAAAGCGCCAGGAAACATCCGTCCCGTCTTCGTTGAGACGCACGAGGATCATCCTCTGATCGCTACCCGAACCGATGTTGCCCGCCAGAATGATCTTGCCGTTGTGGAGAGAGACGGCTCGCGCCTCCAGTGGTTCGGTGCTAAACCACCGGCTGACGAGCACACGGCCATCACCTCCGAATGCCGCGTCGAGACTGCCATCGGCATGATAGCGAGCCAACGCGATCTTCCCTCCGGCTTTTCCAACGGCCACGATCCGTCCTTGCTCATCGATCGCCAGGTCGTACAGAGACGCACTGTCCGTGGTTGGAAACGTGGTGGCCAAGCGGCCCTGATAGCCGAAGTTCGGATCGACGCTGCCGTTCCACCGGTAGCTCACGAGCGCGAAGTTCTGCGCTTCACAGAGACTGGAACAGATGAACGTAAAACATGTTGCAATCGCAAGAAGATTTGCTCTACCCATGGCCGTCTCGCTTTCATCCAGTCCGCCGCTCGGCAAGACGTCCGGCACGGCCGTCCGTAAGAGGCCGCGGCGGACGGGCGGAACGAGAGGATCGCGGGGGCCCTGTGGGGCCCGCTTCCCGACCTTCTCACCCATTACAAACACGGATTCGGCGCAGATCGGGCCACGGGCACGCTCAGCAGAGCGCCTCACTGGGACCGGATGGTAAGCGGAGACCCGGAAGAGACCGATCCACCGGGGTCATCACTAGTGCAGCTTCTCGAGTGTTGCCGATTGCCTGAGTGTTCTGTCAGCGCTCGACGCGATCGCCCTCGAGCTCTACGACGACGACCGTTGCCATCGGGTCCCAGATCGGCCGCTCGATGTTCAGGTACACGCGGCCGCCGTCCAGTTTCAACTCGACCGGGACTGCGTCCGCGAGCCGATACGCGCGCTTCACGGCAGTCTTCATGCCCGGAAGCGGAAACGGCGCGCGCGGCTCGTCGAAGAACGTCACGTACAGCTTGCCGGGCTTCGTCGTGATGCGCCACTCGTTGTTCCGAAAGAACAGCGGATTGCCTCGAACGTCCTTTGCGCCCTTGCTGCTCGGTTCGCCGAACTCCTCACCGAAAGGCGATGGTCCCGCGCCATACACCGCGTCACCGTTGACCTTCAGCCATCGACCTACGCTCCGGAGGTTGTCCTGACTGGCTTGCGGGATGACGCCGTCGGCCATCGGCCCGACGTTGAGCAGGTAGTTCCCTCCCTTGCTGACGATGTCCACGAGCTTGAAGACGATCTCGCCAGGAGACTTCCAGTCGGTGTCGTCCTTTCGATAGCCCCAGGTGTGATTGATCGTCGCCGGGACCTCCCAGGCTTCGGTCTGGGTTCCCGAGGGGATCACGTTGTCGCCGGTCGAGACGTAGTCACCTGCGGCGCCGAGCCGGCCATCGATGAGCGTGTCGGGCTGAAGCGATCGGACGATGTCGGTGAAGCGCTTGGCGCGGTCTCCGACGTTCATCATCCGCGGGGTATCGAACCAAATCAGCGCAACCTTGCCGTAGCCAGTCAGCAGCTCGCGAACCTGGGGTTCGGCCTTCTCGCGCAGATACTGGTCGTAGTTCTTCCGCTCCTTGCCGTCGACGACGTCCGGGCCGAAGTCCCAGTCATTGCCGGCGCCGTTCGGCTCGTGCCAGTCCTGTGACTGTGAATAGTAGAAGCCGAGCCGCATCCCGCGCTTCGCGCACGCATCGGACAGTTCCTTGAGGATGTCGCGCTTGAACGGCGTCGCGTCGACGACGTTGTACGAACTGACTTTGGATCGGAAAAGCGCGAAGCCGTCATGGTGTTTCGAGGTGATCACCATATACTTCATGCCCGCGTCCTGCGCGATCTGGACCCACGCGTCCGGGTCGAACTTCACCGGGTTGAACTGCGCGGCGAGCTTCTCGTACTCGCGGACGGGGATTTTCGCCCGGTTCATGATCCACTCACCAATTCCCGGAATTCGTCGTCCCTGCCACTCGCCTGCGGGGATGGCGTACAGCCCCCAGTGAATGAACATTCCGAACTTCGCCTCGCGGAACCAGGTGAGACGTTTCTCCCTCACGGGATCGGGTGCGAGAGTCTGCGGGGGCTGCTCCACCCCACCGCGCACAGAACGCGCGGCGGGGACCCCGTTATGGATTGCCGAGTGCGCGAGCGCCGCGGACGCGGCGACGAGGACGAGCACATATCTGAAAATGGTCTGCATAGGCAAAAAGCGGGGCGCCGGAGGAGTGAGGAGGACGGCGCCCCTTCAAAAAGCTGTTTACGTGTCAGAAGCTAGAAGTTAGAAGCTAGAGTGGATGCTGATCACGATCGATCTAGCTTCTAGATTCTAGCTTCTGTCTCATCTCAGAAATTGAATCTCGCCGACAACTGAATCACGCGCGGCGGACGCGTCGGCCCGGTAATGCCGATGACCGTGCCGAAGTTCGGGTTGATCTGATTTCCGGCGGCGTCGAAGCGCGCGGTGCGATCGATGTCGCTGAACTGTGTGTGATTGAGCACGTTGTACACTTCCGCGCGGAACTGGAACGCGCGCGCGCCGTTCAGCCGAAAGTTCTTGAACAGCGCCAGGTTCCAGTTGTTGATGCCCGGCCGCTGGACGACGTTCCGTGGAGAATTCCCGAGGTCCCTCCGTCCCGTTGGACGACTGAACGCTGCGGTGTCGAACCAGCCGGTGAGCGGATCGCCGCCGCCATCCATCGGATCGCCGGTGATGTCCGGCCGCACGTTTCTCAGCCCGCCCTGGATGTCTTCGCCGCGTCCACCGTCGCCGCCGGTGAAGTCGAAGTTGTCAACGGTCGTGAAATTGACCGGCGCCCAATCGCCCGACACGAACGCGTTCTCGCCAGAGAGCTGCCAGCCGTTGACGATTCCCCGCAGAATCGGATTGTTCATTCCGGCATCGGGCAAGTCCCAGCTGTAGTTGACGACGACGTTGTGCGTCTGGCTCTGCGCCAGTATCGAATAGTAGTACTCGCGCGAGCGATCGATCGTGATCGTCTGATTGCTGCCGTCTTCGTCCTGGATGCCGCGTGCGCGCTGCCACGTGTAGGCGGCGCCGAACTGGACGCCGCGAATGTATCGCCGGTTCGCCTGAACCTGGAAGGAGTGGTAGTCCGACGTTCCGAAGTTTCCGCGAATGCGGATGTTCTGGTAACCGCGGTACGGACGTAGGAACTCCGGTGGCAGCGCCTGCAATCCCGCTTGTGACGGGTCATCGTTCTCGGGAAGCACGTCGACGAATCGCGCGGCTTCCGGTACCGCGTTCAGATCGTAGATGCCTTCGAGGTGGCGTCCAACGCTGCCGGCGTAGGTCGCATCCACGACGGTGCCCCACCCTATGTCGCGCCGGAGGCCGACCGACCAGTTGTACGAGCCCGGCGTCTTGTAATCCATTTCCAGGTTGCTGATGCTCGCCGGACGATCGGCAAGCCTCGCGCCAGGCGCGAGCAGCGTGCTCGTCGTGCCGAAGAAGATGATCGGCGTGTGGATGAACGGGGGATTCCGGAGGTTGCCGAGCGATCCGCCGTCGAGGCGCGCGTTGTGGAACACGCCGGCGCTCGAATGCAGCACGGTCGTGCCTGCGCCCGTGAGATCCCATGTCAGACCGACGCGCGGCTCGATCTGCGGTGCGAGCGTCTTGCGAAATCCTTTCGGCACGCCTGGATCGGTCGCCAGGACCATACCGTTTGCATCGACGCCCGTGCCGGGCACGAACGTGCCGATGTAGCTTGTGTTGAGGGACTGGCCCGTCACCGGATCGAACGCGACTCGTTGGCCGTTCACGAGCGCGGGCTGATACAAGCGCGGCGCCTTGGCCGGATCGTACCGAATCGGATCGAAGTTCGAGACCAGACCGTCGGGACGCCAGAACGACGAGTAATACAGGAAGCGAGCTCCGTAATCCAGCGTGATTCGCGACGTCGTCTGCCACGTGTCCTGTGCGTAGAACTCCGACATCCACCCGCGATTGTGCGTGTCGCCGTACCGATCGGTTTCGGTGTACTGGGAGAACACGCCGAGGAGGGCATTGGAGTACGCAAAGTTCGTGTTGAGGGGGTTGCTGGCGTTGTTGTTGAACTGGTACTCGCCCATCCACGTGCCGCCACGTGCCTCGTTGTTCTGCATGTACTCGAAATACCCGCCCGCCTTGAACGAGTGCGTCCCGCGCGTCCACGTCACGTTATCGCGCAGACCGAAGAGATAGTCGTTGGCAGTGGACCCGAGCCGGTTGTCGTACGTGAAATCAGACGCATCTACTCCCGTCGACGTGAGGCCGAAGGTCACGCGCGGGATGACATCGAGCGTGTTCAGCTCAGGATTGAACTGGCCGAGGTTCCATCCCACATCGCTTCGGCGGAGGCGCGACCAGTCGCTGTCGTCTTTCGTCTGAAACCCTTCGGTCCCACGCCGGATCCCCATCTGGAACTCGTTGACGAGCGACGGACTGAAAATCCGGTTCCATCCGCCGTTGATCGAGCTGTCGGAATAGATGTACGCCGCATTGAAGAAGCCCCAGCGAGCCGGGGCTGCCGTGATCTCGGATCCGTACTGGTTCGAGTTGAACGTCCGCAGCGTTCCCCAGTAGGCATTGTTGGCGGACGGCCGCGCATCGAGGCGGAGCAGGTTGTTCCAGCGTGGATTGTCGGAGGTTTCCTGCCGCATGAAGTTGTACGCGGCACTTTCGCCCAGGCGGTTGGGCAGCGGCATCATATTCAAGAGTCGCTGCACGTTGGGGTCGATCCGGTTCTGCGGAATGACGTTCCCGGGGAAGCACGCCGGACCACCGGTCGTGACGTTGCACGTGCCGCTCAGCGTTGGATCCCTGATGAACATCACGCGCCCGTTCGTATCGAAGGTTTGCGAGAAGTCGCCACGCCGCTCGAGCTCGGTTGGCAGACGATAGAGGCGAAGCGGCCCCGGACGCTGCACCTGCGGCGCTTCGAAGGAATAGAAGAAGAACAGCTTCTTGTCTCCGTTCTGCGTGTACAACCCAGGCACCTTCACGGGTCCACCCAGATTGAATCCCGGCGTGTCGAAGTGGTACTTCGGCTTGTCCGCGCCGGCACGGTTGTTCTCCCACGGGGTCGCGTTCCACTGCTCGCGACGCCCGTACCAATACGCGCTCCCGCGGTAATCAGTGCTCCCGCTCTTGCTCACGATCTGCACGTTCGCGCCGCCACTCCTGCCGAACTCCGCCTTGTAGGTGTTGAGCAGCACCTTCACTTCCGCAATCGCGTCGAGGTTGATCGCCGACGAGAACCGATGCGTCTGCGACATCTCGTTGCCGTTCAGGCCGTCTACCGTCACCTGGTTCCAATACCGGCGCTGCCCGCCGATGTTCGGCAGCTGTGACCCGAAGCTTTCGCCCATCGCCTCGATGTCGTTGTCGTAATGGACGCCAGGCAACAACCGCAGCAGTGAGATGACGTCGCGCCCTTTCGTCTGGATCTGCGCAATCTGGGTGGCGGTCAGCAAACCCGAGTAGTCGCTGTTCTTCGTCTCGACAGTCGTGCCTTCTGCGACCACGGAAACGACCTCGCTCAGCGTACCGACGTCGAGCCGGAGCGCCCCCAGATCCAGCCGGCCGTTGGCGTTGAGCACATTGTTGCGGCGTTCGAGCGTGCGGAACCCGGTCAATTCGATTTTTACAGTGTAGGATCCGGGGGGCACCGCCTGAAAGGCGAACTCGCCGCGCGGCCCGCTCGTCGTCGAACGCGAGCCGGCCGTGCGCTCGTTGATCAACAGGACATTCGCACCCGGAATCACCTGGTTCTGGTTGTCGACGACCGTTCCAGCGAGGGTGCCGGTGTTCTGGGCGGCCGTCACACGGGGCACGATGAGCGTCAGCGTGAGCACGGCGGTCCGAAGAGCGAATCGAGCGCCTATGGTACGCATGGCGAACTCCTGGCAACGCGCAGGTGACGCACGGACGAGCGGCGGACGGATTCGTGTGATACTATGCTTTACCGCTAAAGTCAAGTCACTTTACCGCTAAAGGCCAGCATGACCCCGATCACGACGATGAAGCGGATTGCCGGCGAGCTGGGAGTGTCGATTACCACGGTCTCGAAGGTCCTCAACAATCACGACGACATCAGCCCGGCGACGCGCGCGCGCGTCCTCGCGAAAGTCGAAGAGCTCGGCTACCGCCCCAACGCCGTCGCGCGCAGCCTCACCCTGCGGCGCACTCACACCCTCGGCATCGTGATTCCGGATCTGATGCACTCGTTCTTCGTGGAGATCGTCGCGGGCATCGAGCCCATCGCGAGCAGGCGTGGATACGGTCTGCTGCTGTGCAGCTCGGGTGAGGACCCCGCGAAGGAACGTGCCGAGCTCCAGATGCTGCGCGGCCGCCAGGTCGACGGCATCGTCCTCGCCTCCGCGCAGGGTTCGGCGAATGCGGAGCTCCTGCTCCAGCTTCGACGGCTCGGCATCGGGCTGGTGATGATCGATCGCGACGACTACACCGCCGTGCCGTGTCATCGCGTGCTGACCGACGACGAGCAGGTCGGCGTGCTCGCCACCACGCACCTCGCGGAGCTCGGGCGCCAGGCCATTGCTCACATCGGCGGTCCGCAGATCGTGCACGCGAAGCGTCGCGAGAAAGGGTGGCGCGATGCGCTCCGCGCGCGCGGCATCAAGCCGGCGGCCGAATGGATCGTCCGCGCCGGCTTCATGGAAGCGGACGGCTATCGGGCGATGAAGCGGCTGCTCGACGTACGCCCGCGCATCGACGCCGTGTTTGCCGCGAACGACCCGGCAGCAATTGGCGCCATGAAGGCGATCTGGGAAGCAGGGCTGAGCGTGCCCGACGACATTGCCGTGGTCGGTGCAGGCGACATCGCGCACGGCGACCTGCTGCGTGTGCCGCTCACCACGGTCAGCTGGTCACGGGCGGAGCTGGGCCGACACGCAGCGGATCTGCTGCTGGATCGGCTCGATGAGCCCGGCGACGATCCGCCGCGCCGCGTCATTCTTCCGCCACGCCTCGTCGTCCGCGAATCGTGTGGCGGCGGACGCCAATCCCTAATCCCTAATCACTGATCGTGAATCCCTGATCCTCGAATCGTTTGAATCGTGAATCCTTGAACATTAAATCGAACTGGTTGACCATTTATCCATTCAAGGATTATCGAGTTGCTGATTCATCGATTCAATGATTAGGGATTCGCGATCAGGGATTCGCGATTCGGGATTCGCGATCAGGGACTAGGGATTAGTGATTCAATGTTCGGCCCCCACCGGCGGTTCAATCCGCTACGACAGGAATGGGTCCTCGTATCGCCGCACAGAACGGAGCGGCCGTGGCAGGGGCAGGTCGAGGCGATTCATCGGGAGCAGCCGCCGTCCTACGATCCGCAGTGCTACCTTTGCCCCGGCAATCGGAGGAGCGGCGGCCACACGAATCCGCGGTACGAGTCGACGTTCGTATTCGAGAACGACTTCGCGGCGCTCGTTTCATCGAGCCCTGACAGCGGGCATTCCGTACCTGGCCAGAGTCCGCTCTTCATGGCTCGGGCCGAGCGCGGAATCTGTCGTGTGGTCTGCTTCGGTCCGCGTCACGATCTGACACTTCCGCGCATGGAGGTCGAGCAGCTCACGGCTGTCGTCGATCGGTGGATCGCGGAACACGTCGCGCTCGCGTCGATTCCGTGGATCTCGTACGTTCTCATCTTCGAGAACCGCGGGCCGATGATGGGCGCGAGCAATCCGCATCCGCACGGACAGATCTGGGCGACGGAGAGTATCCCCAACGAGCCTGCTCGCGAGCAGGCGTCGCTTCTCGGCTATCGGTCGACGCACGGGGGCTGCTTGCTGTGCGATTACCTGGCCGCCGAGACGGCCGCTCGCGAACGCATCATCTGCGAGAACGACGCGTTCGTGGCGGTCGTCCCGTTCTGGGCCGTGTGGCCGTTCGAGACGATGCTGATCGCGCGCCGGCATTTCGGCGCGATCGATGAATTGATCGATGCCGAGCGGCGCGCGCTCGCGGACGTGCTCAGGCGATTGACCACGCGATATGACAACCTGTTCGAGACGTCGTTTCCGTACTCGATGGGATTCCATCAGCGGCCCTTAATCGGCGACGAGGCGGGCCTCCACCTCACCGCGCACGAGACGCGCGGCGGCGACGCCGGGGTCTGGCACTTCCACGCGCACGTCTATCCTCCCCTGCTGCGGTCGGCCTCGATCCGAAAGTTCATGGTCGGATTCGAGATGCTCGGATCGCCGCAACGCGATGTGACGCCCGAGGCGGCGGCTGCGAGACTTCGGGACGCGGGTGAGATCCATTACCTGTCGCGGATCGAATCAGACAAACCGCGGACTTGAATCGGACCACGACGCGAACAGGAGAGTAGAAGATCAGGAGTCTTACTATTCTCCTGATCTCCTTATCTCCTGTTATGCGGCGGTGACTTCACGGACGATTGAACGATGACTCGACGAGAACTGCTTGGCGCGGCTTTGACGCCGCCACTATGGACCGTGCTTGGTTTCGGTGGGCGCGCGACTCAGGGCGGGACCTTGGATCTCCAAACCGTGATGAACGCGCCGGCCCGCGCGATCGCGGCGGACGGGGCCAGGGTCTCCGATGTGGAAGTGATCCGCGAGTGGTCGGGATCGTTCTGTCGGGCGCGCGTCACGAACCGCAGTCAAGCGGCGGTCGCCCTCAAGGACATTGTGCTGTTCGATGTGAATCTTTCCTTGCCCGCCAGCACGTCGCTGTATGGGGAAGGGTTCCAGATGCTCACGCAGACCGGCGGAACGCTCGGTTCGCCGGTCGACTTCAGTTCGTACACAGACCTCAAACACTATCGAATCCCGGTACCAGAGGGCGCGAGGGCGTTCTACGGACTGCTGATGCTGACGCCGCCAGGCGACCAGACGCGACTGCTCGCGTTTTCGTCGTGTGCGCGGTTCGTGGGCCGGTTCCAGATCGACGGATCATCGCTGAAAGCCATCATCGACGCGGAGGGGCTCGAGCTTGGCGCAGGCGAGAGCTGGGCGCTCGAGGAGGTCATGGTCGTGACCGGCTCCGATCGCTCACGCTTGCTCTCCGATCTCGCCACGCGTCTCGCCTCGCACCATCGGCCCCTCCTCACAGCAAAACCGCCCACCGGCTGGTGCTCGTGGTACTGCTTCGGTCCGAAGGTCACCGCGCAGCAGGTGCTCGACAACCTTGACGTCATCGCGCGCAGCATTCCATCGCTGAAGTACATCCAGATCGACGACGGGTATCAGCGTGCGATGGGTGATTGGCTCGAGACGGGCAGCGCATTCGGAGGGAGCGTCAGGAGCGTGCTCGAGCAGATTCGCAAACGAGGGTTCGAGCCGGCCATCTGGGTGGCGCCGTTCGTCGCCGAAGAAACGTCGAACGTCTTCCAGCAACACAAGGACTGGTTCATCAAAGACGCGACCGGCGATCCGCTGCGCTCGGATCGCGTGACATTCGGAGGCTGGCGGCGCGGCCCCTGGTATGCGCTGGACGGCACACATCCCGAGGTCCAGGAGCATTTCGAGCGTCTCTTCCGCACCATGCGACGGGAGTGGGGCTGCACGTATTTCAAGCTCGATGCGAATTTCTGGGGCGCGATGCACGGGGGGAAGTTTCACGACCCCCGAGCCACGCGAGTGGAGGCGTACCGCCGCGGCATGCAGGCAATCGTTCGGGGCACAGGCGACGCGTTCGTCCTCGGCTGCAACCATCCGCTTTGGCCCTCGATCGGCACGATTCACGGCTCGCGCAGCTCCAACGACATCAGGCGCGACTGGAACCGGTTCGCGACAACAGCGCGGCAGAACCTCAGTCGCAACTGGCAGAACGGACGATTGTGGTGGAACGATCCCGACGCGGTCGTCGTGGCGGGCGATCTCACGGACGCGGAATTCCAGTTTCACGCGACGGCAATTTACGCGTCCGGCGGAATGGTGCTCTCCGGCGACGACCTCACGACGATACCGCCGGCGCGGCTGGCGATGCTTCTCAAGCTCCTGCCGCCGACGGGCATTGCGGCGGAGTTCGAAGAAAACGATCTCCGTGTGGGTATCGTCCGGCTCGCGGATGCGCGTATGATCTGCCTGTTCAACTGGGGCGACGCGGCCGAGACCACGTCCGTTCGCCTGCCGCAGCCCGCAGTCGTGTCCGACTTCTGGAACGGTGAGTCGCTCGGCCGGCGCGCAGAGGTCATCTCAATCGAAGTGCCCGCGCGATCGGCGCGGCTGCTCATCGCACGCTGAGCGATCGCGCTGTTCGACGAGAAACGCAAAACGTCAAGGAGGCCGATGGATTCGTCCGAGCGGGCGTCGCAGGTACAAGTCACCGCGACGGCGTTCTTCGCGCTCTTTTCGGTCGTCGGCCTCGCCTTGTACGGCCTGCCGCTCTATTACGACTTCATGGTTCGCGAGTTCGGCTGGTCGAGGACGCTCGTCACGTCCGGCAACGCGCTCAGCAAACTGGTCGTCGGACCGCTCTTTGGTTTCCTCGCGGGCGCGATCGTCGATCGATTCGGCCCGCGGCGCGTGATGATGGCGGGCATCCTGATGGCGGGGGGTGCGCTCGTTGGCCTCGGCGCGATGTCCGCGCTCTGGATGTTCTACTTCTTCTACCTGTTCAATGCGCTTGGATATGTCTGCGGCGGGCCGCTTCCGAACCAGGTGCTGTTATCGCGCTGGTTCGATCGTGCGCGCGGCAGGGCGATGGGCGTCGCCTATCTCGGCATCGGGATCGGCGGCGCGCTGATACCGCTGCTGGCTCACTGGCTCACGCAGCAGTTCGGCTGGCGCATGTCACTTCAGCTCGTCGGAGTGCTGATCGTCGTGATCGCGCTTCCGCTGGCATTCATGGTCAAGGAACAACCCGCGGCCATGAGGGCGGTGCAGGGCAGCATGCCCGTGCCATCGATTCGACCCGCCCTCGGACAGCCAGCGTTCTACCTTCTGGCCGTGGGCAGCATGTGCTCGATCGCCGCGGTCGGCGGTACGAACCAGCATTTGAAGTTGTTCCTGAGCCTTGACAGCGGGTATTCACAAGCCGACGCCGCGCGCGTCATCTCCCTCGTTCTGGGGTTCAGCATTGCGGGCCGGCTCCTCATGGGCTGGCTTGCCGACCGGATCCCGCGCAAGCACGTGATGCTGCTGATCTATCTGCTGGTGGCGAGCGCGATTCCGCTGCTGATCGTCGCCTCGTCGCCAGGAATTATCTACGCGTTCGCCGTCTTGTTCGGCATCGGGCTTGGCGGCGAATACCTGATCATCCCGCTGATGGCAGGGGAGCTCTTCGGCGTCCGCGTCCTGGGGCGAATCATGGGCATCGTCCTCACTGCGGACGGCGTCGCGGAAGCGACCGCGCCAATGCTCGTCGGCTACCTCCGCGACATCACGGGCGCGTACCAGACCGGCTTCGCCGTGCTCGTGGTGACGGCACTCGCGGGCGCCGCAGCGATTTCTCTGCTGCCGGGCCGCCCCCTTACAGCGGATGCGGCGACGCGGACGGCGCTGACCTGACGCGGATGTGCTCGGATGGAAGGCGGAGAGATCAACACGAGACGCGGATGCACGCGGATGCACGCGGATATTCGCGGATAGAACTCATCTCATGAGACGCGGATGCACGCGGATGTTCGCGAATCGCCACTCCAGCGCCGGCCTGCGACCGGCGCGCGAGCGGCTGGTAAGCGTCGCCCTGGGATTTGGAGACCGTTATCCGCGCTCATCCGCGAAGATCCGCGTCTCGCCCAAGACCGTGCCCGTCCGCGTATGCGAATAGTCGACGCCAAAGTTATCGTCTGCTGCCCCGGCAGAAACTTCGTCACGTTGAAAATCATGACGGAAGACGGCGTTCACGGGCTGGGCGATGCCACGCTCAACGGCCGCGAGCTCGCGGTCGCCAGCTATCTGACCGATCACGTCGTCCCCTTGCTCATCGGACGCGACGCACGACGAATCGAGGACACGTGGCAGTTTCTGTACAAAGGCGCGTACTGGCGTCGGGGGCCGGTGACGATGGCCGCTGTGGCCGCGGTGGATACGGCGCTATGGGACCTCCGGGGAAAGACGCTCAACCAGCCCGTGTACCAGCTGCTCGGCGGTGCCTCGCGTGACGCGGTGCTCGTCTATGGTCATGCGCACGGTGAGACCATTGACGAGGCCGTGAGCGCAGTCGGTCGTTACATCGAACAGGGGTATCGGGCTGTTCGAGCGCAATGTGGAATCCCCGGCGTCAAGCACGCGTATGGGGTCGGCAAGGCGGATTTCTACGAGCCTGCGGAGAAGGGAAAGCCGCTCGAGACCGTATGGAGCACCGAGCGCTATCTCGATGTCGTGCCGCCGCTCTTCGAACGGCTTCGCAAAGAAGTTGGTTATGAAGTCCATCTCCTTCACGACGTGCATCATCGATTGACGCCGATCGAGGCGGCCCGGCTTGGGAAATGTCTCGAGCCATACCGGCTCTTCTGGCTCGAGGATCCGGTTCCTGCCGAAGTGCAGGAGGCGTTTCGAATCATCAGGCAGCACACGACGACGCCTATTGCCGTCGGGGAAGTGTTCAATACCATCTACGACTGCTATCAGCTCATTCAAGAGCACCTGATCGATTACATTCGAACTGCGGTGGTTCATGCCGGCGGCATCACGCACTTGCGAAAGATTGCGGCGCTGGCAGAGCTGCATCACGTCCGTACCGGCGCGCACGGCGCAACGGATCTCAGCCCTGTCGCGATGGCAGCAGCGCTGCACTTCGATCTCAGCGTGCACAATTTCGGGATCCAGGAATACATGCGGCACGCAGCGGAAACCGACCTGGTGTTTCCGCATGCGTACACATTCGCCGAAGGCGCCATGCATCCGGGGAACGCCGCTGGCCTTGGTGTCGAGATCGATGAAACGCTGGCCGGGCACTTTCCGTACCAACGCGCGTATCTGCCGGTCAGCCACACCGCGGACGGCACCATTCACTCGTGGTGACGGAGGCCTGCTGAATGTCGGGTCTGAGCTCGTTTCAGCGATTCACGCTAATTCTTGCGCGGACACTCGTCGGATGGCATTTCGCATACGAAGGCTATTACAAGCTGATGCTGCCCGCTTGGTCGCGCGCCGGCGAGCCGATGAAGTCGTGGAGCGCAGCGGCATACCTGCAGGCTGCTTCCGGACCGCTCGCGCCGCTGATGCACGCGCTCGCACAGCCTCGCGCGCTTGCGGTGGTGGACGTGCTGGTCCCGGTCGGCCTGCTGCTCGTGGGGTTGTCGCTGATGACAGGACTTTTCACACAAGCCGGCTGCGCCGGGGCAGCGGCGTTCCTCACGCTGTTCTATTTATCGATGATTCCCGTGAGCGGCGCGCCGCAACCCGGCGCTGAAGGGACGTACCTGATCGTCAACAAGACGCTGATCGAGCTGGCGATCGTGCTGGTGATTGCGGCGTTTCGCACTGGAAAAATCGCGGGCATCGATGTGTTGCGCCGTCCAGTCGACGGCGGGCTGTGATTTCTCCCTGCCGGCCCGTGGTGTGGGCGGGGGAACACACCACGGGCCGAGTTGGGGCGCCTCAGCGGGGCCCCTGAAGCCGCGCAGGATGGCGAAAGGTGAATCCTGCGAGAGGTTTAAGGTTGACAGGAACCGGGCCTGGTAAGGCTCGCCTGGCGCCGGTCCCGTTGTATAAACCAGCAAGGTATATTCCAAGTTTGATATATCGACTCAGGTCTGTCGATATTGATGTTTTTGAAGGTGCGGCGTTGCAATCGTCCACGGAAGGGCGCTGGTTGCGCGACTTTTATCGCGTGCCTATCAAACGATCCGGCGGTGACCCTTTCCTGGTAGCGTGTCGGTCTCTGTCGGAATCAGGATGGGGGAGGAGCAGACCGTTGTGATTCGTCCAGGGTGCAGGGAGGCAGACTCCAGGGCCGCGCGTGCGGGTCGGGGACGTCTGTTTCGCGCGCCGGGCAGAGTGAACCTGATCGGGGAACATACGGATTACAACGACGGCTTTGTCATGCCGGTTGCGCTCAATCGGGCGACGTGGGTGTCCGCCGTGCCTCGATGCGACCGCCTGCTGGTTGTGTCGTCCGATCAGGCACCGGAACCCGCGACACTCGATCTGGACTATCCGCGCGATCGCCCGACCGGCGGCTGGACCGATTACGTTGCGGGCGTGGCGGCGGTCCTCGATCGTGAGGCGCCGCTGAGAGGGGCTGATTTGACCGTCCGCACTGACGTGCCGGTTGGCGCCGGCCTGAGCTCGTCGGCCGCCCTGGAGGTGGCGTGCGCATACGCGCTGCTTTCGTTAGCGGATCGCGAGATCGAGCTGACGGCGCTCGCGCGCGCCTGTCAGGTCGCGGAGCACGAATTCGTCGGCACGCGCTGCGGCATCATGGACCAGTTCATCGCGTGCTACGGGCGCGCCGGGTGCGCGTTGCTGCTGGATACCCGGAGCCTCGAAGCGTCCTGGCTACCGCTCGCGAAGGAGCTCCGGATCCTCGCGTGCAACACGATGATCAGGCATCAACTGGCATCGGCGGAATACAACGAGCGTCGTGCGGACTGTGAGACCGGCGTCC
>Ga0114129_10007319_pt1 | contig 15711 bp, 16 predicted proteins | sample RhiMetdeltSRZDD1_FD_80071 | JGI IMG/M metagenome (GOLD analysis project Ga0114129, IMG submission 80071) | Populus rhizosphere microbial communities from Tennessee, USA - Rhizosphere MetaG P. deltoides SRZDD1 (version 2) (version 2) | ecosystem: Host-associated > Plants > Roots > Rhizosphere >... | reverse complement strand
GAGACGCGGATTCTCACGGATCGAGTTAGACGAGACGCGGATTCTCGCGGATCGAGTTAGACGAGACGCGGATTTTCGCCGCATACGGATCCCCACGAGACGTGGATTCTCGCTGATATCCGCAGATGCCGAGTTCGCGAACTGCGGCCGGACGATCGGTCGCGCCACGCGAAGCGCGGCAGAGAAGGCGCCGACGTTCGGTCGGCGCGCGACCGCTGTATCCGCGAAAATCGGCGTTCATCCGCGTCTCGTGTGATCGGATCCGCGGACATCCGCGAAAATCCGGGTCTCGTGGGGTCTATCCGCCAGCATCCGCATGAATCCGCGGTACGATTCGCGTATGCGGTTTGGAGAGCTGGTGTCGGCATCGAAGGCAGTCGCAGAAACGAATGCACGGCTGGCGAAGGTCGGTCACCTCTCCGCGTACCTGAAGCGACTCTCGCAGGATGAGATCGAGATTGCGGTCGAGTTTCTGAGCGGCTCGCCGCGTCAGGGGCGCATCGGCGTAGGCTGGAGCACGCTTAGCGCGCTACGCGACGTCGTGCCGGCCGAATCCGCGACCCTGGAGCTGAGAGACGTCGACGAGACCTTCGAGCGTGCCGCAGCCGCGTCAGGAGCTGGATCCAATGCCGCCAGAAGCCAGATCCTCCGGGACGTGCTTCGCCGCGCGACCTATGACGAACAGGACTTCATCGTCCGGCTGCTGTTCGGCGAGCTGCGACAGGGCGCGCTCGAGGGCGTGCTTGTCGAAGCCGTGGCGCGCGCGGCAGACGTTTCGTCGACGCGTCTCAGGCGAGCCGCGATGATGGCCGGCGCGCTGGCGCCGGTCGCGCGCGCGGCGCTGACGGACGGCGATGCGGCGCTCGCGCGTTTCATCATTCAGCCTGGTCTACCGGTTCAGCCAATGCTGGCACAATCGGCGGAAACCGTAGAAGAGGCCATCCAAGAACTGGGCGAGGTCTCGCTCGAGTACAAGCTGGATGGCGCGCGAATTCAGGTCCACAAGTCGAACGATGACGTGCGCGTGTTCTCGAGAAACCTGCGGGACGTGAGCGTCGCGGTGCCGGAGATCGTCGAGATCGTTGCCGCCCTTCCCGCGCGCGAAATCATCCTCGACGGAGAGGTGATGGCCTTCCGCCGCGATGGGATGCCTTTGCCATTTCAGGTGACGATGCGCCGGTTCGGCCGCAAGCTCGATGTCGAGGCGCAACGTCGAGAGCTGCCGCTCACGCCCGCTTTCTTCGACGCGTTGTACCTCGACGGCCAGGCGATTCTCGATGAACCGCTTACGAACCGGATGGCGGCGATCGAGCGCATCGTGCCGGTGAAGTGGCGCGTTCCCCGAATCGTGACCGCACGGCCTGACGAGGCGCTGGCGTTTCAAGAACGCTCGATCGCCAACGGTCACGAGGGCGTGATGGCCAAAGCGACTGGCGGGACGTATGCGGCCGGACGACGGGGACAGGCGTGGATCAAGGTGAAGCGCGCGCGCACGCTCGATCTCGTGGTGCTCGCGGCCGAATGGGGCCACGGCCGCAGGCAAGGAACCCTCAGCAACCTTCACCTGGGGGCGCGCCACCTGGCGGGCGGGTTCGTGATGCTGGGAAAAACGTTCAAAGGGATGACCGACGAGATGCTCGCGTGGCAGACGAAGAAGTTCCTCGAGCTCGAAACCGCCCGCGATGCTTACACGGTCTACCTCCGTCCCGAGCTCGTAGTCGAGGTCGCGTTCAACGAGATCCAGGAGAGCCAGTATCCCGGTGGTCTCGCGCTGCGCTTCGCGCGCGTGAAGCGATACCGACCCGACAAGTCTGCTGCCGACGCAGACACCATCGCGACCGTCCGCACCTTATATGAGCAGATGACGAACTCGGGCGGATGAACGACGGACGCCCCACGACTTCGTTCGGGCGCAGCGCGTTCAGATTCATCTCCGCTTCAAAATACCGCGTCGAGTTACGTCACAGGTAAACCTGCGACTTGCTGCGTAAGCCATCAGTGTCACAGCAGGCCGGATTCACAGGGGATCGGGCGACGCAGCGCCGGCAGTGCGTTTGCCTGTTCCGGGGCGCGAAAGGAGCCATCTTATGTCTCGAAACACTGTCGGCGTCTTGTTGGCGGTCGTGGTATCAACCGGTCTCGCAGTCGGCTGTAGTCACTCCACCTCGTCAGGTCCGGAATCGACGGCGGCGCCCGTCAGCCCATCGTCTGTACCCGCCAACCCGACCACGCAAGCGAATCCGCCGAGTGCGGCCGCAGCGGGCGGCCAACTCGAGCGGCAGGTGACGATGCAGGATGCGTGCGATCCAACGACCTTCGATGCGGTCATAGGGGCAGGGGCGTGCGTGCGCTCCGGTGGCATGACGTTCCAGAAGTTCATCGACGAACTGACGAAGCACGCCGCGGTTGGCGCCTGGCACTTCGCTCCTCCAATCACGACGGCAAAGGTCGGGCAGACGTTCGTCGCGATCAATCGTGGCGGTGAGGAGCACACGTTCACCGAGGTGAAGGAGTACGGCGGCGGCATCGTTCCCGATCTCAACACACTCGCTCACGTCCCCGTAGTCGCGCCGGAATGCGCCGCGCTCGAAGAGGACGACTTCGTCAAGCCCGGCGCGACGTACCGCGAGGAGATCGGCGAAGCCGGCACGGTGAAGTTCCAGTGCTGCATCCATCCGTGGATGCGTCTGGAGGCGCGGGTCAGTGAGAAGTAGGTGACAGGCTCTGGCTCTCCACAGGCGAGATGATCTGAACTACACCAGAATGGGCGCCGACGACGGCCTTCACGGGGATCGTCCGATCGAAGGTCGCCAGTCGGCCGCCTTTCTTGTGCGCCAGCCCCAGCAAATACACGTCGGTGAGCTGCCGGTGTGACGCGAACGCGAGATCGAACACCTTCTCGTCACGAAGGGAGAGGGTGTCGGTCCAGAACACGTGGTCGGTGCTCTTGCAGAACTGCCGAAGGTGGCGGAGCAACGTCAGGGGACGCTCGGGATCGGGACCCAGAGCGGGATTCGACAGGATTCGAACGAAAGCCAATTCCGTCAACGGGCATGTCGCCCAGCCATTGGTGCTCTCTTCAGCAAACCAGTCGTGCGCAGGTTCGTGGTGAACGTGCCCCGGGTCGAAGAGAGCGATGAGGACGTTCACATCGAGCAGGGCGGGACGCTTCATCACTCGTCGCGTAGCTCGTTAACCCGCTTCATCGTCACCGGTGCGCCCCTCCGGAGCGGAAGGAGAGGAACACCGTTCCGCACTTTCGTCGTGCGCGCAGGCATGAGCGCCTGTTTCATCAGATCCGACACCACTCGTCCGAGCGTACTTCCCCGCATTGCCGCGATCTCTTTCGCCGCCTGAAGCGCGTCATCGTCGATGTCCAAGGTGGTCCGCATGCATCAATCATCACACATCACACATCAACAACCAATCCCCTTTCATGCGTGCGAGCTCCATAAATGTGACAGTTGACAATGCGACAGCTGCTGTCATATAAAACGGCCATGGCCGACGCAGTGCGTTATGCCATTGGTGACCTGGCCGATCTCGGCGGTGTTTCCCGGCGGACCGTGCGCTACTACGTGCAGGAAGGGTTGCTGCCTCCGCCGCTCGGGGTCGGACGCGGCAATCACTATGGTCCCGAGCATCTCGATCAGCTGCTGCGCGTCAAGGAACTACAGGAGCGCGGCCGGTCGTTGGACGAGATTCGCCGCGTGCTGGATGGTGGCGAGCCGCGTCCGGCGGGTGGACGGCCACGCAGCCTCGACGATGCGTCGGATGTTCCGCGAGCGCTGTGGCGACGCCTTTCCGTTGCCCCCGGCGTGGAACTGCACATCGCCGGCAACGTTCGTATGCCCGCGCCAGGCAGGCTGCAGGAGCTCGTCACGTGGTGTCGTCAGCACTTCAGGGAGGCGGACGATGGCGATGACGAGTAGAGCGATGAGAAGGACAGAGCCTCGAGGCAGAAAGAAGGCAGCGCAGATGCTCGAACAACCTAGTGCAATTCGTTCCGGCTTGTTCACGACGAATGAGGCGCCCGTGCCGCTTGCCGGCGTCACTGTTGATGCCGAGATTTCCAGCTTTTGTGGGCGCGTTGTGATAACGCAGCGATACGTGAATCGCGAAGCGACTCCGATCGAAGCCGTGTACGTGTTCCCGTTGGACGAAGGGGCGGCGGTCTGCGGCTTCGAAGCAATCATCGACGACACACTCGTCGTCGGCGAAGTGAAGGAACGGGAAGAAGCTTTCCGGATGTACGACGATGCGATCGAGCGCGGGGACGGCGGGTTTCTGCTCGACGAGGAGCGGCCGGATGTCTTCCAGGCGAACGTCGGGAACCTGCCGCCGGGCAAGGAAGTGCTTCTGAGGCTGACGTATGTCACCGAGCTCGCAGTCGAGGGCAGCGGCCTGCGGTTCACCATTCCCACGACGGTCTCACCACGGTTTGCGCCTGCCGAAGACCACTGTGGCGTGGGTCGTTCCGACGCAGAGTCGCTGAACCCGCCGGTGGCCTGGCGCGTGCCGTACGGGCTCGGCCTGTCGGTGCGCCTGGCGATGCCCGGCAGCATCTCGCGCGTCGAGTCTCCCTCTCACCCCGTCGCAGTCGCGATGAATGGGCACGAAGCAACCGTCACGCTCTCGCAGCGCGAAGCCGCCCTCGATCGCGACTTCGTGCTGTCCGTCGAGGCCGCCGGGCTCGACGTCCCGCAAGCCTGGATTGAGCGAGACGAAGGAGATGAATCAGCAATCGCTGTCGGCTTCATTCCGCGCCTGGACCACGCCACCGTCCCCAACGAGCTGATCTTTCTCGTGGATCGATCGGGATCGATGGACGGAACCTCGATCGACGAGGTACGCAATGCGCTGCAGCTGTGTCTTCGATCGATGGTCCCGGGATGCCGCTTCAATATCGTGAGTTTCGGGTCGACGTTTCAGCCGCTTTTTCCAGAGAATCGCAGCTACGACGAGACGAGCCTGGAACAGGCGAGCACCCACGTCGCCGGGCTTCAGGCGGATCTCGGGGGGACGGAAATACTGCCGGCGCTGCAATTCGTTCTCCAGCAACCACCCCAACCCGGCCTCGCCAGGCAAGTCGTCGTGCTCACCGATGGCCAGGTCACGAACACCGATGCCGTGTTGCGTCTCGCAAGCGCGCACGCGGCCTCCGCGCGCATTTTCACGTTCGGCATCGGCGCGGGAGCAAGTCATCACCTCGTCAAGGGGCTGGCGCGGGCAGGCGGGGGCACTGCTGAATTCATCTATCCCGGTGAGCGGATCGAGCCCAAAGTCGTCCGTCAGTTCGGGCGTTTGCTCTCGCCGGCGGTTACCGACGTTCAGCTCGCGTGGGGCGGGCTCGCGGCGATACCGGCGCCGGTGAAGGTTCCACCCGTCCTCGCCGGCGGACGGCTCGTAATCTATGCCTTCGTCAAGAATCTCCGACACACGACCGTGCGGCTCACTGCAACCATGCCATCGGGGACGGCGACCTTCGAAGTGCACGTCGACCCTGCTCGCGCGACTGTCGGTCGCGCCGTCGGCACGCTCGCCGCGCGCGCACGCATCCGCGAGCTCGAGGAGAGTCCTGAGTGGATTGCCTCGCGCGGCTCACGGCAGAAAGCGCGGAAGGAGAGCAGCGTCACGCAGGAAATCGTCGCGCTCAGCATTCGTTACGGGCTCGTCTCACGCGAGACGTCGTATGTTGCGGTTGAACGACGCGACACGCCCGTGCGCGGCGACATGAAACTTCGGCGAGTGCCCGTTGCGCTCACGCACGGCTGGGGCGGGTTGCAGAACGGCACATTGAGGAGAGCCTCGCTCCACCAGGTGACGACGGCGGGGATGCCGGACGCAGCGAGCACGCACGCCGCTCTCAGCTTCGGAGCCGTGCGTCCACACGCTTCCCGCATCGGGTGGCACATGCATTCCGTGTTTTCGGCTCGCGAAGACCGTGCGCCGGGCGCGATGGACCGTCGCGGTGAGCTGTTGTCGCCGCCTGTGCCTCCAACTGCATCGCCCAGGCGACGTGTCCCGCCAGGTTTTCACGCGGTCGTCAAACTGCAGCGCGCGGATGGATCCTGGGATCTCACATCGGAGCTCGCTGGAGTCATCGGCCGCGACGTGTCGGAATTGGAGGCCGCTCTGAAGGATGCGCCGGCAGACGAGGTGCGGCGCGCCTGGGCTACCGCCCTGGCGCTGGTCTGGCTCGCGACGCGCGCCAGTGAGATCGCAGACGAATGGGAGCTGCTCGCGCACAAGGCAAAGGAATGGCTGGACGTGGTGGCCCCCGCTGCGCCAGGTGAGCCGACCTGGATACTGAAGGCGACGCTGTTTCTGTTCCCGCAGAACGCCGGTGGCTCGGTAGTCGGGCCCGCGGCCGCGGCGAGCGACCGGAGGGGGTCGACGTAGCCAGTCCAGCCGCCAACGCGTGGGGTTGGGACCCCAGGCGCGCTGAGAAGAGGCGGGTTCGGTCCTACCGCCAGCCGTCGACCCGTAACCTGCGCCGGATTTCGACGGCACGCTGGCGAAGGTGCCGCATTGCGCGGAAGGTTTCCCACTGGACGATTCGGTCTGGTTCCAAGATCACCAGCCTTGCCCCGTTGGTGCCGTCGAGGACCGCGGCGCGACGCTCTACGCCATCTTTCGAGACCCGCCAGAGTGTAGCGATCTGCAGCCGGCCGAAATTCATACGTATCCCTGCTCCCCTGCGGTCGAGACCTTTCGGTCGCGGACTCGCGAGACACACTGCTCCTGGGAGCGGCTGAATTGCTGGGGTGCGACTAGAGTAGCAGGCCCATTCTCACCAATCAAGCGAATCCCAAGCCCCCGAACCCCGTCTCCCGGCACAAGAGGGAGCTCCCGAGCCACGACCTTCGAACTATCGGCCGCACGTTCCGAGCAGCTATTCGCGGGCACTTCCGAGCAGCCACCGTGATTGATGCTCAGCGAGAGCCTGTGGTAGCCTGAGCGTCCCTTCTCACGAAAACGGGGCATCCAAGGACCCAGCGCCGTCATGCTGACCAGCGTCCCTCGTGCGATCGCCTCTGCAGGCACCGCTCCGTTCATCCACAACTGCCGCCGTCTCCACCCGCCCGGACGTCATCGCGCCCGGAGTGTTTTCGACAAGGAAGGCTGTCGTGACTACCATCAGCGACGAACCAAATGCCGGCGTACCAACGACCGTTCAGGATCAGGAAGGCGGTGCGAGTCTAGAAAAGGTGCGTGACCTGCTGTTCGGTGGTCACATGCGGGACTACGATCGCCGGTTCGCGCGGCTGGAGGAGCGCCTGGTCAAGGAGACCAGCGATCTGCGCGAGGAGATCAGGAAGCGGCTCGCGGGAATCGAAGCGTTCATCAGGAACGAGATCGAGTCGCTGAGCGAGCGCCTCCAGAACGAGCACGAGCAGCACTCGACAGCGGCCCAGGCGCTGTCGCGCGACCTGAGCGACACCACCCAGGCGTTTCAGCGGAAGACCGCACAGATCGACGATCTCGTCGCCAGGAATCAGCGAGACCTCCGGCAGCAGCTGCACGATCAGCAGCAGCAATTGAGCGACGAAATTCGTCAGCGGGCCGACGAGGTGCTCGCCCGGCTGGCGCGCGAGGCACACGAGCTCAGGACCGACAAGACGGACCGCTCGGCGCTGGCTGCGCTCCTCACGGAGATGGCGATGCGGCTCAACGACGAATTCCGCCTCCCTGCGCCAGAGGACGCGTCGCGTGGGTAACTCCGCCGCGGCGCGGTCGGAGCCGCCGTCGCCTGCAGGAACCGAAGCGTCGTCGAGATTCGCAGAGCTGCGATCGCTGCTCGTTGGTCCCGAGCAGCGCCAGCTTCGGGCGCTGCAAGCGCGCCTCGACGATCCCGGGACGCAGGCGCGAGAGGTGAGCGAGGTCCTGCCGCAGGCGGTCGAGCTCCGGACGAACGATCCGCAACTCACGCGCGCGCTGGGCCCCTCGATCGAAGAAGGGATCTCGGGGCTCGTCCGGCGCGATCCGCGTCAGCTCGCCGATGCGCTGTTTCCGGTGATCATGCCGGCGATTCGCAAGGCCATTGCCGCGACGCTGAGCGGCATGCTGGAATCGCTCAACCGGACGCTCGAGCACAGCCTGTCGTGGCAGTCGCTCCAGTGGCGGATTACGGCGCTTCGGACCGGCAAGTCATTCGCCGAGATCGTCCTGCTGAACACGCTGGTTTATCGGGTCGAGCAGGTGTTCCTGATTCATCGCAAATCAGGGTTGCTGCTGCAGCACGCTTACGCCCCAACGCGCACGGACCGCGTGTTGGGGGCCTCTCTCACCAGCGCGCTCGGCTCCGTGCAGGACGCGGATCTCGTCTCGGGGATGCTGACCGCCATTCGCGATTTCGTGCAGGACTCGTTTCGGGTCTCCGAGCACGAGTCGCTCGACACACTGCAAGTCGGTGAGCTGTCCGTCTGGATCGAGCAGGGGCCGCATGCGATCCTTGCAGCTGTTATTCGAGGAACCGCGCCATCCGGCCTTCGTGCGACGCTGCAGGAAGCGCTCGAAACCATTCACGCGCAATTCGGCGATCGACTCGAATCGTTCACCGGCGACAGCTCCGCGTTCGATGCTGCGCACCTCGTCATCGAGCGGTGTCTGCTGTCTCGGTACATGACCGAGTCGAAGAGGCGCCCACCATTTCTCCCCATCATTGCGACGGCCGTGCTCATCGCCTTTGGCGTGTGGGCGTTCATGACGTGGCAGTCGCGCGCGCGATGGAACCGGTACATCGAATCGCTCCGCGCCGAACCGGGCGTCGTCGTCGTATCCGCCGAACGGACCGGCGGCCGATACGTCGTGAGCGGCCTGCGCGATCCGCTCGCGCGCAATCCAGCGACTCTCCTGTCGTCGCACGGGCTCGACGCCAGGCAGGTTGACGGTCGGTGGCAGCTCTATCAGGCCCTCGATCCTTCGCTGGTGCTCGCGCGGGCGCGCGAGCTGCTTCACCCGCCCGACGGCGTGGCGCTGCAGCTCGCCGGCAGCGTGCTGACGGCCAGCGGGACGGCACCGGTCGATTGGATCGACGACGCCGTGCGCATCGCACGCGCCGTGCCCGGCGTCACACGCTTCGATTCGGGAAACGTCATCGACAACTCCGCGAAAGCACTGGCACGCGAGATCGAAGCGGCGGCCCTGCTCTTCACCAAAGGCACGTCCACGCTCACTGCGGGCGGAGACGATGCCCTGAGCAAGCAAATCGAGCGTTTTCGAATGCTCGACCGGCTGGCCCGCGCGGCCGATCGCCGGTTCAAAGTGGACGTCATTGGAGAGGCAGATGCTGATGGTCCACCTGAATCGAATCTCCCGCTGAGCCGTCGCCGCGCAGACCGGGTACGAGCGGCGCTCGCCGCGGAACGATTCGAACGGATCGAGATCGCAGCCGATGGCATCGGCAGCAGCCAGGCCGCGCGCGCCAACAGCACCGACGACGAGAAACAGCGCAATCGGCGGGTGTCATTTCGGGTAACGGAAGCGGTCCGTCCCGGTGGGTCAACCGCGCGATGACTCAGAAGAAGGTGTGCCTGCTTGGCGCGGCGGGCGTCGGCAAGACGAGCCTGATCTCGCGATTCGTGAGCAGCATCTTCTCCGACAAGTACCTGACGACCGTCGGCGTCAAGATCGATCGGAAGACGGTGTCGATCGGAAGCGAGGAGATGAGTCTCCTCCTGTGGGATATCTACGGTCAGGACGAGCTCCAGACTGTTCGCCCATCGTATCTTCGAGGCGCGTCCGGGTATCTGCTGGTCGCCGATGGCACCCGGCGCGCCACGCTCGATACTGCGCGCGATCTTCAGCAAACGGCGGAGTCCGTCGTCGGCAACGTGCCCTTCCTGCTCCTGCTGAACAAGTCGGATCTCGACAAGGAATGGCAGGTCGACGAGCGGTCCCTGTGGAAGCTCGTCGAGGGCGGATGGCCCGTCGTCAAAACGAGCGCGAAGTCGGGCGCGGGCGTCGAAGAAGCATTCGTCAAGCTCGCGCGAAACATGGCAGGGATGTAAGAGACGATAATCGTGAGCGATATTCTCTTTGCGGAACTGGTGGCCGCACTCGACCTCGTCGTGTTCGAGCGCATGCCCGATGGAGTCTTTCTGCGGATTGGCCTGGGGCAACCACCGGCCTGGTTCGCGCAATCGTTTCGCGAGGCATCGCAGGGACATCCGGTGACGCTCGCCGAGGCGTTTCCGTTCCTCGAAAGCTTCCTGCCCGAGGCCGAGGATCTGTGGCGTGGCGGTCGTCGCGGACGCATCCGGTCCGAGGCGTTCGTCGTGAATCTATCGGGCGGTGAGCTGGCGCTCGTTGCCACGGCGCTGTCGATCGGGCATCGCCATCTCCTCGTCATCGAGCTCCCGCCCGATTTCGATGAACGGCGAAGCGCGCTGCAGGGCGCGCGCGATCACGCGCTCGCGCGGGAACAGCTGGTGGGCCGAATCGCGGCGCTGGTGGCACCCGCAGGCGCCGCAGTGCGATTGACGGATCAGCTGCTCGGAAGTGGACTGACCGCCGAGCAGCAGCAACTCGCGATGGCCCTGAAGCAAAACGTGACGAAGGTGGTCGCGGACCTCGGGCAGATCGCGCCCCCTCGGTCGGGAGTGACCCGGCGCTAGCGATGGCGCAGCCGATCTTCCAGCGCGCGGCGTACTCGGTCAGTCTGCCAGGACGCGCGCGAGCGGAATCTCCAGCCCTGGTAGATGCGGCGTTGTCAACACGTCAACCATTTCGCGCGAGAGTTCGAGAGGTCGGCCGAACTTCTCACCGTCGCGCCGGTACACGCGAATGACGTCGAGCTCAGGGTCTACGACCCAGTATTCCGAGACGCCCCAGCGCTCGTAAAGACGACGCTTGATGGTCTCGTCCCGCTTCCGCGTGCTCTTGGAGCCGATCTCAATCACCAGTTCCGGCGCGCCGGCGACATGTTGTTTGTTGCTCGTTATCTGAGCAGCTCGCTCGTTCGACATGTAGAGCAGATCGGGCTCGACCACATCGAAGCGCGAGAAAACGATATCGAGCGGCGCGTAAAACAGCTCGCCGATCGGATGCGCCTCGAGCCAGATGCCGATCAGCAGATACAACCTGCCAGAGATCCGCTGGTGCCGTAGGTTGGGCGACGGCGTCACGTAGTGCTCCCCGTCAATCAACTCGTGCCGCTTCCCGTCATCGGGAAACAGCAGGAAGTCGTCGTAGGTGAGCTTCAGGCCGTCGCCCGCCGATGTTTCTGACGAAGGCAGCGCGGTATCGGGATTCACGTCGTCGCTCCCGGCCATTCGCTCATTGTAGCGCCGCAGGTGTGCGAGAAGGGTACCAGGCGCATTTCGCAATACCTCTCGATGAGAATTCAGCGTCCCCGGCGCTGAGAACGCAAATATCGCAATCACGTCGCTCTTCGAACATGGCAGAAAATCAATTCAAGGGAGCGATTGCCCCGCGCAGTGGCGCCAGTTATGATTCGTCCGAATCGAAGGAGGTTGCATGACCGTTCTTCTTGCGATCGCATTGCTGCTGCAGGCGCCGGCGCCCGTCTCCTCGAATGCCGAGGCGCAGAAGGCCTACGAGGAAGGCAATGCCGCCTACGAGAAGCAGGAGAACGACAAGGCGCTTGCAGCCTACGATCGGGCGATTTCACTCGATGCGAAGAACGCGGACTTCCACCGCGCCCGCGGACGGGCGCTGGCCCGTCTGCAACGTCATGGTGACGCGATCGACAGTTGCTCGAAAGCCCTCGAGCTGCGCCCGGACGACCCGGCCGCGCTCATCGATCGCGGTCACTACTACATCAATCTTCGGAAGCTGGATCTGGCGCTGCCCGACCTGACGAAAGTCGAGGCGATGAAGAAGGACGACTACGGGCTCTTCTACCATCTCGCGCTCGCGCGGTATCTCACCGGTGATTTCGCGAAGGCGGCGGCGACGTACGAAGGATGCCTGCGAACGGCGGAGACGGCTGACAACCGGACATCGTGCCAGGCATGGCAGCTCCTCGCGCTGATACGTGCCGGACGCAAGGCAGACGCACAGAAACTGCTCGATTCGTTCACGCCCGATCCCACGCAGAAGCCGAGCGCGTACATCGATCGCCTGCTGCTGTTCAAAGGCGTGAAGACCGAGGACGAAGTCGCCAAGGGCATGGAGCAGAAGGATCCCGTCCAGCTGCCGACGATCGCCTACAGCATCGGCATCTGGCATCTGCTGAACGGCCGCGAGCCCAAAGCACGCGAGTACTTCGAGAAGGCAGTCGCGCCCCCATCGCAGCAGTCGGCATTCGGCGCCGTCGCCAGCTCGGTGGAGTTGGCGAGGATGAAACGGTGAACCTGATCATCGCAGAGAGCAAGATGCGCGCGCTCGTCGTCGATGCGAGTCGTCAACCGGCCCTCCGTCAGGTGCAGGAGCCGGAGCGAGCCGGAGAATGCCGCATCCGCGTTCGCATGGCGGGCATCTGCGGGACGGATCTGCAATTGCTCGAAGGCTACGCGGGGTTCCAAGGCATTCCCGGCCACGAGTTCGTCGGCGTCGTCGCGGACGCGCCCTCCGGTGATGCGCGCTGGTTGGGGAAGCGAGTCGTCGGAGAGATCAACGTCGGCTGCGGGAACTGCGAGTGGTGCGCAAACGGTGTGAAGGAACACTGTTCGACCCGACAGGTGGTCGGCATTCGCGGACGCGAGGGAGCGTTTGCAGATTACATCTGGTTACCGGCTGGGAACTTGCACGAGGTCCCTGACTCCCTCAGCGACCGGGCGGCGGTCTTCGTGGAACCCGCTGCCGCCGCGTGCAGAATCCTCGAGCAGATTCCGCTGAGCACGCGTGCCAAGGTTGCTGTGGTTGGGGATGGTCGGATGGGGCTGCTCGTCGCGCAGGTGCTCGCGACCGTCACCGGCAACGTGACCGTCTTCGGGCGGCACGAAATCAAGCTGCGCACTGCCCGCGAGCTGGGGCTCGAGGTCGCGCTCGATGGAAATCGTGTCGGCGAACGCCCGACAGGCTCGGGCCCTGCACGATTCGACCTGGTCGTGGACGCCAGCGGCAGACCCGAAGGAATGCGCCGCGCCCTGGAGCTCGTTCGCCCGCGCGGCGTCATCGTGCTGAAGTCCACGTTTCACGGTGAAGCCGGTCTCGAATCGTGGCCGATTGTCGTCGACGAAGTCACGATCGTCGGATCGCGCTGCGGTCCGTTTCGTCGAGGCATCGAGCTGCTTGCGTCAGGAAAGATTCAGACGACGCCGCTGATTTCGAGGATCGCTCCGCTGGAGGAACACCAGTCGGCATTCGCGGACGCGCGGCGCGTACTGAAAGTGCTGTTCGATGTGGGTCTTGTGGGGTAGACGCCGCCTCAGGGCGCGGTCTAAACACCGCGCCCTACAAGACGCAAATCGATCGGGGTTAGGCCGCCTGGCCCCGGGCAGCCCGCATCTTTCTGACTGCCTGCGCTTCGATCTGGCGCACGCGTTCGCGCGTCAGCGACAAACGCCGCCCGATTTCCTCCAGTGTGTACTCGCGCTCGGTGCCGAGGCCGTAGCGAAGTCGCAGGATCTCCCGCTCGCGATCCGTAAGGGGCGCCATCGCGCGCTCGACCTCGGTCGCCATTTCGCTTCGGATCGCTGCCTCCTCTGGCGATCGCGACGTTGCGTCGCGCACGAGATCGCCGAGACGCGTCTCCGCATCTTCCCCGACAGGCGCCTCGAGCGACGCCGGCAGCTTCGCGGCGTCGAGAAGCAACTCGACTTTCGCCACCTGAACGCCCATCCGCGTCGCGATTTCCTTTGGCGTCGGTGGTCGACGCAGCTCCGTCGCGAGCGCGCGCCGCGCCTGCGTCAGCCGGTTGAGCGATTCGATCACGTGCACGGGCAGACGAATCGTCCGGCCGTAGTCGGCGACCGCGCGCCCGACTGCTTGCCGCACCCACCACGTCGCGTACGTCGAGAACTTGAAGCCCCGGCGGAACTGGAACCGATCCACCGCTTTCATCAGGCCGATGTTGCCTTCCTGGATCAAATCGAGCAGCGAGAGGCCGCGGTTGACGTACCGCTTCGCGACCGAGATCACCAGGCGCAGATTCGCCTCGAGCAGCTCTCGCTTGGCCTCGAGAACCACCGCCTCCTTCTCGTTCACGCGCTCGACCGCCTGACGGAACCGACGTTCGGTCAGGCCTGCGCGATGTTCCAGCGCGCGGCGCGCCTCGCCGCGTGACTGCGGCGCCAGATCCTGAAGGCGATCGAACGACGACTCGAGCGAGCGCAGCTCCGCCACCACGTCGTCCACGAGCGACGGCCGCAGCGGCACACGCGCGAGCGTCGCCGCAATCTGCTCGTTGGCTTCCGCGATGCTTTTCCGATAATGGAGCCGGCTCGTCGGCGTCGATCGCCGGTCCTCGCAACGCCGGTGGCAGTCGTCGATGCGCGTCTGCAGACCGCGAATGCGATCGAAGGACTTCAGCACGGATCCGACGGTCTGCGGCTCGAGCTCGCCTCCGTCCGGGAGCAGGATCAGCTCCGCGGCAGGCGCCGTGCCTTTCCGCACCTGGTCCGCCAGTGTCAGCAACGTCTGACGCGCGCACGGTATGGTGCCGAGCACGCCCTGCAGATCGCTCCGCGCATCTTCGATGCGCCGTCCGATCTCCTGCTCCTCTTCGGCTTTGAGCAGTCGATGGCGGCCGACGTGTTTCAGGTACACGCGAACCAGATCGAGCTCTTCGCGCGTCGTACTCTGCTGATCGGCTTCCTCGAGCAGTTGCTCGGGATCGTCACGTCGCGGCGGCTCTTCGTCCTCAATCGCCTGGTCATCGAAGGCTTCAGGTTCTTCTTCCGTCAGCAGGCGGTCTGGCGATTGAACGAGCGATTCGACAGGCTCTTCTGTTTCGTCAACTGGCACGAGATGAAACTCGTGCGCACGTTGACGCCAGTCGAGCACGTGCGCGTTACGCTCGGGTTCGCGCCAGTCGATTAAAGAGGTGCCGTGCTCGTCATCGTCGCCCGGCGCGGTCGCGGCGCGGTTCACGGGTCGGCGTGGCATGTTTCTGATCATTGCAAGCAGTCTGCCTCGATCCGCGCAGGGCGGCAGGAAACCGTCCCGTCGGCTGGGCCGTCATCATTAAAGGACACCGAATTGTGTGGGGTCTATGAAATAGACGCTTCTCGGAGCGATTTGGTCCCTGTTGGCGGGTGGCGTTGCCCTTGCACTGGGACCCCACATGGCGCGACTACTACAACGTCAGAGGATAAAAACATTTCTGCTCGTCTCGACATTGGCAGGGTCGGTCACGCTCAGCCCTGCAGCCCAGACACGCATTACTCCGCATAGTAACAGCTTTTCGGCTGAAGACGATGTGAAACTGGGACGGGAAGCTGCTGCTGAGGTTAGAAAGCAGCTTCCGATGCTGGATGACCGGCCGACCGAGCAGTTCGTCGAACGGATTGGCAATCGACTCGTCGATGGCATCCCCGACGAATTGCGGCAGCCCGCGTTCCGTTACTCGTTCGACGTCGTGAACGTGAAAGAGATCAATGCTTTTGCGCTGCCTGGCGGCCCGATGTTCCTGCACCGCGGCATGATCGAAGCGGCGAAGACCGACGGCGAGGTTGCTGGTGTCATGGCCCACGAGTTGAGCCACGTCGTTCTCAGACATGGAACCGCGCAGGCCACCAAAGGTCAGAAGTTTCAGATCGGCGCGATTGCGGGTCAGGTCCTCGGCGCGATCGTGGGCGGCCG
>Ga0114129_10007318_pt1 | contig 15712 bp, 8 predicted proteins | sample RhiMetdeltSRZDD1_FD_80071 | JGI IMG/M metagenome (GOLD analysis project Ga0114129, IMG submission 80071) | Populus rhizosphere microbial communities from Tennessee, USA - Rhizosphere MetaG P. deltoides SRZDD1 (version 2) (version 2) | ecosystem: Host-associated > Plants > Roots > Rhizosphere >... | reverse complement strand
TCTGTGCTTCGGGTTCGGCGATGTCGGCTCAGGGATGTGGCTGATCTACCTGGGCATCCTGCTGCACGGTGTGTGCTACGACTTCTTCTTCGTGAGCGGTCAGATCTACACCGATCAAAAGGCCGGCGAAAAAATCCGCGCCGCCGCCCAGGGCTTCCTGAACTTCGTCACCAACGGCGTCGGCTACTTCATAGGCGCCTTCGTCTCCGGCCGCGTCGTCGACGCGTTCCGCCTGGCCGACGGCACCCACGACTGGCGCAGCATCTGGCTTGTTCCCGCTGCTGCATCTGCGGTCGTCATGGTTCTCTTCGTGCTCTTGTTCAGGCCCGCGGGCAACGTTCAGCCGCCCGCCAGAACGTAGGAGTCACGTGCGGACGTGCGGACGTGCTCACGTGCGGACGTGCTCCTGACTTACCTCGTCTTTGCTGTGATGACGACCACTCCGATTCTAAGGGTGTTGCGATCGCCGGTCATGGCTTGAAAGACGAACGGCTGCACCGCGAGGTCGGGAAGTGCGGCAACTGAGCCGACTGGCGGCTGGCCACGGTCTTCGAAGCGCACCACTTCTCCCCGGATTGTGCCTTTCGTCAACAGTTCGAGGCCGAGCGGATCGTGGACGGTCTCTACCAGATTGCCTGACAGATCCCGATACGCGCCGGTGCGACCGCAGATCGGACAGCTCTCGACATCGGCATGATTCGGGTTGGTGTGCTCGACCTCGTAGTGCGCGCTCGCAGCAAAGCGGAAGAACGGGCGGATGCCTGCCGCCGTCCTGAGCGTGACTTCGCCTGCCTTGTGCCGCGCCAGCGCCGAGTAGTAGTAGCGCATGTGAAACGCGTGGGAATGCTGCAGCGCGGGTGCTGACCGGATCTGCCAGGGCTGCAAGTGCTCGAGTCTGGTCTCGAAATCGGAACCTTCGGGGTTGTCGAATGGACCGAAGAGCTCGCGCAGGCCCATGGTCTGGCGGAGCCGGTCGGTGACTAACCTCACAGCCGACTCGTACGAAGCGGCCAGCGACGCGTCGACGTAGAACCAGACGTTAGGGTAACGCGGCATCGATTTATCGAAGAGAGTCCTCGGCGGCAGCTGGAAATCCTCCAGTGAGCGCGCACTGACTGTCAGAGCTCTTGACTCCCCAGGCGGATCCTCGACGGGCCATTCCGTTTTGGGCCGGAAGTTGTACGGCAAAAACTCGCGATCGATCGTCGCGCTATTCCACCGTGACACCCTCGCCATCTTCGTTCGTTCGAACATCGTGAGAGGGTCGATCAGACGAGAAAAGTCGACGAAATCTCGCCAGGTGCCATCGAACCGCTCCGGCCATTGGAGCCGGCGGGCTATCGGGTCGTCGCGTAGCCGACGGCCTTCTTCCTTCAGCTTGCGGAAGGCTGCCTCGTTGTAGACCGACAGGGTCACCGGCGTATCCACTGTCAGGTACTTGCGCTCGATATCCTGATCTGTGGCCGTCAGCCTGATGTCCTCCCAGCCGGCCGGCATCGAGCCATGCTTCCCCCACTGTACGTTCACGCGCGGGCGCATGTGATGCTGGCGAGCGTCGTTCATCGCGGCTTCGCCGCCCTCGAGCAGCCGACCGTGGAAGTACGTCCAGATGCCTTGCAGGCTTTGGCGATCCGGTGCGTATTCGACCCACATCAACTCGTGATCGCACGGATCGTTATCCTCTGGAAAGTCGATGTCATCTTCCCAGAAGAAGTGGTAAGCAATCAGACGTTGCTGCGGATGCAGGATGACGGCAAAGTCCTTCAACCCGAAGAACTCTCGAGGTGTCGTGTAGATCCGCGGAGCGAAGCGACGTACGACTTCGAGTTCCTCAGCGGTCAGCGCCCGCGTCGGCTCGAGTTCGATCGCCCGAGCGTATTCGCGACTCGCCTCATCCAGACTTCGCTCGAGGTGATGCTCGACGCCGCGTTGATGGTGCGTCTCGGCGGTGTCGGCACTATCAACCGTCTGCCCCCAAGGCAACGTCGCAGCGGCAACGCACGCGATGACGGCAACACTCGTGACGGAAGCGGTCCACATGTTGAGTTCGCCCGCTTGTGAGGAACGTCAGAAGTAGAACTTCAACCCGAATTGGATGATGCGCGCGTTGCCAGCGGTCAGAATCTGGCCGAATCCGCTCGAGTCACGAGCGATGTTCGGCGGGCCGAAGTTCGGATGGTTGAACGCATTGAAGAGCTCGGTCCGGAACTGGACGTAGCGATGGTTCGAAATCGTGAAGTTCTTGGACAGGCTGAAATCGAAGTTGGCTACTCCAGGTCCACGCATGATCCCCACGCCGGCGTTTCCGAACGCCTGAGGCGCCGGGCTGAAGGCGGCAAACGCATCGGTGTTGAACCACCGATTCAGTGTTCGTTCCGAGTCCGGCAACTCGGGATTGCCGACCAGATTAGGGCGCGCTCGTCGTTCGCCACCGAGATTGAGCACCGTCGACCCGCCGAGATTGGCAGTCAGTGCCAGACCGCTTTGCAGGACGTGGATTCCCGTGATCTGCCAACCGCCGAGCGCCAGGTCCACGGCCCGGTTCCAGTTGGCGCCGAAGCGGCGGCCGCGTCCGAAGGGTAACTCCCACACATAACTCGCCACGAAACGTTGACGGACATCGAACTCGGTCGGACCGGTTTCGGCGCGCAGATTGTTGGAATCTTGCGGCTCGCGGAACACACCGGTATCGATGCCAGCACCACCGCCGCTCGTCGAGATGTGATCCGGGGCACCGCTCAGCGCCTCACCCAACGTGTAACTGATGGTGGCGGTCAGACCATCCGAAAAGCGCTTGTCCAGGCGAACCTGCAGGGAATCGAATGTCGAGTTGACGCGGTTCTCCATCCACTGGATGTCGCCAAACGCCGGGTAGGGACGCGCGCCCGCCGACTGCGTGCCGTCGGGATTCGTAATAACCGCACGCTGATTCAGGTTGCGAAAGCCGTTCAGCTTTGTGCCCTTGTTGCCGACGTAGGCGACATCCAGCACCACGTCCCGCATCAGCTCGTACTGCACGCCGATGTTGTACTGCTGGATGTATGGCGTCCGTTGATTGGGATCCTGCGCGCGGCGCCCGACAGAGGGTGCCAGTGAGTTTGGATCGAGTAGGCCTGACGGGTAGCCGTTGACCAGCTGAAACGGCGCGGCGGACGCGACGGCCGCTGCGCCGGTCACACCGGTTTGCAGCAGATTGTCGACCAGGTACGGCGGGTTGAAGCCAAGCAGGCCTTCGCGGCCCTGACGTACTGTGTGGGTGTAGAACACGCCGTAGCCGGCACGAATCACCCATCGCTGCCACGGCGTATAGGCAAAACCAATGCGTGGAGCAAAGTTGTTGCGATCTGGATGGATCAGCGCACGCTCGAAGATGCCGCCATCCGATGCAAACACCATCGTTCCAGTCTCGGGATCGAAGTTGGCGAATTGGTTGTTTTTTTCGAGAGGCGGCGTCGCATATTCGTAGCGCAGGCCCACGTTGGCTGTGAACTTGTCAGTCAGGCGGTAGTCATCCTGGACGAAGTAGAATTGCATGTTCTGCCCCTGGTCCATGACCGAATAGCTCGTCAGTGCCAGTTGTGAGGGCAGTCCAAGGAGCAGATCGCCAACGGCCCGGTTGGTGAAGCGGTTCTCGAAGTTCATGCGCCCGATCGTCGCGTTCAGGTCGTTGATGCGGGTTTCCACGCGCAGAAACTCGGCTCCGAACTTGATGAAGTGGGCGCCCCGATTGAGGCTGATCGTCGCCCGCGGGTTCCAGGAGCGGGGTGTCTGGAACTGCGGTGTCGAGGTATGCCGGCCAACCGCATCGAAGCCCTGAATGTTCACCTTCGGAACGCCACCCACGATCGCCGGGTCGTTTGGAACATTGCGCAGCCCAATCTCGGCGGCGCCGTCGACGCCGAAGTTTGGCGGATATGTGTAGTAGTCCCCACGCGAATACCCGAAGCGGAAGTCGCCGACGAGGTTCGACGACAACGTCCATGTCAGGCCGAGGGCCAGACCCTGCGAGCGATTGTCGTTATCGCCAAACGCGTCATTGAAGGATCCTTCAGCCAGCCCGAGCAGCGGTGCCGGTCGGAACGTGAGGGTATCGACGAAACTGTAACGTCCGAAGATCGTCGCCGCATTGGAGAGCAGATGATCCAGTCGGACGTCGAACTGATCCTGCCTGGTGTCGGTCACCGGCGTCGACGCGTAGATCGTGGATCCGGCGACATTCGGGTCCGGAATCAATGCGACGATAGCCGCGCCGACAGGATCCCAGCGTTCGCGGGGAATGACCCACTGTCCGCTGGCGTTGCGGCTGAACTCGGGGCGCCCCGCCGCGAACGGATCGACGACTGCGCCGCTGAACAGGCCCGCCTTTTCCGCTGCTGTTGGCACCTGGCGCACGCGCGGGACACCTTCTTGATCGCGCAGGCCTTCGTAGTCGGCGAACCAGAAGGTCCTGTTTCGCACGATCGGTCCGCCCGCGGCCACTCCGAACTGATTGCGCTCTCGCTTCGGCTTCGGCGCGCCCAGCGCATTCGAGAAAAAGTTGTTCGCGTCGAGTCGATCGTTGCGGAGAAACTCGTACACGCTTCCCCGTACGGCATTCGTGCCGGACTTGATGGTTGCGTTCACGACGGCCCCCGAGCTTCGACCGTATTCAGCCGAGTATGCGTTTGTCTGAATCTTGAATTCCTGAAGCGCTTCGATCGACGGTTGCACGAGCTGAACGTTCTCGCCACGAAATGAATTCGAGTACGAAATGTTGTCGACGCCGTCAAGCAGGAAGACGTTGTTGAACGTCCGGTTGCCGTTCACGTTGAGCACGCCTTTGAAATTGACGCTCGCCAGCCTTGGGGTGCCCGGAAGGACGCCTGGCGACAGCAACGCGAGCTGGTTATAGTCGCGGCCATTCAACGGAAGCTCGACAATTCTCTTCTGATCGACGACCGAGCCTCGTGACGATGTCAGAGTGTCGAGCAGTGGACTTTGGCCGACGACCTCCACCGACTCCGTCAGCTGGCCCGCTGTGAGCTCGATATCGATACGTGCGACCTGGGCAACCTGCAGCGTGACGCCGGTGCGCACGTGCTTCTGGAAGCCGGCGCTCTCCGCACTGACCGAGTATTCGCCGGGGCGCAAGCTGGGGACCACGAAGCCGCCATCTTCGCCGGCCAGCGTGCGCGTGGAGATGTTCGTCTGAACGTTGGTCACGATCACCGTCGCACCGGGCACCACGGCTCCGGAGGTGTCCCTGACCGTTCCGGCGATCGTTGCGGTTTCCTGTTGTGCGTGCACCACCGGCAGTCCCAGCACGCACCACACGAGCGATATTGCGAACTGCAGACGATATTTGGACATGGCATCCTCCGAGCCAAGGTGAGCGGATCGTGCCCAGCCGCCAAGCGTGGGCCGTCACATCATCTCATGTCGTGGAGAGTGTGGGAGGTTGCCGTGAAATTGATGTGACGACGTGTAGGCGATTGCGTAACGAGAGGTCTTCAGACGGAAGGTGACGTTAGGCACGGCAGAGCTGCGGGTCACCAGATAAGTACGATCCGGTGTTAATCCCCAACCTCCAACTCCAAACGGATGTGGTTAGCGACCACCCAAACACTCTCAGACGATCCGATTCCGAGATGAGCACGTCAGCACGTCGGCACGTTTGCACGTCGGGGCACGTTTGCACGTAGGCACGTAGGCACGTGAGCACGTCCGCACGTCGCACGTCGCACGTGACAAGCAGCACGTCGCACGTCGCACGTCCGCACGTCCGCACGTGCTTTTTACGCCCAGTATGCCTCTCCGGCTGGCTCCGAGATGACGATGTCCTTGAGGAAGGCAACCGCCTTGCGCAATCCCTCGGCGCCCGACATCACGCTGTCCTCGTGCTCGATGCTGAGCACGTGGTCGTAGCCGACCAGGCGCAGGTTGGTGACGATGTCCTTCCAGACGAGCGCGTCGTTGCCGTAGCCGACCGTGCGGAAGATCCACGAGCGTTCGAGCTCGCGCGTGTAGCTCTTCGCGTCGAGGACCCCGTTGCGCATCACGTTCGGGCGATCGATGCGGCAGTCCTTGGCATGCACGTGAAAGATGGAGTCGCCCAGGGTGCGGATGGCTGTGACGATGTCGACGCCCTGCCAGAACATGTGACTCGGATCGAAGTTGCAGCCGATCACGCGCGGCGCGATCTCGCGCAGGCGCATCATCGTCTCGGGGTTGTAGGCCACGAAGTTCGGGTGCATCTCGATCGCGACGCGCACGCCGGCGGCGCGGCAGGCGCGGGCGGTGTCTTTCCAGTATGGCTTGACGCGTTCTTTCCACTGCCACGCCAACATCGCGGAAAACTCCGGCGGCCATGGTGACACGATCCAGTTTGGCTGCGTGGCCTTGGGATCTCCGCCGGGGCAGCCGCTGAAGGTGATCACCGTCGACACCTCGAGGCGTCTGGCGAGTTCGAGCGTCTGCAGGAACACATCGTGATGAGCGCGCGCGGTGCGTGTCTGCGGATGGAGCGGGTTGCCGTGACAGCTGAGGGCACTGATGATCAGGCCTCTGCGGCGAATTGCCTCACGGAATTCCATGAGCCGCCGCTCGCTCCGCAGGAGCGCCGAGGGGTTCGCGTGCGCGTTCCCAGGATACGCGCCCGTACCGATCTCGATCGCCTCGACCCCGAGCTCGACGAGATAGTCCAGCGTTTCCTCGAACGGCTTGCTGCCAAAGAGAACCGAAAAGACGCCGATCTTCATCTCAGGATCCTCCGTTCGTGGCCCTAACAACCACAACGAAACTCGCTACGCCCTTCGAGCGACGAGCCACGAACCACGAACCACGGCACATCACTGCCGAACGTCTATCCAGCGCCTTGCATTCGAGGCCTTCTCGATGGCGTCCAGCACGCGCTGATTGCGCACGCCGTCCACGAAGTTGGGCTGGGGCAGGCGCTTCTCCGCCATGGCTTCCAGAAGGTCGAACACCGTGTGGGTGAACGTGTGCTCGTAACCGATGATGTGACCGGGTGGCCACCAGGCCTTGATGTAAGGGTGAACAGGTTCCGTCACCAGGACTCGACGGAAACCGCGAGTAGCCTTCGACCCGGATTCGAAGTAGACCTCGAGCTCGTTCATCCGCTCGAGATCGAAGGCCACGCTGCCGAGGCTCCCGTTGATCTCAAACCGGTTGTGGTTCTTACGCCCCAGCGCCATCCGCGTAGCCTCGACCGTGCCCATCGCGCCGTTCTTGAAACGCACGAGCGACGTCGCTGCATCGTCCACGGTCACGCGCCCGGACTTCCGGGGATTTCCGGGCAGCGGACGAGTCTTGATGAAGGTCTCGAGATGGCCGGCGACCGACGCGATCTCTCCGACCAGGAATCGCGCCAGGTCGATGGAGTGCGCTGCGATGTCCCCCAGCGCGCCGGACCCAGCCTGCCGGCGATCGAGGCGCCAGACCAGCGGGAACTTCGGATCGGTAATCCAATCCTGCAGATAGGTTCCACGGAAGTGCCGAATCTCGCCGAGCTCACCGCGTGCGATCAGTTCCTTCGCCAGCATCACGGCCGGTGCGCGGCGGTAGTTGTGACAGATCATGTGCAACACGCCCGCGCGCTCGACGGCCGCCAGCATTCTCTCTGCTTCCTTGACCGTGTTCGCCAGAGGCTTCTCGCAGAACACGACCTTGCCGGCTCGCGCCGCAGCGATCGCAATCTCTGCGTGCGAATCGCCCGGGGTGCTGATATCGACGATGTCGATGTCAGGGCGCTGGACGACCTCCTGCCAATCCGTCGAAACCTCTTCCCAGCCCAGCTGTCGTGCAGCAGCCGCGACCTTTGATTGCGTGCGGCCGTAGAGAACCTTCAGCTTCGGCCGCAGTCTGGGTGAGAAGAAATGATTGACCTGCCGGTACGCGTTGCTGTGCGCCCGGCCCATGAACGCGTAGCCGATCAGAGCGACGTTGACGTCGGACATGGGGTCATTTTTTTGACGTGTCTTTGCCAAGTTTGGGGTCGAACGAACGTACCAGCTTCGCCAGCTCGCGAATCTCCTCTGGCGTGAACTTCTCTTTGTTCGGCAGCATCACCGTTTTCGGCACGCCTTCGGAGATCGTCTTGGCAATCTGATCGATGGTGTCGCCGTGCGTCCACACGCCGTCCGCGAGAGTCATCCCCGGCAGCGCCGACTTGCCTTCCGGCCCATGACAGGGCTGACAGGTTTTCTTGTAGTTCTCCTGAGCCTTCTCCTGCGCCGCCGTCACCTTCGCCGCCGGTGCCGCCTTCGTTGCTGGTTTAGCCGGTTCCTTCTGAGCCTGGGCGTGAACGACTGCCAGCCCCACGACAACCACTGCGAGACTGACGATGACGCTGCCGATGGTCACATTTTTCCGATTAGTCTTATCCATACAGGTGTGTGTTTCAGCTCTCCGAGCAACGAGCGACGAACCACGAACCACGACTCCCGAGCGACGAGAGCAGCCTAGGCCACCGTCACCACCGGTGGTGCCGGTGACTCCGATTTCCTCGCTACCAACGCCAGAAGATAGCAGAGACCAATGGCCAGCAGAAGCCAGCGGTAACCGGTCACGAGCGACAGGTATTCTCCTACACCACCGACCATTGCGCCGAGCAGGTTCGTGCCGTAGTCGCGCGCCAGCGAGCTCGACCGCTTGATTGCCGACCCGAACAACAGGCCGGCGCACAGAATCGGGCTGAACATCAGCACGGCGTAGAACACTGATTCGACGGCCCGGCTCTCGAATCCAATCCGGCCGACCGGGATCAGGTAATTCAACGCCAGCAGCGCCACCAGCACAAGGCCCACCAGCGACGCTCGGCGAATCTCGATTTTGGCGACGATGAAGTTGGCAATGAGCGCCATCGTGAGCACCGACAGAATGGCCAGCGAGGCGACGACCCAGGTCGAACCCCAGAGCAACGCGAACTGGATGATCGACTTCGTTTCGAGGAGCATGAAACCTGCGCCAAGAAGGAAGAACTGCCACGACCAGCGTCCGCCCTGCCCTCTGAGCACGCCCAGCACCACCACCGCGGACACGATGAGAATCAGCGCGAGCGCGCCGATGTAGTGCCGGGGCACATGGCGGTCGCGCATGTAGAGGAACGGCCAGTCGTCGGTCGCGGCCTCGATCGCCTGGTCGCGTTTGTGAATCGTCGCCGGGCTTGGCGCATGCGACTGCCCGAAAGCGGTGACGCGATCGGGAACCACCGGATCGGATGTGAGCTGCGCGAGCCTCGGGCCCGCCATCATCACACCCAAATACGCCCTGGCCGCGTGCACGTGGACGCGCGGCTCCTCACCAAACGCCGCCGCTGCCGTGTTCGCCAGTCGATCGACGAGCCACTGCTCGCGGAAGTAGTTGTAGACGACGAGCAGGCCGTCCGGCTTCAGGCGATCGCGAACCGCCCTGAACGACTCCTCCGTGAACATGTAACTCTCGAGCCGCACACCTGAAAAGCTCGACTGCATCGTCAGTGAGTCGATCAGCGCAAACACCACGAGGTCGTATTTCTTGGTCGTCGTCCTCAAGAAGTGCCTCGCGTCGTCGTTGATCACCGTGACGCGTGGGTCGTCATACGGATGATCCGGATGACGCTCCTTGCCCAGCCGCAGGATGACGGGGTCGATCTCGACAGCGTCGACCGTCTTGGCGCCATGCTTGAGGGCGGCCGCAACGTCGGTGCCCGAACCCGCGCCAAGGATCAACACGTTCTCGAACGTGTTGCCGAACGCCATGTACGGCCACTGGTAGAAGTATTCCTTGTGCTCGACGGGCGCCATCGACTGGTGAAAGATGTTGTTCACCTCGACGACCGTGTCAGACCCTTCCTGCCCGACGGTGATCTTGTAGTACGGCGACCAGAGCGCGCCACGCGCCATGACGTGAACGACGCCGAGCGCCGCGACCAGCAACAGCATGTTCGCGAGCGCAGCGATTCCTGGCGTGAAGGCGGTCCTCGAAGCCTGGCCTGACCCGGTCTGCGGGACTTCGTCCCTTGTCATGAGCAGCGGGATCGCCGACAGGAACGCGAGCCCGAACCACCACGTTGGCGACAACTGGAGCCACGACAGGATGCCGAACGCCGCCACACCGACAATGCTTCCCGCCAGGTTGAGCGTGTATCCGCGAAGCGGCTCGGCTCCCGACATCTCGCTCCCCATCCGCTGCGCCAGCGTGACGAAGAGCGCCGCGACCATGACGAACAGGAGCGGCAGGAGCATCGTGCTCTCGACCACCACGACGTCTTCGGTCGTGCCGCTGGTGAAGTAGATGCTCCCCGATGTCGGGATCGCTACCTCCAGCCGCAGGTACGAGACGGCCAGCACGACCAGGAGCTGCACGAACGGGAACCAGACAAACAGCCGGCGTCGCGAGGATGCCAGAAGGCAGCCGACACCAATGCCGAGAAAGCTGGCGAGCAGGATGAAGTTCGAGAAGTACGCGAGGAGCCGGATGTATGCCGGCATCCATCGGATCAACGCAACTTCGAGGAACAGAACCAGGAACGAGGCGAGGAAGATCCTCGCCGCACGTGCGCCGTCGGGGGTCAACCTCTACTCCTCCGGCAGCCCGAGTTGGGTCAGTGCTTCGGTGGGACATCCGGTCCATTCGGAAACAACCGTGTTCCCGATGTAGCCGAGGTCCTTGATACCGATTTTGCTGGTCCAGAAACCACTGGCGGTCAAATCTCTGAAGCTCCTGAAGAATGTCCGGCCGTGCGACAGCCCCGGTTTGAGCTCGCCGTACGTCGAGATGTCGTCGAGCACCTCTGCGCGCTGAGTCTCGCTGGCTGCGAGAAACGTCTTGTCGAACCGTTCCTGGCACTCGAGGTCGAGCCACGCCAGCCCGCCGCGCATCGGCGTTTGACGCGTCGGCATGTCAATCATGATGAAGTCCATGAACTCGGGTACGCCAGCGTCCGTTGCGCTCCCCGACCGTTCGTCCGCGGGAACGATCAGATCCACGAGCACGCGGACGGTCTGGTATTCGTGTGGCGTGAAGAACTTCGGCTTGAACGCCGTGGCCGTCTTGCGCGCCGTCTCGCGCGCGGCTTGCGCCTGGTGATGCGCCTGCGCTGCTTCCGCATCGGTCAGCGCAAGTCCCGCGGCCACGGGTGCAGCCGACAGGATCTTGAGTGCTGCGCGTCGGTTCAGAGCGTCCATCTCAGGCCATCGCCTTTCGTTGTTCCACGATGTAGTCGCTGGCGCGCCACGCGAGCGCAAGGATCGTCCAGGTGGGGTTCTTGTCCGGCTGCGTGACGAACGGCCCGCCATCCACGACATACACGTTCTTGACGTCGTGCGCCTGACAGTATCCATTGACCACTGACGTCGACGGATCCGCGCCCATTCGTGTGACGCCGAGCTCGTGAATGATGCGCCCGCCCGGCAGGATCCCGTAGTCGCGCTCCTTCGAAGGCATGGGCGACGTCGGCGTGCCGCCCATCGCTTCGATGATCGAGCGAAACGTCTCCTGCATGTGCCTGACCTGGTTGATCTCGTAATCGCTCCACTTGAAGTGGAAGCGCAGCACCGGAATCCCCCACTTGTCGACGACGGATGGATCGAGCTCGCAGTAGCTGTCCTTGTTGGGAATCATCTCGCCGCGTCCAGAGAAGCCCACGGTGGCGCCGTAGAACCGGCGATAATCGTCCTTCAGCGACTTGCCGTAACCTGCGCCCGAGTCCGGCCGTCCCGAGCCCTCCATACCCATGTAATTGTGGATGCCGCCCATGAACCCGAACATCGGCATGCCCCGGCCGCCGCCGATCTCGATGTGGTAGCCGCGCGGAAAATCGAGCTTGCTGTTGTCGAGCCACCACGGCATGAAGAGATGCGCGCCGCCCGCACCGTCATGGTTGTGTGCGTGCCCGTCCATCATCTTTGGGATGAATCCCGAGACGCCGGCGCCCGTCGTGTCCGTCAGATACTTGCCGACCACGCCGCTCGAGTTCCCCAGGCCTTGCGGGAACTTCGATGACTTCGAGTTCAGCAGGATTCTCGCGGACTCACACGCGCTGGCAGCAAGGACCACGATACGCGCGCGCACGTGATTGTCGCGGCGCGTGTTCTTGTCGATGTAGGCAACGCCGTTGGCGAGACCCGTGTCGTCCACCGTCACCTCGCGCGCCATCGCGTTGGTGATGATCGTCAGACGCTTGGTCGCGAGCGCGGGCGGGAGGAGCACCGACGGCGACGAGAAGTTCGAGTGCGTCGCGCAGCCACGGAAGCACTGGCCGCAATAGTGGCAGGCAGGACGTCCATTCAGCGGCTGCGTGAGAATCGACAACCGGTTGGCGATGCAGGTGATCCCGAGCTTGTCCGCCGCCTGCTTGATCAGGAACTCGTAGCAGCGCGGCTTCGGCGGCGGCATGAAGATCCCGTCGGGATCGTTGGGCAGCCCCTCGGCGCTGCCAAAAATGCCCACGAGCCGATCCAGCTGATCGTAGTACGGCTTCAAATCGTCGTACGAGATCGGCCAGTCGTCGCCGAGGCTTTCGAGCGTGCCTCTCCTGAAATCCTTCGGACCGAACCGCAGCGAAATGCGGCCCCAGTGGTTCGTGCGGCCGCCGAGCATGCGGGAACGGAACCAGTCGAACGTGCTGCCCGCGCCAGTCGTGTACGGCTCGCCGTCGAGCGTCCAGCCGCCCAGCGCCGCGTCGAACTCCCCGAACTGACGTTCGTTCGTCGACGCACCGCGCCGCGGCGAGTCGTACGGCCACACGAACATCTTCGTGTCCTTGACGGAGTCCCACATCGGACCCGCCTCGAGCATGACGACGGTTGCGCCCGCTTCGGTGAGCACCTTGGCAGCCATGCCGCCACCAGCACCCGACCCGATGATGCAGACGTCGTACACGACGCGGCTGCGAAGTATCTGCATGGAGGGTTGATTGTAGTTCATGAGGCGGGCGGAGGGGACGGAGGCCACGGGGGACGGAGGTTACGGAGGACGGAGGTTACGGAGGACACGGAACGAGCCTCAACTCGGAGACGCAGAGAAACGGAGATTTCAGTCCCTATCAAGGTTCCGAGCCGATGGCGGCCCGGCTACAGGCCGGGCCGGGCGATCGACTGACGCCCTGCGGACACAAGCCGCAACGGAAGGGCTGGCGAGCGGCTTGTATCCGCAGGGCGTCAGTCGATCGCTCGCCGCGCAAGCGCGGCGCCATCGGCGCGAGAGCGCCACGAAAGGCTCAGCGGGTTGCCCCGCACTCATTCACCAAAATGACCCCGTTTCTCTGAGTCTCCGAGTTGAAGCTCGTTCCGTTCCCTCCATCCCCTCCGTCCCTGCGTCCCCCGTCCCCTCCGTCCCCTCGAATGTCATAATCCCCCATGCCCTTCCGGCGCATCCCCATTCTCCTGGCCCTCGTGTTCCTGGCGACCAGCATCCCGGCCACAGCCGAGTTCTATACCGACTGGCTTTGGTATCAGGAAGTGGGGTATCAGCAGGTCTTCGTGCGCACGTTGTCGGCGCGAGGGACGATTGGGCTCGTCACCGGCGGGATCGTGCTGCTCTTCCTCTGGCTGAACCTTCGGCTGGCGTTGCGATCTCTTCGCCGCCGGGAGTTCACGATCTCGACGCCAGACGGCCCGCGCGTCATCAGCGTCGACTCCGGACGCATTCGATCTGTCATGTTCGCCGGTGCCCTGATCGCATCGGTCCTGATGGGACTCTTTTCGGCGTCCAACTGGGAAACCTGGCTCTACTACCTGCACGCCGTGCCATTTGGCCGGCCAGATCCGATCCTCGGGCGCGACATCAGCTTCTATCTGTTCCAGCTTCCGCTCCTCGAACTGATCGAGGGTCTGGCGCTGATGACGGTGGTGCTCGGCTTCGCGGGAGTCGTAGCGGCCCATTTTGCGGCGGGCAACATCGCGTTCGATCAGATCAGCGGGATTTTCACGAGCCGAGCCGCGCGGCAACAGCTGGCGTTCCTTGCCGCCGCGCTCCTGCTCGTCCTTGCGTTCGGGGCATGGCTGCGAGTCCCGCAGCAGCTGACATCTGTATCCGGCGTGGTCGCGGGCGCCTCCTACGTGGATGTCCATGCGAGGATGCCGGCGGCGCGGTTGCTCCTGGTGGTCGCGGTGATTGGCGCCATGCTCGCCGCGTATCAGTCGATCGCGCGGCGGCTCTGGCCGATAGCGCTCGCTGTCGGTCTTTACGTCGTGACCGCAGTCGGTGGAAACATCTACTCCGCCATCATTCAGCGCTTCGTCGTCGCGCCCAACGAGCAGGTCCGAGAGACGCCGTACATCACGAACAACATCAAGGGCACTCGCGAGGCGTTCGCGTTGGATCAGGTCGAAGAACGCAGCATGTCGGGTGAAGCGCGGCTGACGCGCGACGATCTCGACCGCAACGCCGCCACGATCGAGAACGTGCCGTTGTGGAACGATCAGCCACTCCTCGACACGTTCAGCCAGATCCAGGAGATCCGGACGTACTACGACTTCGTGTCAGTGGATAACGACCGCTACACGATCAACGGCAAGTACCGGCAGATCATGCTGTCGGCTCGCGAGCTGAACTCGGCGAGCCTGCCGAGCCGTACCTGGATCAACGAGCACCTGACCTTCACGCACGGCTACGGCCTGACTCTCGGGCCCGTGAACGAAGTCACGCGCGAGGGGCTGCCCGTGCTGTTCATTCGCGACCTTCCACCGGTTTCGACCGTCGACCTCAAGGTCACCCAGCCGGCGATCTACTACGGCGAGCTGCCCAACAGTCACGTGTTCGTCAGGACGAAGACCGAGGAATTCGATTACCCCCGCGGCGACGACAACGTGTTCACGACCTATCAGGGTAACGGTGGCGTGCCGATGTCGAACCTGCTTCGCCGCCTGATGTTCGCGATCCGGTTCCGATCGACGGACACGTTTTTCTCGCCGATGCTGACGCCCGACACGCGCGTGATGATGCACCGGCGCATCCGCGAGCGCGCCCAGATGATCGCGCCGTTCCTCAGCTACGACCAGGATCCCTACCTGGCAATCTCCGGTGACCGTCTCGTGTGGGTCCAGGATTGCTACACGACGAGCAACCGCTATCCCTATTCGACGTCGGTTGGCGGACTGAACTACATCCGCAACTCCGTGAAGGTCATCATCGACGCGTATCACGGTACGACGACGTTCCATCTGCTCGATCCGAACGATCCGGTGGCTGCGACGATCGGTCGGGTGTTTCCCGGCCTGCTGACGCCGCTCGACAAGATGCCGGAGGACCTGCGCACGCGTTTGCGGTATCCGCAGCTGATCTTCTCGATGCAGGCGGCGATGTACGCGACGTTCCACATGACCAACCCCGCGATCTTCTACAACCGCGAGGACCAGTGGGAGGTTCCGTCGTTCGAGGTCAACAACCAGTCCGAGCGGATGGAGCCGTACTACACGATCATGAAACTGCCGGGTGAGCAGGGGCCGGAGTTCATCCAGATGCTGCCCTTCACCCCGCGCCAGAAGGACAACCTGGCTGCGTGGATGGTCGCGCGCAGCGATGGTGAACATTACGGCAAGCTGGTCGCCTTCCAGTTCCCGAAGCAGACGGTCATCTTCGGCCCGCGTCAGGTCGCCGCACGCATCAGCCAGGATCAGGTGATCGCGCCGCAGATCACGCTGTGGAACCAGCAGGGTTCGGAGGTCATCCAGGGCACCTTGCTCGTCATTCCAATCGAAGAATCACTCATCTACATCCGTCCGCTGTATCT
>Ga0114129_10007317_pt1 | contig 15713 bp, 14 predicted proteins | sample RhiMetdeltSRZDD1_FD_80071 | JGI IMG/M metagenome (GOLD analysis project Ga0114129, IMG submission 80071) | Populus rhizosphere microbial communities from Tennessee, USA - Rhizosphere MetaG P. deltoides SRZDD1 (version 2) (version 2) | ecosystem: Host-associated > Plants > Roots > Rhizosphere >... | reverse complement strand
CTCTTCGCTCTCTCCGCGGCGGCGGAGGAGATCCGCATCGAGCTGTCGCGCGGAAAGCCCGCGGCGCGACTCGACGCGCCGGGTGCCCGGCTGCTGCAGGGCGGGCGGGCCGTCGCCGGCGAAGACCGCGGGCGGCACGAGCTCGCTGCGCGCGGGGGCGTGCTGGTCCTCGACGGCGGCGCGCTGGAGGGAAGCGAGCCGCTCGTCGTCCATCCCGGCGCGGAGGGCTTGCGGGTCGACGGCAGGAACCTGCCCGGGCGGGTCGAGGTCTGGGCGGACGAGCGCGGCCTGCTCGTCGTCAACGCGCTGGACCTGGAGCAATACGTCGCCGCCGTCGTCGCGAGCGAAGTCCCGGCCGACTGGCCCGACGCCGCCCTGCAGGCGCAAGCGGTGGCGGCGCGCACCTTCGCGCTGGCGCAGAAGATTGCCCAGGGGCCGGCGGCCCGCGCCCACCTCGGGTCCTCGGTGCTCGATCAGGTCTACGGCGGAGCGGCGCACCCGGCGAGCGGCGCTCTCCGCGCAGCGCGCGCGACGGCCGGCGAGGTGCTGACCTATGGGTCCGCGCCCATCGCTGCCTACTTCAGCGCGTCGTGCGGCGGCACGACGGAGACGGCCGAAGACGCCTTCAACGTCGCCAAGGGCAGCACGCCGTATCTGGGTTCCGAGCGCGACGATGCCGACGAGGGACGCAGCTGGGTGGTGCGCAAGGGCCTCGAGCAGATCTCCTCGGCGCTGAAGAAAGCAGGGCGGGTCCCGGCTCCGGTGGTCGCGCTCAGCGTCTCGGCCCGCACGGGCAGCGGCCGCGCGCGCACCTTGCTCGTCCAGACCGCGGCGCAATCGGTGAGCCTTCCCGCCGTCGAGCTGCGGCAAATCCTCGGATATGCGGCGCTCCCCTCGCTGCTCTTCGACGTCGCGGTCGAGCGCGGCGTGGCCGTCTTTCGCGGCCGCGGAAACGGCCACGGGGTCGGCCTCTGCCAGTGGGGCGCGCGGGAGCGCGCGCTGCGCGGCGAAACGTACCGGCAGATCCTGGGCCGGTACTATCCGGGGGCGGAAGTGCGCCGGATGTACTGAAGGAGCTCTTCCGGCGATTTCCCCTCGGTCTCGGAGCGCGCGCGCACGTACAGCACGACGCTCGCGAACGCCGCGAGCGGCAGGACCGCCGCCGCGATCGCCGCGTCGACCAGCGCGTGCGCGAGCACCGGACCGTGCGGCAGGAAGCGCCTGGCGAGATAGTTGAGCAGCGCCACGGCCGCGCCGGCCGCGACGACGACCGCGAGCTGTTCCGGCCACACGCGCTTGATCAGCACCCACGAACGGTGCAGCGCGGCGGACCCGGACAGGCCCTCGGCGACGGCGACGCTCGCGGCGAAGCTCAAGGAGAACGCGGCGAACAGGCCCGGCACGCCGCAGGCGACGAAGCCCACCGCGACGACGCCGAGGGCGGCGGCGATGGTGGGGCCGAGCGCAGGCAGCCTCGCGGCGACCGCCGCCCAAGCGGCACCGGGCCGCGAAACGCCCGCGGCGACGCACACCAGTGCCGCCTGGGCGAAGAACAGGCCGGCCAGGAACACGAGCAGCGCGCCCGCCGCTCCCGCCACGATCGCCAGCGAGACGCTCCGCGGCCGCGGCGCTGCGGGCTCCTTCGCTTGCGTCAGCACGTCCCGCCGCTCCTCCGCGGCCGCGTCGGGAGGCAACGCGCGGCTGCGGTCGGCCAACACCTCTCCCCGGCTGAGCCCGGTCGTCTCCGCCCGCGTGTGCGCCGTGGCGACGAAGACGATCCCGCCGCCGACGACGTAAGCGGGGACCAGCGCGAGGGTGGCGGTCGCGAAGATCGCGCCGAGCCGGCCGCGAGCCATCGCGGCGGCATCGGAGAAGAGGCCCATCGCCGTCTTCTACGGCATCTGCGGCGACATCGCTGCCTGCGGCGACGGGGCGCCGTCCACAAGGCAGCGGTACACGGCGCCGTAGCTCTCGGTCATGCGCGGGAGCGTCAGCTCGGTCTCGACGCGCGCGCGTCCCCGGGCGCCCATTCCGGCGGCGCGCTCCGGGTCCGAGAGAAGCTCGACGAGCTTGTCCGCGAGCGACCGCGGCTCGCCGTAGGGGACCAGGAGCCCGTTCTCGCCGGGGCGGACCAGCTCGGGATTGCCTCCGACCGCGGTGGCGACGATCGGCAGCCGCGCCGCCATGGCCTCCATCAGGGCATTCGACAGCCCCTCCGCGCTCGAGCAGAGGCACGCGGCCCGCACGCGCGCGAGGATGGGAAATACGTCCAGTCGGTGCCCGAGCAGGTACACGCGCCGCTCGAGCCCCAGCTCGCGGATGCGAGCCTCGAGATGCTCGCGCTCGGGCCCTTCGCCGGCGCAGAGGAACTTCACCCGGGGGAGGCGGTCGCGCAGCAGCGCCGCCGCCTCGAGCAGCGTGCGGTGGCCCTTCACGGGCCACAGGTTGCCGATGACGGCGACGCCGACGTCCCCTTCCTCGAGCGGCAGCGGCGCCTGCAGGGGCTGCAAGAGGAGCCGGTCGAAGCGGGCGAGGTCGATGCCGTTGCGGACGACGACCACGCGCTCGGGCTTGCAGCGCTCCTCGCGGATGCACAGCTCGCGCACGGCGTCGGCGTTGGCGACCACCAGGTCGGCGTGGCGCGCGTTCCATTTCTCCGCCTCGCGGTGCCACTTGCCGAACCCTTCGCGCAGGTGGCCGAGGTCGACGCGGCTGACGATCACCTTCGCTCCGGCCAGCCGGCCGGCGGCGAGCGCGAGCAGGTTGGTGTTGAAGTCGGTCGCGTGCACGATGCGGACGCGCTGCTCGCGCATCAGGGCCGCCATGCGCGCGATCTGCTTGAGGGTGTTGGCCCGCAGCATCGATCCTTTGAGCGGGAACAGCACGGGCTCGTATCCGAGCGTGCGCACCTGGTCGAGCATGGGGCCGGACAGCTCCAGGCACCCGACCAGGGCATCGAATCCAGGCGGGTGGAGCCGCAGCCGCTCGACGAACTGCCTCTCGGCGCCGCCGATCCAGAAGCGGTTCACCAGATGCAGGACGGTCGCGTCCATGGGTTTTCCCAAGATGCGCATGGCCATTGCGCCCGGCGAGTGGCTTGACAGGGGGGCGACCGCTTAGCCCCTTGCGGGGGCCGTGGTAGAGGCGCCGCGTGGACGTCGAAGAGTTCGACTACGAACTGCCGCACGAGTTGATCGCGCAGGAGCCGCTCCCGGAGCGGGATGCGGCGCGGCTCCTGGTGCTGCCGCGCGACCAGGGCGAGCCGGAGCACCGGATGGTGCGTGACCTGCCAGCCCTCCTCCGGCCCGGCGACGTGATGGTCGTCAACGACGCCAAGGTCATCCCCGCGCGGCTCCGCGGGCGCAAGGAAGGGACCGGCGGCCAGGTGGAATTGCTGCTCGTCGAGCCGCTCGGAGGCGCCGACTGGCTCGCGCTGGCGCAATCGTCGAAACCGCTGCGGCCGGGGGGCGCGATCGAGGCGCACGGCGCGCGCCTCGAGGTGATCGCGGCCCGGGGCGAGGGCGAGTTCGTCGTCCGCCTGCCCGTCTCCGGCGACGAGCTGTGGCGCTACCTCGACGAGGCCGGTGAGACGCCGCTTCCGCCGTACATCGATCGCCCTGCGCGGCCGCAAGACCGCGACCGCTACCAGACGATCTTCGCCCGCGAGCGCGGCGCGGTGGCGGCGCCGACGGCCGGGCTGCACTTCACGCCGCGCCTGCTCGAGGGGCTGGCCGGCGCCGGCGTGCGCGTCGTGGCGGTGACGCTGTACGTCGGCCCAGGCACGTTCTTGCCCGTGCGCGTTCGCCGCGTCGAGGAGCACCGCATGCACCGCGAGCGGTACCACGTGCCCGCCGCGACCGCGGAAGCGCTGCGCTCGGCGCGCGGCCGCGTCATCGCCGTCGGCACCACCGCGTTGCGCACGCTCGAGGCTGCGCACGACGGCACCGCCGTCCGCGAAGGCGCGGGCTCGACGGACCTCTTCATCGCCCCCGGCTACAGGTTTCGCGCCGTGCAGGGCCTGTTCACCAACTTCCACCTGCCGCGGAGCACGCTCCTCATGCTCGTGTCGGCATTCGCGGGGCTTTTGCGCATCCAAGCGGCGTACCGCGAGGCGGTCGCGCGGCGCTACCGGTTCTTCTCGTACGGCGACGCCATGCTGATCGTGTAAGAAACCGGCCCCGATGCTCTCCTTCACCGTCACGCACCGCGACGGCGCCGCCCGCCGCTGCGTGCTCGAGCTGCCCCACGGCCGCGTCGACACGCCGCAGTTCATGCCGGTGGGAACGGCCGGGTCGGTGAAGGCCCTCGCACCCGACGACCTGGACCGGATCGGCGCGCAGATCGTGCTCGGCAACACGTACCACTTGCTGCTGCGCCCGGGTCCAGAGCTGGTCGCGGAGATGGGCGGCCTCCACCGCTTCATGAGCTGGCCGCGCCCGATCCTCACCGACTCGGGCGGCTTCCAGGTCTACTCGCTCGCCGAGCAGCGCAAGATCAGCGAGGAAGGCGCGCTCTTCCGCAGCCACCTCGACGGATCCAAGCACCTCCTGACCCCCGAGCGGGTTGTCGAAGTGCAGCGCAAGCTCGGGCCCGACGTCCTCATGTGCTTCGACGAATGCCCGCCGGCGCAGGCGACGCGAAAGGAGCACGAGGAGGCGGTGGGGCGCACCACGCGCTGGGCGGTGCGCTGCAAGGAGGAGTGGCAGAAGGACCCGCGCGGCGAGCTGTTCGGCATCGTCCAGGGCGGCGTCCACCGCGACCTGCGCGAGCGCCACGCGGCCGAGATTTCCGCGCTCGATTTTCCCGGCAACGCGCTGGGCGGCTTCTCGGTCGGCGAGGACGCGCCGGCCATGTGGGAGGGTGTCGCCCACGGTGCGCCGCTCCTCCCGGAGCACAAGCCGCGGTACCTGATGGGCGTCGGCACGCCGGAGGACCTGCTCCGCTGCGCCCTGGCCGGCATCGACCTGTTCGACTGCGTGCTGCCCACGCGCGTGGCCCGCAACGGCCTCCTCTTCACCCGGCGCGGCCGCCTGCAGATCAAGGCAGCGCGGTACGCGAAGGACCCCCGGCCGGCGGACCCGGACTGCCGGTGCTACACCTGCCGGACGTTCACACGGGCCTACCTGCGGCACCTCTTCGCCGCGCAGGAGCTGCTCGCCTTCCGGCTGAACAGCCTCCACAACCTCACGTTCTACATGGACTTGATGAGCGGCCTGCGCGCCGCCATCGAGGCGGGTGCGGCGCGCAACTACATGGAACGACAGCTGGAATCGTTCCGCGAAGGACCGGACTGAGCTTGCGGTCCCGCGCGGTCTCAAGGACACTCCGGCGCGCGGGGGACGCGCGTGACCGAACCGAAGAGGCCGCAGCACCAGCGCGTCGGACGGTTCGTCTCACCCGTGTTCGTCGCCGTCCTCTGGGGCGAGCTGGTCGCCGTTCACGCGACCGAGCTGTTCGGCATGATGTCCCAGGGGCGCAAGACCGGGCTCCTCTTCATCGACAGCCACGGCGTCGAGCGGCTCTTCGCGTTCGTCAACGGCGAGCTGGTGCTCGGCACTTCGACGGCCGCGAAAGAAGGCGACGACGCCGAGGCGGCGGTGCTGGGACTGTTCCGCCAGCCGCCGGGCGGCAGCTTCACCTTCCTGCGCGGGCCCGCGGCGGAGGTTCCCCGGGCATTCCCGCCGCGCAGCACGCAGCAAGTCGTGCTCGATTCCTTGCGAAAGCTGGACGAAACGGGCCGCCTCGCTGGTTGAAGCAGGCGTCTGCCTCTGTTAGAACGGCCCGCTTTCGCAAAGGAGTCCGCCGTGCTTTCCCTGCTCTTGGCGCAAGCCGAAGCGCCGGCCCAGTCCCCGCTCGCCGGGCCGGGGAACATGCTGTTCCTGGTCGCGATCTTCTTCGGAATCTTCTACTTCATGATCATCCGCCCGCAGCAGAAGCAGCAGAAGACGCACCGGGCCTATCTCGACGCCCTCAAGAAGGGCGACGAGGTGATCACCACCGGCGGCCTGATCGGCCGGATCGCGGGCGTGCAGGGCGACGTGCTCACCCTGGAGATCGCCAACAACGTGCGGGTCCGGATCATGAAGGACCAGATCAACCGGCCCTTCGTGGTGAAGGAGCCCCCCGCCGCGCCCGCGGCGGAAGAAGCGAAGAAGTAGGGCATACGGAGACCTGATGGATCGCGCTTGGTATTGGAAAGCCGGCCTGATCGCGGCCGTCACGTTGGGCGCGCTCTACGCGCTCGTTCCTTCCTGGACGTACTTCCGGCTGCCGGCCGACCAGCGCAACGAGTCGGGCGTGTTCGAGAAGGCGCGGCCGAAGTGGGGCCCGTCGCGTCACCTGAACCTCGGGCTCGACCTGCAGGGCGGCATCCACCTCGTCATGGACGTGGAAGTGAATCGAGCCGTCCGCGAGAAGGCGGTCCGCCGCGCCGAGGAAATCGCGGCCGACCTCGATCGGCGCAGCATCAAGGGCGTCGACGTGAAGGGCGACCCGGACACCGGCGTCGTGGCCGTGACCGGGCCGGGCGACGCCGTCTCGCAGGCGCGCAAGCAGATCTCCGACGACTATCCGGACATGTACATCCGGCGCACCGGCGCCACGTCCTTCGAGCTGGCCATGAAAGACGACGCGGTCAAGCAGCTCAAGGACGGCGCGGTCGATCAGGCGGTGAAGGCGATCCGCAACCGCGTCGACAAGTGGGGCGTCTCCGAGCCCACCATCGCCAAGCGCGGCGACTCGAGCATCCTGGTGCAGCTCCCCGGCTATTCCAATCCGGAAAAGGCGAAGGAGCTTCTGGGCAAGACGGCGCAGCTCGAGTTCAAGATCGTCGACGACGAGGACCGGAGCCTCACCCAGCTCAAGGACCTGGCGCCGGGCATCACGCTCGACTGGGATCGCTACGAAGGCGCGGGCGGGGCGCTGGTCACCTCGCCGTTCCTGCGCGCCAAGGACGGCGTGGAGCTGCGCAAGTTCGTCCAGGGCAAGGCGCCCGCCGGCAAGGAGTTCGGCATCCAGAAGGTGGAAGAGCGGATCGCCCGCGAGACGTATTACCGGACCTACCTGCTCGACAAGAAGGCGGGCATGACGGGCGAGTACATCACCGACGCCCGCGTCGCCTTCGACAATTCACCGGGCGAGGGGAACAGACCCTACGTGCAGGTGAGCTTCAACCGGACGGGCGCGGAGCTGTTCGAGAAGCTCACCACCGCGAACGTGAAGAAGCGCATGGCGATCGTGCTCGACGACTCGGTCGACTCGGCGCCGATCATCCAGGGGCCCATCCCCGGCGGAGTGTGCTCGATCCACCTCGGCGGCCTCAAGCCGATCAACGAGATCCTGCAGGAGGCGAAGGACCTGGCGCTGGTGCTCAAGTCGGGCGCGCTGCCCGCGCCGGTGCGCATCCTGGAGGAGCGCTCCGTGGGCGCGTCGCTCGGGCCCGAGCTGATCCGGCGCGGATCGCTCGCGGCGCTGCTCGGGCTGTTCGCCGTCCTGCTCTTCATGGCGGTCTACTACCGGTTCAGCGGCGTGGTCGCCGACATCGCCCTGGTCCTGAACGGCATCGTCGTGCTGGCAGTGATGGCGCTCCTCGACTCGACGCTCACGCTGCCGGGTATCGCCGGGTTCGTGCTCACGCTGGGCATGGCGGTCGACGCGAACGTGCTCATCAACGAGCGCATTCGCGAGGAGATGAAGCAGGGGCGATCCATCGCGTCCGCGGTGCAGACCGGCTATGAGAAGGTCTTCTGGACCATCTTCGACGGGCACGTCACCGCGCTGGTGGCCGGGTTCGTCATCCGCGCCTACGGCAGCGGGCCGGTGCGGGGATTCGCCACCACGCTGATCATCGGCCTTCTGGCCTCGATGTTCACCTCCATCGTGGTGACCCGCGCCATCGTCGAGTGGTTCGTCGGCCACGGCAAGCTGCACAGGGCCTTCAGCGTGTAATCGACCGCTCGTATGAGGCGATCCATGTTCCTCCGAACTCAGGCTCTTCGATCCGGCGCCTTTGACGCCTCCAACAGGGGGGAGCTCGCTCCCCCCTGCACCCCCCAACAGATCACGGTCACTTCGGACGAGCGCGGGGGATAGGGACTGCCATGCAGATGAAGTACTTCGAGCTGATCAAGCCGGGCACGAATCACGACTTCGTCAAGTACCGCCGCGTGGCGGTGACGTTCTCGCTGATCGTGAACGCGTTCATCCTGCTGGGAGCCGTCGTCTGGCCGAAGCTGAACTACGGCGTCGACTTCGCCGGCGGCACCGAGCTTCAGGTCAAGTTCGAGAAGTCGGTGGCGGCCGGCGACGTCCGCGAGGTCGTCAGCCAGGCGGGGTTCGGCGAGCCGACCGTGCAGGAGTACGGAAACAAGCAGGACAACCAGTTCCTCATCCGCGTCGAGCGCATCGCGCTGCTCACTCCCGACGCCGCCGCCAAGGTGAAGGGGGAGGTCGCCAAGGACCTGCCGCAGGCGCAGCTCGCCGGATTCCACTTCGATCCCGAGGTGGGCGACAAGCTCGACTTCACCTTCAAGAAGCCGGTCGACCCCGCCGCTCTCAAGGCGGCGGTGGAGAAGGCGGGCGTGCAGACGAAGGAAGTGCGCTCGCTCACCTCGCGCGAGTCGCAAGACCAGGAGTACACGGTCATCGCGCAGGGCCCGGGCGACAAGATCGGGCAGCTCTTGCGCGACAAGTTCGGCAAGGACTCGGTGGAGGTGGTGCGGACCGAGTACGTCGGACCGCAGGTCGGCAAGCAGCTGCGGAACGACGGGATCCTGGCCGTCGTCTACGCCATCGGCATGATCCTCATCTACGTCGGGTTCCGCTTCGACTTCCGCTTCTCGCCCGGCGTGGTCATCGCGCTCATCCACGACGCCATCGTCACGCTCGGCTACTTCGTGGTGACCCGGCACGAGTTCAACCTGACCTCGGTCACGGTGATCCTGACCGTGGTCGGCTACTCGGTGAACGACACCATCGTCATCTACGACCGCATCCGCGAGAACGCGAAGAAGTACAAGGGCAAGCCGCTGCGCGATCTGATCAACCAGTCGATCAACGAGATGCTGGGGCGCACCATCCTCACCTCGGGAGCGACGGCGCTCTCGCTGCTCGGCCTCATCGTCTACGGCGTCGGGACCATCCAGGACTTCGCGCTCGCGATGCTGGTCGGCATCATCTCGGGCACCTACTCGACCTGGTACATCGCCAGCCCGATGACGATCTGGCTCGAAGAGCACATGGCCCAGCGCAAGGCGATCGAGGCGGCGAAGCCGAAGGTCAAGCCGGCGCAGCAGCCCAAGCCGCCTCAGCAAGCGGCCGCGAGGTAGGGCCGCGCAGGAGCCTGCGCTCGGCTCACGGCAGCCGCTTCTTCTCCAGCTCGACGACGAGGAGATCGTGGTGGCGCTCGTCCACGCGGTACACGACGCGGAAGTTCAGTACGTCGATCTGCAGCACGGAATCCCTCGTCGACCTCCAGAACGGGCTGGAGGGCGGGACCGTTTCGAGCGCTTCCGCGATGGCGTCGACCGTACGCCGGATCTCCTCGCGCGCGGGCTCGGGAACCGCGTCCAGGTCGACCCGGAAATGGACCGAGAACGCCACGCCGCGACCCGCCCACCCTCCTACGTAGTCGGTCGCAACTCTGGCCACCTCTCCGGACGCACGCAAGCAGGATCGCCCCTCGCTGCTAGCGGCGGGTCTCGGTAACGCGGAGCGTCTCGTCGTCGAGCGTGTAGTAGAACGAGAATCCGCGCACGACGAGGCAGAGCCGGCTCACGCGGACCGAATGCCAGAAGGGGCTCTCGGGCGGGATTCCGCCCAGCCCTGCGGCGATTTCCTCGAACCGGCAGCGCGCCTCCTGGCGGACTGCATCCGGAACGGCGGCCAACGCGGGGACGTCCATCACGACGCGTCGAATGCTTGGTTCTTTTCGTGGCACGCCATGACGTTCGGCAGGGAAGTCCCGGCCCCGCAAGCCTTGACAGGCGCTGAAGCCGTCCGTCCCAGCCCCGGCGGGCGCGGCTGCGGTGAAGCCCGTTCGAGGCCGTCCACTCGACGGGTGCGCCGGCGCTCGTCAGGCCGAGGTAGAGCCGAGCCGCTTCAAGTAGGCGTCGATGCGCTCGCGGAAGCGATCGTCTGCATCGAGGAACTGCACGCCCGCTCCGGCCACGGTGCCGTCGCGCTCCGCATCTTCCGCCGTCACCCGGTGCATCACCAGGCCGCTGGTGGTCGCCGACGGCCCGCCGTCGGGCAGCTCGAGCTGCACGCTGATCACCTCGTCGATCTGAGGAGGATTGTCGGTCTGGATGAAGATGCCGCCGCGGCTGATGTTCTGCGCGTGCTCGCGGGCGAGCTCGCGCGCCGTGCGGAAGCGCACCGTGAAGTGCGTGTGGAAGCGCGGGTACCCTCGCGGCGCGCGCATCTCCCGCGCGAGGCGGGCCTTCTCCACGACCAGCGCGGTGATCCGCTCGCGCGCGGCGGTGTCGATCGCGGTGAACTGGACCCAGAACCCCGAGGGAACGGGCCGGTCGCGCGTGGAGGCTGCGACGACGCCGACCGCTACTTCGGGCCTGGCATTGCCCGGCAGGTACAGCGCCATGGACACGCGCGCGCCGACCCGGGGCGGCACGAGGGAGCGCACCGCGATGCCTTCGCCGGACAGGCCGCGCGACGTCGTCTGGATGGCCGTGCCCTCCGAGACGTAGCGCACCGGGAAGACCATGGGCGCTGCTTCCATCGACGCTCCTTTCGCCGCCTCTCTTGTTCATACGGCATGGCCGCCTCGCTCGCTCCTTTGCCAGCGTCTGCGTGGGCTTGGCGGGCTCCGTGCATGTGTGGGGTGGGCCTGCACCGGCGGGCGCGCGGCGGGCTGGAGCTCCAGCCCGGGGGCAACGCGGCGTCGCGCCGGTGCGGGTCATTTTCGAGTCGTTTCGCGGCTTAGCGTGATTGGCTCGAATTCGAGCCCGCACTGGCTCGTATCCTGGCCACCGGGAGGGGTTCCGGGTGTGCGCGTCCGTCGGACGTGCGCCACCGCGGCGCGCAGCGCATGCGCGGCGGCAGGGATGCGGGATGCGGCTGCCGTGGGTCAGCCGCGCTGCGCTCCACCGACAGCGATGTCGGACCCCGGTGCTAGACGGGCGGCATGCGCTGGTCGACCGGAGAAGCGGCGACGTCTGGAGGAGCAGAGCAGGGGAGCCGCCTGGCTGCCGAGCTGGGGCTGCTCTCTGCGGTGGGACGGGCGCTCTGGGCGCGCGGAGTGCGCGACGCCGAGGCTGCCCACCGGTTCCTGTCGCCCCGGCTCGAGCACTTGCCCGACCCGTTCGGGCTCAAAGGGATCGACGCGGCCGTCTCCCGCGTGCAGCGCGCGCTCGAGGGGCGCGAGGCGGTCTGCGTGTACGGCGACTACGACGTCGACGGGGTGACGAGCACGGCGCTGCTCGTCTCCGTCCTGCGCAAGCTGGCGGCGTGCGCCCCGGGCGCCGGTGCGCCGGCGCGTATCGAGTACTACGTGCCGAATCGGCTCCTCGAGGGGTACGGCCTCAACCTCGAGGCGATGAAGCGGCTCGCGGCGCGCGGCATGCGCCTCGTGGTGAGCGCCGACTGCGGCGTCACCGCGGTCGCCGAGGTCGACGGAGCCGCACGGCTGGGCATGGACGTGGTGGTCATCGATCACCACACGGCCGCGCAGAGCAGCGAGGCGCTGCCGCGCGCGGTCGCCATCCTCAACCCGCACCAACCGGGCTGCGCCTTCCCCGGACGCGAGCTGGCCGCGGTCGGCGTCGCGTTCCACCTGCTCCTCGCCTTGCGCCGGCGGCTGCGCGAGGCGGGCTGGTTCGCCGACCGGCCCGAGCCGAATCTGCGCGAGCAGCTCGATCTCGTCGCGCTGGGCACCATCGCCGACGTGGTCCCGCTGACCGGAGCGAATCGCGTCCTGGTCCACTTCGGCCTGGGCGAGCTTTTGCGCGCCAGGCGGCCCGGAATTCTCGCGCTCAAGTCGGTCGCGGGCATCGCCGGGCCGGTGAGCTGCGGCGATGTCGGGTTCAAGCTCGGCCCGCGACTGAATGCAGCGGGGCGGCTGGCGGACGCGTCGGTCGGCGTGCGCCTCCTCCTCTCGCACGACATGGCGGAGGCGCGCACCCTGGCCGAGCAGCTCGATGCGGCGAACTCGGAGCGGCAGGAGCTGCAAGCGCGCATCGCCGACGAGGCGGCGCGCAAAGCCTCGGAGCAGGGTGAACGCCGCGCGCTGGTCGTGTCGTCGCCGGGGTGGCACGTGGGCGTCGCCGGCATCGTCGCAAGCCGCCTCGTCGAGCGGTTCCACCGCCCGGCCCTGGTGCTGTGCGAGGAGGACGGCGGAACGGCGAAAGGGTCTGGCCGTAGCATCGAGGGGTTCCACCTCTACGACGCGCTGGCGAGCTGCGCCGCGCACCTGACCCGATTCGGCGGACACCGCCACGCCGCCGGCGTGACGCTGCCCACTTCGGCGGTCGCCGAGCTCGCCCGCGCGCTGGAGGCGGTCGCGCGCGAGCGCCTGGCCCCGGAGCAGCTGGAGCCGCGGCTGCGGATCGACGCCGAGCTGCGGCCCGACGAGATCGACCTGCGCCTCGCGGAGCAGCTGCAGCGCCTCGCGCCGTTCGGCGCCGGAAACCCCGAGCCGGTCTTCGTCTGCGACGAGCTCGAGGCCGTCGACGTGCGCACGCTTCCCGACCGCCGCGCGGGCGGGCCGGGCCACCTCAAGCTCCGCCTCGCGCCGCCCGCGCCGGCAGGCTGGTCGCCGCGCGTCTCCGATTCACCCGGCAAGGGCGCCGTCGACGCGATCGGTTTCGGCCTCGGCGGGAGGGCAGTCGCCCGCGGCGGGCGCATCCGCGCGGCCTTCCAGATCGGCCTGGACAGCTACTTCGGGCAGGAGCGCGTGCAGCTCAAGGTAAAGGACGTGAAGACCTGACGCCGGTCGCCGTGCCGACGGCGCGCGACTCGTGCCGGCGCGAGTACCAGGCGCGGGCGCGTCGCCGGGATCGCCGACACGAAATGGCGCGGCCCGCAGCCGGGCGGACCGCGCCATCTCGACAGTCCGGCGGGGCCTTGCGCCTCAGGCGAGGCCCCACCTCACCTTGCCTTGCGTGAAGAGCGCGCCCGCGCGGGCGGCCTCCTGCATGCGGATCCGCTCCGCGGCGCGCTCGAATTCGTGCTTGCATTTGTCCGAGCAGAAGAAGTAGCGGCGCTTCTTGTACTCGCTGCTCGGCACGCCTTCGCCGCTGTCCACGCGGACGCCGCAGATGGGGTCGTACGCCTTCCCCGCCACCTTGTTCCCCTCGCCCGAATTCACCGACGTCCCCCGTCCTCGCCCGTGTTCGATTGTGCAACCGGGGCGCCTTGCCGCTTGGGGGGCCGTGCGCGGTGCGCCAGCGGCTTCCTTCCCTGGGTACGGGCCTTCCCACCCCGGGTCGCCGTCCGTTCCTGGCTGCTCGGAATCCTGACGACGCGGGGCGCCTGGCCGGCGCGGCCAGGGAGGGGCCCGCGAGTGTCCGATATGATCTGTGCTGGACGCGTCCGTGCAGCCATCACCGGGGCGTTTTCTTCCTGCGCCCGCAGATAGGCCTGCGCCCGCAGCAGCAGGCCCGCGCCGAGCAGCAGAGCGCAGGTCGTCTGTGCGGAGAGGAACAGCCGTCCCATGCCCGCCCCGGGGGTGCAACGGGGACGCCAAATCGCTCGCCGGGCTCGCCCGCCCGCTTGCCCGCACTGCTCGCAAGGGCCGCGGAATCGTGTTACCGAACGCCCCGCCCCGGCAGCGGGGTGGCTCTTCGTGTGCCGGAGGCGACGGAACGTGCCCGAGTTCATTCGCGAGGTGAAGCGCACCCACTCGTGCGGAGAGCTGACCGCGCGGGACATCGGCCGCGAGGTGGTGCTCTTCGGCTGGGTGCACAACCGTCGCGACCACGGCGGCGCGGTCTTCATCGACCTGCGCGACCGGGCCGGGCTGACGCAGGTGGTGTTCGAGGAGGACGCGGGGAAGGAGCTGCAGGAGCTCGCCCACGAGCTTCGCCTCGAGTACTGCATCGGCGTGCGGGGGAAGGTGATCTCGCGCGGCGCCAACGTGAACCCCAAGCTTCCCACCGGCGAGGTCGAGGTCCACGTCGCGCAGGCGCAGATCTTCAACCGCAGCGAGACCCCGCCCTTCCTCATCGAGGACCGCGTCGACACCGCGGAGGAGAAGCGGCTGCACTATCGCTATCTCGACCTGCGACGCCCGGTGGTGCAGCGCCCGCTGCTCTTGCGCTCGCGCATGAACGCGGTCACCCGCCGCGTGCTGCACGAGCGCGCCTTCCTCGAGCTGGAGACGCCTTTCCTGGTGAAGTACACGCCGGGAGGAGCGCGCAACTTCCTCGTGCCGGCGCGCCTGCAGCCGGGGAAGTTCTACGCGCTGGCGGAGAGCCCGCAGCTGTTCAAGCAACTGTTCATGGTGGCCGGGTTCGACCGCTACTTCCAGATCGTCAAGTGCTTCCGCGACGAGGACCTGCGGCTCGACCGGCAGCCCGAGTTCACCCAGATCGACCTGGAGATGTCGTTCGTCGCCCAGGACGACGTCTTCGCGGTGGTCGAGGAGCTGGTCGTCGCGCTCTGGCGCGAGGTGCTCGGGGTGGAGATCCCGCGTCCCTTCCAGCGCATGACCTACGAGCAGTCGATGCGCGAGTACGGCAACGACAAGCCGGATCTGCGCTTCGAGATGAAGCACGCCGACCTCACCCGCGTGGTTGCCGAGCACCGCGGGGCCGGCATTCCGATGTGGTCGTCCTTCGCGGAAGCGCGGCCCGGGCAGATCGTCAAGGCGATGGCCGTCCCCGCCAGCGCGGGTCTCTCGCGCACGGAGACCGACAAGCTGGAGGAGATCGCCAAGGGGATGGGCGCCAAGGGGCTTGCCCGGGCCAAGGTGGACGAGCAGGGCAACTGGACGCAGAGCCCCCTCGCCAAGTCGGTCGCGCCGGAGGCGCGCGCCGCGATCAACGCCGCCGTCGGCGCGAAGACGGGCGACGTCATCCTCTTCCAGTTCGGCAAGGAGGCGCAGGTCCACACCGTGCTCGCCAACCTGCGCCTGTACCTGGGCAAGAAGCTGGGCCTCATCCCCGAGCACGGCCCGCGCGACCCGAAGGAGGCGGCGAGCTGGAAGTTCCTCTGGGTGGTGAACCCGCCGCTCTTCGAGTACGACGAGGAGCTGAAGAAGTACGTGGCGGCGCACCACGCCTTCACCCGGCCGCGCGACGAGGACGTGCAGTACCTCGAGACCGAGCCGGGTCGCGTGCTGTGCCACCGCTACGACCTGGTGCTGAACGGGTTCGAGATCGGCGGCGGGTCGATCCGCCTGCACGACCCGGTCGTCCAGCAGAAGGTGTTCGCGGCCATGGGCATCGCCGCGCAGGAAGCGGAGCAGAAGTTCGGGTTCCTGCTCCAGGCCCTCCGCTTCGGCGCGCCCCCGCACGGGGGCATCGCGCTGGGGATGGACCGCCTCTCCATGCTCCTGTCGGGTTCGGAAAGCCTGCGCGACGTGATCCCCTTCCCGAAGTCGCAGAAGGGGACCGATCTGATGACCGACGCGCCCGGCGACGTCGATCCGAAGCAGCTCCAGGAGCTGCACGTCGCCTCGACCGCGAAGAAGGAGTGATCAGTCGCCGGCGGTATGCGCCGGCGCTGCGCTTTTCGGAGCGCGGACGTCAGGAGATGCG
>Ga0114129_10007316_pt1 | contig 15716 bp, 14 predicted proteins | sample RhiMetdeltSRZDD1_FD_80071 | JGI IMG/M metagenome (GOLD analysis project Ga0114129, IMG submission 80071) | Populus rhizosphere microbial communities from Tennessee, USA - Rhizosphere MetaG P. deltoides SRZDD1 (version 2) (version 2) | ecosystem: Host-associated > Plants > Roots > Rhizosphere >... | reverse complement strand
GCATCATCGCCGCCACCGAGGCCAGCGGCTTAGTCATCGAGTAAATGCGGAAGATCGAATCGAGCTTCATGGGCGTATTCGCGCCCTTGTCTTGGAAGCCGATGGCATCCGAATAGATGATCTTCCCCTTGCGGGCGACCATGACTACAGCCCCCGGCAACTTGCCGTCGGCAATCTCTTTTTTGAGTGCGGTGGTGATGCGGCCAAGGCGCTCTGCCGACATGCCCACCTGTTCGGGGGTCGCGGTGGCGAGGGGTTGGAGTTCGCGCGCGCAGACCGGCAGCGACACTGTCGCAGCGACCAGCATCGCGGCCAGCGCGGTCGTCGCTGCCTGTAGTTTCCACCTGGACATGACGTTCTCTCCCATTGACTGTTTTTTGCGAGGATCGAGTTCGCTCGAACCGGCAACGATCTTATCCGAGATCGTCGCCTCCGACACGCCCTCCGCACTTGACTCTGGGTCGTGAGGAAGTTGATGGCGCGGGGGGCAACCGCGCGAGGGCCGCTAGCTGCAGCTGATCAAAATTAAGCTTGACACCTTGACAGGTTGACAAGTTGCCAGCTTGACAACCGCGGTTGACAGACACCGTGCTCGAACCAGAGCGAGGTATGGTACGACCCGCCAACTTCCGCACCGGCACACTGAATTTACGGTCGCTATTGGGGGTACTGCGGACATGAATGGGCGTGTCGCCTCCGTCAACTTGGTCGAGTTTGACCCACAGCAGTCATTGAAAATGGTATAATCACACGAATATTTGACGGAGAGGCCACATGAGCTACGAGGCGATCAACTTTGGCAAAAAGTTCAGATTGTTCGACGAGCAGTGGCAGCCGAAGGTCATAGCCGAAATGAACGACTACCAGTTCAAGATCGTGAAGCTGCAGGGCGACTTCATTTGGCACGATCACAAGAACACGGATGAGACGTTTATTGTCTTAGAGGGCGTTCTGAGGATCGATTTTCGCGATGGCGCAGTCCGCGTGTCGGCGGGCGAAATGTTTGTCGTTCCGAAAGGCGTCGAACACAAGCCTCATGCCGAACACGAGGTCAAGCTATTGCTGATCGAGCCGCGCGGAGTCCTCAATACGGGCCATGAAGGCGGCGATCGCACAGCCGAGAATGATGTTTGGATTTGACGGCGACTAGGTCTGCTAATGGCACTTCGCGTCCGGTACCGAGACCTTGCGGCCGGGCAACAACGCGACGTGAGGATTTCCCCTTGCCAACTCGGAGCAGTCCGAGGCCCTCGGGTTGGCATCCGACTGCATCGTCAGCCAATCAGTCGGGGACGCTGCGAAATGACGTGGTCGATCATCGCCCGTGACGAACAGACCGGCCGCATCGCCATCGCGGTTGCGACGAGATTCTTTGCCGTGGGTGCGTTGGTGTCCCACATCAAAACCGGCGCCGGTGTCGTCGCCTCGCAGGCTTTCATCAATCCATACTTTGGACCCAAGGGTCTGGCGCTGCTAGAAGCGGGCATGAGCGCGGAGAACGTTGTTGCCGAGCTCACCACGGCCGACGAAGGCCGGCACCACCGTCAGCTCCATGTCATGGACCGGGACGGTCGCTTCGCGGCTTACACGGGCGCCGCCTGCATCGACTGGTGCGGCCATGAGGTACGCGGGACCTTCTCGGTTGCCGGCAATATGCTGGTCGGCTCGGTGGTCCTCGCGGAAACCATCCGTGCGTACGAGGTGCAAGCGGCCGTGCCTTTCGCGCGGCGCCTGATCGCGGCGATGCGGGCGGGGGAGGCGGCCGGCGGTGACAAGCGCGGGCGTCAATCGGCAGCGCTGCTGATCCACGATCGCGAGGACTACCCGCTCTACGACCTGCGCGTCGATGACCATACCGACCCGCTGGGCGAGCTTGAACGCTTGGAGGAAGTCGCGCGCCAGCGCTGGGTGCACTTCCGCCGGCAAATGCCAAGCCACAATAGGCCCTCGGGATTGACCGACCGGGACAAGCTCGAGGAGCTGATCGCCCAATCCATCGCGGAGGGCTATGAGTGAGTGCGGCGCCGCTACTGACCGTTGCGGACCTGCGCGTCATCTTCGAGGGCGACCGCGGCAGCCACACGGAGGCCGTCAGCGGCGTGAGCTTTTCGCTGATGCACGGGCGCACGCTGGGCATCGTCGGCGAGTCCGGCTGCGGCAAGAGCGTGACCGCGCTTTCCATCATGCGGCTGCTGCCCAAAGCGGGGACGCGCGTGTCGGGCTCCGTTCTGTTCGAGGGGCGAGAACTGGTCACCCTGCCCGAGCCGCAAATGCGAGATCTGCGCGGCAACCGGCTGGCGATGATCTTCCAGGAGCCGATGACGTCGCTCAATCCGAGCTTTACGGTCGGTGATCAGATCGCCGAAGCTTTAATGCGCCATCGCGGTTTATCTGCCAAGGCCGCGCGCGCTGACACCGTCAGTATGCTCGAGCGCGTAAGGATCCCCTCGTCCCAAGAGCGTATCGACGAGTACCCGCACAAGCTCTCGGGTGGCATGCGCCAGCGTGTGATGATCGCCATGGCTCTGGCCTGCGCGCCGGTCCTGCTGATCGCCGACGAGCCGACCACGGCCCTCGACGTTACGATTCAAGCGCAGATCCTCGATCTGCTGGCCAAGTTGCGCCGGGAGACCGGCACCGCCATCATCCTCATCACCCACGATCTGGGCGTGGTAGCTGAGATTTGCGACGACGTCGCAGTGATGTATGCGGGCGAGATCGTCGAGCGGGCGCCGACGGATCGTCTGTTTGCCATGCCGCAGCACCCTTACACAGTGGGCCTCCTGGGCTCAATGCCGCTCATCAGCTCGCCGCGCGAGCGGCTAGCGACCATTGCCGGCAGCGTACCGAGCCTCACCCGCACCTTCACCGGTTGCCGCTTTGCTAGCCGCTGCCCGTTCGCCGAGGCGCGCTGCCGCGGCCAGCCACCGCCGCTAGCCGACGTGGGGGCGGGACACCTTTCACGCTGCTGGAAAACGCCGTTGGAGACACTGGTGGCATGAGGGATCCCCTGTTGGCCCTCGATAATGTGACGAAGCACTTCGTCGCGCACCGCTCACTCTTCGGCACGACGACCGCCGTTGTGCGCGCGGTCGACGGCGTCTCGCTCACCATCGTGGCCGGAGAGACGCTGGCGCTGGTCGGCGAATCGGGCTGCGGCAAGTCGACGGTCGGCCGACTTGCTTTGCGACTGATCGAGCCGACCGCGGGAAGGGTGTGTCTCTATGGCCGTGATCTCGCCTCTCTCTCGGCTGCGGAGCTGCGCCGGGTCCGCGCCGGTGCCCAGCTCATTTTTCAGGACCCCTACGGCTCGTTGAATCCGCGCATGACCGTCGGCGAGATGCTGGCCGAGCCGCTACTTCTGCACACCGACCTCACACCGGCGAACCGGCGCGAGCGCGTCGCGGAGCTCTTACACGTCGTTGGCCTCACGCGCGAGCATGGCCAGCGCTACCCGCACGAGTTTTCTGGGGGCCAGCGCCAACGCATCGCCATTGCTCGGGCGTTGGCCGTCGAACCTAGGCTTATCGTGTGCGACGAGCCCGTGTCGGCCCTCGACGTCTCCATCCGCAGCCAGATCCTCAATCTCCTGAAGGACCTGCAGCAGCGTCTCGGGCTCGCCTACCTCTTCATCAGCCATGACCTGGCGGTGGTGAAGCACATCGCAACGCGGGTGGCCGTCATGTATCTCGGGCGCATCGTCGAAAGCGCCGCGTGTGATGCGATCTTCGCCGAGCCGCGTCATCCTTACGCCCAAGCGCTGCTGTCGGCGGTGCCAGTGCTATCGACAAGTGAACGCCGGCAGCGGCGCATTCTGCCCGGGGAAGCGCCGAGCGCGTTCATCCCGCCACCGGGTTGCCATCTGCATCCGCGCTGTGCCCATGCACAGGACGTTTGCAAACGCTCGCGCCCTGAGCTCGCTGCCGACGACAACGGACATGCCACGGCTTGCCATCTGTGGCACAACATACTCTTCTCTTCACCGCCTGCGCCCGCTGCGGGACCGAAATTCTCGGCAAGCCTGCAGCGTCTATTTCGGGCGTTCGATGCCAGGATATAGGTCTGATACGCGCAAAATAGCGCCAACCCGGGAGTGCCATCTCATGAAGAGGCTTGGTCTCGTCGGTGTAGCAGTTGTGGCCGTTCTCCTGTCCGATTCGGCGGTCGTGGCGCAGACGACGCTGCGGATTGGTCTGGCCGAGGACCCGGACGTGCTCGATCCGACACTGGCCCGCACCTACGTCGGCCGCATCGTGTTCGCCTCGCTGTGCGACAAGCTATTCGACATCGACGAGAACCTCAACATCGTGCCGCAGCTGGCGTTCTCGCATGACACCTCAGCGGATGGCAAGACGGTCACCGTCAAGCTGAGGCCAGGCGTTAAGTTCCACGACGGCGAGATGATGGATGCCGAGGCCGTGAAGGCGAGCCTCGAGCGGCACATGACTATGCAGGGCTCCTTCCGCAAGCCCGAATTGGCAGCGGTCGACAAGGTCGAAATCGCCGATCCACTGACCATTCGGCTGTTGCTCAAGTCTCCGTTCTCCCCGCTAATCGCGCAGCTCGCTGACCGTGCCGGCATGGTTGTCTCGCCCAAGGCCGCAAACGAAGCCGGCGACAAGTTCGGTTTGAAGCCGGTGTGCGCCGGCCCGTTCAAGTTTGTCGAGCGCGTGCAGCAGGACCGCATCGTGCTGGAGAAATTCGCCGGCTACTGGAATGCCGCCAACGTCCACGTCGACCGTGTGGTCTTTCGCCCCATCACCGAATCCACCGTGCGTCTCGCCAATCTGAAATCCGGCAGCCTCGAGATGATCGAGCGGGCGCTGGCAACGGACCTGCCGGAGATAAGGGCCGACGCGAAGCTCAAGCTGGCGACGGTGCCCGAGCTCGGTTACGAGGGTGTCACGGTCAACATCGGCAAGAGCGATGCGGGCAAGACCGCCTTCGGCAAGGACCCGCGCATTATCCAGGCCTTCAGCCTCTCGCTCGACCGGGAAGCCATAACGAGGGTGGCGTTCAACGGCGAATTTCTTCCCGGCAATCAATGGATCAGTCCGAAGAACCCCTACTTCCAGAGCAAATTCCCGGTCCCGAAGCGCGACGTGGCCAAGGCAAAGGAGCTGCTGCGGGCTGCGGGCGTGACTGGTCCGCTCGCCATCGATCTCATGGTGCCCAACAATCCGGAGACGAGGCAGGTCGCCGAAATCATCCAGGCGATGGCCGGTGAGGCCGGGTTCGACATCAAGATCCGCGTGACAGAGTTCGCCACTTCGCTCAAGGAGGCGGAGGAAGGCCGCTACCAGGGCTACATGCTGGGCTGGTCTGGTCGTGTGGATCCCGACGGCAACGCCTACATGTTCCACAGGACCAATGCACCATTGAACTACGGCGGCTACAGCAATCCCGAGGTCGACAAGTGGCTCGACGAGGCGCGCACCAAAGGGACGCTTCCCGAGCGCAAGGCGGCGTATGAGAAAGTTGCAGAAAAGGTGTTGTCGGAAGGCCCGATCGTCTATCTCTATCACCGGCTGATGATTATCGCGCACACCGCCAAGCTCGACGGGTACAAACCGATGCCGGACGGCCTGATCAGACTGACGGGCGTCAAGCTAAAGCCTTAAGCCGAGGGCAGGGGGCGAGCCTCAGCGTGACCCGTTACAGCCACAGAGGTCAGGGCCCGGTCCTAAGATGCTCCCGTTCCTTGGCAAGCGCTTGCTGCAGCTGATCCCGACGCTCTTTTTCGTGTCAGTGATCATCTTCGGCCTGCAGCAGCTGCTGCCTGGTGACCCGGCGCTCGCCATGGCTGGCGAGGAGCGCGACCCTGCCGTGCTCGAACAGATCCGCCGACAATACCGCCTCGATCAGCCTCTCCATATTCAATACCTCTATTGGGTCGGCGGCGTGCTCTCCGGCAACTTGGGCGAGTCGATGCGGCTCAAGGAACCGGTGCTGACGCTGATCGCGCAGAAGTTTCCGGTGACGTTGCAACTCGCCCTGATGGCGATCGCGATCTCCCTCGCGATTGGCGTGACGGCTGGGGTGATCTCAGCGGTAAAGAGGGGCACGACCGTCGACTACGCCGTGAACGCGCTCGCGCTGTGGGGCATCTCGACGCCGAACTTCTGGCTCGGCATCCTACTGATCTTCCTGTTCGCGGTGCACCTGGGCTGGCTGCCGGCCTCGGGCTACGTCAGTCCGTTCGAGGATTTCTGGCTATCGCTGCAGACGACGATCCTGCCGGCCTTCGTGCTCGGCAATTCCTTTGCCGCCGTGCTGATGCGCCACACGCGCAGCGCCATGTTGCAGGCGATGGGTAGCGACTACGTGCGCACTGCCCGCGCCAAGGGTCTCGCCGAACCCGTCGTCATCCTCAAGCACGCCATGCGCAATGCGCTGACCCCTGTTGTTACGCTCGGCGCGCTCGAGCTCGGCACGTTGCTCTCCGGCGCGGTCCTGACCGAGCAGGTCTTCTCGATCCCCGGCTTCGGCAAGCTGATCGTCGACAGCGTGTTCAATCGCGACTACGCCGTAGTTCAGGGGGTCACCCTGATCACCGCCACCACCTACATCCTCCTCAACCTGCTCGCTGATATCGCCTACGTGCTGATCAATCCGCGGCTCAGGAGTTAGCCATGGCGGCGTCGGAGGCATTGGCGATCGAACTACCGCATGAAAGCCCCAGCGCCCGTGCCTGGCGTCGGCTGCTCGCGCGCAAGAGCGCCATGTTCGGCTTCGTGATTATTGTCCTGTTCGTGTTGATTGCCGCCTTCGCTCCGCTGATCGCGCCCTACGATCCAGCCCAGCAAAGCTGGACCTCCATCCGCAAGCCCCCATCCCTCCAGCACTGGTTCGGCACGGACGAATCGGGACGGGATCTTCTCTCGCGCGTCATTTTCGGCGCCCGCGCCTCGCTGCTGGCCGGTGTCGTCTCGATCTCCATCGCGTTTCTGCTGGGTGTGCCGATCGGGCTGCTGGCGGGCTATGGCGGCAGGTGGATTGACGCCGTCATTGGCCGCATCACCGACGCCGTGCTGGCCTGTCCGTTCCTGATCCTTGCCATCGCCCTGGCGGCGTTTCTTGGGCCCTCGCTACAGAACGCGATGATCGCCATTGGATTCACGACCACACCTATCTTCGTGCGACTGACGCGCGGCCAGGTGATGGCGGTGAAGGTGGAGGACTACATCGAAGCCGCGCGTGCCGTCGGCAACCCGCCCATGCGCATCGCCCTAAAGCATATCCTGCCCAACATCCTGCCGGCGCTGATCGTGCAGGCGACCATTTCGATCGCAACCGCCATCATCGCTGAGGCGAGCCTGTCCTTCTTGGGGCTTGGCCAACAGCCGCCGGCGCCGTCGTGGGGCTCCATGCTCAACACCGCCCAGCGCTTTCTCACCAGCGCGCCTTGGATGGCCGTTTGGCCCGGACTGGCCATTTTCCTTGCGGTCTTGTCATTTAATATTCTGGGCGACGGCCTGCGCGACTCCCTCGACCCCAAAGAGCGCTGATCGGATGCTTGCAAGCGTTGGGCTTGACGGGCGGCCGCATTAAATTTGCGGTAGGGACAATCCAGCAGGATGTTGGCGTTCATGCCGCGTGGCTGCCACGCGCGCATTTCCGCAAAATTCGAAAAACTTAGGGCAGTTTTACGCGCGAACGCTTGCCGACCTCATCAACGACGACCTCCCGCCGGGGCGTCACAAAGTGCGGCATCGTACTATTCGAGGCAAAGACACAGCCATCGTTTTGTGCGCAATACATACTTACTGCGTAGTGGTCCAAAATTTTGTTTCAGCAACAGGAGTGAGTAGCATGAGAGGTGATACCAAGGTCATCGAGTATCTGAACAAGGCGTTGCGCCACGAGCTCACGGCGGTGAACCAGTACTGGCTGCACTACCGTCTCCTCGACAACTGGGGCTACCGGGCACTCGCCAAGATATGGCGCAAGGAGTCAATCGAGGAGATGCAGCATGCTGATAAGCTCATCGAACGCATCATCTTCCTCGATGGCTTTCCCAACATGCAGACCCTCGAATCCCTTCATATCGGTCAAACGGTGAAGGAGGTCATTGACCGTGACCTGCAGGCAGAGATGGCAGCGCGTGCACTCTACGAAGAGGCCGCGACCCATTGCCACTCGGTCAAGGACTACGTGACTCGCGACTTGTTCGAGAAGTTGATGCACGACGAGGAGGACCACATCGACTTCTTGGAGACCCAGCTCGATCTCGTCGCCAAGCTGGGACTTGAGCTCTATGCCCAGCACCATATCGGCGAGCTCGACGAGGACTGATCCGTTACACGCGACCGATTCGAGCGTTTCGTAATATCCGTATGAAAACCGGCTGGATCTTAGGAACTGCGTCTGCCAACAAAGACATGAACACAAAACAAAATGGGCAGGAATAATCCTGCGCCAATATGGACGTCGCTCGTCCAAGATCGGATGGTATCCGATCCGCTGTAATAGAGTCCGAATGCGGTCAGGATCAGCACCGCATTGCAGGCAGCCATCAGGCTTCCCGTGACCCGATTTCTTCGCCTTCGCCAACCGTGCCGGACGTGCAGGGGAACGAGCGCACCCAGCAACATCAGAATCGCCATGGCAGCTCCGCCATGCACCATCAGCATGTAGGCGGCCGTCATCTGCCACGGCTCGCCGCTCGCTGCGTCCTTCATCTGATCGCTCACGAGCCACCCGATGCCTGTAATGAACAGGATCGAGAACGCCCCGTAGATCGCGAACCGAAAGCGTGGGTCAAGCCGCAAGGCACACAGCGCTCTGCAAATCCTGGGTCATCTCGATATCTCCGGCGGAGAAAACCAACAGCGCGCTCGCCTGGTACTGCTCGAGCAAAGCAGTTACGGCCGGGCCTGCGATCATGACGACCTTCGTCAACGCATCGGCAATCAGGCACGATGGCGCCCGAATGGTAACAGCGTCGATCATCGAGGCTGCTTTAAGAATGCGAGGATCGATGATCGTCCGTCCGACCGGACTCGCAGATCGGAATGGATCGAAATAATTCCCGGACGATGCGAGCGCCTGGTTTTCAATCTCGATGCTGCACATTAGCCGACGCGCATCGCGCGGATCGCGAATGTGGACAGTCTCGCTGTGCGGTCCGAAGGCAGCAAGATCGCCACCGGCATTGACCACTCCTCGCGACATGCCAAAGTCTCGCAGGACATCGATCGCGCGATCGACCGCGAAGCCCTTGGCGATACCGCCAAGATCAATCTTAACGCCAGGATCGCGAAAGCGAACGCGTTGATCCGAAAGCAGCTCGATCGCTGCACTCGTTGCCGTCTTCCCCGAATTTCCCGTCTGATGGGCTGGCGAGGGCGGAAGCAAGCCCATGTCCTGCAAAATCGGAGCAATGGCGATGTCGAATAGGCCTGCCGAACGCCGATGCAGATCGACCGCCGCTTCGAGGACTTGAAAGGTCCAGCGATGCACCCTGATGGGGCGTGCGAATGCCTTGCTGTTGAGCCGTCCAACGTCGCTGTGGGGATCGTGGAAGCTCATGAGCTCATGCACCTTGGCGACGGCCTCGAAAGCGGCAGCGATCGCCACGTGCATGTCGGAAGGTGCTGCATCGGCGACCGCGATCTCCACGAATGTGCCGAGGAGCGGTCGCGCCCGACGAGCGCTATTTGAGGCGGGGGGCAATTGCCATGATCCTCTTCACGCCTTCGGTCACGTGATGCGACGACAAGGTGGCCCCCGAGATATTGCGAATATCGCTGCCCACTTGGAGAGGACTGGCACTGGTCTTGCCAACAAATTGCGCCAGCCAACTGGGACTTCTGATCTCGCCGCCATAGGACTCGCGATACTGTAAAATCTCCACACTGCGAATCCGTCCACCTGCATCCAACGCCACTGCGTAGTCGATGTAGAGATGCTTTCCGATGACGCGATCGAAGATAAAGAAGCCGAGAGGCCGTCCTCCGGACTCGGCTCTCCAGATCCGGCCAGCCTGCACTTCGGCGAAGCTCGCGGAGGGAAACGCCTGCTTTTGCGCTTCGCCGATCGTGAGGTATTGGACTGCGTAGGCGGAAGGGCCGGCCGACATGACGACTGCGGCCGGCACGGTCCAGCGTATCCATTTCGTCATGCTTCACCTGCTTTGAAGACTCGCCAGAGCGAGGAATTGCTCCAGATTGCGCAAGGCCAACTTTTTCACCGAGCCGTGCATCTCCGCATCAGAAGAAGAACCCGACGCCGCCGAGGATCGAATCCCTCCGCGCGCCGAGGAGGTCATTGTTCTTCACCTTCTGATAGGTCGCCTTGAGCACGATTTCGGGAGACGGGAAGACCGCAACGCCTGTGGTGTGAAACTGCGTCTGTCCGGCGCCGGTCGGCAAGTTCAAGTCGGTACCCGCGAACCCGGACATCTGGAAGTTCTGGTACGTGTAGCGATAGAACGGGACCGCTTCCCATTGACTGTTCAATATCGTGCCGAGCGGCACGTGAAAGTCGACTTCGCCGGCATAGCCGTACATGGTCTTCCCGACGTTATTCGTCGGATCGCCGTCATTGTTGGCGCGCAAATTGGCGGGATTTCCAAACGTGACATGGACGTATTCGCCGCGGAATTCCCAAGGCGTATTGGGGATGCGATTGCGAAATTCCACGTCGAACATCGTAAGGTTCGAGCGGCCGAGGAGGTTACCGAAGTCGTCATGCGCGCCGCGCGGCGTCGTGTTCGGGCTGTAGTAGGCGCTGACGCTCCATCCAAGCCCCGGTACGAACGGAGGGGTGAAATCCAGTTTTGCAGTCCACGCAAGGTCGTTGCTGAGCTGGCGGAAATCGCCGACCGGCGGCCGTGAGAAGGCGAGTGCGGTCAAGCCATCGATGCCGGCAAGATAGGGCCCTAGAGGAACCGTGTTGGCATCCGTACGCAAACCGAAGTCGTCTCCGAAATCTTCGAGGCTGCTGCTCATTTGAACCTGATATTTGATGCCGTCGGTGATCGTCCCATAAACGCTGGTGGCTGGCGCCCTCCAGGTTGAGGGGATCAAGCCATTGTAGAGTTCCGGCCGGTTGACGCTGTAGAACTGAGTCGGCTCATGGTGCTGATTGATGTAGCCGATGGGTATCAGATCGATGCCCGGCGCGCGCCAATTGAGCTGATCGATGATGAGGAAATCGACAAACAACTGCTCGACGTCGACGGAGCCGTGCAGCTTGTCGTCGGCATCGAATGCGATACCGCCGTGCTCGAACTCGATTTCAGCATTGAAAATGATGTTCGGGGTGATGGCGTATGTCGGCAGCAGCACGAGCCGATGGGCATCGAAGCCGTTCTGCCACTGGCCGTTTGCGGCCGGGTTTTGAAGCGAGCCATATTTGATTTCGCCATAAGCCCCGATGCTGAGGCCGGGAACCGGCGAGTCGAGCCTGCCAAGGATCGGCTTGCTGCCTGGCGCTGGTGGTATGACGCCAGGCCTGCCCGCCGGCACGGGCGTAGACTCCACTGGCTCGCCCGGCAGCGGCGGTAGTAACGGTTGCGGTGCAGGCGCCGCCGTGGCGGGGGTTGGCGGAGCCGATTTCGCTACCCGCGTTGGCGGCGATGGTGCGGGTTGCGGAGCGCAAGGGTCCGTGGCGGCGCTTGCCACGGCGGCAGGCTTGCTTGGCGGCACGGCCGGCGGTGTTGCGCTTGGAGCTGTCTCGGCTCCCTCTTGCTTCGAGGGTGTCTTGGCCTTCGCATCGTTGCCACGCACCCGCACGGTGCGCATGGGGAAGGGCTTTGGCGGTCCGGCGGCTTCCGGCCGCGTCTTGTCGGCGGGCACATCCGTGCCGGCGTTCGGCGCGGCCTCCTGGGACTTGAGCTGCCCTTCGAGCACGCGGATGCGTTGCTCCATGCACTGCATTCTTCTGAACAGCTCCTCGTTCGAGAGCTGCACGGCCGGAGCCGGCGGCGCCGAAGGCTTGACCGGCTCGCCCATCGCGAGTCCGCCGCCGACGCTCACCATCGCGGCTGTTGCCAGCAGCATCGCCACAGTATGACGTCGCCGCGAGATGGCAGGGACAGCATGGAGAACACGCCCATCGATCCCGCGGTCACTGAGAGCGGCACGCCCGGATGGCAATAGTGCGCAGCAGTGAACGGCCATAGCTTGACCCCATGCCAAAGCCTCTTGCCTGAATCGGCAACTTGCAGCTCTGCTCATTGACTAACCACAACCGAGTCATTTCCGAGCTTCACATTGACGCCGACGCGCGCGATCCACATCGAGTCGCTGTGGGTGAAGTTTCCGGGACCAAGCGTCGGACTGACGAATGTGAATGTCCGATCCGCGGCATCGACGTAAAGCACTTCGGATCTGAGACTCACGCGTTCGGAAGCTGCCCACTCGCTGCCGAAGCCGACGACCCATCCCCAGCGCCAATCGGCGAACGTGAACTCGTCGCCGGCGATGTTGAAGTTGTGGTAAGTCGTGCTCGTGTGGACGGCAGCAGCTCCACCGGTGACATAAAGGAGCAAGCTATCCATCACGATGCCGGCGCGGGTGCGCGCGGTGACGAGCCCGTTGAAGTGGTTGGTGATGGAGATATCGGTATCCGGAACGTTCGGCAGCAAACTCGTCGCCGCCACAACGCTCCCCGCGCTGCCATCGACCTCGATGCCGAACAGCGCACTGCACGTCGTCCAGTTGTAGCCGATCTGTCCCCCGCCGAAGAAGCCCAATTGTTTCTGGGTGTAGGTGGCTACCTGGCCGAGCTGCCCGTCCTGATCCGTTCGGTGCGCCGTATATGCGACGCCGCCAAAGTTGAGACCGGCATACCAGCCCCGCCACCAGGCTGCTGCGCAGCTCGGCGCTGGCGGATTCGATGGCAGGGGCGCATCCGCGGCACTGGCGGAACCGACCGTCAGCACAGCGAGAGCAATCATTGCGACGAGTCGATGCTTGAGGGCCGAAGCTCGTTCGCGTCCGATCTCGCGCAATGGATCGACGTCGACATTTGAGATCGTTGATGATGCCGATGATAGTGATGCCCCAGGATCAGTAAACATGACTCAGCCCCCAATGTTGCGGAACGCGCAACTCTGCGATCAGAAGAATTTGCGTCGCCGCCCGCGCGACGTTATTGCATGACGATTGCGAGTCAACGGATGATCAAAACATTAGAGTTGGTGTAATTCAAAACTACTTGGACAGTTTAGAGGAGTACCAAAGCAGTTATTGTTTAGAGACGTCCCAGGCGTTCCAGATCTTCGTGCGATTACGTCACGTTGCGGTCGTGCTCTGTTTTTTCAAGGTGCGCAACGGGCGGGCTCTCCATGAGCCATTGAGTTTTTGCGCCACAGGCGGTCGACGATTCTTGATAGAGCGTGGCGGAAACGACACGCTGCGTCTGATGGTGAGGAGGTCCAAATTGGCGAGTTGACCTTGCCTATCCCCATCACCTCAGAAAATCTTTCGTGCGATGCCTCGGATTGACTAAGACAGAGGAGCGGTCCCATTCTGAGGGTAACAGGTGGGAGGAGAACATGAGTGAGAGACCGGCACGTCTTACGACCAAAACATCGCTGATCACGGCTGCGGCATGCTTCGGAATGGCGCTAGCGGCTCAAACAGCCGGCGCTCAGGACATCAAAATCATCAAAACCGATACAAACGTCGACGCGCTCGATCCGGGCATCCGGCTATTCGTGCGGGAAAAAATGCAGGAGGGGAACACACGGTTCACGAACGAAAACGTCGTTATCTTCCTGCATGGCGCGACCGGCCCATCTACCTGCGATTTCGATCTCGGTTACAAGGATTATTCCTGGGCCGATTGGCTGGTGAAGCGCGGCTATGTCGTATGGATGGGCGACTACCGCAATTACGGCTATTCGACGCGCGAGCCCGCGATGGACGAGCCGGCCGCGAAAAATCGGCCGGTGACCCGCTCGTATCAGGCGCTGCGCGACATCGAAGCAATGGTGAACCACATCAAACGCACCCGTGGCGTGCAGAAAGTCACGCTGATCGGCTGGTCCTGGGGCGCCATGCTGGCGGGCTATTATGCCTCGCTGCACAGCGAGAATGTGCACAAGTTGGTGCTATACGCGCCGCTCTACAACTTCAACGACCATACGAACCTGGGCCCCGGCAGTGCATTACAGAACAAGCGCAAGCCGTACGAATTCAACTTTGCGCTGGGAGCTTATCGGGTTGCTTCGGAAGCGGCGAACACGGGACGATGGAATGGTGAGATCCCGGTCGAGAACAAGGACGAATACCGGGAAGCTGCGGTCCCGGCCGCCTTCTGGACCGAATGCTTGGCTACCGATCGCAGCAGCAACACGCGCACCCCCCCGAGCTTGCGTGCTCCCAACGGCGTGCTGGAGGATTCCTTTTATCAGGCCACCGGCCGGCCGCTGTGGAACGCCGCGAGCATTTACGTTCCTACTTTGGTCATCGCCGGCGCGTATGACACCTGGTCCTATCCGGAGGACCGTGAAGGACTGATGCGCGATCTGGTACATGCACCGGCGAAACGCAGCGTGCTAATTCCCGACGCGACGCATTTCGTCTTGTTCGAGAAAAATCGGTTTCAGTTCTTCGAGGAAATACTCAACTTTCTAAAGCAGTAGCGCCGATCGATTCTCGATGCACACGCATCGGAATTGATGACCGGCTGGAAGGGCGGGCCGTTCGGTCGTCACCAACAGGCCCGCGACCGACGCGATATGCCGCAGCGTGGCGCGCCTTACGCTTGTGCAGGCAGGATGTTATGGTTGGCGTTCAATCTTTCCGATCTGCCGGGAGGCTACTCCGATGAAGAGCATGCAACGAGACGACGTGATTTGGATCGTAGTAGTCACGCTGATTGCCGTGACGATCAACCCCATCCTGAAATTCATCGGACTTTTGCCGGCGGACGTGTTTCGCAGCCTCGGGATTTCCTTTCCGGGTCAGCCGCAGATCGTGTTCGGTCCGCTGATGGCGTTCCTGCTTCTCGCCTTGTTCCTGAAAACCGGCAGCGCCATGGTCTTTCCGGTGATCGGATTCCTGCGCGCTTTGTCGCTGAGCTTCGTGTTTCCCGCCAACGTGGAGCATAGCGGCACGTTGCTGGCTGCAATCGTTGCGGGTGGGGCAGCGGTGCTGCTCTTGAACAATTCGCAGTGGGCGCGCTCGCAGCTGTGGCTGTCGCTCCTTGCCGGGCTCTATGCCGGGCTCTACGCAGCGTTCAACTATCTGAGCACCGTCGTGTTCGGGCCGGCGGCGCAGACCGCAATAATCCTCGGCTCTCCATTACGCACGCTCGGGATCGTTGTCGGCAGTTTTGTGCTGGGCACGCTGCTGGGCTTCCTCGCATGCCGCCTGATGCGGCCGATGCAGGCGCCGGTCTTTTCGGCGGCATCGCCCCGCTACGCTGCCTGAGGTCGGGATGGAAGTCTTAACGGCGAGCGTTGGTTTTTGCCTGGGCATCACGCGCGCTTACCGGGAAATGAACAAACGCGCGCTTGCCGAGGCGCCGTTCGCCGTCGCTCATGCAAATGCCGGCGGCGAGTTCGATACGCTCACCCGCATCGAGCGTCGCGATGAAGCGCTGCTGGCTCAATATCCCGGCTTGCGCGAGCTTTCGGTCGTGCGCGACGTATCAAAGCTGGGCGAGGGCGATCGTCTCGTGCTCGGATTTCATGGACTGAACAAGGAAACGAAAGAAAGCCTTGCCGCGCGTGGCGTCGATCTGCTCGATGATTTGATCTG
>Ga0114129_10007315_pt1 | contig 15718 bp, 12 predicted proteins | sample RhiMetdeltSRZDD1_FD_80071 | JGI IMG/M metagenome (GOLD analysis project Ga0114129, IMG submission 80071) | Populus rhizosphere microbial communities from Tennessee, USA - Rhizosphere MetaG P. deltoides SRZDD1 (version 2) (version 2) | ecosystem: Host-associated > Plants > Roots > Rhizosphere >... | reverse complement strand
CATCATCAGCCAATTGATGAAATAGAGGTTGAGCTCGCGTGCCTGCGGATAGCGCATGCCCACGAACTTGGCGGCGATCTCGTGCTCACCCACCATGAACAGCTGGAAGCTGACCAGCGTATCGCCCGACCAGCAGAGCATGAGCCGGGCCTTCGCGCCGCAGCTTTCGAGCACAGTCTCGAAATAGCGCGGGTGCAGTTCGTCGAAGTCGCCGTATTGCACCTGGCTGTTGGTCCGTGTCGCCTGGTAGAGCTCGTGCAGCTCGGCCTCCAATCCTTTCACGGATGCTCTGTACTCGATGCGAATGCGCGGCAGTGTCCTGAGCTTGCGCCGGAGATAGCTCGCGGTCTTCTCGGGCAGATGCGCCAGATAGGCCTCCTCGCTGTCGTAGGGCAGATCGATGTGGGCCATCGGCACGTTCGTCATCCGGGCGAACCCGGCGGCCGTCAGGACGGCATCGAATTCCCGCATGTCCGCATTGGAGACGTCCTTCAGCCCGAGCAACGCAACGCGATCCTTTGCAGCCTTTTCCCGCAACGCATCGAGCATCGCCCGCATCAGGCTCTTGCGAGCTTCGGGCGTGGTGCCAGGGGCAAATCCGATGTCGCAGCGGTCGAGCAGGGGAGAGCCCAGCGCCAGCACCGGCAGCGTCAGAAGACGCGGTGCGCGCGCAGCCAGGCGGTCGACGGCACGGCGCAGGCCGCCTTGCAACGAGGTGTGCAGCTCGTAGCTGGTGCGGAAGAAGGGAACTGCCGCCATGGCCTCGCCGCCCTGAAACGCGGCAACGATGCCGAGACTGAAATTCGGCGGAGGACAATGCTCGGCGGCCCAATAGTAGGCCCAGTCTTCGGCCGCACCCGGAAACATGCCGTCCCACTCGTGCTGGGGAATGCCGGCGACACTGTCGCAAATGCGAACCTCCAGACGAGGCGGCGCTTGCTTTTCAGGGAGGGTCGGGCGTTCCAGCTCCGAATTGAGAGGCAGCTGGACTTCACGCGCGTCAGCGCTCGCAGGCAATAGCCTAGCCATGAACGCACCTCCCCATGCATCCTGCTTTTTGCGCCGCTCACCGCTGGCGTGAACGGCGTGGCAGCAGTCTAAACTAAAAGGCGGAGCGAACCATTTCGGTTCAGCGAAATTTCGCGATTGACGGACGCTGTGGCTCGTTCGCATCCCTGAGCCGGAGGATGTCGCCTGCTGCTGCGCTGCAACCGGATGAAATAATCGCGGAGAGCAAAACGGACACGATGGAGATCTGTCGCCGAGCGCGGTCATCTCCGACGAACGTTGGCCGACCACGGCACGGCGGGCTAGTGTGACCCGGATCGGGACGTCCGCAGCATCGCTCTCTGCCAGGTGGTGGACGGGACCTCTCGATTTGCATCCCGCTAGAATTGTCAGCCTGGCTTGCAGCCATTCCTCCCCCAGCCGACCGACATGCCCGCAAAGAAGATAGTGCCCTTCGGCACATGGCCCTCGCAGATAACACCCGAGCTTGCCGCCAAGGCCAGCCGCCGCTTCGGCACGATGCAAGCTGCCGGCGATGCCGTTTACTGGAGCGAGTCGCGGCCCGAGGAAGGCGGGCGGCAGGTCATATTGAGGATACGCGGCAAGAGGGTCGATGAGCTGCTGCCGGCTCCATGGTCCGCCCGATCACGCGTGCACGAGTACGGCGGTGGGGAATTCCTTGTTGCCGAGGGCACGCTGTTCTTCGTCAACGACAGGGACCAGCAGGTTTACCGGCTCCAGGAAGGCGCCGCACCGCAGCGCATCACGAATGCGTCGTCCCTGCGCTTTGCCGACTTCGCCTGGGACGCGCGAAGCAATCGGCTGATCGCGGTCGCCGAGTTCCGCGCAAAGGCTGAGGGGCTGGATCACCCGCCGCCGCGCAACACCCTCGTCGGCATCGCGCTCGGCGGTGCGGCAGGCGCAGTTGGCGAGTTGGTCTCGGGGCGCGACTTCTACGCCAGCCCGCGCCTGTCGCCGGATGGCTCGCAGCTTGCCTTCCTGGCGTGGGACCTGCCGGACATGCCCTGGGACAGCGCCGCACTCTACGTCGCGCGCATGCAGGCGAGCGGCGCCTTGGGCCGGCCGCGCCGCATTGCCGGCGGCGATGGCAGCGCCGTCTTCCAGCCCGAGTGGGACGGCGAAGGCCGGCTCTATTTCGCCTGGGACGAGGGCGGCTGGGGCAGCCTCTATCGCTGGCAGGACGGCAAGGTGGTGCGGATGCGCCGGCTTGCCGGTGCCGAGCTGTGGCGGCCGCAGTGGGTGTTCGGCTCGCGCTGCTTCGCGCTTCATCCCGACGGACGGATGGCCGCCGTCTACACCAAGCGCGGACTGCCGTTGCTCGAGATCGGCAGGCCCGGCGGGAAGGCTCGCCGCTATCCCGGCTTACAGGCCAAGGCAGCGCGCATCGACGATCCGGTGGCGCTCGGCAGCACCTTCGCCGCGCTGGTCAGCCGCCCGACGGCACCGCCCACTATCATGCGACTTGCGGGCGGTAGGCTCCAACCGCTGGGGCCCGCTCCGCCGCTGGGGCTCGAGCCCGCAAACATCAGCAAGGGCGAAGCGCACCACTTCAAGCGGCCAGATGGCCAGATCGTCAACGCGTTCTACTACCCGCCGGCCAATCCCCGCTGTCGGGGACCTGCGAATGCCGCCCCGCCCGCGCTGGTGCTCGCGCACGGCGGGCCAACCTCGATGACGGATGCCGGCCTCAAGGTGCGCCTCCAGTTCTTCACGAGCCGCGGGTTCGCCGTCTGCGACGTCAACTACTCGGGCAGCACCGGCTACGGCCGCGCCTACCGCGAGCGGCTCGACGGAGCGTGGGGCATCGCCGATGTCGCCGACTGCGCTGCCGCCGCGCGCCACCTTGCCAGGAGCGGCCTTGCCGACGGCACCCGCATTGCCATCGGGGGCGGGAGCGCCGGCGGCTACACGACACTGATGGCGCTTGCGACGACCGACGTGTTCGCCGCCGGCAGCTGCCACTACGGCGTCTCGGACCTCGGCCTGCTGCTGGCGCACACGCACAAGTTCGAGTCTGGCTACCTGCATCGCCTGATGGGCACCACGCCCGGGCGCTGGAAGGAGGTCTTCGCCCAGCGCTCGCCGATCAACCTGATCACCGGCATCCGCGCGCCAGTGATCCTGTTCCAGGGCCTGGAGGACCGCGTCGTGCCGCCCGAGCAGTCGCGCCTCATCGTCGCCGAGCTGCGCCGTCGCGGCATCGACGTGGACTATCGCGAGTTTGCCGGCGAAGGCCACGGCTTCCGCCAGGCCTCCACCATCATTGCCGTGCTCGAGGCCGAGTTGGCCTTCCTGGCGCGCGTTCTGAAGCTCGCCGTGTAGGGCCGCAAAAGGCGAAGCCGCATTGCGCCGGGCCTCGCGCATGGCGCGGGTTTCCCGGCTGGCGAAGGGGTTGAGTACGCCCCTCGCCTAATAGATCGTCTCTTTCAGGCGCTGCGGGTAGGCCTTGTCGTAGGCTGCGGCGTCGAAGGCACCCTTGGTGATCTCGGCCAGGATGTCGCCCGCGCTCGGCATCTCGGACTTGGGCACCTGCGCGTCGGCGCTCCACAGGCGCGAGCGAATGAGCGCCTTGGGACATTGGAAGTAGACGCGCTCGGCCGTCACCTGCAGCACGCTCCTCGGCAGCTTGCCCTGCATGGAAAAGCTCTCGCACAGCGCCGGATCGACCAGGATCTCGGCCGTGCCGTTGATGCGCAACGTATTGCCGATGCCGGGAATCATGAACAGCAGCGAGATGCGGGGATCGCGCACGAGGTTGCGCAGCGCATCGACCCGGTTGTTGCCGCGCCGGTCCGGGATCTGCACGGTCTTGCGATCGACGACGCGCACGAAGCCGGCGGGATCGCCGCGCGGCGAGCAGTCGAGCCCATCCGGCCCCACCGTCGCCAGCACCACGAACGGCGCCTTGTCTATGAACGCCTTGTAGCCGTCGGAGATGTAATCGATCTCCTTGGCGATGGCGGCCTCGGTCGGCTGGCCGTAGAGGGCTTCAAGCTGCTCGTACGTGGTGATCCGCTGCATGGGAGGTGGCCCCCGGGCTCTTCGAGACGTCGGCACAATTCAGGGCTAGGGTAGGCCGCACCAAACGTCAAGGCGGCGGGACCGCTCCGGGGAGAAGCCATGACACCTGCCCAAGCCGCAGGTCCGCCCTTCCGCGCCGAGGTCATCGGCAGCCTGCTGCGGCCTCGCCGCCTCAAGGATGTGGCCAAGGACCTGCAGCAGGGAAGAATCGATCAGGCATCCTTCGATGCGGTGCTCGAAGCCGAGATCGCCCGCGTGATCGCCCGGCAGGAGGACATCGGCCTCGGCGTCGTCACCGACGGCGAGCTTGCCCGCTCTTCCTGGTTCGGCTTCTTCTTCGAAGGGCTCGACGGGTTCCGCCTGGAGCCTTCGCACTTCAAGTTCAAGGACGCCGACGGCTGCGCCTTCGAGTGGGCGACGTGCGTGGCGAAGGCCCGCATCCGCAGGCACGCACCCATCGTGCTGCCGGAGTTCGAGCGCGCCAACCCGCACGTGCGCCGCGCGATGGTCAAGGCCACCATGCCCGCCCCAAGCGCCTTCCACTTCTTCCGCCTCGGCAGGTCGGTCGAGACCAGCGCCTATGCCGATACCGCCGCCTACTTCGACGATCTTGTCGCGATCTACCTCGCCGAGCTCGCCGAGCTGGCGCAGGCCGGCTGCCGCTACGTGCAGCTCGACGAGGTGCCGATCGCCATGCTGTGCGATCCCGACGTGCGCCGGCAAGCAGCCGCCGAGGGCGCAGATCCCATGGCGCTCCTCGACACCTATCTCGATGCACTCGGCCGCATCGCAGCCGGCCGCCCGGCCGGCATGACGCTCGGCCTGCATCTGTGCCGCGGCAATTTCCGCGGCCGCTGGATGGCGTCCGGCGGCTATGACGCGGTTGCCGAGAGGCTCTTCAACGATGCCCCCGTCGACGTCTTCTTCCTGGAGTACGACAGCGAGCGCGCCGGCGATTTCGCCCCGCTGCGCTTCGTCCCGTCGGACAAGCGGGTCGTGCTGGGCCTCCTGTCGTCCAAGGCCGCCGCACTCGAGGACCAGGATACCGTCGTGCGCCGCATCGAGGAGGCCTCCCGCATCCTCCCTCTCGACCAGCTCGGCCTGTCGACCCAGTGCGGCTTTGCCAGCGTCGCCGGCGGCAACGTGCTGGACGAGGACGCTCAGTGGTCGAAGCTGGGGCTCGTGGTCGACACCGCCGAGCGCGTCTGGGGCGGCCGAGGATGACCGGCGAGCCCCGACCGATGCCGGCCACGCTGGCCGGCATCACCGATCGGATCGCAGCTAAGTACGCTTGAAGCCCTCGAGTTCGCTCTCGGCCCAATCGAGCGTCTTCTCGATCTTCTCGCCCTGGTAGTAGCGGACGATCATCTTGGCCTGTATTCCCTGCGCCCAGATCTGGGCCGCGATGAGCGGCGGCGCCGGCGAGCAGGTCACGGCAATCGTCTGACTGCCTCTGTTGGGGTAGTGGTAGAGCGTGCCTTTGGGCGGTCCTTCCTCAGCCCACGTCTTGAAGTCGTAGAACTTGACGTACGGCGGTATGTCGTAGCCCTGGCCTGCGGCCACCAGCTTTTCCGCATTCTCACGCGAGGACAGATGGTAGAGCAGGCTCCTGGCCGCCGCCTTGTTCTTGGAGAAGCTCCAGGTGCCGTAAAGCCGCGGGAGGATCGGATTGAAGCGTCCCTTCGGGCCCAGCGGGAAGCCGTGGGTCCAGCATTTCTCCGCGATCTGCGGAGCATCGCGCTTGGCGACCGCCCACGCGCTCGGCGGGTTCATGATGAGCGCGCCCTTGCCCGAGATCAGCCACTTGTTATTGGAGGCATCGTCCCAGGCGACGGCATCGGCGGGAAGGAACGGAGCAAGCCGCTTGCCGTAGTCGAGCACCTGCCGGACGGCGTCCGTCTTGACGGTTATGTTGCCCTTGTCGTCCATCAGGTCGGCGCCAAAGGCCTTGTAGAGCGCGCCCATCCACTGCGCCGTGTCCGTGGTGTTGCCGAGCGGCAGGCCGAAGGCACAATGGGCTTTGGCGCACTTTTCGGCAGCGACGAGGAAGTTGTCCCAGGTCCACTCCGCATCCGCCGCCGGCTTGCCGGCCGGATACATGGCCTGGATATCGATGCCGGCATGCTCCTTCAGAAGGTCATAGCGGCTGCAAACGCTCAGCAGCAGCGTTCCCCGCGTCATCGGCACGGAAACCCACGTGCCCTTGAACTTCGCCAGATACTCGACAGCGGGCTCCACGGGTCCATTGCGGGCCACGATTTCCTTCACGAGATCATCGGCAGGCTCGAGCGCGAACGCATGTTGCGCCGCCTCCCAGTTGGTGAACTCCATGATGTCGTGGCCGGATTTGGCTTGCGCCTCTGCCGCGATGGTCAGCAGCAGCTTGTTGCCCTGCGAGGTTATGAAATCGACGCTGACGTCGACCTTCTCCTTCTCGCCCCACTCGCGGATGATCTGGAGCGCAACGTCGTTCGCGCCGGGAACCCAATGATCCCAGAGGCCGATGGAAAGTCGTCCCGCCGCGTGCGCCCTGCGCACGTGCGGTGCGGCGATCATCACCGACGCGGCAGCCGATGTAGCGATGAATTGACGGCGAGATTGCTTCCTCTTCTGCATGAGCATTTTCTCCCTTCGCGGACAGGGCAGCAGCCCAGCCTCGTGGGGAGTAGCAAGGTGCTTCGCATCCTGCTGGTGCGCTGCCCTGAGAGCGCCAAGGCTGCTGCCGAAAACGGCGCGCACGCAAATCAAATTCGCCGTGTGGAGCCCGTCTCCGCCCTCCAACTGTCTCGATGCTGATGCTGTCGCGCCAGGGGGGCGTGCGTTGCACCGTGACTGGCCTTTGTCTGGCATGCCTGCGGCACGCGCCCGGGTGCGCCGCGAGGCGATGACTGCGGGCGAAACCTTTCGCGGCCTCGGCCATGGCATGCCACAGCTTGCTGCACTGCGAACCTAACAACAGCCCTTGGCGTCCGTGCTGGGCGTGCTCTAAGATCACAAGCAAACCACTGGCTGGGAGCTGGTCGCCGCAAGAGTGACCGCCTCCGCGCGGAAATGCAGTGGACACCTGGGAGGGTGCAGCGATGCGGGCCGTCAGGCTTTGCGGAACTCATGGCCATTGGGCCTTGGCTCGCGCGTTGAAGGCGGGCTGATGAATTTCGCGCCGGCGCCCAAGCAGATCACTGCCGCCACGGTCCAGCTCTCGGTTGCGGGCGTGTCCAAGCGCTTCGGCGGGGTGACCGCCGTCAGCGACGCCTCCCTCGACGTGCCCAAGGGCCGCATCCTCTCCATCATCGGCCCGAACGGGGCCGGCAAGACCTCGCTGCTCAACATGATCTCGGGTTTCTACCGGCCCGACGAAGGCAGCATCAGCCTCGAGAGCCGCGACATCACGCGCAAGCGGCCAAGCGAGATCGCGGGCCTCGGCATCGCACGCACGTTCCAGAACATCGCGCTCTTCGGCGGTCTCACCGTGCTGGACAACCTCATGCTCGGCCGGCACGTGCACATGCGCTCGGGCGTGCTCAGATGCGTGCTTTATTGGGGGCTGGCGCAGCGCGAGGAGGTACGCCACCGCGAGGTCTGCGAGGAGATCATCGAGTTCCTCAAGCTCCAGGATCTGCGCAAGCAGCCGACGGCGGCGCTCGCCTACGGGCTGAGGAAGCGCGTCGAACTCGGCCGCGCGCTGGCCCTCGAGCCCAAGGTCCTGCTGCTGGACGAGCCCATGGGCGGCATGAACCAGGACGAGAAGCAGGACATGGCGCGCTACATCCTGGACGCCAACCAGGAGCGCGGCATTACGGTAGTGCTGATCGAGCACGACATGGGCGTGGTGATGGACATCTCCGACCACGTGGTGGTGCTCGATCGCGGTCGCAAGATCGCCGAGGGGCCGCCTGCCGAGGTGCAGAGAAATCCCGCCGTGATCGCCGCCTACCTCGGGGCCGGCCAGAAGGGTGCGCCGGCATGAGCCTCGTTACCGACGCAGCGACGGATACCTTGCCCAAGCTGCTGCGCGGCCACGCGCGCAGCTCCGGCCGAAAGCCCGGCATGCGCGAGAAGGACCGCGGCATCTGGCAGACCCACACCTGGAGCGAATGCTACGGCCATGTGCGCGACTTCGCGCTGGGCCTGGCGGCCGCCGGCTTCGCGCGTGGCGACAAGCTGTCGGTGCTCGGCGACAACCGCGCCCGGCTCTACTGGGCGCAGATGGCGGCGCAGGCGCTGGGCGGCATGTCGGTGCCGCTGTATCAGGATTCCATCGCCCGCGAGCTCGCCTTCGTGCTCGATCACGCCGAGGTGTCGGTGGTCGTGGCCGAGGATCAGGAGCAGGTCGACAAGGTCCTCTCTCTGGCCGGCGAGCTGAAATCCCTGCGCCTCGTCGTCTACGACGATCCGCGCGGCATGAGCGACTACAGCCACGACCTGCTCAAGTCGTTCGCCGAGGTGGAGGCGGCCGGCCGCGCCTTCCGCGAAAGCCATCCCGACCACTTCGAGCGCGAGGTCGATCGCGGCAAAAGTGGCGACATCGCCGCCATCGCCTATACCTCAGGCACCACGGGCCGGTCGAAGGGCGCCCTGCTGACCCACGCCAACATGATCTCCACGGCCGAGATCTTCATGTCCGTCGAGCCGCTACGGCAGGGCGACAACTGGCTGTGCTACCTGCCGATGGGTTGGGTCGGCGACATGGTCTACTCGCTGGCGACCAGCATGGCTGCCGGCACCGTCTGCAACTGCCCCGAGAACCCCGAAACCGTGCAGCGTGACCTGCGCGAGCTTGGCCCCAATGTCTTCCTGGCGCCGCCGCGCATCTGGGAGAACATGCTGACGACCCTCCAGGTGAAAGCCTCCGACGCCTCCCCGCTCAAGCGCCGCGTATACGAGTATTTCCGGCGCCTCGCGGAACGCTGCGAGCTGATGAAGGCCGACGGCAAGCCGATTCCGGCCACCACACTCCTCGGCTACCGACTGGGTGAGGTGTTCGTCTACGGCCCGGTGCGCGACCAGCTCGGCCTGCGCAACGCGCGCGCCTGCCTGACCGGCGGCGCTCCCCTTGGCGCCGACACGTTCCGCTTCTTCCGCTCGTTCGGCGTCAATCTCAAGCAGGTCTACGGTGCCACCGAGGCCTGCGGCCTGGTCGCCCTGCAGGGCGACCTCGAGGCCGATCCCAACACGGTCGGGCGTATCGTTCCCCAAACCGAGGTGCGCATTGCCGAGGCCGGCGAGGTGGAGGTACGGGGCCCCGGCGTCTTCGCCGGCTACTACAAGCAGGACGAGGCCACGCGCGCTGCCATCACGGCCGACGGCTGGCTCAAGACGGGTGATGCCGGCCTCGTCGATCCGCGCGGACAGCTTGCCATCATTGATCGCGCCAAGGATGTGGGCAAGCTTGCGGACGGCACGCCGTTCGCCCCGCAGTTCATCGAGAACAAGCTGAAGTTCAGCCCCTACATTCGCGAGGCCGTGGCCTTCGGCGATCAGTGCGCATTCGTTGCGGCAATGGTCGCCATCGACATGAGCACGGTCGGCAAGTGGGCAGAGCAGAAGAACCTGCCCTACACCAGCTACATGGACCTCGCGGGCAAGCCCGAGATCGCGAAGCTAGTGATCGAGGAGGCGACCAAGATCAATGCCACCCTGCCCGCGACCAGCCGCGTGCGCCGCTTCGTCATCCTCAACAAGGAGCTCGACGCCGACGACGCGGAGATGACGCGCACCCGCAAGGTGCGCCGCGGCTTCGTGGCGGAGAAGTACGCGAGCGTGATCCAGGCGCTCTACGGCGGCGCCGGCGAGGCGCAGCTGACGATGGACATCACCTTCGAGGACGGCCGCAAGAGCACGCTCGCTTCGACCCTCCTGATCCACGATATTGGCGCGCCCGAACCGGCCGCCCGCAAGGCAGCGTGAGGCTGAATGGCCGAGGCCGAAAAGATCACCCAGTGGCCAATTGTTCCCTTCCCCCTCGAGGGGGAAGAACGGAACGCCACAGACGAGGCGGCGCTAACTCGTGGCACGTCTTTCCTCCCCCCTCCAGGGGGCGGCGGGGATAGAGTCGAAGGAGCGCGACATGTGGGGTGAGCTGGAGTTTGCGACAGCCCTCGTCGTCAGCGGCCTGTCGATCGGGCTCATGTACTCGCTGATCGCGCTCGGATTCGTGCTGGTCTACAAGGCAACCGACGCCATCAACTTCGCCCAGGGTGAGTTCGTCATGCTGGCGGGCTTCGTCGCCGCCCTCGTGCTCGGCGTCAAGGGCATGCCGGTCCTCGGCGCCGTTGTCGCGGCACTTGCGGTCATGATCGTCTTCAGCTTCGCGCTCGAGCGCGTCGTCCTGCGTCCCCTGCTGGGGCGGCCGGTGGTCGCCGTCATCATGGCCACCATCGGTCTCGGCGCCATCCTGCGCGGGCTGCCGCCGATCACGGTCGGTGGCGAGACGCGCGCCCTGCCTCTGCCGATCGGTGACACGCCGATTACGCTCGGGCCCATCTCCCTGCCGCCCATCCAGGTGCTGGGCGTCATCGTCACCTTGCTGTTCCTGGCGATCTTCACCTGGTTCTTCCTCAAGAGCCGCATGGGCGTCGCCATGCGGGCCGTCGCCGACAACCAGCAGGTGGCGATGGCAATGGGCATCAACGTCGAGCGCTACTTCGCCCTGGCCTGGGCCATGGCCGGCACGGTGTCGGCGCTCGGCGGTGTGATCTGGGGCAGCATGCTGGGTGTGGACGTGCACCTGGCGCTGGTCGGGCTCAAGGTATTCCCGGTCGTCATCCTGGGCGGTCTCGATTCCATCGTTGGCGCCGTGATCGGCGGACTGATCGTGGGCCTCGTCGAGAGCCTGGCTGCCGGCTACCTCGATCCTTACGTCGGCGGCGGCACGAAGGACTTCGCGCCATACGTGCTCATGATCATCGCTTTGATGTTCAAGCCGTACGGCATATTCGGCACCCACCGCATCGAGAGGGTGTGAGGCCGCCATGCTCCATCGCGAGACCGGTGTCTTCAAGACCAGCTATGCCGCCGACATGGCGCTCTACCCGCTGCCGATCGCGCGCTGGACGGTGGCGGGCATCGTCATCTTGTTCGCAGTCATCCTGCCGCTCTCCCTGCACGAGTACTACCTCTCCATCATCAATCTCTCTCTGATCGCCATCGTCGGTGCGCTCGGCCTCAACATCCTTGTCGGCTACACGGGCCAGATCTCGGTCGGGCACGCCGCCTTCATGTCTGTGGGCGCCTACACGGCCGCCAATCTGGCGGTGAAGCTGGGCCTGCCCTTCTGGATCACGCTGCCCGCCGGCGGCCTGATGGCGGCGCTCATCGGCGCCGTGGTCGGCATGCCGAGCCTGAGGATCAAAGGCCTCTATCTCGCCATCGCCACGCTGGCAGGCCAGCTCATCATCGAGTGGATCATCAATCACACGCCGGCCATCTCCGGCGGCGCGCAGGCCTCCATCGAGGTGCCGCGCCCGGAGTTCATGGGCCATCACCTCAAGACCCAGGGACAGCTCTACTACTTCCTGCTGTTCTTCGCGGTGCTTGCCACCGTGGCGACGCTCAATCTCGTCAGGAGCCGCATCGGCCGCGCCTTCGTCGCCATCCGCGACCAGGACATCGCCGCCGAGATCATCGGCATCAACATCTACCGCTACAAGCTGCTGGCGTTCGCCATCTCGTCTTTCTACGCGGGCGTGTGCGGCGTGCTCTATACCTACTATCTCGGCATCGCCAATTACGAGCAGTTCCAGATCGGCGTCTCCATCGACTACCTGGCCATGATCATCATCGGCGGTCTCGGCTCCGTGCTCGGCTCCATCCTGGGCGCCGTCTTCGTCACCATGCTGCCGATTGTCCTGCGCCTGATCATGGAACCGCTCGCGGGCTTGTTCTTCTCCTCTGCAGAAATGTCGAGCGTCATCTCCAGCACCAGGCTGGTGCTGTTCGGCGCCCTCATCATCTTCTTCCTGGTGATCGAGCCTGAGGGGCTCAACCGATTGTGGCGCAACATCCGCAACTATTTCCGCGTCTGGCCTTTTTCCTACTGAGCATGAACCAACGAAACCAAGGAGCTACAGGGAGGTTATCGATGTCGAGAAGGACGAATTGGTGCACCGCGGGCCTCGCCGCGGCGATTGCACTGGCGGCCGGCGCAGCCGTCGCGCAGGAGAAGGAGCTCGTGTTCGGTCTGCATTGCGACCGCACGGGCGCCACGCAAACGGTCGGCGTGTTCCTCTGCCCCGGCTATCACGACTACATCGCGCTGCTCAACAGCAAGGGCGGCGTCGAAGGCTACAAGATTCGCGTGCTCGAGATCGACAACGAGTACAAGGTGCCACCCTCCATGGAGGCGCACGAGCGCTTCAAGAAGGAAGGTGCCGTGCTCGAGGGTCTCTACGGCACCCCGCAGACCGCCGCGCTGACCAAGAAGCTCGAGGAGGACAAGGTCCTCGGCACCTCGCCGGGGTTCGGCACGGCCGCCGCCACCGACGGCAAGCGCTACCCCTACATCTTCCCGATCGCCGCCAGCTACTGGTCACAGGGCGCGGCCGCGGTGGCATTTGCCAAGAAGCAGCTCGGCGGCGACCTCAAGGGCAAGAAGATCGCCTATCTGTTCTATGACAATCCCGCGGGCAAGGAGCCGCTCGTGATCCTCGAGGACCTGGCCAAGAGCGAAGGCTTCGAGCTCCGCACCTTCGCCGTTCCGGCCCCGGGTGTGGAGATGGCGGCACAGGTGCTCGACATCACCGGCCGCTTTAAGCCCGACTTCGTCATCACCCACCTCTTCGGACGCTCGCCATCGGTGTCCATCAAGGAGCTCAAGGGCAAGGGCTACCCATTGAGCAAGGTGATCTCGTTCGTGTGGGGCGCCTCGGAGGCGGACATCAAGGCCGCCGGCGGATACGAGGTGGCCAACGGCTATCACACGCTGCAGTTCGCCGGCGTCGGCGGCGACTTCCAGGTCATCAAGGACATCAACGCGATGTACCAGGCGCAGGGCAAAGCGCCGCCGAAGGAGCAGGAGACGAGCGTCTTCTACAACCGCGGCGTCATGGTCGCCGCCATCCACGCCGAGGCGGCGCGCAACGCCATCAAGGCCAAGGGCGGCGCCAAGCCCACCGGCGAGGACCTCAAGAAGGGCATGGAGTCCGTCAAGGGCTTCACGCTCGGCGGCATGGTGCCCCCGATGGAGATCGTCGAGGCCGACCACGAAGGCGGCGGCTGGGTGCAGGTGTGGACCGTCAAGGACGGCAAGCTCGTCAAGGACGGCGAGTGGTTCCAGGCCTACCGCGACGTGATCAGGAAGCACCTGGCGGCCACCAATTGAGCCGCGCAACGCAAATGACTGTCATCCCGGACGTCGCGCAGCGACGATCCGGGACCCAGGGGCCGCCAGGTCGGCACGCCTCGGCCCTGGGTCCCGGCTCTCCGCGCTGTCGCGCTCCGGCCGGGATGACAACGGTGGCGTGACATGCTCACGGTCAACAATATCGAGGTCGTCTACGACAGCGTCATCCTGGTGCTGAGGGGAGTGTCGCTCGAGGTCAAGGCGGGCTCGATCACGACCCTGCTCGGAGCCAACGGCGCCGGCAAGACGACGACGCTGAAAGCCATCTCCGGCGTGCTCCGCACCGAGCGCGGCGAGGTGACCAACGGCTCCGTCACCTTCGAGGGCCGGCGTGTCGACGGATTGCGCGCTTTCGACGTGACTCGGCTCGGCATCAGCCAGGTGTTCGAAGGCCGGCGCGTCTTCGAGCACCTGACGACCGAGGAGAACCTCATTGCCGGCGGCCACATCCAGCGCCACGCCCGCAAGATCCGCGACGGGATAGAGCGCGTCTATGCCTACTTTCCCCAGCTCGCCCAGCGGCGCCAGCAGCTCTCCGGCTACCTCTCCGGCGGCGAGCAGCAGATGCTGGCGATCGGCCGGGCCCTGATGTCGGAGCCCAAGGTCATCCTGCTGGACGAGCCCTCGCTCGGACTGGCGCCCATGCTGGTCGAGGAGATTTTCGGCATGGTCGCGCGTCTCGTCGCCCAGGAGGAGCTCGCCGTGCTGCTGGTGGAGCAGAACGCCACGATGGCGTTGGCTGTCGCCCACCACGGCTACGTCATGGAGAACGGCCGCATCGTGCTCGAGGGCGATGTGCAGAAGCTGCGCGAGAACTCGGACATCCGCGAATTCTACCTCGGTCTCAACGAGATCGGCTCGCGCAAGTCCTATCGCGACGTGAAGCACTACAAGCGCCGCAAGCGCTGGCTGTCCTGATCAGGCCACCGCGCCCCGGACGATTGCGACGGATATGGGCGTGCTTGCCCGTCCAGCATCGTTGGGCTGATGCGCCCTCCAGGCATTTGCCTTGCGCCCCGCATGCGGGTACTCGTGGGGAGCGGGCACGTGGAGCGGCCACGGAGGCAGGGCATGCTCTCGGTCATGGATCGGCGCTTGCGCGCCTGGCATTTCTGGCTGGCCAACGCGCTCGCGATCGGCTGGTTCGCCGGCATGACCTGGGCAACGCAGGCAGCCATACCTGGCGTGAAGTTCTTCCGCTGTCCGTTCGGACTGTGTCTTGGCTACTACACTCCGGGCGAGCTCACCGCCACCTTCACCAGGATCGGCAAGAGCGGGCGCGAGTTCCTGACGAATACGCTGCTGCCCCTGGACATGGTGCTGCCGACGCTGCTGCTGGTGGCGCTGTCCGTCACCTACATCTGGTTCAGCCGGCCGGGCCAGCGCATGGCGGTGCCGCTGTCGCGCGGCGCGCGTTATACGTTCCTGAGCGTGCCGCTGCTCTATTGCCTTTCCGACTACGCCGAGAACTGGGCGCTGGCCGAGGCGCTGCAGGCCTATCCCAACATTTCCTACCGGCTCGCGCGCCGCGCCAGCGTCCTCACCGCCGCCAAGTCGCAGCTCATCGTCGCCGCCCTGGGCCTGGCCGTGGCGCTCGCCATCGCTGCCTGGGGACTGGCGCACCACTGGCGCGACCGATGGCCGCCGGCGCGCCAGTAGTGCCGCCCGTTACCGGACTCCAGCCTTGCTCGGCTCAAGCCTTTTTCTCGACCTCGGCGAACACCTTGCGCGCCGCGCGGAAACATTCGACCGCCAGCGGCACTCCCGCGTAGATCGCGATCTGATGCAGGATCGCCTGGATCTCGTCCTTGGTGACGCCGTTGTTGAGCGCACCCTTGAGGTGCAGCTCCCATTCGTGCATGCGCCCGAGGCAGGCCAGCATGACGAGGTTCAGCATCGAGCGCGTCTTCTTCGGCAGGCGCTCATCGGTCCACACCAAGCCCCAGCAGTACTCGTTGAGGATGTCCTGGAACGGAGCGTTGAAGGCATCGGCCGATGCCATCGACTTGTTCACATACTCCTCGCCTAGCACGGCCTTGCGCATGGCCATGCCCTTGTCACGCAACGCTTTATCCATCGTTCCTCTCCATCCACTGCCGCGGCTGTGCGTCGGCCGGTGCTGTTTGGCAGCCTTTGCGCGCCGGCTCAAGGGGCGGCGGTCCGGGCTGCCCCCCGCATCGCAGTCATCTGGCTTTTGTCGCCGCAAGCGTGACGTCCGCGGCCGGTCTGCCTAGACTGCTCGCGAACGGAAACGCCAGGAATCGCAAGGAGCTTTTGCATGCGAACGGTGACGCTCAATACGGGCGACAAGGTGCCGGTGCTCGGGCT
>Ga0114129_10007313_pt1 | contig 15719 bp, 16 predicted proteins | sample RhiMetdeltSRZDD1_FD_80071 | JGI IMG/M metagenome (GOLD analysis project Ga0114129, IMG submission 80071) | Populus rhizosphere microbial communities from Tennessee, USA - Rhizosphere MetaG P. deltoides SRZDD1 (version 2) (version 2) | ecosystem: Host-associated > Plants > Roots > Rhizosphere >... | reverse complement strand
GCGGCAATGGGATGATCTCGCCGTGGTCTATGTGGATTTGAAGGAAGAATCCAATCGACTGATGACTGCCTACCGCGATCGGACGCTTACTATACTCGTCTTCGGCCTGCTCGCAATCGCCGGGGCATTGGCGGTAGGCTTGCGGTCGATGGCCCGGCTCTGGCGGGTGCTCGTCCCGATGTTGGGGGCCATGGTGGTGCTGACGGCCGTACTGAACCTCTCCGGTGAATCGCTCACCGTCTTCCATCTGGCCACCTTCCTGTTGGTTGTGGGGCTCAGCCTCGATTACGCCTTGTTCTTTACGAGACCGGAAGGCACCGAAGAGGAGCGAGCCCGCACGATCTTCGGGTTGCTTGTCTGCGGCGCCACGACGATACTGGTGTTCGGCGTGTTGGCCTGTTCGACCATCCCGGTGCTCCATGCCATCGGACTGACCGCCGCCTGCGGCTCATTCGTTTGCCTGCTGTTCGCCGCTTTGGTGGCGGAATCCGACCGGGACTGCCATGCCGTCTGACCCTCGCCCAATGATACCGCTCACCCTGAGCGCCTATACGCTGGTCACGGCGAATGGACGGGGAGTGGCCGCCGTCTCGAAGGCGCTGCACGCGAATCGCACGGGCCTCCGTCCGTGCGATTTCGAAGATGCGGTGTTGAAGACTTACATCGGGCGAGTGGACGGACTCGACGATTTTTCACTCGACAATGGACTGGAGCCGTTCGATTGCCGGAACAATCGGCTGGCTTGGCTGGGCATGCAGCAGGATGGCTTTATGGTTTCGGTCGCGGAGGCGAAGCAGCGGTACGGTGCGCACCGTGTCGCCGTGATCATGGGCACGAGCACGTCGGGCATTCGGGTGACGGAACAGGCATACCGCGAGCGTTATCCGGAGACCGGATCGTTACCGGGTTGGTACGCTTCACGGTATCGCTACACCCACAATATGTTCTCCCTTGGTCATTTTGTCCGGGCCTCTCTGGGCTTGCGCGGGCCGGCCCTGGTCGTTTCCACCGCCTGCTCGTCGAGCGCGAAGGTCTTTGCCACCGCCGCGCGTTTTCTCCGAACCGGTCTCTGTGACGCCGCCGTTGTCGGAGGAGTGGATAGTTTATGCCTCACAACGTTGTACGGCTTCTCGGCGCTGCAACTCTTGTCGAGCGCGCCCTGCCGGCCTTGTGACGAAGATCGCGACGGATTGTCGCTGGGCGAGGCGGCGGGGTTCGCGCTGCTGGAATCCAGCGAGCGAGTGAGACGGCCGGGCGCGGTAGCCCTTCTGGGCTACGGGGAAAGCAGTGACGGGTATCACATGTCGCATCCGCATCCGGAGGGCGCCGGCGCAATTCAAGCCATTCGTGATTCATTGGCACGCGCGAGCCTTCAGCCGCAAGACATCGACTATATCAATCTCCACGGGACCGCCACCCGGGCAAATGATTTCGTGGAAGACAAGGCCGTGTATTCGATTTTCGGGCCGACCGTCGCGTGCAGCTCCACCAAGGGTTGGACCGGTCATACGCTGGGAGCGGCCGGCATCGTGGAAGCGCTCATTTCCGCGCTGTGCGTGACTCAAGGGTTCCTCCCCTCCACCCTCCATTGCCAGCGGGTCGATCCTGCGCTGAAAAGCCGGATCTTGATCGATCATGAAACACGTTCGGTGCGACGGGTCGTGAGCAATATTTTCGGGTTCGGCGGCAATAACTGCAGTCTCGTCTTGGGAACGCTGTAATGCAAGTCTCGATTCAGGGAATCGGAATGTTGGCGCCGGGACTCGAAGGCTGGAACGACAGCCGCCCGATTCTGGAAGGCGCCATGCGCTTTAAGACCGGACCGAATCCCGATCCCGACGCGGCCCTCCTTCCTCCAAACGAACGACGCCGCAGCAGTGAATCCGTACGATGGGCGGTGCAAGTCGCCCATGAGGCCATCGAGCAATCCGGGCTGCAGCCTCGCAACGTGGCGACGGTCTTCGCTTCTTCCGATGGTGAATATGCGGTGCTCGATCGCCTCTGTTGCGCCTTGGCCACCCCGGAGCGCGTCATGTCCCCGACATTATTCCATCAATCGGTTCACAACACGCCGGCCGGTTACTGGGGAATCGCCACGACATGCCAACAGTCTTCAACGGCGCTTTCCTGCTACGACGATTCCTTCGCCATGGGACTCTTGGAAGCCGGAGCGTACGTGTGCGCCGAACAATGTCCGGTGTTGTTGGTGGCCGTCGATCTCACTCCGCCGTTCTCGCTCTATGAAGCCCGTCCTATTCCATCCGGATTTGCGATGGCCCTGGTGCTGACTCCGCCTGCGAGTCGGCATCTGGGCAATTGTCACTTACGACTGGACGGCTCGCATGACACGCCTGTGACGAACATGAGTGACGGTACGCTCGAGCGCATACGCTCGAGCAACCCGGCGGCGCGCTCGCTACCTGTGCTGGTCGCACTGGCCGGAGAGGCCGAGCGGCGCATAAGTTTGGATCTGTTGGGAGATCAGCGGCTTCTTGTGGATGTGGTTCCATGTCGGCATTGATGCCGGATGAACTGGCGGCCTGGCTTCCTCACGGAGGTTCGATGCGGTTGTTGGCCTCCGTCGAACGATGGGATCGCAACACGATCAGCTGCCGAGCGACCTCGCATCATGCGTCCGGAAATCCTCTTCGTTGCGCCGAACAGCTCCCCGCGATTGCCGGGTTGGAGTATGCGGCGCAGGCTATGGGAGTTCATGTGGGGCTGACAAACCGGGATAAAGAAACCAATCGATTGATCGGCTATGTCGGCGCGGTACGAAACGTCGTGCTTGCGGTGGAACGGCTGGATAATCTGCCGGGTGATCTGCACATCGAGGCCTGGCGATTGGTGGATGGACAGGACAGCTTCATGTATCAATTTACCCTGTCGGCCGGAAACCGGGAGATCATGAGCGGGCGGGCGTCCATCTTTGTGAGCCGCATCGCGGCATGAGCCGGAAACGCGCACTGGTGACGGGCGGCAGCGGCGCCATCGGGGCGGCCATCTGCGAGCGATTAGCGGCGGATGGCTTGTCGGTCGTGGTGCATGCTTTTCGGCATCACGAGTCGGCGGAGCAGGCGGCGGCAAAGATCGTGGCCCATGGAGGCCATGCCTCGGTTGCGACGTTCGACATCACCGACGCTGCCGGGACCCGACGCACGTTGGAGAGCCTGTTGGCGGACGGGCCATTTCAGGCCGTCGTCAACAATGCCGGGATTCATGACGATGCGCCCATGGCGGGCATGACGGCCGACCAATGGCATCGGGTCATCGATGTTTCGCTGAACGCGTTCTTCAATGTGACGCAGCCGTTGTTGCTCCCGATGATCGGTACCCGCTGGGGTCGGATCGTCTCCATCTCTTCGTTGACCGGCGTCACCGGCAATCGTGGCCAGACCAACTATGCCGCGGCAAAGGCCGGACTTCATGGAGCCAGCAAGTCGTTGGCGATCGAATTGGCCTCACGAGGCGTGACCGTCAACGTCGTGGCGCCGGGATTGATCGAATCTGCGGCCGTAAGGCAAGCCTTCAAGACGGAGCAAATAGAGACCATGGTGCCTATGAAACGGGTTGGCCGGCCGGAAGAAGTCGCGGCGCTGGTTTCCTTCCTGCTCTCCGAGGAGGCGGGATACATCACCGGACAGATCATCGGCATCAACGGAGGAATGGTCTGAACGGTACCGCCTCGGACCACCACCGTGGCCTTGCAAGCCCGTTTTTGATGCCGCGGCATAGCATTCCAGAGGTCGCTCATGTTTGAAAACCACACCTCATCGGAATACTGGGTCGTCATTCCGGCGTACAACGAGGCGGAAACGGTGCGTCATGTGGCAATGCGCTCGCGCGAGCAATGCCCCAATGTCATCGTCGTGGACGATGGGTCCAACGACGGCACCATGCAAGCGATGGCCGGCTTGGACGTCACGCTGTTCCGCAACGAGGAGAATGCAGGAAAAGCCGGCAGTCTCCGGCGCGGCTTTGAGCATGCCTTGGCGCAAAAAGCCGCCGGTGTCATCACACTGGACGCCGATGGGCAGCATGCTCCGGAAGAAATTCCATCTTTCATCGCCGCCTCGCTGAATGATCCCGATACCTTTCTCATCGGCGCGCGCCGGCGCGATCAGCGGAAAGCTTCCTTCTGGTGTTATCTCGCAAATCGAATCGCCGATTTCTGGATCGGTTGGGCAGCGGGTCAGCCGATCGAGGACAGCCAGTCCGGCTTCCGACTGTATCCGGCTCGCGTCCTTCGCGAAGTGCGCATCCCACACGACCGAGCGCGAAGTTTCGTCTATGAAAGTGAAATGCTGATCGAGGCTGCGAGGAGGGGATTCCGCTGTTGCAATGTCGCCGTTTCGGTTTCGCCGCGTTCCGGTCCTCGGCCGAGCCACTTCCGTCCGCTGCTTGACATCATGCGGATCACGCGAATGGTCGCGTGGAAGATACTGTCACGAGGAATGTATCCAGCAGGACTCTATCGAGCGTTAGTATACAAGCCACAATTATCACGAGAACAGGCATTTACGATGGCATCAAGGAATCCGCCATCTTTGTAACTTACAGGGAGGATGGTCAGCGTTAAAGATTGTGCGGATCGCATTATCCAATTATGTATCCCAGCTATCGTAATAGGGTGAATTCCCTCTTTCCCATTTCCATGCAGATCCTTTAACTTCCACTCAATGACCACTAAATTCAGGAGGAATGAATCCTCTTCTGCTCATCATCGACGAGCGATGCCTTTGAATGGTGCCTCTGAATGAAGAACTCAGCCCGACAGAGCAAACCTTTCGAACGAAAAGATAGTTGCTACATGCCCGCTGCAGTCAAACGAGATCGGATAGCTCCATCCAGACGTTGAATCCAGCCAGAGTAGTTTTCATGAATCGTTTGCTTTTCGGCATCATACTTTAAATTGGCACTGTCCTTGTACAAAATACTATAGTTCTTCGTCGTATAGGGAATCGAGACAACCGCTTGATGGCTTCGGACGTTAAGCGTGCCGATAATTTCACCGGGCTTTACGACCGCCATTGTCCAGCCTAAAGCAGCGCCGGCTTGAATGATTGCCTTCTCAACATCTGCCATACTCGGCTGATTTCCTGTGGCAGTCTGAACCGGCGCATCTTTCACCTGATAAAGCTGGCCGCCGCCTCGGCAGCCCATGACCGCCACGAGAACTAGGCACGCCACCGTCACTCCTGACCACGCTCGCTTCATTGCTGGCCCTCCTCTCGATAGGTAGGATTGCTCGGAACCGTCTGCACATAGTACGATTGACCGTCTCAAGTCAAGCGGATGTGCCGCCGTTTTTCATGAGATCGCGTGGAGTCATGGGCAGATCATGGGAAGAATCAGCTGAAGCCAGCAATCCTTCGATTTCGACCAACAGCTCTCTGCGGCAGAGGCTTCCCTGAAGAAAGATGAGACGCTCCGGAAAGAAGGCGGATCGTTCCAGCGTGCGCTGAATGGCCGGCAGGTCCTTCTCGTTCCGCACGTACGCTTTATAGACCGCCTTATACTGATTCGCGGTGAAGTCGGTTCCAGCCAGATCGTCCGCATGAGTTAGCATGGCTCTGAGATTGACGAGCGTTTCTTGTGTCTGCTCTTCCGGTAATCCCAGATGTCGGCTGTAATGTCCGACGACGCTGGCGGTGCCTGCCAGGAACAAACGCCCAGTACCGTCGAGCTGAGTTACCGTCGCTCGAGCGAATGACGGACTCCGTGGGCCATAGGAATCCGGATAGTTATAGGCATGCACCTGGCGCGGATTTCCTAAGTGGGTTGCCGGGCGGGTTCCTGCCAGCACAAAGATATGGACCGGACCCGACACTGTTCCGACAGCCGTACCCGCCGGGAGTGATGCCGGGAAATCGGGAAGCGCTTCCACAAGAGCCTGATGGCGTCCGATGCAAAATCGCTGGTACCGTTCCAATCCCCCTGCATCGTCGTTGATACCGGGAAAGTAATTCCATGCGCGCCACAAATGCGGGTAACCAAGTTCCCGAAGTTCGCGAAGCAGGCGACGGTACGCCGTGTAGATCGTGTCTTCCAATGCAGCTCCCGCGCGCTCTTCCGCCGTAAAAAACACCGCCGCGACTTCGTCGTTCATCGCGGCGGAAAAATAATCCTGACGAACCGCACGTACAGGCTGCACACTTCTCCAGACCTCGACCCGGGCGGGGCTTAAGAGTTGAGGAAGGTTAAGCGAGACGACCGGGCAACCAACCGGGCCCCCCACTGGAGCGCCGAACGAAATGATCGCGAGCGGGTTGGAGGTGCTGTTGGCAAGCCACGAGTCGAGCTGTTTCGCCTCGACATAGGTGAAGTCCGGGTAAGCCGATCCGGCAGATTGAGAAGGACGCCGTGGGAAGACTGTGCGCTCGGTGTATCTACGTCCCACGCGAGCCTATTCCATTGGATGAACGATCGACCGCATAGTCTTTCACGTCTGTGACCGTGTGTGGAACGCCCTGGGTACGCCGACGGTACGCCATCCAATTTTCTCTGAAATTGAACAGATACACGAGATAATACGCAATCTTGAACAGAAAGATCGGCGTCCGAATAGGCGATTTCCCAAACGCGTCCCCCGCCAAGACGGACAGCACGGCTTCCTGCATCTTGAGGATACTGCCCGCCGACATGAAGAGTGCACGAAACGCCGGCTGCGTGAAGTGATAGATGAACCATGAATAGGTCTTGATGCCAAGGCGCACGGAGCGTTCAAACTCGCGAGCGCGTCGGCGATACTGCGGTGACCCTCGCAATTCTGCGTCGACGACCTCCGCGCCCAACCTCGCGCTGTTCAGCGCGAGGTGGACGCCGCTCGAAAAGACCGGGTCGATAAAGGCGAAGGCGTCACCGATCATGAGGTAGCCGTCTCCTCGCATCGTTTTCCTTCGATACGAATAGTTTGCCGCCGCATACGCTTGACCGATCAGTCTGGCGTTGGCCATCCGCTCTGCGACGGGCGGGCATAAGGCGATGGTGTCCTGAAGAAATTGCTCCAACGAAACTTTGCGAGTGCTAATGTATGACGGCCAGCAAACGGCACCTACGCTCGTGGTGCCATCCTTGAAGGGAATGATCCACCACCAGCCATGATCGAACCACACGATGCTGATATTGCCTTCATCCGCCCCGGGCAGTCGTTTGACGTCTCTAAAGTGGCCGAAGACAGCAGCGCTGTTATGGTGCCGGTTGCGGCTTTTCCCTCCCAATTGACCTGACAGAAACGTGTCCCGCCCGCTGGCGTCGACCAGAAACCTCGCTTGCCACACCAGCGCATGACCCTCCTTATCTACCGCCTGAATAAGGTGGGGTCGACCATTGCGGAACTCGACATGCTTGGCTTTCACGCCTTGGTGGACACGGACTCCTTTGCCGGCTGCGTTTTGGAAGAGGATATGGTCGAATTCTGCCCGCTTCACTTGGTACGCAAATGGCTGTGAGCCGTCGAGTGCCTGCGAGAAATTGAGCAGGCGAGAGCGGCCGTGGTAGGGGGATACCACCTCCGCGCCGTATTTCGTGATGCCGATCTTTTCGACTTCCGGCAGGACTCCCAGGCGCTTCAACATGGGCAGCGAGTGGGGAAGGAGGGATTCCCCGATATGGAAGCGCGGGTGGTGGTCTTTTTCCAACAGATGAACCGTCCATCCCTTCTCGGCGAGCAACGCAGAAATGGCGGAACCGGCCGGACCTCCTCCGACGACGAGGACGTCGCAAGCCGAGTCGGGCTCCGAGGCAGCAAGTAGGCGTCCGTTCATATGGAGACAGTCACGTTGTGCACGATAAAACGACGAGGAAGTATACCCAAGACAAGACAGGGATGGCTAGCGCCCTGTAGGCAGTCAGGCAGGTACTCGGGAGGTCCGATAGCAGGGCATCCTTATTGACCAACGTTTTCTAAAGTGCGAGTCTCCGCCCCCGTCGGTTTCCCCTTAAGAGGAAAACCTTTTTGGGTCTTCACTGTCAGCAGGGAGGAAGGCGTAAGGCTAGTGGGGATATTACTCAGCGCCGTGCTGCTCATTGCGACAGCAGCGTGCCATTCCACACGAGTTCAGATTCCAACGGCTCCGATTTGTGACGGCTCGCGTGAGATCAATGACGAAAGACGATTGGGTCCTGAGCCAGACCATGGTAAGCTGTCCCATTAGGGGGGAGTCGTCCATGCGATTACAAGGCCAAAGACAGATAGCCTGGCTGCTTATCTTGATATCAGTTGGATTGGGATCCTCCGCATCGGCGGAGAACGAACCAAAGGACAACGCGAATGTGATCGATAAGATCGGCAGCACCGCCAAGAAAGCCGGCGACAAAATTGAACAAGGCGTATCGAAAGCGGCAAAGAAGATCGAGGAAAAACATATTGGTGATAAAATCGAACAGAAGTTGAAAAAGGCAGCCTCGAAAACGGCCGAAGGGTTCGAGAAGGCGGAGAAAAAAATCGAGCAGAAACTTCGGTAATCTTCACGCCCTGTCACTCCTGTCATAAGGCTTTCAGCACCTGCCAGAAGCTTCGACCAGCTCCGGTGGAAAGATTATGAGCCTCCTCGATCGTTTCTTGGTCTTCCACCCCGATCCTTGGATCGATCAGGACTGGAGGAGGCGCAGCGGCTTGCCGTTGGATGACGTGTGGTTTCAGGCCGCCGACGGCGTCAAGCTGTTCGGTTGGCATGTCGAAGTCGCCGCCGATCGACCCGTGATTCTTTGGTGCCACGGCAATGCCGGGAACATCATCAACCGGCTCGACAATTTGAGCCGCCTCGTTCGCGCCGGACTCTCCGTGTTTATCTTCGATTATCGCGGCTATGGACGCAGCCAAGGTCGCCCATCCGAAGAAGGCCTGTACCGCGACGCAAGCGGAGCCTATGACTATCTCACCAGGATGAGGATGATTCGTCCCGAGCGGATCGTCTTGTTCGGACGATCGCTCGGCGCGGCGGTGGCCGGCGAGCTGGGCGCGCACAAGCCGGCGGCCGGCCTGGTGCTCGAATCCTGTTTCCCGTCGATCGAATCCGTCGCGAAGTTTCATTATGGCGGGTTTCCGGTCCACTGGCTCCTGGGCGCGGAGTTTCGTTTGATCGACCGGTTGCCGAAATTGTTGTTGCCCAAACTGATCATTCACGGCAGCGAGGACGACATCATTCCACTCGAATTGGGCCGGCAGGTGTTCGACGCCGCGCCGCCGCCGAAATCGTGGTATGCCATTGAAGGCGCTGGTCACAACGACACCTATGGCGTCGGAGGCACCGTCTATTTCACTCGGTTTACCGATTTCGCTCAGAAGGTGATTCGCCCGTGACTGTCGGTCGCTCGGCCGTCGATGGAGGGAAAGAGTAAAGAAGTCATTGGCGGCCGCCCTCACATTTGATAGAGTGCGCCTCGGCCGTATCCGTGAACCTCTCACGGGCCCAATTCATTACCAGAACAGATCAAGGGGGGCCGGTGAAACTTATATCAGCTGGATGGGTCTGCTGCGTGCTGGGCTTGGCATCGATCACCGCCTCTGGTTGCGCGGAGACGGTAGGTCTGATGCCGATCGCCGATTTCCCGAGTATCGCGGCGGAAAAATCTGCTCCACGGCCGGCGGCCAAGCCCACAGACCCAGAGCCCTTCGACGAACCCTTTGATCCCTTTGCCAAGTCCGATGAGGCCGGCAGCGAAGAGTACGACCCGTGGGAACCGGTCAACGTGAAAGTCTTCGAGTTCAACCGACAGGTCGATCGCTTTGTCCTCAAACCGGTCGCCAAAGGCTATGACTTCGTCGTTCCGGACTTGGTCCAGGTCGGGATCAGCAACATGTTCTATAATCTCCGCTTTCCTCCCCGGCTCTTCAACAACATGTTTCAAGGGAAAGCAAAAGGGGCCGGGATTGAGATCGGACGGTTCCTCATCAACAGCACCGTGGGACTGGCGGGGTTTTTCGATGTGGCAAGAGACGTCAATCTGACGACGCCGGAAGAAGACCTGGGTCAGACCCTCGGCTTTTACGGCGTCAAACCGGGTCCTTACCTCGTGGTTCCCTTCCTGCCGCCCTTTACCGTTCGGGATTTTTTCGGCTATCTCGGCGATGTCGCGCTCAACCCGATCAACTGGCTGGTCGCTCCCATCATCGAAGTGGACGGCGTGCCTTCACTCATCGCCCACAAGAATCGGACCACCTCGAGCTTCGTACAAATCGGGGCTCGTATCGGAGAGATCGTCAACGAGCGGTCGCGCAATTTAGAGAAATTTCAGGGAGTCGAAGAGGCCACATTGGATCTGTACAGCGCCGTCCGGAACGCCTATCTGCAAAATCGGGCCAAGGCGATCAGGGAATAAGGTATGGCGTGAAAGGTAAGGGATGTCTCACGGAATGATGCCGAGTTTGTGGCCGACTGTCTCAAACGCTGCGGCGGCTTGTTCGAGCTGTTCGTGGGTATGGGCCGCGGACATTTGGACGCGGATTCTGGCTTGACCTTCCGGCACGACGGGGTAACTGAATCCGACGACATACACGCCTTCTTGCAGTAATTGATCGGCCATTGCCGCCGCCAGCGACGCCTCCCCTAACATCACCGGGATGATCGGATGCTCGCCCGGGACGAGGCGGAATCCCAGGGCCGTCAACCGTGCTCGGAAAAAAGAGGCGTTGTCACGAAGAGCCGTACGTAAGTCATCCCCTTTTGCCACGAGCTCGAGCGCCCGCATCGCCCCGGCGACCACGGCCGGCGGCACGGCATTCGAAAACAGATAAGGCCGCGATCGCTGGCGAAGGAGTTCGATCAGCTCGGCCTTTCCAGATGTAAATCCGCCGGTCGCGCCGCCGAGCGTCTTGCCCAAGGTGCTCGTCACGATTTCGATCCGGTCGGCAACACCAAAATGGTCAGGCGTGCCCCGTCCATAGCGGCCGAGCACGCCGGTCGCATGGCTGTCGTCCACGACCACCGCCGCGTCGTACCGTTCCGCCAGCTCCGCGATCTGGTCGAGTCTCGCCAGGTCGCCGTCCATCGAGAAGACGCCGTCGGTGGCGATCAGCCTCAGGCGGCAGCCTAGTGCCTCGCGCAATCGCGCCTCGAGTTCGCCGAGATCCGAATGGGCATAACGGAATCGTTTTGCCTTGCAGAGCCTGATGCCGTCGATCAGGCTTGCATGGTTGAGGGCATCGCTGATCACGGCGTCGCGCTCATCCAACAAGACCTCGAACAATCCTCCGTTGGCGTCGAAGCAGGAACTGTAGAGGATCGTGTCGTCGGTGCCGAGGAAGCGGCTGATAGCCCGTTCGAGATCCTTGTGCAGATTCTGCGTGCCGCAGATAAACCGGACGGAGGCCATTCCGTAGCCATGTTCTTCCAACCCCTCTGTCGCCGCCCGCACGATGTCCGGATGGTTCGCCAGTCCGAGGTAGTTGTTCGCGCAGAGATTCAGGACCTGCCCCTGCGCAACTCGGATGTCAGATCCTTGCGGACTCAGCAATTCGCGTTCGGACTTGTAGAGGCCGCGAGACCGAATGTCGGCGAGTTGTTGTTCGAGGATCTTTTTGATGGAGGAGTAGGCCATTGGTTCAACAGGAGTGCTGAGGATGGTGGGTCCTTACGGAAACAACACGACCTTCCCGCACCGTCCTGAATTGATCAGTTCGAAACCTTGGGCGAAGTCGCGCATCGGAAACGTATGGGTGATCACCGGCTTGATGTTGAGCCCGGCTTGAAAGAGCCCTGCTAACCGGTACCAGGTGCTGAAGAGGCGCCTTCCTGTAATGCCGTGGACGCGGATGCCCTTGAAAATGACCTCGTTCGCCAAATCGCACGTGATCGGCCCGGACGGGATCCCGAAGAGGGTGACCCGGCCGCCGTTCTTCACCGCGCTGAAGGCCTGGTGCAAGGCGCTTGGATCGCCGGACATTTCCAGCGAGGCATCGACTCCCTCCCCGGCGGTGATCTCGCGAATGGCTGCCGCGAGCTGCTCCGCGGTGTCGGTCTTGGCATTGAGCACATGGTCGACGCCGACCTGCTTGGCCAAGTCGAGACGGTATTCGCTCACATCAGACGCGATGATCGTGGCGGCGCCTGCTGTTCGTGCAACGGCGGCGGCGAACAGACCTGTCGGGCCGCAGCCCGTGATGAGGACCGTATGGCCAGTGAGGTCTTCAGCCAACGCCGCATCGACGGCGTTGCCGAGCGGTTCTTGAACGGACGCGAACTCGGGGGGAAGCCCCGGGGACGTTTTCCACAGAACGTTTTCCGGCAGGACGACGTACTCCGCGAACGATCCGTCCCGATCTACCCCCAGAATGCGATAGTTTCTGCACACATGGGCTTGCCCCGTGCGGCACTGAAAGCAGCGCCCGCACGTAAGGTGGGATTCAGCCGCCACATAATTGCCGATCGACACCATGGTGACGTCGGCGCCGACTTCTACAACTTCTCCGCACATTTCATGACCGATGATGCGAGGGGGATGGATGCGGCTGTGCGCCCAAGGATCCCAATTATAAATGTGCGCGTCGGTCCCGCAGAGCGAGGTGGCCTTCACGCGAACAACGGCGTCGGTCGGACCCGGTGTGGGGTCGGGACAGGTTGCGGCAGTGAGGCCCGGCTGTGCGGCGGTCTTGATGAGCGCCTGCATGATCCATCTTACTCTGAACGGATCGATCTTGACCAACCAATCGGCAAAAACGGGTTGCGCAAGACTCCGCAGCCTGGGTAGGATGCCGCTTATGAAGGCTCCGCCTCATCGAAGCCTGATACGTCTGGGAGCTCTCTGCTCGGTGGCGCTGCTGCCTGTGACTTTCTTGTCCGGCTTATTGGCGACTGCCTCCCCCTCTCCTTCTACCGCCGCTCCCACAAAGCGTTGGGCGCACTTCGAGTTGAGTCAGGCCGGCTCAAACGGCGATCTCCAAATCGGAAAAACTCTCACCATGGACATTATTCTTGGCGGCGTGACGCAAGGGTCGGTTCCTGTCGTGGCCATATGCGAATCGATTCTCTTCGAGACCCAGACGATTACGCTCGAGCCCGACGGAGACTCGATGACACTGAAGGCGACCGTCACGCTCGAACCGATGCCCATGAGCCGGACCTCCGTGCAGCCGAAAGCCGCGCGCATCCAGGTTACCTTTGCGCGGTTCCGCCAGGACAAGTTCGAGCGATTCATGCGGCGGATCGTCTATGTCACCATGGACAGTCAGGACGCTGCGTCGGACAATGACGATGCGCCTGCCGTCAAACCGGAAGAATCGTCGATCAGCGATATGGGGGACGAAGCCCAGCCGGACGCAGTACCCATTATGGCCGCCGAGTTGGCCGAAGAGGACCTCATGCCCTTGGCCGATCCGGCTGAAGGCAAAGCCTACTGGCAGCACGTGAGCCAATTGGTCAGTAAGAGCTGGGCCAGACAGGTGCGGGGAATCAGAGGAGGACCCAGCAGCGAGACGGTCAAGGTCCACTTTCGGCTGTATTCGAACGGCCGAGCCCAGCTGATCGAAATCGAGAAGGGATCAGGGGCGCGCGAAATCGACGAGGCTGGCATCTATGCAATCGTGAATGCACAGCCGTTCCCGCCCTTTCCGGACGAGCTGGGCGACGAAGCGGTGGATGTGCACGTGCGGATGCGAACTGGCGCCCGGCCGAGACCGCGTGACGTCCAGTCCATCACGAATCACTCGAACGGCAAACCGGACGCGCCGGCACCGGGGCCGAAGAAGTAATGCGACGACAATCCAGGAGGACGGAGTCGATGTTGATGAGGAAATGGACGAATTGGGCTGCCGCGGCGTCGATGGCGGCGATACTGGCAACGCCGATCACCGCTCGGTCCGAACCGGCCCATTGGAATGTGGATCCCGAGCATTCGACGATCGAGTTTCGCGTGTCGCATATGGTGGTTTCGAAGACGACGGGACGGTTCATGGATTATCAGGGCTTTATCGATATGGACGCGGAAGCGGGCACCGTCAAGGCCATCGAAGCCACGATCAAGACCGCCTCGGTGAATACTCACCATGAGAAGCGCGACGCCCATCTGCGCAACGCCGATTTCTTCGACGTCGAAAACCATCCGATGATGACCTATCGGATGAAAAGTTACAAAAGAGCCGCCGACGGGTACAGTGCGGTCGGCGAGTTGACCTTGCGCGGCGTCACGAAGGAAATCGTCTTGGTCGGGACGTTCAACGGTGCGACCAAAGATCCCTGGGGAAATGTGAGAGCCGGATTCAACGCCGAAGGGAAGTTAAACCGAAAGGATTTCGGCATGGTATGGAACAAGGCGCTCGACAGCGGGGGCCTCGTAGTCGGGGATGACGTCCACATCAAGCTCGATATCGAGTGCATCAAGGCCAAGCCATAAGTCGTGAGGCGGGAAATACCTCGTGCCGATGCCACGATGAAGGCAATGGTCCTCGACAGAACGGCGAAGATCAGCACCTCGCCTTTGCAGTGCCGCGAGGTTTCAGTTCCCCAAGCCGGTCCCGGACAGCTCCAGGTGCGCCTGCACTGTTGTGGGATTTGCCGGACGGATCTGCATGTCGTCGAGGGAGAACTCGATAATCCATACTTGCCATTGATTCCGGGACATCAAGCAGTCGGTGTGATCAGTCAGGTGGGTCCCGCAGTCACAGGACGAAGGATTGGGGAACGAGTCGGCATCGCTTGGCTGCAACAGACGTGTGGAGAGTGCGAGTTTTGCCGTACCGGCCGCGAAAACTTGTGTCTCCGCGCGCGCTTTACCGGGTATCAGGTTAATGGCGGCTACGCCGAGTATGCGCTGACGTCGGCGTCCTTTGCCTATCCGATCCCGGACCTCTTCACCGATGAAGAGGCGGCGCCCCTCCTGTGCGCCGGCATCATCGGCTATCGCGCATTGCGGTTGAGCGGCATTCAACCGGGCCAACGCCTTGGTCTGTACGGCTTCGGCGCCTCGGCACACATTGCCATCCAGATTGCCCAACATTGGGGCTGCGAGGTCTATGTCTGCTCGCTCAAGCCGGAACATCAGAGACTGGCTCGAGAACTCGGCGCGCGGTGGGTCGGCGGGGCGGCGGACAAGCCACCGGTCACGCTGCATGGCTCGATCATCTTTGCGCCGGCCGGTGAGCTGGTGCCTCCGGCGCTGCGCGCGCTGGAACGAGGCGGTACGCTGGCGCTGGCCGGCATCCATATGTCGCCGATTCCGTCGCTGGACTACGATCGGGAACTGTTCGGGGAGCGAGTGCTCCGCAGCGTGACCGCGAACACTCGAAACGATGGAGAAGACTTGCTGCGGGAGGCGGCGGCGATTCCGATTCGTCCCCGCGTGCAACATTTTCGATTGGAAGAGGCCAATCAAGCGTTGCAAGCGCTCAAATCGGGGACGATCAGGGGAGCCGGTGTGCTAACGATCAATAGACCGAGTGGGGATGGGCGGCAGAACCGGATGGCCCCGTGCTAGGATGTGAAAATGCGACGGTCGAATGTATGTGTAATAGGACTGGCTGCATGGTTCCTGGGGGGACTTCCCGCCTGGGCGCTCGAATTTACCGCCGATCAAATTACGAAGATCGACGGCCGGGCGCACAAGGCCTTCATCTATTATCGCGATCAGATGTGGCGCATCGAGCACCACTCGATGGGGCCGGTCAACGTGAGCATCGTGCGCAAGGACAAACAGGTGGTGTGGTTGCTGCTCTCGCGCATGAAGCACTTCAAGACGGTTCCCTATGATCCCGAACAGGATCTCAGGGTGACCGAACGCTTGGT
>Ga0114129_10007312_pt1 | contig 15724 bp, 14 predicted proteins | sample RhiMetdeltSRZDD1_FD_80071 | JGI IMG/M metagenome (GOLD analysis project Ga0114129, IMG submission 80071) | Populus rhizosphere microbial communities from Tennessee, USA - Rhizosphere MetaG P. deltoides SRZDD1 (version 2) (version 2) | ecosystem: Host-associated > Plants > Roots > Rhizosphere >... | reverse complement strand
GCCGCGCTGACCGCACCGCGATGTAGAGCCGATCATCGACCGTATGGCCAGTCCGCTGGTCGACCCACGCGCGCACACACGCGGTGAGATCCAGCTCGTCTCCATCGCGCTGCTGATTGAGGCGCGTGCGCCGAGCGCGGAGTCGCTCGAAGCGCTCGCGCAGTCGCCTAACGAGCGCGCCGTGGCGCGCCAGCACTGTGTTTCCCCACGTGTCGTCGGTCAGATCCGGCTCATACGGGCGTACGATCGCGCCCGCCGCGCGATAGTCGCCCGCCTCCCAATCCCATTCAGGGTATTCCGTGCCCGTGCCGGCGGGCTGTGGCGCGGGAACGCGACGTGAGCGATTGGGCTGGCGACGCTCCCGATGCTGTGCGTCGCGCGTCGCGTCGTCCGTGGTGGGTTCCGTCGTCGTGGAATCGTCGACTGAGTCGAAGTCGATTCCAACCGTCAGGTCCGTGCGGGTGGTATTGCTCTCCCCTGCTCCTTCCACGCGACGCCGCCCGTTGCCGTCGAGTACGCGTTTCGTGTCTCGCTCCGCGTCGGTCGTCCCTTCCTCGACTCCGGGCTCGCTCGACTGCTTGCCGCCCGCGCCGGTACCGTGGCCGAACTTGCCGACGCCGTACTTGCTGCCGCGCATGGTTGCGAGATCATCGGCCGGACGACGTGGCTCGTCACGCTTCGCCAGCGGCGCCTTGACGGCGCCCCACGGTGCCACCGGCGCGATTCCGCGATACTTGCCGCTGCCGACCGCGAGCTCGCGCATGGTCCGACGAGCCCACGCCAGCGAATCGTTAGGCGACGCTGCGGCGGCTTGCGTCAGGTCATCCGCCAACGACGCGCGGACGAGACGTTCCACCACCCGCTCAGCTGATGTCAGCGACGACATCGACGGTCGCGCGGCCAGCGCTCGGGCGCGCGCGGCAACGAGCGCTGCACGCAGCCCGGGTACTGCTCGCGCGATCGACGCGTCCACCGACGCCCCTTCGCGCAAGAGATACAGGTCGCGTTCGAGTGGAGTCGTGAGCGCCGGGATGAGCGCCGTCGTGTTTCGCGCGATTCGCTCCGCCTGCTCGATCGCCATGAGTCGGTACTCGGCAAGCGCGGTGTCGGCGTCCACACCCTCGATCTCGCGCGGAAGCTGAATTCGCTCGCCGTCGGTGGTGGGCAGCGCTTCGGCCCGACGCAGGTGGCGCGGGCCGAACACGCCGTTCCCGAACGACCAGGACCGTCGCTTCGGGGTCTCTGCCGCGGCGATCGGAATGGGCCGATCGTACACCGCAGTCACCAGCAGCTCGAGGCGACGCCGCACATCATCGAGCCGCACGGCGCGAGCGCGTCGACCGAGTGCACTCGCACGCCTCGCCTGCACCGCGTCGACGAGGGAGGTCGCAAGTCGGCGCACGAGACGCGCGGCGCGACCGACCGAGGTGCGGTTGCGAGGCACGACTACAGCGTCGCGTCGATGATGTCCGAGATCGCGACGACGAGATCGGGATCGTCGGTCAACGGACCGACGAGCGCGGCACGACATGCCTGACGCGCCGCGATCCCGCTGGCGATCAGGCGCGCGCTCGAAACAAGGAGCCGTGTGCTCGGCGCTTCGACGAGCCCCTGATCGCGCAGGCGACGCACGCGCTGCGCGAGGCGCACGAGCGCTTCCGCCGTTGACTGGTCCACCCCGCTCTCGTGCGCCACGATCGTCGCTTCGGTGCCGGGCGGAGGAAAATCGAATTCGAGCGCGACGAACCGCTGGCGCGTGCTCGGTTTGAGGTCCTTGATCGCGTGCTGATAGCCCGGGTTGTACGAGATGACGACCTGAAACCCGGGCGCGGCCTCGATCAACTCGCCCGTGCGCTCGATAGGCAGAAGCCGCCGGTCGTCTGTGAGCGGATGGATGACGACGACGGTGTCCTGCCGAGCTTCGACGATCTCATCGAGGTAGCAGATCGCGCCCGCGCGTGCAGCAACGGTGAGCGGGCCGTCGACCCACACGGTCTCAGCCCCACGGATGAGATAGCGGCCGGTGAGATCGCTTGCCGACAGATCATCGTGACATGCGATCGTGACGAGCGGCCGCTGGAGGCGCCACGCCATGTGCTCGACGAAGCGCGTCTTGCCGCAACCCGTCGGGCCCTTGAGCATGACCGGCAGTCCCCGCTCGTGACACATCGCGAAGATCTCCATCTCGTCGCCCGTCGCGACATAGTAGGGCGCTTGATCACTGGGAAGACGCACGCCGTGATGGACGGAGGACTCGTCCTCGGTGGCTGGGAGAGTTCGCACCATCGACACTGGTTAGGTGACAGGGAGCGGGGACGCACGAACGGCGAATCCGGCAATCTAGGCCCGTGCAACGCAACCCGAAACGTCGCTTGCAACGCGCGGACCGTGCTCGAACACTCTACCGTTCTGGACCTAGCCTAACGGTAACACTCCACCATGACCGTGATGCGCCTGCCAATGTCACCGACGTCAGCGTTGCCCAGTCGCGCCGTCGAGGGCGCTGTGCGGTAGTGAATCGCGAGGTCGTCGAGGAACGCCCGCGCGATGTCCGCCTTCAACGCGAAGTTCACGTTCTGAGGCATGTCCCCGGTTTCCTCGGCGACTATGCGCGCGTTGAGCTTCGTGACGACGATGCCGATGACGTTGCCACTCGTATCGAACAGCGGCCCGCCGCTACTCCCCTGCTGCACCGGCGCGCTCATCTGAAGGATGGCCGGGTCATTGTGGATTCCGGCGAGCGCGCTTACAGAGCCCGTGGTGACACTCGGCTCATCGGCCAGCAGTCCCGCGAGTGGAAAGCCGACGGCCACGATGTCATCCCCGGGACGTATGGGAGCGCCTACTCGGAACGCCGCTGTGAGGTCGAACGACGCATCGGCACGTATGACGGCGAGGTCGTCGCGTGAGTGCAGCGCGATGACCTGCGCTTTGAAACCAGTCGTTGAATCGGCACGGACTGAGATCGACTGACATCCGTTTACGACGTGACGGTTCGTCACGATGTATCCCTCCGCCGCGACCACGAAGCCGGACCCGCTCGCGTCGGGACCGGTTCGACGAATGATGCCAACCCTCGACGAGCCAGTCGAACCGGGCGCCGGCGGCGTGGCGTCGCGCTGGGGGGTCTCTCGCGCGACCGATGCGCTCGGCGGAGGCGTCGGGGTGATGACGGCACGACTGGGTGCCTTGGCCGCGAGCCCTTCCCATCGCTTCCGCTCCTCTGGCCGGTGATCGAAGAAGCTGGGGTCCACGCGCATGGCACGATCCCACGCCGCCAGGGCGTCTGCTGTTCGACCGAGATCGGCGGACGCGGACGCGGTCTCGCCCCAGATCGCAGCGTCGTCCGGAGACAGCCGCGTGGCTTCCTGGAGACTCCGCAACGCCTCCTCGCGACGATTCAACGCAACGAGGGCGACGCCCGCCCCGTGGAACGCCGACCCGCGCTGCGGGGCAAGTCGTTGCGCGGCGCGAAACTCGACGAGCGCGTCGGCGGCACGCCCTTTCTGCAGCAACATCCAGCCAACCAGCTCGTGTGCGCGCGGCTCCGACGGATCCAGCTCGACGTACCGGCGGTACGCCGCGAGGGCCTCGTCGGCGCGACCGGCTCGGTCGAGCGCCGTGGCGTAATCGAGCTGCGCGCGAGCTGAATGAGGATCGAGGCGCACGGCTTCGCGACAGATCGCGATTGCGCGGTCTCCAGGCGGCTCCGAAACGCATCGCCGTGAAGCATCGGACATGGACTGCGCGCGCACCGTCGTCGAGAGCAGCGCGGAGAGTGCCGTGAAGGCGAGGAGGCTCGTCGGCCGCATCACTCAAGGACGACCTCCGCCGCCCGGGCGTTTCTTGCTTTCGGCGGCCGTGATTCGGGCTACGCGGCGAGCGTGACAAAGCGAAAGGCCCCGATCAAGTTCGATCGGGGCCTTCCTAACGAGCCGGTTCCGACTTCGAACCGCGCGCTGCAGGCTTGCGTTACTGAGGCAGCGCAGCCGTGGTCGTGGCGGCGGCCGCACCGTTCGTCTCGACGACGAACGTGACACGACGGTTCGCCTCGGCGCCCGGATCGTCCTTCTGCGCCTTCTCGTTCACCAGGCGGCTCTTTCCGTACCCAACGGTCCGGACGTTCGCCGTGGTTAGGCCCTTCTCAGCGAGGTACGCCGCAACCGCGTCAGCACGACGCTTCGACAGGTCGATGTTGTAGCGCGTCGAGCCAGCCGGATCGGCAAAGCCCTCGATCGTGATCATCGAGCCAGAGTAGTACTTGCCGACAACGCTCGCGAACCGATCCAGCGCGGCCTTATCGGCCTCACGAACGGTCGCGTCGTCAAACGCGAAGTTCACCGGGAACGCGAACTTCAGCCCTTCCTCCATCGCGGTGATCTTGGCGCCGAACTCCGTGCGGAGCGCGGTCAGGTCGTTGCGAAGGCTCGCAACGTCGTTCTTGACGGTCGTGACTTCCGACCGGACACCTGCGACTTCCGTGGTAATCGTGTTGCTCAGACTGCTGTCTGCGGCGATACGCGCCGCGCGCTCATCGCGGACCGAGGTCCGAACAAAGCCCTTGGTCGCGCATGCGCCGAGGACTACCGAACCGAGGATCACCGCTCCAACTGCCCGCAAGTTTGCTTTCATATGGCTGCTCTCCGATGTGCAAAGAGGTCTCGACACCACCACGACGCCTTCAGTGAATTGCGAAAACCGTACCGTAGTGCAGAGAACGTCGTTGTTATCGTATCGTCTCTTGGCCCAATGTGATGCGCATCACACGATTTGGGCGTTGCCCTGCACTACGCGGTCTCGGCGACGACCAATTAAACAAAACGCAACGTCGAAAACCTGAGACGCACATCACAAACGCGAAAAAAAGTTGACTATGTGGTCGAACGGGCCAGCCATTCGCCGCCGTCCACCACCAGAATGGCGCCTGTAATCCAGCTCGAGGCGGGCGACGTCAGGAACACCACCGCGTTCGCGATGTCGCGCGGGGTTCCCCAGCGGGCGAGCGGGATCTGTCGCGCGCGTTGCTCGACGGCTTCGCGCACCGCGTCATGCGCGGCGGGCGGGTCGGCCTCGCTTCGCGGAGTGCTCGTTAGGCGCTCCTGAGCGGACCCGAACAGGTCCTTGCCCGCGCTTGGCGGGCGAGCGAACGCTTTGAGCACGCCCTCGGTCGGCACGGGACCTGGTGCGACGGCGTTCACACGCACGCGATCGGGAGCCCACTCGAGCGCGAGCGTCCGCGTGAGCGCGTCGATCCCGCCCTTTGCCGCGGTGGCGTGCGCCATCTGCGGCCAGCCGCGGTAGTGCAGCGTCATGGAGATGTTCACGATGCTGCCGCCGCCAGTCGCGCGCAGATGCGGCAATGCCGCCTGCGAACAGAAGAACGTGCCGAACAGGTCGATCTCGATGACGCTGCGCCAGGCGTTAGGGCTCATCGATTCCGACGGCACGTAGAAGTTCCCCGCCGCATTGTTGACGAGCAGGTCGAGCCGGCCATGCTGCTCCGCCACGCGGCCGATCACGGACCGGACCTGCTCCGGATCCCGGACGTCGAGCGTCGCGCTCGATGCGTGACCTCCGGCGTTGCGGACGCGTTCTGCGGCCGAGTCGACGTGCTCCGCACGCCGACTCGCGAGCACCACGTGCATCCCGAGAGACGCGAGCAATTCGGCAATGCCGAACCCGATTCCGGTGCCGCCGCCGGTGACGATTCCCACCTGGCCGGCGAGCAGCCCGTCGCGGAACACCGTCGTGTCAGCCACCAAGCGTCTCTGGTCGTGATCCTGCGTCGTTAGGCGTCAGATCGAGCGCAGCCAGGTTGATCGCTACATGCTCCGCCGTTTCGTCCATCAGCACGTCCAGCGGAACGTCCACGACGATCTCGGCCGGCCCATCGAAGTCGAACGAGAGTTGGCGGATGCGCATGAAGCTGCGCCGGTGATGCGCCGTGATCCCGGCAGCTGCGAGCCCCGCGATGTGATCCGGCGTAGCGTAGCCCACGTTGTGGTCCCATCGGTATGTCGGATACCGCCTGCCGAGCGCCCGCATGAGGCGATCTCGTGTCACCTTGGCGATGATGGACGCGCAGGCGATGGAAAAACATCGGGCGTCACCGCGAACCACCGCTGTGTGGGGGATGGTGAGCGTGCGGATGGATTTTCCGTCGATGATGACGTGGTCCGGCGCCACCGCCAGTCGGCCGAGAGCTCGTCGCATGGCGAGCGTGCTGGCGTGATAGATGTTGAAACGATCGATCTCGCGCACGGAGGCCGCGCCGACCCCGATCGCGAGTGCGCGCTCGCGAATGAGCTTCGCGAGCTTTTCGCGCTGCATTGCGGTGAGCGCTTTCGAATCATCGACGCCGCGAATTGCGCGGATGTCGGGAGGCATGATGACGGCGCACGCGACAACGGGGCCCGCGAGGGGGCCCCGTCCAACTTCATCGACTCCCGCAATGAGCGGCCCGCGAAGTCTTCGCAGCTCGCGCTCTATGTCGCTCCAGCGTCGGCGCGCCGGTCTCCGCCGACGCTCGGCCATTGCTCAGCTCTCCGACGTGGCTGCCTCGGTGGTCGGGACAGCGACACGAATCTTTTTCTCGCGGATTCTCGTTGCCTTGCCGGTGAGATGACGGAGGTAGTAGAGCTTCGCGCGACGAACGCGACCACGGCGGACCACGGCGATCTCCGCGAGCATGGGACTGTGCACCGGGAAGATGCGCTCGACGCCGACGCCGTTGGAGATTTTGCGGACGGTGAAGGTCTCACTCACGCCGCTGCCCCGTCGCGCAATGCAGACGCCCTCGAAGGCCTGCAGACGTTCCTTGTCGCCTTCCTTGACCCGAACGTTGACACGCAACGTGTCGCCGGGGCGGAACGGTGGGACGTCGCGGAGCCACTCCTTTTGGGTCTCAATGAACGGATGCATATGACGCTCTGGGCGTGAAGGTCTTGCCCGATAAAGGTTTCGCTTGGCAGACACGGAACATAAGCGGGCACCGGTTGCATCGCCAGTGAAGGGGTAGCTAGCAGCTGTCAGCTAAAACCAGAACCCTCGGGGTGCTTCTCTCGCCAAAAGAAGCCGTCCCGAGGGTTCCGGTTTAGATGATGGCTGCTAGCTGCCTACTGTATCGTCCCCCTCAGCGCCCCCTCTGGCGCCCGCGTCGTCCGCAGCGAGACATAGAACCCGCTCGGATTCGCGCGCAACTCGTCGAGCAGCGGCTTGCCGATCGGATCGATCAGGATGCCCGTTCCCCGAACCTGAATGTATTTGTCCTTCAGCGATGCACCCGTGAACAACGTGACCACCGGTGGGCCGGTACGACCAACGCGATAAATGTGCGCCGCCGTGAAGTTCTCGGTCCCCGGATTGTAGACGTTCAGGTGGTACTCGAGCGTGCTATCACGACGCAGCTTGAGCTCGACTCTGCCGCGCGCGAACGTTCGCGATTCCCCCGAGCTCTTCCGATCGACCGCTGTAAGCCCTGTCGAGAACACGCGCCGCATCCCCGCTTCCCCCGGCACTGCTGCAGTCGGCGCCGGGATGTTTGCCACCTCTCCGGTTGCGGCATCGAGGCAACCAGCGAGTGGAATCAGAAGGAGGAAGACAACGCGCATTTGCAGGGGAAAACGAGTAGCTCTGAAGAATGGTTTCGGCAAACGGTACCAACTTACTAGGCACGTGCCATTCCATCACGTGATGGGTCACCAGGAAGTTGCGCGGGGCGGGTCACGAGGCAAGAGGTCGCAGAATACAAACCCCTCCCTTTCCACGACCTCACCGCGTTGAGTCGCGATTGGCTGACTGAACATCGGCCCGTCGTAGACGAACGTGTGAAATTCCCCATTTTCACCGCATGGGTCCGCACTGCCCGGTAGCGCGTTCAGCAACGTCGCGTCGAACTCGCTGCCGCAATGCGACACATCGAGCTGGCGCGGATCGACACAGACGAGCACCGCTCTGAAGCCGCAGCCAACGAAGCTCCGCGCGAGATCGCGGGTGGATTTTCCCCAGAGCGGGAATAGCGGGCGAAGCCCGGACTTCGCCACAAGTCGCTCGCGATACTCACGCACGTCCTGGAGAAACAGATCGCCGAATGCGATGGACTCGACTCCGTCATCCCGCAACAGGGCGAGCCCATCCAGTGTCGCACGCTCGTATTGCTCGTTCGTCGCCGATGGCGGAATCCGCACGGTCCAGAGCGCGAGCCCCAGGGCGGCGGCCTGCGCTGTAACGAGCGCCGTTCGAACGCCGTGCATGCTGACGCGATCGTAGCCGTCGGTCACCGTCGTTAGGAGACCGCGAACGTCGACCGCTGGATCCATCAACAGCGTATGGAGCGCGAGAGCGCTGTCCTTGCCTCCACTCCAGCTCAGAACAGTCGGCGTTGGTACACGGCCGGTCATGCGTTGGTCGGATCCGTCGCTGCACCGTCGGTGCGCGTGCGCGTGAGGCGCTCTCCCTCGGTCCTACGCCAGTCCGCGATGCGCTTGTGATCGCCCGACAGGAGAATCTCCGGGACATCGTGGCCGCGATAACTCGGTGGCCGCGTGTAGCTGGGTGCGCTCAATCCGCGCTCGTCGAAGAACGAGTCACCGCGCGCGCTGTCGAGGTCCGACATCGCCCCGGGCAGGAGACGGACGGTGGCGTCGACAATCGCGAGCGCAGCGGGTTCTCCACCGCTCAACACGAAGTCGCCGAGCGAGATCTCTTCCGTCGCGAGAAAGTCCGCGACGCGCTGATCGATGTCCTTGTAGTGGCCACACAGCAGCGTAAGCGTTTCACTCTCCGCGTATCGCACGGCGTCCGCGTGCGAGAACCGGCGCCCGCGTGGCGACAGGAGCACGATCGGACCAGCGATCTGCAGCGATTCCACGGCCTCGAAGAACGGTCCCGGCTTCATGACCATGCCTGCGCCGCCTCCGTAGGGATAGTCGTCGACCGTGCGATGTCGGTCGTGAGTGAAATCGCGGAGGTCGAGGAGGTTGTAGCGTACCGAGCCCGCGGCAGCCGCCCGTGCAGGGATGCTGAGCGCGAGCGGTTCCGTAAAGAACTCCGGGAAAATCGTGACAATGTCGATTCTCACTCGATCAGCCCTTCCGGCGGGTCGATCTCGATCCGTCGGCCGGGAAGATCGACGTGCGTCACGACCTCGGGGCGAAACGGGATGAGCACGCTGCCGTTCTTCTGCCTAACGTCGAGCACGACGCCCTGCGGCAATTCGAACACGTCGGTCACTTCGCCGATGAGCTCCGACGAGCCGGCGTGAAAAACCGATAGACCGAACAGATCATGGAGATAGACCTCGTCTCTGCCGACGGGCGCGAGCTCGCTGACTGGTGCGAGCACGTAGCGCTCACGCCAGCGGTCGGCCTCGTTGCGGTCTACAATGCCATCGAACGCCACGATCCAGCCACCGCCCTTGAACGGGCGGCTGTCTTCGACCACGAGCGTGTGACCGTCCGGCGACGGGTCGCCGTCCACGGTGCCGGCAAAAACACGACGGCCGGGCGCAAACACCGCGTCCGGCGCGTCGGTAAGCGGCTCGATGACCACCTCGCCGCGAATGCCGTGTGCCTTGCGGACGCGCCCGACGATCGTAAGCGCGGGCGCCGTCACGTCACTCGGCCGCGGCTTCCGGAGTGGCTTCGCGCACCGGTACGGCGCCCGCGGTGAGCTTCCGCGCGAGTCGTGCCTCGTGCCGGCTCTTGAGCAGCCCCGCCTTTCGCAGGAGCGAACGAACGGTGTCGCTCGGCTGAGCACCGACGTCGAGCCAGTAGTTCGCTCGCTCGGTGTTGAGCTGGACGGCCGTGTCGCCCTGGCGCGGATAGTACTGGCCAATGATCTCGATGAACCGACCGTCGCGTGGGCTCGTCGACTCCGCGACGACGATGCGGAACGACGGCGCGTTCTTGCGGCCACTGCGGCGAAGGCGAATGCGAACTGCCATGGGTCGTATCTCCTGTTAGGCGTGCCGTGAAACCGTGGGCTCCTCGCGACTCCGGCGTATCCGGAGCGCACCCACCTATCGCATCCCCATCATGCCCGGCGGCAATCCCATCCGCCCGCCTGACGAGGCTTTCTTCATCATCTTCTGCATGTCTCTGAACTGCTCGAGCAACCGATTGACCTCGTTCGTTGGTCGACCGGAGCCCTTGGCGATGCGCGACCGGCGCGAACCGTTGATGATCGTGGGGTTCTTCCGTTCCTCCGGCGTCATTGAGAGCACGATCGCCTCCACGTGCTTCATGCGCTTCGGATCGAGATTCGCCTGCTTGAGCATCTTCGAGTTCACGCCCGGGAGCATTTTCAGAATGCCCTCGATCGGGCCGAGCTTCTGCATCTGCCGCATCGCGGTGAGCATGTCGTTCAGATCCATGCCCTCCTTGCGGACCTTTTTCTCGAGCTTCTTCGCCTCGGCGTCGTCGAACGCCGTCTGTGCCTTCTCCACGAGCGACACCACGTCGCCCATCTGGAGAATGCGACCGGCCATGCGCTCGGGGTAGAACTCCTCGAGCGCATCGGTCTTCTCGCCGACGCCGATGTACTTGATCGGCTTCTTCGTGACGCCGTAGATCGAGAGCGCGGCACCGCCGCGCGCATCGCCGTCGAGCTTCGTCAGGATCACGCCCGTGACGCCTAACGCCTGATCGAATCCCTGCGCGATCCGCACGGCCTCCTGCCCCGTCATGCCGTCGGCAACGAGCAGAATCTCATCCGGATGAACAGCCTCCTTCACCCTGACGAGCTCCTTCATCATCTCCTCATCGATCTGCAGGCGTCCGGCAGTGTCGATGATGACGACGCGATCGCGCGCACGGCGCGCGATGTCGATGCCCTGCTTCGCGATGCGCACGACGTCCTTCGTCGTCCGATCCGCGAACACCGGGATGTCGAGCTGCTGACCCAGCGTCTCCAGCTGGTCGATCGCGGCCGGGCGGTACACGTCCGCGGCGATCAACCGCGTCGGCCGGGATTCCGATTTCAGCCGGCGCGCGAGCTTCGCGGCGGTCGTCGTTTTTCCGGAGCCCTGCAGTCCCACCATCATCACGATGGTCGGCGGGACGGAGCTCAGCTTGAGCCCCTCGCGATGCTCGCCTAACATGGCCGCGAGCTCGTCGTGCACGATCTTGACGAGCTGCTGCGCCGGCGAAACCGTGCGCAGCGCCGAGACGCCGACAGCTTTCTTCTCTACACGCTCGAGAAATTCGCGCGTGAGTTGAAAGTTTACGTCGGCCTCGAGGAGGACTCGGCGAACTTCGCGCAGTCCTTCCTTGATGTCGGCATCGGTGAGGACGCCGCGACCGCGAAGACGCGCGAACGTCGCTTCGAGTTTCTCTGACAGCTCATCGAACATAGCCCGTAAACGTAGACACCAGGCTGTGTTGAAGCAACCCAGCCTGGGACGGCTGCTAGCTCGCAGCCATGGCGTAGCAGGCTGGTAGCTAGAAGAGGCCGCGACGTGGTTGTGATGTGCCGTGGCCAGTCGTTGGGCAGTCCGTTTAAGAGCATTGTTGTTAGTTTTAGGCCTTCGTTCCCGCGCCTTCCCCCCGTCTTGCTCGCATGGCCCGCAATCAACGCAAAGAAGAGATCCTGAAGTCCGAGCTGCCGCCGGCGCTTCCGCTCATGGCTCTCCGGTCGACGATCGTGTACCCGCTAGGCACGATCGCGGTGCAGATGGGCGCGCCGGAAAACCTCGCGTTGCTTCGGGCGAACGAGGAGCCAGGATTGATCGTTGCCCTCGTCGTCGCGAGCGGCGACCACGACGAGCCCGTCGAGCCCGGAAAATTCGTCGGTCGTGTCGGCGTTGCAGCGCGTGTTCACGAACGCATCAATCTGCCGGGCGACACCGTGCAGATCACCCTGCAGGGACTGCGACGGATCACGGTCGAGGCGATCGAGCAGACACACCCGTACGCGATCGCGTCGATCAAGGCCGCGCGCGAGACGCCGGCGGAACCGGCAGAGCTCGAAGACCTCGTCGCGCGCGTCGTATCGGCGGCGGAGACGCTCGCGGATCTCGTCGACCGCATTCCGGACGAAGTGCCGCAGATCCTGAAGATGAATGTGTCCGACCCGGGGCGTTTCGCCGACCTCGCGGCCACGAACATGAACTTCCGGATCTCGGACAAGGACGAGGTGCTGCAACGCCTCGATGTCGGCCAACGCATTCGCTTCATTCTCTCACGGCTCGAGCGCGAGGTTGCGCGCGCGCGCGTGATGGAGGACGTGAAGCGGCAAACCGAGATCAAGATCGAGCAGCATCAGCGCGAGTTCTATCTCCGCCAGCAGCTCCGCGCCATTCAGGCGGAGCTCGGGGAAGCAGATCCGGGCGAGAAGGAAGCGCTCGAGACGCTGAAGAAGATCGAGGATGCGAAGCTTCCCGAAAAAGTCGCGCAGGAGGCGCGCCGTGAGACCGAGCGCCTGCGCATGCTGTCGCCGGCGTCCAGCGAGTACCAGGTCATCCGCACCTACCTCGACTGGATCCTGTCGCTCCCGTGGCACAAGCGCTCGGGCGATGAGGAGATTGCACTCAAGAAAGTCGAGGAGGCGCTGGATACCCGGCACTACGGCCTCCTCGAAGCGAAGGAGCGCATCATCGAGTTCCTCGCGGTCCGGAAGCTGCGCGGCGGTGATCCGCATGGCCCGATCCTGTGCTTCGTCGGACCGCCGGGCACCGGAAAGACATCGTTAGGCGAGGCGATCGCGAAGGCGATTGGACGCGAGTTCTATCGCATCTCGGTCGGTGGCGTGCGCGACGAGGCCGAGATCCGTGGACACCGGCGTACGTACGTTGGAGCGTTGCCGGGCTTGCTCATCCAGGCGTTTCGCCGGGTCGGCGTGAAGGATCCCGTCCTCATGATCGACGAGATCGACAAGATGTCGGCCGGCGGTCCGTCCGGTGACCCGACAGCAGCGATGCTCGAAGTGCTCGATCCGTCGCAGAACGACGAGTTCGTCGATCACTACCTGAACCTGCCGTTCGACCTGTCGGCGTCCCTGTTCATCTGCACGGCGAACAACCTGTTCGACATCCCGGCGCCGCTGCGCGATCGCATGGAAGTCATCCGCATCGCGGGCTACACGGTCGAGGAGAAGGTCGAGATCGCGTGGCGCTACATGATGCCGCGGCTCCTGGAAGAGCACGGCATCAACGACAAGGACATCCAATTCACCGACGAAGTGCTCGGGTTCATCTCGAGCCGGTACTCGCGTGAGGCAGGGCTCCGCAACTTCGAACGCAATCTCGCGTCGATCATGCGGAAGCGCGCTCGCCGAAAGGCCGAGGGTGAAGAGGGCGCTTGGATCATCGACAACTCGCGTGTCGAGGAAATTCTCGGTGCGCCACGATACGCGATGGAGGAAGCGGAGAAGGAGCCGGAGATCGGCGTCGTGACCGGGCTCGCCTGGACGTCGACCGGCGGCGACCTGATGCTCATCGAAGCGCTCCGCATGCCGGGCACCGGGCGCCTCACGGTGACGGGTCAGCTCGGCGATGTGATGCGCGAGTCGGTCGACGCGGCGCTGTCGTTCGTCCGATCGCGCGCCAATCTGCTCGAGATTCCCGAGGTCGAGTTCCGCGAGAGCGATCTGCACATCCACTTCCCTGCCGGCGCGATTCCCAAGGATGGGCCAAGCGCCGGCATCGCCGTGACGCTGGCGATCGCGAGCGTGCTGTCGCGCCGCCCCGTTAGGCGCGACGTCGCCATGACCGGCGAGGTGACGCTCCGCGGCAAGGTGCTCGAGATCGGCGGCGTCAAGGAGAAGACGCTCGCCGCCTACCGCGCCGGCTTGCGCGAAGTGATCATGCCGAAGGGGAACGAGAAGGATCTGCGAGACGTCCCTCCGGAGGTTCGCGCGAACATGGCGTTCACGTTCGTCGCGACGATGGACGAGGTGCTCCGCCTCGCCCTTCTCCCGTCCCCGGAGCCCGCGCTCGCGGACCAGGTGGCCGGTGAATCGCCGCCGACGGCCGACCGTCCCGCAGCGGAAGCAGAGGCTGTTCCAGCAGACTAGGCAAGTAGGAACTTGGGACTACTTGCCTAACGCGACCTTGACCAGGTCGATCACCTCTGTCGGCGCACCGACCGGCACGTCCACGTAGAGCACGACGGGTCGGCCATCCACCTCGGCGGTCGTCACCTGAAGCGTGCGCCCGCCCGCCTCGTAGACGCGTGACGCGCCATCGGCCGATTTGGGCTTCGCGTTGCGGAACCGCTTGAGGATCGCCGTGTCGACCAGGTCGTAGAACTCGCCAGCATCGATCTTCGAGTCCCAGACCGTGAGCCATGCGATCCCGTCACCGCCTTTCGTCTCGAACGTGACATACCGATCGCCGTCCCAACCGGCCGCACCACGAATGGCGGCGTTCTGGTCCTGCAGATGCTGGAACAGGAACAGCCTCGTCTCGAACTCGCCGAGGTTGTTCGAGTACACACTTTTCGCACCGCCGCCAAGCTCCGGAAGTGTGATACGCGTCGGCGGATCGTACCGCTCGAAGTACGCGGACGAGTGCAGGATCTGTTCGGTCGAGACGGGCATCGAATCGAACGGCACCTTTCCCGGACGCGTCTCGTCGAACCGCCGCATGAACTCGGCGCCGCTCAGATACGGAAAGATCAGTGTCTCCTGAATGATCATGGGCGCCGCCGAGAACACGGGCATCGAGCTCTGCCCTTCACGAATCATGTCGCGAATCCGATCCCAGCCACCGGGCAACGCTGCGGAGAGGCTGTTCGAGCCGAGCATCGCTTTGACCTGCTCGAACGTCGCCTGTCCCTCGATCACGGCCTGCGCGGCAACCTGGCGATCGTTGTCGGCTGTGATCTTCTGAATCGAATCGAGATTGAGGTACTGATCCTGGAGCGCGTGCACGAGCTCGTGGGTCACGGTCACACCGACCATGGTCGGATCCGCGCCATCGACGACGTACAGCACCTTCGTGGCCGGGTCGTAGTAGCCGACCACCTGCTCCGTGAGCAGCTCGAGCATGAACGGGCGCAGCTGGAGCGTGTCGGAGATGAGCCCGAAGCGACGATACGTGCGCTCGATGCCGGAGATCTCCGCGGTCGGCATCGATTCATTGAACTTCTGCGTGAGGAAGTTGCGGACCTCCTCCTTGGACCGACGCTCGACCTTCGGTGGTGTCTTGAACTTGAGGCCGATCGCCTTCTCGATACGCGGCACGGCTTCGCCGACCTGCTTTGCGTACGGCCCGGCCATCGCGACGTCCTTCCCGCCCTTCGAACCGCCTCCATCTCGCGAACAGGCACCGAGTGCGCTGGCGCCTAACGCCAACAGGCCAGCGAGCATGCGTGCCCTAACGAGTCTTACTCGGTCCATGTCACGTCCTTTGAGGTGGCGAGCTTGACGACCCGAGCGACGTCGTGGCCGCGAACGACGATCCCCTCTTCCGCAAGCACCCGATGGAGCTCCGCGTCCAGCGCCGCGAGCGTCATGGGCGCTTCGGGAGCGGGCCGAGCCGCGGGCTCCGACGTCCGCGGCGCCGAGGTGGCAGCGGCGCCGTTTGCAGGAGCGCGCGCTGGCTCGCCGGGCGGCGGGACGAAGATGGCCTCGATCTCCGCACCGAAGCGCTCGAGCGCCGCGAATCCATCCCGCGCCATGCGCTCGATCGGATCGTCGTCGGGGTCGGGCCGGTCGAGAGGTTCCTCCTCTGGCTGCCGACGCGGCGGCTGCTTTTCACCTTTGCGGTCCGGACGCGCCGCTGCCG
>Ga0114129_10007311_pt1 | contig 15727 bp, 15 predicted proteins | sample RhiMetdeltSRZDD1_FD_80071 | JGI IMG/M metagenome (GOLD analysis project Ga0114129, IMG submission 80071) | Populus rhizosphere microbial communities from Tennessee, USA - Rhizosphere MetaG P. deltoides SRZDD1 (version 2) (version 2) | ecosystem: Host-associated > Plants > Roots > Rhizosphere >... | reverse complement strand
CCGTCGACCAAGGCCGACGAGGGCCACGACGAGAACATCTCCTTCGACCAGGCCGCGGCTCTGGTCGGCGCGGACCTCGCCGGACGGGTGCGGGACGTCTCACTCGAGGTGTACCGGCGCGGCGCGGCGTGGGCGCTCGACCGGGGGATCATCATCGCCGACACGAAGTTCGAGCTGGGACTGGTCGACGGCGAGCTGGTGCTGTGCGACGAGGTGCTGACGCCGGACTCGTCGCGGTTCTGGCCCGTCGACGGCTACCGGCCGGGGTCGACCCCGCCCTCCTTCGACAAGCAGCCGGTCCGCGACTACCTCGACGGGCTGGAGTGGGACAAGAAGCCGCCCCCGCCGCCATTGCCGGCCGAGGTCGTGGCGGCGACCAGCCGTCGCTACGTCGAGGCCTACGAGCGGATCACCGGCCGGTCCTTCGCCGACTGGCCCGGGGGAGCGCCCCCCGCCTGAGCCGCCCGATCGGAACCCCGAGGACGGCGCAAGATGGGAGGAAGGTCGCCCGGCGGCGTTCAGCCGACCACCTACGCTGGGGCCATGCGCTTCTCGGTCCTGGTTGAGACCCGACCCCGTGCCGGCGTGGCCGATCCCGAGGGAGCGACCATCGAACGGTCGTTGCCCGCACTCGGCTTCGACGGCGTCTCGAACGTCCGGGTGGGCAAGGCGTTCCGCTTCACGCTGCAGGCTTCGGATCTCGACGCGGCCGAGGCCGAGGTCGGCGACATGTGCCGCCGCTTCCTCACCAACTCGGTCATCGAGGACGCGACGATCACCGTCACCGCCGAGCAGGCCGAGCCGGCCGAGGCCGCACGCTGATGGCCGCGCTCGTCGGCGTGGTGGTGTTCCCCGGCTCCAACTGCGAGCTGGACGTGCTGGAGGCGGTCCGCCGACTCGGGGGTGAGGCTCGCTTGATCTGGCATGCCGACCGGTCGGTGGGCGATGTCGACGCGGTGGTGCTGCCCGGTGGCTTCGCCCACGGGGACTATTTGCGTCCCGGTGCGATCGCCGGTTTTTCGCCTGTCATGGATGCGGTTCGCAAGTTTGCCGGCGATGGTGGGCCGGTGGTTGGAATCTGCAACGGGTTCCAGGTTCTGTGTGAATCGGGCCTGCTTCCCGGTGCACTACAGAAGAACCGAGGTCTGAAGTTCCTCTGCAGGCCGACGCAACTGCGCACCGAGGCCGGCAACACACCGCTGACCGCGAGCGTCGAACCCGGCACAGTGGTCACGATCCCAATCAACCACTTCGAGGGCAACTACACGTGTTCTAGCGAAACACTCGCGGAACTTCGCGAGGAAGATCGGGTCGTGTTCCGCTATGTGGAGAATCCCAACGGATCAATGGACGACATTGCGGGAATCTGCTCGTCGGGGCGGAATGTCGTGGGTCTGATGCCGCATCCCGAGCGCGCGTCTCACCTGCTGTTGGGCTCGACCGACGGCGCGTTGCTGCTGCGGTCGCTGCTGACGACAGCCGGTGGCTGAAGCAGCGGGTGGCGCGGCCTGCGTGGCCGCTAGGCGCCGCGGCCGATGCCGGCCCTGGCCAGTACAGGGCCGGGAACACCCAGCTCACGCCAGGCGGAGTAGGAGATGCCCTTGCGGGCGCTGTAGGGGCCGGCCGCGGAGATGAACTCCTTCTCCAAGGTGTCCAGGTCGACCTTGGCATCGTTGGCTTCGAGCGCCGATTGGAGATCGAGCCGCTCCTGGATCAGATGCAGTCTCTTGAGTGGATCGGCATTGGCCAAGGCGTCTTCGACCGCTTGCAGCCGCCGAGCCATGGATTCAGGAGTGCGCTTCCGCCCCCGCCGTGGCCGGTGCGCCTCGAGCGCCTCCAGATAGCGCCGAACGGCCCGCCCCTGGTCACGACCTTCCGCGAGTGCAGCTTTGTGCTCGTCGCTCATCGGGGTCCGCTTGTGCGCTGAATCAGCCATGGCGCACAGCATATTTCCAAATCTCGCGACGCGTGCATTCATCATCGAGAAGCTCCTGAGGTGTCCCGATTCGGCTAGAGCGAGCGACGTCTCCGAGGATTGCCGGCGCGTGGCCCAGCCGACCAGCGGCGATCACCTACCCTGAGGACGTGACCGCCGCTGAGCCGATTCCCGAACCAATCCACCGCGCCCTGGGATTGACGGACGACGAAGCCGTCGCCATCGAGCGCATCCTGGGTCGGGCCCCGAACCACCTCGAGCTCGCCATGTACGCGGTGATGTGGTCCGAGCATTGTTCGTACAAGTCGAGTCGATTGCATCTGCGCCGCCTCCCGACGGAGGGCTCCGCCGTGCTTGTCGGCCCGGGTGAGAACGCCGGCGTCGTCGACGTCGGCGACGGCATCGCCATCGCGTTCCGCATCGAGAGCCACAACCACCCGTCGGCCATCGAGCCCTACCAGGGCGCCGCCACCGGCATCGGCGGGATCCTGCGGGACGTGTTCACCATGGGCGCCCGACCCATAGCGCTCATGGACCCGCTGCGCTTCGGGCCCCTGAGCGACCCCCGCAGCCGGTGGATCGCCGAGGGGGTGGTGTCGGGCATCAGCGGCTACGGCAACTCGGTCGGCGTCCCGACCATCGGCGGCGAGGTCGTCTTCGACCAGACCTACCAGGACAACCCGCTGGTGAACGTGTTCTGCCTCGGGATCCTGCCGACCGAGCGCCTGGTGTTCGGTCGGGCCTCCGGTATCGGGAACCTCGCCGTGCTGTTCGGTTCGACCACCGGCCGCGACGGCATCGGTGGCGTCTCGGTGCTGGCCTCGGCGGGCTTCGCCGACGACGAGGCCGACGCGGCGAAGCGGCCCAGCGTCCAGGTGGGCGACCCGTTCGAGGAGAAGCGGCTGATCGAGGCCTGCCTTGAGATGCTCGACGCCGGGTACGTGGTCGGCATCCAGGACCTCGGTGGCGCCGGGTTGACCTGCGCCACCAGCGAGACCGCGAGCCGGGGTGGCGTGGGCATGGACGTCTACCTGTCCGAGGTGCCCCGCCGCGAGGCGGGCATGGCTCCCTTCGAGGTGATGACCAGCGAGAGCCAGGAGCGGATGCTGGCCATCGTCGAGCCCCGCCACCTCGACGCCGCACTGGAGACCTGCCAACGCTGGGACGTCCAGGCCGCGGTGGTCGGGACGGTGACCGCCGGTGGGGCGCTCCGGGTGCTGGACCGGATGGACGGCGATCTGCTGGCCGACCTCCCCGCAGCCTCGCTGCACGAGGACGCGCCGCTGCTCGACCGGCCTCGGCGCGAGCCCGAGGGCCGGGCGGACAGCCTCGCGGACCGGGCCGAGGCGGCGCTGGCGCCGCCGCTCGACCCCGGTCGCGACCTGCTGGACCTGCTCTGCGACACGAGCTGGATCTGGACCCAGTACGACCACCAGCTGTTCCTGAACACCGTGGCCGGCCCGGCCCAGGGCGGGACGGCCGTCCTCCGGCTCAAGCACCCCACCACCGGGCAGGACACCGGCCGCGGCCTCGCGGTGACCACCGACGGCAACCATCGCTGGTGCGCGCTCGATCCCCGGTCTGGCACGGCGCTCGTGGTGGCCGAGGCCGTGGCCAACCTCGCCACCGTCGGCGCCCGGCCGCTGGCCCTGGTCAACTGCCTCAACTTCGGGAACCCCGAGCATCCCGAGGTCATGTGGCAGCTCGCCGAGTCCATCGACGGGATGGGCGAGGCCTGCCGGGCCCTCTCCCTACCGGTGGTGGGCGGGAACGTCAGCCTCTACAACGAGAGTCGGGGTCGCGACATCGATCCCACGCCGATCGTCGCCGCCGTCGGGATCGTCGACCAGCTCGACCGGCCGCCGCCCGGCTTGCAGCTGGTGCCCGGGGGCCACCTGGTGGTCCTGGGCGACGCGTCCACCACCCTGTCCGGCTCGGCCTGGGCCTGGGCCCAGGGCCACCGGCGGGGGACGCCACCCGCGCTGGACCTCGACGCGCACCGGCGGACCTGCGACGTGGTACGGAGCCTGGTGGCCGACGGCCTGGTCGTGGCCATCCAGGACGCGGCCGACGGTGGTCTCGGGCTGGCCCTGGCCGAGATGGCGGTCAGCAGCGGGGTCGGCGTGGTCGTCGAGACGCCGGACGATGCCGACCACGTCTGGCTGTTCGCCGAGTCGCCCGGCCGCTTCGTGCTGTGCGTCGACGACGGCGCCCTGGACGAGGTCCAGCGGCGCTGCGCCCACGCGGGGGTCCCCGGTCAGCGGGTCGGTGTCGCCGGGGGCGACCGCATCACCCTGGGCCAGCTGGTGGACGTGGGGCTCGACCACGCCGTCGCCACGTGGCGGGGGCGCCTCCCCGAGCTCCTCGGCCAGGGCACGACGCAGGGCTAGGGCTAGCCGGCCACACCGCCGACCCGGCCGCTCCGGCTAGTTCTGGGGCTCCGGCTAGTTCTGGGGCTCCGGCTCGAGGTCCAGGTCGGGCTGGAGCTCATGGACCACCCGCCACATCAGCCGGTCGAGCACCAGGAACTTGGCGATCCACAGCACGCCGAAGGCACTGAGGTTGGCGGCGATCACGGCCCAGCTGGCGTCGGACCGGTCCTCGACCCAGGCCACGAAGATCACCGACAGGATGAAGCCGAGGATGGCCATCACCCAGAACGGCACGACCTCGCCCCAGAGCCGGTTCCGACCCGTCTGCTCCCAGGTCCAGTAGCGGTTGATGAGGTAGTTGGGGATCGATGACAGGCACACGGCGATGAGATGGGAGCCCATCTCGGACAAGCCGACCAGGTCGTGGCACACGACCAGGAGCACCACGTAGGTCACGACGGCCACGACCGAGGCCGACGAGTAGCGCAGCAGCTTCAGCAGCGTCGGCGAGTTGAGGCCCACCCGGCCGAGGACGTTCTCGAAGACGTCGTCGATCCTCATCAGGTCGCTGACACTAATCGCCGTGGTCGGGACGGACACCAAACGCATCAACGCCACCAATGGCCCGGCGCGGAGCCCGCGCACGGCAGAATGGGGCCCGTGCCCGACCGAGAGGCAGACCACCCCAAGGAGGCATGCGGGGTCTTCGGGGTCTACGGTCCCAAGCTCCCCGTCGCCCAGCTCACCTACCTGGGGCTCTTCGCGCTTCAGCACCGAGGCCAGGAGGCCGCGGGGATGGCGGTGAGCGACGGCGAGAGCATCACCGTGGTGAAGGACCAGGGCCTCGTGGCCAGCGTCTTCGATGAACGCACCCTGGCGGGTCTGGACGGCGACCTCGCCATCGGCCACTGCCGCTACTCCACCACGGGGTCCAGCACCTGGCGCAACGCCCAGCCCGCCTACCGCGACGAGGGCTTCGCGCTCGCGCACAACGGCAACCTCGTGAACACCGCCGCGCTGGCGGTCGAAGCCGGGATGCTGCAGGGGACGGTCACCTCCGACTCCGACCTGGTGGCCGAGTTGATGGCCGCGGCGATGGCGCGCCACGCACCGCCGCCCATCGGCTACGGGGTCGCAACGGGGTTCGGTAGCGGCGGGGACGGCCTTCCCGGCCTCACCGAGGGCCCCAACGGGAACAGCCAGGGCTGGTCGGACAACGGCATCGGGGACGGTCCGCAGGCCCGCCTGCTGCAGCCGGCCCTGCACGAGGTTCTCCCCCAGCTCGAAGGCGCCTTCACCTTCCTGCTGTGCGACGAGCACAGCATCGTCGGGGTGCGCGATCCCCAGGGTTTCCGGCCCCTGTGCCTGGGGCGGATCCACGGCGACGGCGCCGACCGGCCCGACGGCTGGGTCCTGGCCTCCGAGTCACCGGCGCTCGACATCGTCGGCGCGACGTTCGTCCGGGAGATCGCACCCGGCGAGATGGTGGTCATCGACGACACCGGCCCCGACGGGGTGCGCTCCTTCCATCCCTTCGGCACCGACCGGGTCGACCCCAAGCTCTGCCTGTTCGAGTTCGTGTACTTCGCTCGGCCCGACTCCCGCCTCTACGGCCGGGGCGTCCACCAGGCCCGCATCGCCATGGGCGAGCAACTGGCCGAGCAGGCGCCGGCCGACGCCGACATGGTGATGGGGGTGCCCGAGTCCGGCGTGCCGGCCGCCGAGGGCTTCGCCCGTCGCAGCGGCATCCCGCTGGGCCAGGGGCTGGTCAAGAACCGGTACATCGGCCGTAGCTTCATCGCCCCCAGCCCGGAGCTGCGGGCCCAGGCGGTGCGGATGAAGCTGAACCCGCTGCGCGAGAACATCGAGGGCAAGCGCCTGGTGGTGGTGGACGACTCGATCGTGCGGGGGACCACCCAGCAGCAGCTGGTCAAGCTGCTCCGCGAAGCCGGGGCGCTGGCGGTCCACCTGCGGATCACCTCCCCTCCGGTCCGCTGGCCGTGCTTCTACGGCATCGACACCGGAGTCCGCGACGAGTTGATCGCGCACACCATGGGTCTGGAGGAGATCCGGGACTACCTGGAGCTCGACTCGCTGGCCTACCTCGACCTCGATCGGCTGGTCACCGCGACCGGCGCAGCTGCAGCATGGTTCTGCGACGCCTGCTTCACCGGCGACTACCCGGTCGAGGTCCCCGTCGAGTTGGGCAAGCACGTGCTCGAGGGCGCCCGCTAGCCGCCTCGGGCCTAGCTCTTCGCGAACGTGGCGATCTCGTCGGCCACCCGCTCGGGTTGGTCGAGGGCGAGGAACGTCCGGGCGTCGGCGATCTCCACCAGCCGGGCGTCGGGGAAGGCGTCCACCAGCCGCCGGGCCAGCTCGGGCCGGAAGAACCGGTCGGCCGGGGCCCAACACACCAGGACCGGCCGGTCGTAGCGCGCGAAGCGCGACGCTACGTCCACCAACATCTTGGGCTTGATGCCCCGGGCGAGCTTGCGGGTGTCGCGGCGGATGCCGCCGTCGCGGAGGAACGGCGTGACCCAGCGCCGGGTCTGATCGGCGTCCAGTGGCTTGGTCACCAGCGGTCCGAAGCCCGCGGCGTGGCGGATGGCCGTCAGGCGCTGCGGTTGCATCAGGAGCCAGGGGAGGCCCGGCAGCCGCATCAGCCGGAACAGGGGCTTGAAGAACGCCGGGGGGAAGGACTCGAAGGCGTCGCAGTTGGTCAGCACCAACCGCTCGACGGGCTCGGGGTCGGCGTCGATGACCAGCTGGCAGATGGCGCCACCGGTGTCGTTGCCCACCAGCGTCACCGGCCCCAGATCGAGAGTGGCGATGAAGTCGAGGACCAGGCGGGCGACGCCCCGCGGGGAGAGGTCGGCGTCCTCGGCCATCGGGGTGCGGTGCGATCCGAGCGGCCAGTCCGGCGTGATGGCCCGGAAGCCCTGGTCGGCCAGGTGGTCAGCGACGCCGTGCCACAGGCTGCCGTCCACGAGGAGCCCGTGGACGAACAGCACCACCGGCCCGTCCTCCGGCCCGACGCTGCGGTAGGTGACCGGTCCGGCCTCCAGCTCCACCACCTCTGCGACTTCCGCGACCATGGCAGGTCCTCCTCCCAGCGCTACCTAAGCTCCATACTGGTCGCGCGCAAGTTACATACAGACTGTATGGAAATCAAGCGTCGCACACAGAACGAGCGATCGGCTGCCACCCGGGCGGCCCTCATCGCCGCGGCACGGCCCCTGTTCGCCGGCCACGGCTTCGCCGCCGTCGGCACCGAAGCCATCGTGCGCGCCGCCGGCGTGACACGCGGCGCTCTGTACCACCAGTTCGCCGACAAGACCGAGCTGTTCGCCGCCGTCGTCGACCAGGTGGAGGCGGGGGTCGTGGAGCGCCTGCTGGCGTCCCTCCCGGCCGAGGAGACCGTCGACGCGCTCACGACCCTCGACCGGGGTGTCGACGCCTGGCTCGACGCGTGCGCCGAGCCCGAGGTCCAACGCATCGTCCTGATGGATGCGCCCGCCGTCCTCGGCTGGGAGCGCTGGCGGACGCTGGGACTCCGCCACGGGCTCGGATTGATCGAGGGTGCCCTCCAGGCGGCCATGGCCAGTGGGGACGTCGCCGAGCAGCCGGTTCGTCCCCTCGCCCACCTGTTGGTCAGCGCGTTCGACGAGGCCGCGCTGTACGTCGCCCTGGCCTCCGACCCCGATGCCGCGCGCACCGAGATGCGCTCCGCCCTGCGCAACCTGTTGGCGGGGTTGGCGCGTTCGCCCGGACCCGGCATTGGACACCCACCGCAGTAGGGTGCCTGCGATGGGTGAGACCTACGCCAAGGCGGGGGTCGACATCGCCGCAGGCGAGGCGGCCGTCGAGCTCATCAAGGGAACGGTGCGCTCGACCTACCGGCCGGAGGTCATCGGCGACATCGGCGGGTTCGGGGGCCTCTTCGCCTTGGACGCGTCCCGATGGGCCGAGCCCGTCCTCGTGTCGGCCACCGACGGCGTCGGCACCAAGCTGCTGGTGGCCGAGCAGGCCGGCCGGTTCGACACCATCGGCCTCGACCTGGTGGCGATGTGCGTCGACGACCTCGTGTGCCAGGGGGCCGAGCCGCTGTTCTTCCTCGACTACCTGTCGGCGGCCCATCTCGATCCCAAGCAGGTCGAGCGGATCATCGACGGCATCGCGGCCGGCTGCCGGCAGGCGGGGTGCGCGCTGATCGGCGGCGAGATGGCCGAGCATCCGGGGGCATCGGTGCCCGGCAGCATCGACCTCGCCGGCTTCGCCGTCGGGGTGGTCGAGCGGGAGCGGCTCCTCTCCGGGGCCAACGCCCGGCCGGGTGACGTGCTGATCGCGCTCCCCTCACCGGGCCTGCGCTCGAACGGCTACTCCCTGGCCCGGCGGGTGCTGTTCGATGTCGCCCAGCTCGGCCTGGACGACGAGCTGTTCGAGGGTCATCGCGTGGTCGACGAGCTGCTGCGCCCGTCGGTCATCTACACCCCGGCGATCCTGAAGCTGCTGGGCGAGGTCGACGTCCGCGCGATTGCCCACATCACCGGCGGCGGCCTGGTCGGCAACCTGCCGCGGGTGCTGCCCGAGGGCGTCGACGCCCGCCTGGACTCGCGGGCGTGGGAGGTCCCCCGGGTCTTCACCGAGATCCAGCGGCGGGGCCGGATCGCCGACGACGAGATGGCCCGGGTCTTCAACCTGGGCATCGGCATGCTCGCGGTCGTCCCTCCCGCCGAGGTGGGCCGTACCTTGGCCGTGCTCGATGACGCCGGCCATCGCGCCGTCGAGGTGGGCCAGCTGGTGGAAGGTGGTGCGCGCGAGGTGCGGTTCGACTAGGACGGCGGCCGGTGGGAGTGGCCGCCGGCCGGCACGCTGTAGCGTCCGGGCATGTCGTCCGCCGACCAGGTTCGCCAGGCGCGGGCCGCGCTGCTGGACCATCTCGCCAAGCACTCCGTGCGCCGGGGCGAGTTCGTCCTGAAGTCCGGGAAGCGGAGCTCCTGGTTCATCGATGCCAAGCAGACGACCTGTCGGCCGGAGGGGATGCTGCTCGTGGCCGAGGTCCTGCTGGCCGTGCTCCCCGGCGACGTCACCGCCATCGGCGGGCTGACCATGGGGGCCGATGCCGTGGCCTTCGGGACGGCGGCCGTCGCGGCCGGGCGGGGCCGGCCCCTGCGGAGCTTCAGCGTGCGCAAGGAGACGAAGGACCACGGCGGCGGTGGGCGCATCGCCGGCGCGCTCGAGCCGGGCGACCGGGTGGCCATCACCGAGGACGCGGTGACCCGAGGGGTGTCGATGCTCGAGGCCGCCGACGCCGTCCGTGCCGCAGGAGCCGAGCCCGTGCTGCTGGTCCCGGTCGTCGACCGGGGCGGGACCTGCGCTGCGCTGGCCGCCGAGGCGGGGCTGGCCTTCGAGCCCCTGGTGACCGCGCCCGACCTCGGGTTCCCGTACGAGAAGGACGTCCGCTGACGATGGCCGAGCCCTGGCCGGCCCTCGTCACCGCGTCGACGCTCGGTGCGATCCTGGCGGGCGGCGCGATGTGCTGGCTGGCTCGCACCACGGGAACCCGGCACCTCGTGCGCCGCGTGGAGGACCTGCAGGACGTGATCGCTCACTGGCAGAGCACCCACCGGGCCCGGTTCAGCGGGTTGGAGCTGAGGCTGACCGGCATCGAGGTCGCCGTCGGCTCGGCCGAGGAGGAGGCCCACCTCGCGTCGCTGACGATGGCGCAGATCCAGGGCGACCTGCTCCGGCGGCTCGAGGAGCTGGAGCAGCGCTGCGAGCTGCGGGTGCTGGTGGACCAGGGCCGCATCCCCCAGGAGCACCTCTCCGACCAGCTGTAGCGCTGCATCGGCGTCCGCCACGTCGGTCACGCCGCGGCCGGGATCTCCAGCTCGGCGGGGAGGGGCCGGTGGTGGACGATCACCAGCTCCTGCACCGCCCGGGTCAGCGCAACGTAGAGGAGCCGCAGTCCCCGGGCTGCGTCGTCGTCGGGGTCGAGCGCGACGAGGCCCGGCTCCGCCACGAGGACGGCATCGAACTCCAGGCCCTTGGCCTGCTCGGCGGGCACGATCGTCCCCGGGAGGTCGGGCAGGGACGGCGCCAGGGCGGCGGGCACGATGATCCCCAGCGACGACCAGCCCGCCGCCAGCCGGTGGGCTGCTGCGGTGAGCTCGGCGAGCAGCGCCTCGTCGTCGCCGGTGGCGACGACGGTGGGCGGCTGGCCATCGGGCCGCACCGACCGGCAGGGCACGACGCCGGGCGCAGCGGTCCGGAGCAGCCGGTTGGCGACCTCCATGATCGGGGCGGGTACCCGGTACCCCAGATCGAGGTCGACCCGGTGTGTGGCGGCCGGTCCTTCGAGCTGAGCGAGCACGTCGTCCCACGAGCTCTGCGCGGCCGGGCCGGTCGCCTGGGCCAGGTCGCCGAGCACGGTCATGGATCCGGAGGGGCAGCGGCGGGCCAGAGCCCGGAGGGCCATGCCGGAGTGGTCCTGGGCCTCGTCCACCACCACGTGGCCCGAACCGGGCGGCGGCCCGGCGATCAGCCACTGCGCCTCGTCCAGGAGCACGAGATCGGCGTCGGTCCAGGGCTCGTCGTCCAGCCGCCTGGTGGGCCGGCGGTGGAGGAGGGCTTGCTCGGTTCGGTCGAGGATCCCGGCTGCCGCCGCGCGCAACGCCGTCGGGTTGCCGAGCAGGCGGCGCACCAGCGCGGGCGCGCTCAGGGGGGGCCAGAGCCGGTCGAGCGTCCGCTGCCAGGCCCGGTCGGCCCGCAGGTCGGTGTCCAGTTCGGCGGCACTGGCCAGCTCGTCGCCGCGCCGGGCGGCCAGGCGCTGGCGGACCAGCCGGGTGAGCTGGGTGCGGAGCGCCAGCCGGCCGACGTTGTGCGCGACGCCGCGAGCCTCGATTGCCGTGACGGCGGCCGCGAGGTCCTCGGCCGGCAGTCGGATCCGGCCCCAACGGGTGGCGAGCTCGACCGGCTGCGCCTCCGTGACGGCGGCCGGCCCCCGGGTCGACCGCACTCCCCGGGCCAGCACCTCCGCCAGGCGGATGTCGCCCTTCAGCCGGGCGGTCGCCGCGTCGTCCGCCGCCCGGATCCGGTAGGCGGTACCGGCCAGGAGCTGGCCGAGGGTCGCCTGGCGCACCGCGGTCTCGCCCAGGGAGGGCAGCACCTGCGCGATGTAGCGCAGGAACAGCGGGTTCGGTCCGATGACCAGGACCCCTTCACGGTCGAGCTTCTGACGGTGCTCGTAGAGGAGGAAGGCGGCCCGATGGAGGCCGACGGCCGTCTTGCCCGTACCCGGGCCACCCTGGACCACCAGGCAGGTGTCGAGCGGCGCCCGGATGACCTGGTCCTGCTCGGCCGCGATGGTGGCCACGATGTCGCGCATCTCGCCGGTGCGGGACCGTTCCAGCTCAGCGAGCAGCGGATCCGGGATGCCGCCATGGTGGGCCGCGTCCACCGAGTCGGGATCGTCGAAGACCTCGTCGAACAGGTCGTCGAGGCGGCGACCGGTCATCAGGAACCGGCGGCGGCGGTGCAGCCCGAGCGGGTCGGCCGCGGTGGCCCGATAGAAGGGCGTCGAGACCTCGGCCCGCCAGTCGACGACCATCGGCTCGCCGCGCTCGTCCTCGACGTGGCGGCGGCCGACGTACCAGGTGGCACCGTCCTCGTCGTCGAGGCGGCCGAAGGAGAGCCCGTCGACGTTCGGGTCGAGGGAGTCGCGCCGGCGCTCGAGGTGCCAGCGCGCGGCCGCCGAGTCGACCTCCTGGGCGGCGGAGTCGTCGATGGCGGCGAGACGGGCGGCGGTCGCCCGCATCGCCTCCAGACATCGGTAGGCGTGGTCGAGGTAGGCCTGTTCGTCGGCGACGTCCAGATGGGGCATGGTCACCTCACGCGCGCGTCTGACCCCCCGAACCGTTCGGTACGGGGGGTGGAGGGCCGACGACCCTAGCCGGTGGGCCGCGCGACCGCCGAGCGGGTTCCAATTCTGCGCTCGCTAGAGCCGAGACTTGCGCCGCAGTGGTACAGAAGGGCATGGATACGTTCACGACGACACTGAGTCCGTCGTGGGGCCGTCGCCTTTCGGGGTTCGGCCTCGCTTTCATACTGGTGCTGGGGCTCGCCGCGTGCGGCGACGATGACGACAGCTCGTCCGACGGATCGGGCGGTGCGACGGAGACGACCGCTGGGGATACCGAGACCACCTCGGGTGGGAACACCGGCGGCCAAGCCGTGGAGTACGACGTCAGTCAGATCAGCTACTCGGATCTGAGCGCTCCCGCGGGCGGGACGATCGACATCGTCAACAGCTCGGGAGCGGCGCACACCTTCACGGCCGATGACGGTGCCTTCGACGTGGACTACGGGGCCGACGACCAGGCAACGGTCGAGGTGCCCACGGAGCCGGGTGAGTACCCGTTCCACTGCGAGATCCACTCGTCGATGCACGCGACCCTCACCGTCGAGGGCTGAGTGAGTAGGGGTGGGGATCCGACGGGATCCCCACCCCCACTAGGACGAGGGGCGTCGGGGTCGGCCTCGGCCTGGGTCGACGCTGGGGCCCGCCAGTGCCCGGGCAGACTTGCGCTGATGGGGGAGACGGTCCTCGGCGTGCGGGAGTTGGGCCGCGCGACGCTCGCGCGGCAGCTCTTGCTGCGCCGGCATCGGATGCCGGCGACCGAGGCCATCGAGCGTCTGGTCGGCATGCAGGCTCAGGCGCCGAACGCGCCGTACGTCGGCCTGTGGAGTCGGCTCGAGGGGTTCGACCCGACGGAGCTGGCCGGGCTCGTCACTGGCCGGCAGGCCGTGCGGGCGCCGTTGATGCGGGCCACCATCCATCTCGTGACCGCTCGCGACGCGTTGGCATTGCGCCCCGTCGTGCAGTCGGTGTTGGAGCGGAGCTTCCGCACCAGCAGCCCGTTCGCCCGGGGGCTCGACGGCCTGGACGAGTCGGAGCTGCTGGCCGCCGGGCGGGCACTCCTCGCCGAGCGTCCTCGTACCCGCGCCGAGCTGGGTCCGCTGCTGGCCGCACGGTGGTCGGGCCACGAGCCCGATGTCCTCGCCTACACGCTCACCTACCTGGCGCCGCTGGTGCAGGTGCCGCCGAGGGGAGTGTGGGGCACCAACGGCCCGGCCGCGTGGACGACGATGGAGGCGTGGCTCGGCCGCGAGCTGGAGCCCGAGACCGAGCCTGACGGGCTCGTCGTGCGCTACCTCGCGGCCTTCGGTCCGGCGACCGTGCGCGACGTCCAGATGTGGTCCGGGCTCACCAGGCTGCGCGAGGTGGTGGACCGCCTCCGTCCCCGGCTGCGGACGTTCCGGGACGAGGACGGTCGCGAGCTCTTCGACCTCCCCGACGCGCCCCGGCTCGACCCCGACACACCGGCGCCGCCCCGCTTCCTCCCGGAGTACGACAACATCCAGTTCGCCCACGCCGACCGGCGCCGCGTCATCCCCGAAGGCCGGCGCCCGCCGCTCTACCCGGGCAACGGCGGGACCCTGGGGACGATCCTCGTGGACGGCCGGCTCGCCGGCACCTGGCGCCTCGACACCCCCGCGCCCGCCGCTTCGTCCCGCTCGGGCCCCGCCGCCGAGTCGACTGTGCTCACGATCGAGCCCTACGCCGAGCTGCCGGCCCGGGACCGCGAGCAGCTCACGGACGAGGCCGCCCGCCTCCTGGCCTTCACCTCCCCGGCCGCCCCGGCCGCCGCCGACGTCCGCATCATCCCCGCTCCGTAGCCATCAGCCGGCAGCCCCCGAACGTCTTTGAAGATCTTCCGCTGGCTCCCAACGGAAGATCTTCAAAGACTGCGGGCCCCTCGGGATGGCCGCCCCGCGGGGCCCGACGGGGGGTGACCTGACGACGGCCGCGGAGGCCTGCCTGCGAAGCTCTCCACCCGTGGAGTGCCCGTTCTGTGGCGGCCGGATGGAGCCGGGATGGGTCTGGCTCAGGGGAACCTGGGCGGGCGGTCTCTGGGCGAGTTTCATCAACGTGGCCTTCGAGCTCGAGCGCGACCACCGGCAGGACTCCTCGCGCCGTTGGTGGCGGCGCCGGCGAAGGCTTGCCGTACCTGTTGCTGGTCGACGGGGCGCGTCCTGCTTGTCGTGCTTGTCCGTGGTGCTGGAGCCTCTGGCGCCGCCACCCACACCCCGGCGGCGTCGTCGGAAGAGACGGCGCTCCGGAGCGAGCGGGTGATCGTCGGGGTTCCGCACTGATGTGCGTCGCCTCCAAGTCCCGTTCGGGGAGGAGAGCCTCGCGCTACGCCAGGAGGCGTTTCATGATCAGCTTGATCACCTCGCGGCGGGTCCGTGCGCCGTGATCGGCGGCCATGAAGTGGTTTCCGATCCACAGCGAGAAGGCCAGCACGCACCGGACCTCGACGTCGTCCTCGTCAGGGCAGAATGCACCGAACAGCGAACGCATGTAGTCCATCCGACGGTTGTCGACGCGTCGCAACCGCGTCGCGACCGTCTTGTCGCGTCGAGCCCAGTCACGTACCGCGAGGTCGATGCTCACGGTCTCGTCGGATGCAAGCGCGAAGAGCCTGCGAAGCTTCGTCCTCGCGTCCCCGCCCCTGGTCTCGATCTCTTCGATGACCTCGTCGACCAGCAGCCGCTCCCAGGTGTCCAGCATCTCGCCGAGGAGCGTGCCGCGATCGTTGAACTGCCAGTAGAACCCGCCTTTGGTGACCCCGAGCTCACGCGCCAGCTGCTCGACGCGCACGGCGTCAGGCCCACCCGACGCCAAAGCGCGCAGGCCCTCTTCGATCCATGTCTCGCGCGGCGTCCGAGTCTCAGTCACGTTGACGTTGAGCGCATACGGTCTCGTATGGAAGCATCACCCAATGATATACGTGTCCGTATGGAACCTTCACCGGCCTGGGTCGGGCCGAACGCACTTGCGGCCTGGTCCGGTCGCGACAACTCACCTCCCTGGCGGTCGTGTTCCTAGTCAGCAGCGCCAAGCTGTTCGTGCCCAAGGAGAGGATCGCCTAGCTGGGGCGCCGCCGGCCGATAGGTCGAAGACTCAGCCTCGTTGCCCGCAAGGCCATCGGAGCCCTCGAACTCCTGGCCGCGGCGGGCCTGATCCTGCCCGGCGACGGGTGAGACTGCGGGCCATGGACTCGTCTCAGGGGTTCACCCGGCGTGCGTCGCTTGCAGCGCTCACGGTCATCGCTCTGATTCCGGTCGGCGGCTGCTCCTCGAACGACGACGACTCCACCGAGGCCCCTTCCGAAACGAGCGCCCCGTCCAGCACTCCGGCCGATATCTCTGCTGATGAGGAGTTCGAAGAGCTGGAAGGTATGTACGACGCCCGGCTCGGGGTGTACGCGGTGGACACGGGAACGGAACAGGAGATCGAGTTCCGCGCGGACGAGCGTTTCGGCCACGCATCCACCTTCAAGGCCCTGCTCTGCGG
>Ga0114129_10007309_pt1 | contig 15728 bp, 12 predicted proteins | sample RhiMetdeltSRZDD1_FD_80071 | JGI IMG/M metagenome (GOLD analysis project Ga0114129, IMG submission 80071) | Populus rhizosphere microbial communities from Tennessee, USA - Rhizosphere MetaG P. deltoides SRZDD1 (version 2) (version 2) | ecosystem: Host-associated > Plants > Roots > Rhizosphere >... | reverse complement strand
TCTTCGGCAACGACAAGATCGAGGCGGAGCCCCCGGTCCTGACCGAACCTTCGCCTCCGGCATCGGTTCCGAGCCCATCGCCCGATGCAGGATCGGTGGTCCAGCCGAGTCCTGAGCCTACTCCGTCGCCCGAGCCCACCCCCCCGACTGACACCTCCCCTACGCCTGCTCCGGCGCCTGCGTTGGACATGGTCTTCTCGAGCGACGTCTCGAGCGAGGCGACCTGCGAGTGCTCGACGGTACGGTCGATCCGCACGAAGCATGAAGGAACGCCCGGTGAGGACGTCTCCTGGTACCAGTCCGCGTGGGCGCCGGTGCGGGACGGCGAGGGAGACGTCGCGTGGTCCGTGGCAGTCGAGTATCGGGCCGCGGTTCATGAAGGCGAGGGCACGATGGACGTGCGGTTCACGATCCGGGCCCCCGACGGACAATCGTTCCTCTACACGGGATTTGCCGACCTTTCCGATGCGGTCCCGAACGATGCGGGCGGTGTTACCTACCAGTTCGCGGGCTCGTATCGGGCGAAGACGTCAGTTCCCGACGGTTTCGTTGCGCCCAGGCAGGGGCAGTTGACCGCGAGTGTGGCTCTGTGGACCGACGGCACTCCCTACCTCGGCACGTTCGCCCTGCTAGAGGGCTGAAAACTCGTTCCCCACACTGCGCAACCCTGCGGCTAGTTGCTCGTTATCTATTGCGCAGGCCGAAGGAGGGACGGCCGGTTGGGGGACAGGAGGCTGATAGAGGCCTCCTCGCAGATCGAACCGAAGGGGGGATGCCGAGGCCTCGCTCGCCGGGGCCCCGTACGACTGATCAAGCTCGGGCTGTAGCGTTCGGCCGCCGGGCTTCCCCTGTAGTGCAGTCGCGGTGCGGATACGCGGGCTTGGGAAGTGTCTGGCGGGGCAGAAGACAAGGAAGGAGTGAGGTCTATGGCAGTCCTACGGAAGGGAGGAAAGCGGCGGGCGGCGTTCGTAGGCGCTCTGTCGCTGGGCGTCTTCCAGACGCTCGCATTGATCGGGGCGGGACCCGCCCAGGCGGCGGTGAACTGCTCGTTCACGCTCGCCACGAGCACGGTTACCGTGACCCTGACGGCGCCGGGTGACCTTGCCGTCATCGACCTGTCTGCGACCACGCCGGCGCAGATCAGGCTCAACGGCGCTCCCTGTGCGGCCGGTAGCGCGAACGTGAGCAACACCACCACGGTCAGCGTGATCGGCGACGCCGACAACAACCAGACCGTGGTCATCGAAAACCAGGGTCCCGGCGGAGCGTTCCCTTCGACCATCGGATGGGCGGTCGACGGCGGAGGCGGCTCGGGCGACCAGCTCGTCATCGATGGCTCGATCGATGCGGACACCGTAAAGGTCACCGACACCGCCTTCACGATGAACGGTGCCGGTGGCAATACGGCTGGTCTGGAGTCTCTAGAGGTCTCCGGAAATGGTGGCGGCGACACGATCGACGCCTCGGCTGACGGAGCTGGAGCTCCGGCTCTCCACCTCTTCGGGGGCATCGGAGATGATGCAATCACCGGTGGGGCAGGTGCCGACGACATCCAGGGCGGCGACGGTGCTGACACCCTCGCCGGAGGCGACGGCGTCGACACCGTCACCACGGGCGGAGCCGACGGCGATGCAGACGTGGTGGACGAGGGCACCGCTCCCAACGGCGACGACGTCCTCACTGGCGGCGACGGCGACGCCCTCGACTTCTCGGGTCGGACGGTTTGCGTTGTGATCAACGAAACCACCAATGAGTCCGGTCAGGACACGGACTGTGACGGCGTCCTGGAGACGGGCGAGGAGATCAACAGCTCGAACGGCTTCGAGGTCCTGATGGGCGGGTCGGCCAACGACCACCTGATCGGCAACGGCTCCGGCGAGACCTTCCTTGGTCAGGGCGGAAACGACGTTGTCGACGGCAACGGTGGAACTGACACCAACAGCTGGGCGACGTCCACCGGTCCGATCACGGTCGACTCTGCGGCCGGAACGGCCACGGGCGACGGCGATGACTCGTGGACCGACGTCGAAGTCCTGGACGGCTCGCCGAGTGCCGACGACCTCCTGGACTTCTCGAACGAAGCGGCAGGCGTCACGGCGAATCTGTGCACGGGTGTTGTGGGCGCCACGTCCTTCGACGCGGTCACAGTCGCCGACGCAGGCGTCGGCGACGCTGCGGGTGAGACTCCACTCTGCACGGCGACATTCGAGAACCTGACCGGGTCGGCCGGCAATGACAAACTTACGGGCGACAGCGGTCAGAACTCGATTCGCGGCGCGGATGGGAACGACGCGCTGACTGGCCTTGCCGGCAACGACAAGCTGTTCGGCGGTCTCGGGAACGACGTGTTCACCGGTGGCCTCGGTGCTGACACCGTCAGCTTCGCGGATGCACCAAATGGGGTGCAGGCCGATCTCAGCCTCGGTTTCGCCAGTGGTGAGGGAGACGACAGCTTCGGCGACACCGTGGAGATCGTTGTCGGGTCGGCCTTCGCCGACAACATCACGGGCGGTCCCTTCCAAGGCGGCGGGACCGTGAACTTCCTGTTCAAGGGTGGGAAGGGCGGCGACGCCCTGACGGGGTTCAACGGAAACGACACGCTGACCGGCGGAGGTGGCAAGGACACCCTGCGCGGTGTCGGCGGCGACGACACCCTGAACGGAAAGAAGGGCAACGACCTTCTGGCCGGTGGCGGTGGCTTCGACGTCGGCAACGGCGGCCCAGGCAAGGACGTCTGCAAGGGCGTCGAGCAGAGGACGAGCTGCGGATCCTCATCCAATCCCAAGGCTCGGCAATCTCAGGTGACGGCTCGTCGGCAGATCTAACGACCGACAACCGGCACCAAGGCAACACCACGGAACCGGCCCCCTCGGGGGCCGGTTCCGTTGTTCACACGCGAAATCCCTCCGGGTGGTACCGGGGCTGGAAGCCCGCGCGAGGCTGGAAGCGATCCGGATAGGCGGAGGCCCCGCCGGGCCGATTGATTCTTGATTCTCCGCCCTGCCGCGCATAGGGTGACGCAGGGCCAGAGGGGGCCCTCGGAAGCCCAAGCGGGGGAGGTCGTATGTTCGATCGGAGTCTTTTGTCGTTCTCTGGACTCTCTCGCGTGGGTCGCCGGGCAGGGGCCGCCGTCGTGGTTGGGATGCTGGCGACGTTCGTCATCGGACTGACCGCGACTCCGGCCTTCGCGGCCGTGACATGCGCGATTTCCGGCAGCGGCACTACCCAGACCCTGACCGTGGATCTTCAAACGAACGATTCGGTTGCGCTCACGGTGACAGGTGGCAACATCGTGGTGACGCCCAATAGCGACGCGGATTGCGTCGGCAATGCCACGGCTGACTTCTCGACCATCGTGGTGAGCGGCGCGGCCGGGATCAACTCGATCACGATCGGCGACGCATTGCCGGGAGTCGAGAACGTCACCGTGAACGCCGCGGGCGGTAACGACGCGGTGAGCGGCGGTACCTACGCCGGCGTGCTGACGGCGAACGGCGAGGCCGGCGCCGACACGCTCACCGGCGGCGCCGGAGCGGACACGCTCAATCCGGGCACCGGCAACGACAACGACACCGTCAACTGCGGCGGCAACGGGAATGACACCGTCTCGTACGCGGGCAACACGGGTGCGCTCACCATCAGCTTGGCGGTCACCGCCGCACAGACCACGGGCGCCGGCAGCGACACGATCACCAACTGCGAGAACCTGACCGGCGGATCGGGTGGCGACACGCTGACGGGTTCCACCGGCGCCAACACGATCAACGGCGGCGATGGGGGCGACACGATCAACGGGGGAGACGGGAACGACACTCTGAACGGCGACGACGGGAACGACACGCTCCGAGGCGAGGCCGGGGACGACACGATCAACGGCGGGGCGGGAACCGACACCGCCAGCTACTCGACGACCTCCGGGGCCGTGACCGTGAGCCTGGCGATCGCCGCGGCTCAGAACACGGTCGGCGCGGGCAGCGACACGATCACGAACACCGAGAACCTGACCGGTGGCAACGGGGGCGACACCCTGACGGGCGGCACCGGGAACAACGTCATCTCGGGCGGCGCGGGCGACGATTCGATCAACGGCGGCGACGGCAACGACACGCTGAACGGCGACGACGGGAACGACAGCCTGTCGGGTGGCAACGGCGACGACGCGTTCGACGGAGGCAACGGATCCGACACGGCGAACTACGCCGCCGCGACGGCAGGTGTGACGGTGAACCTGGGGACCGGCACCGGTTCCGGGGAGGGCACCGATACCTACACGGGTGTCGAGAACGCGACCGGTTCCAACCTGGACGATTCCCTCACCGGGGATGGCGGTGGTAACGGCCTCAAGGGTGGCACCGGCAACGACGCGATCAACGGCGCGGCGGGGAACGACTCGCTGAACGGTGGCGACGGCAACGACACGGTCAAGGGCGCAGACGGCAAGGATGCCGTGAAGGGCGCGGGCGGAGATGACACGACCAACGGGGGGGCCGGCGCCGACACGGTGGGTGGTGGCTCAGGAACGACCAGATCAAGGGCGGCGGTGGCAACGACGACCTGAAGGGCGGTTCGGGCAACGATCGGCTCAACGGCGGCGCCGGGAACGACCACTGCGCCGGCGGGCCCGGGAACGATTCGGTTACGAAGTGTGAAAGCGGGCATTCCTAAGGCAGAGGGTGCGGCCCAGCGCCGCCCCATGCTCGACCGGACGAGCGGCCCCCCGGATCATCGGGGGGCCCGCTCATTCTTCGGGGCCGGAACCTGGAACCCGGAAGCAAGGGTGGCTGTGATGGCATTGGTTGCGCGGAGCACCATCCGTCGGGTCGTGGCGACGTGCGCCGCGCTGGGGCTCGCCACGTTCGTCGTCGGCCTGAACGCCGTCCCGGCGTGGGCGGTCACGTGCTCGGGCGGCGCCACGATGACGATCGACCTGGCCGGTGGCGAGTCCGTCACGATCTCGCTCGGCGGGGGCGACGACCCCCGCACGATCGACCTGTCTCCGTCCGATCCGAGCTGCAGCGGCTTCGACACCTCGAACGTCACGACGATCCGGGCGAACGGGGCCGACGGCAACGAGAGCGTGACGATCAATCAGGCGGGAGGCGCCCCGTTCCCCCACCAGAACACCACGTCGATCGAAGTGGCCCTCGGGGGTGGTTCGGACGCGCTCCTGATCGTCGGGCAGGCCACCGCCGACACGATCGACCTTGGGGCGGACGGCATCAGCCTGGGTGGCGGCGGGACGCCCGACGTCACGGGTCTGGGGTCGGTCGAGACCCTGGCGGTCGCCGCTGGCGGTGGAGACGACGCGGTCTCGGGCAGGCAGGGCGATGCCCTCGGTGGTGATCTGGGAACCGGGGCGACGATCGCGGGCGGCGAGGGCAACGACACCCTCACGGGCGGCACCGGCACGGACGTCATCAGTGGCGGCGACGGGAACGACACGATGAAGGGCGGCAAGGGCGACGACACGGTGGACGGAGGCGGCGGCGACGACGTGGTGTCGGGCGGCAAGGGTGGGGACGCCGTCTCGGGCGGCGCCAACGGCGACCGGCTCAAGGGCGGCGACGACGCCGACTCGTTGGACGCCGGCAACGGGAACGACACCGCGAGCGGTGGGAAAGGTCCCGACACGGTCCACGGGGGAACGGGCAACGACCGGCTCGACGGCAATGGCGGCGACGACGACGTGAAGGGGGAGGAGGGCCGCGACCAGCTGTCGGGAGGCAGGGGGAACGATCATTGCCTGGGGGGCCCAGACCCCGACTCGATCACCGGCTGCGAGCACGGGCGCCCCTGACCCGGCTCGACCAGCACCTCGAACGCCCGGGCCCGGGTTAGAGCTCGTGGTTCAGGCCTCGCCCGGATCGGCTCCCGGCAGGACCAGGATCGCGTTGGTGATGTGGCGCTCGTGGCCGTCGGAGGGGTCGTTCACGACCTCGCCCTCCACCACCATCTCCGAGGAGCCTCCCCCGTCGAGGTTCAGGGCCGTCACTGCGCCCAGGTTGCGAAGGATGTCCCGCAGCTGCCCCAGCGTGACGCCCGCGGAGCGACGGCTCCGTCCGTCCACGACCACCAGCAGGATCTGCCCGGACGCCGTGACGCCCACGGCGGTGCGCGGCTGACGGGCGCACGCCGCGCAGATCGGGGTCGCGGATCCATCGCGCAGGAGCATGGGGAACCCGCCCACGGCGTCGAAGACGTCGGGCCATCCAAGCGTCCAGTGCAGGCGCATCGGTGTTCCGTTCGCGAGCGCGAGCAACTGCGTCGCCTCGTCGGTCGCCGGCGCCGCCGAGATCGCGACGCCGCCATTCAAGGGCATCGGTGACGCCGAGCACCCGACGGCGTCGACGACGAAGTCGCGATTCACGCCGTCGTCGGGGGCGGCCTGCGGGGGCCCCTGCGGCAGGAGCCGCGCCGAGCAGGCGAAGTCCGGTGGCGGCTCGAGCGTGCCGCCGAGGGGCGAGTAGCCCACCAGCTCTCCCGGGGCCGGGCCGCCCCGGTTCCACCGATCCAGCGTGTAGTCGACCCCGGTGCTCTGATCCGTGAGCGTGACCGAGACGTCGACGACCCCGAAGAACGTCCGGGATTCGTCGCGCGAGACCGCGAACAGGTTCGGCCCCGGGCCCGCCGTGTGGAGCAGGTCGCCATCCTGCGCGAACGGGTGCACCGTGTTGCCGAGTCCCTCCCCTGGGTCGCCGTTCACGCCCGCGAGGGCGTCGTGGGTCGCCACGATCCCCGACAGGGGACGCCTGGAGGGCAGGGCGGCGTCGGCGATCGTGGTGTCCAGCGTCAGCTTCTTCGTCAGATCGATCCTCAGGACGTAGGTTCGAAGCGGGATCGACCGCCGGACGATCTTGGTGTACGTGAGGCCCGGCGCGATCTGCCTGGTCTTGACGATCGGCTTCGCCGCCGGCTGTCGGCCGGGAGCCGCCTCCGAGCGCCAACCTCCGCCCAGCGTGAGGGCCAGGAGGGCGATCAGCACGCCGCAGGCCACGAGGGCCGGCGGGCGGATGGTAGGGTGCTGCGGTTTCACGGGGGCACATCCTAAAGGGGTTCCATGCGAAGGGTCAGCACCGTCTTGCTGCCGATCGTGGTCCTGGCCACGACCGCGGCGCTCGCGCCGGCTCCGGCGAGCGCCCAATCCTCGATCTGGCCGTCGGACAACGGGCTCCTGGCGTATCGATCGGACCGGGACGGGGAGCCGGACCTGTTCACGATCGATACACAGGGGGCGACCACCAAGCTGACCGCCCCGGGCGTGGACGACCTGGACCCGGCGTGGTCGCCCGAGGGCGACCGGATCGCGTTCGTCCGGCGGACCGGCGCGGCCCGGCGAACGGATCTCTTCGTGATGAGCTCCGAGGGACGGGGCCGCATGCGCCTGACCTCGAGCGCGCTCCCCGAACGCGACCCGTCGTGGTCGCCCAACGGCACGATGATCGTCTACTCGGCCCGCACGAGCGCCGACGGTGACTTCCACATCTTCCTGGCCAAGGCCGACGGCTCCGCGCGCTCCCAGCTCACGACCCAGGTGGCGGGGTCGGCGGACCGTGCGCCGGTCTTCTCGCCCGACGGCTCTCGGATCGCGTTCGTCTCGGACCGTGCGGGTGGTGGGTTCCCGGAGCTGTACGTGATGAACGCCGACGGCCGCAACGTCCGACGCCTGACGAACGATTCGCAGATCGACGCGAACCCCTCATGGTCGCCCGACGGGACGCGGCTGGTGTTCGAGCGCTGCTGCGACAACGGCACGTCCGACATCTACACGATCGACGTCGCGACCGGCGCCGAGACGGCCCTCACCGGCGCGTCGACGCAGGACTTCGATCCATCGTGGTCCCCGGACGGGACGCGGATCGCCTACGTGTCGTTCGGGGCGGGGGACCCGAACATCGACGTCTGGGTCATGAACGCCGACGGATCGTCACAGACCCGCCTGACCAGCGCGGCGGGCCCCGACCTGTCGCCCGACTGGCAGCCGATCCCTCGATGCACGATCAGCGGGACCGATCAGCCGGACGACCTTGCCGGCACCGAGGGCAACGACGTGATCTGCGCGCGTGGTGGGAACGATCACGTCGCCGCCTCGTCCGGCGACGACCTCGTGATAGCGGGCCCCGGCGCCGACGCCGTCGAGGGACAGGCCGGGTCCGATCTCCTGCAAGGGCAGGGGGGAGACGATGTGCTCGCCGGCGGCTCCGAGTACGACGTGATCGACGGCGGCCCCGGGATCGATACCTGCACCCCCGGAGGCGAGGGGGCCTTCCGGCGGCTCTGCGAGTCCTAGGCGTGGGGGGCTAGTTCGAGATCTCCACGCGCTCGAGCACGACGTCGGTGGCCGGGCGGTCCTGGCCCCCGGTCGGCGCCTTCGAGATCTTCTCGACCACCTCGTAGCCCTCGGTCACCTCGCCGAAGATCGTGTGCTTGCCCGACAGCCACTCGGTGGGCGCGACCGTCAAGAAGAACTGGCCGCCGTTGGTGTTCGGGCCGGCGTTGGCCATCGCCAGCAGGCCGGGCCGGTCGAACCCCGGCCCGTCGTGCGGGGTCTCGTCCTCGAACATGTACCCGGGACCCCCGGTGCCGGTCGCCGTGGGGTCGCCGCCCTGGATCATGAAGTTGTCGATCACCCGGTGGAAGACCGTGCCGTCGTAATAGGGCCCGCTCGAGGACGATCCGTTGCGTGGATCGGTCCACTCCTTCGAGCCCTTCGCCAGGGCGACGAAGTTCTCGACGGTCTTCGGCGCATGTTCGGGCATCAGTCGAACGGTGAACGCACCCTCGGAGGTGACGAATGTCGCGTCGGTCACGTAGGCCTCCCGGATCGAGTCGGGGGGAAGGAGCAGGCAGTCTACCTGCCCCCTCGCCTGAGCCAGGGGAACGCGGGTGGGATGAAATGGACGTCGGCGTATCGATCGGACGACCAGGGAGCCATCGGGGCCATCGTGAGCCGGGCGAGCGCGACGAGCGGCGCGTCGTAGTTCACCCGCCATCCGGCGAAGTCCCGCCAGCACTGCTCCCGGTCCGGCTTCAGCGGCACCCCGGCCTCGGCCAGCCGTTCGACCTCCTCGTCATACTCCTGCCGCGTGATCGAGATCGGGTCGCCGGGCTCGGGATCGTTGTCGACGGCGATGTTGAAGAACGCGCCGAGGTGTCGAAGACAGAGATAGCCCGCGCGGATCATGAACTCGGGCTCCGGCTGGCGGGGTGTGTCCACGGTCGAGGCGAACAGCGCCGCACCGTCGAGGATGGCGCCGGCAGCGGTGATCCACGACTGGTCGGGGTGTGTCGACCGGAAGAAGGCGAGCGCGGGGAACGAGCTGTGGCTCTCGTCGACGTCCACGAACCAGTCCTCCCATTCCACCCACAGCGCCCGAAGGTTCTCCAGCTGCCCCACGGTCCACGCCAGCGCGATCAGGTAGACGCCGCTCGCGGGCTGGCCCGCGCGCACCTCGAGCTTCGACACACCGCGCTCGCGCCGCTGGAAACCCCCGTACAGGCTCGGCAGGTAGGTGATGAACAGGGCGAGGACGACCAACCCGAGGCCGGCGGCGGCGATGGCCAGGAGCACGCCACCGTCGGTCGGCGGGTGAAGGAACCCGAGGGTGAGCATCGACGAGCCGGCGAGGGTGAACGCCTCGAACGGGCTCACGCCGCCAAGCGCGAAGAACATGGCCGTGTATCCGGCGAGCAGGATCGCGACCCACACGATCAGCAGGACGAGCAGCGCCACTGGAGCGTAGGCGGCCATGACGCGGTCGCGCGTCGCGTAGTCCTGTCTGTCGTTCGCGCGCAGCCGGAAGACCCTTCTTACCTCCACGAACACCGCTCGCGACAGGTGGGCCCGCAGCGCGCGCGGGACCAGGAAGGTGCGGACGATCGACCGGATCGTGAACAGAGCCAGCGCCGCGCCCGCGAGGAACAGGAGGATCCGGAGGACGATCACGACCGGGGGAGCCTATCCTGCCCGGTCGGGCCGGACGAACGCGCTTACCGGCTCGGATGTCAATGCGGCGGGGGTCAGCCGGTCAGCTGCTCCACCAGGGCGGCTGCCTCGGTGACCGGAAGCTTGCACACGAAGCGCTCGCAAACGTACGCGGTCGGGCTCCCGTCGCGCTGGGGGCGATCCTGCAGCAGGGGGACGGCCCGCCTGGACTCCTCGTCCTGGGGATCGGCCACGGCCAGGACGTGGTTGGGCGCGAACCGCCGCGTGGTCACCTCGGCGGCAAGGGCTCGCGTGGGTTCGGTCGCCGGATCGCCCACCAGGGCGACCTCCTTGACGGGGGACAGGTATGCGTCCAAGGCACACAGCGCGTGCCCGAACCCAGAGGGCGCGCCCGCCATCGCGTCCCGGATCACCCGCAGCGCGCCCACCCCGGCGTTCTCGTACGCCGTCTCGCCGGTCAGGTGCGCGAGCCGCTGCAGGACATCGGCCGCCAGGGAATTCCCGCTCGGGACCGCGTTGTCCTGGAGGTCCTTGGGCCTGACCACCAGGGCCTCGGCGTCGCTGCCGGTCTGGAAGAAGCCGCCGCGGTCCTCGTCGTGGAACAGGCGCAGGAGATCGTCGGCCAGCGCCCGCGCACGCTCGAACCAGCGCAGGTCGAACGTCGTCTCGTACAGCACGAGGCACGCGTCGGCCATCGCCGCGTGGTCGTCGGCGAAGGCCGGCCTGCCCGCGCGCCCGTCGCGCCAGGACCGCAGGAGACGCCCATGGCCGTCGCGCAGACGCGTCAGCACGAAGTCGGCCGCCCGGACGGCAGCGTCCACGTAGTCCGGGTGTTCGAACGCGCGTCCGGCCTCGGCGAGCGCCGCGATCGCGTACCCGTTCCACGCGGCCAGGACCTTGTCGTCGGTGGCCGGGCGGACGCGGCGCTCGCGGATCTCGAACAGCGCGCCACGGGCGGCCTCCATCCGGTGCCCGAGCTCGACTGGATCCAGGTCGAACTCGGCCGCCACGCCCTCGAGCGGCAGCGGCCGCCACAGCACGTTCGTCCCCTCCCAGTTCCCGCTCGGCGTAGCGCCGAAGGCGGTCGCCACGTCCTCGCCCCCGACCCGAACCAGCTCGTCCCAGGCCCAGACGAAGAACCGGCCCTCGACGCCCTCGCTGTCGGCGTCCTGCGATGAGAAGAACGCGCCGTCGGCGTGCCGGAGTTCGCGAAGCAGGTACTCGCACGTGTCGATCGCGACGCGCCGGTACGCGTCCCGCCCCGTCACCTGCCACGCGTGCACGTACAGGCGGACCAGGAGCGCGTTGTCGTACAGCATCTTCTCGAAGTGCGGCACGTGCCATCGCTCGTCGGTCGAGTAGCGATGGAAGCCGCCGCCCACCTGGTCGAACATCCCGCCCGCCGCCATCTTGTCGAGCGTGACCGTCACGATGTCCAAGGCGTCGGGCGTGCCGCGCAGGTGCATGCGCAGACAGAGCTCGAGCGTCATCGGCTGGGGGAACTTCGGTGCGCGCCCGAACCCTCCCCACCGGGGATCGAACGCTCGCCGCAGCCCGGCGAACGCGGACAGCAGCACGTCGTCTGTCAGGGGCTCCGGGGAGGCCGCCAGGCGGCTCGTCCGGTCGATCGCCTCGGTCACGCGCGCGCTCTGGACCTCGGCCTCGCCCCGGCGGTGTTCCCACGCGTCCGCGATCGCCGAGAGCACCGTCCGGAACGCGGGCAGTCCGTGGCGGTCCTCGTCGGGGAAGTACGTCCCCGCGTAGAAGGGCTTCCCGTCCGGGGTGAGGAATGCCGTGAGCGGCCAGCCCCCGCCTCCGGTCATCGCCTGGACGGCCTCCATGTAGATCGCGTCGAGGTCCGGACGCTCCTCACGGTCCACCTTGATCGAGACGAAGTGTTCGTTCATGAAGGCGGCCGTCCGCTCGTCCTCGAAGGATTCCCGCTCCATCACGTGACACCAGTGGCAGGCCGCGTAGCCGATCGAGAGCAGGATCGGCTTGTCCTCGGTGCGAGCGCGGTCGAGCGCATCGGGGCCCCATGGGTACCAGTCCACGGGGTTCGAGGCGTGCTGCAGCAGGTACGGGCTCGTCTCGTTCGCGAGGCGATTCATGGCTCGACAGCCAGTCTAGGCAGGCGTTCTCAGGTGGGACGCCCGACGGAGCGGATCTGGGCTCCGGCGGCGGGGGAGCCCCAAGTGCTTGCACCGGCGGGCCGACCGACCGATAAGACATACATGGGGAAGCCAGCCGAGTTCCTGAGGTTGCAGCTGCGCCTGCGGATCGCCGTCCTCGGGGCGACGATCGCCGCCGCCGGCGTCCTCGCCCTGACGGGCATGTTGGTGTGGTGGCCCGCCGTCCTGCTTGCGCTCGGCCTCCTGTTCGTCTTGCAACGCCAGGCGGGGCAAGGTCGCGCGCTCGATCCCGAGCGCCTCCGTAAAGGGATCCTCGGCGAGGAGGCGGTCGCGGACGTTCTGGCGGGGCTGCCGTCCTCGTATTGGGTCCTGCACAGCGTCGAGACCGGCCACGGGGACGTCGATCACGTCGTCATCGGCCCCACGGGCGTGTTCGCGCTCGAGACCAAGGCCTGGGAAGGCGCGTTCTACCGCAGCCGAGGTCAGCTCTTCTGCAACGGGAGGCCGGCCGAGCACGTGTTGCGGCAGGCGCGGGGCGCCGCGGCGCAGGTCCGTCGACTCCTCCAGGAAGCCGGCTTGGACGAGTGGGTCGAGGCCGTGGTGGTGGCTGCGCAGGCCTCCGTCTCACGCTCCCCCATGCGATTCCGCAATGCCTACGTCATCTCGGTCGGGGACGTCGTGGACTTCGTCACGGGCCGGCGCCGCTCGCTCAGCAGCTCGATGGTCCTGCAGGCCGTGGCGAGCGTGGTCCGGCCCGGTCAACCGTCCACGGACGGGTGAACCCGACCGACGCGATCGCCGGACCCGGCTCTAGTTGAAGAAGGTGTGGTAGACCTGGATGACGCCGGGCCCCAGGATCACGATGAACAGCGCTGGCAGGATCATGAAGATCGTGGGGAACAGGAGCTTCAGCGGCACCTTCTGTGCCGACTCTTCCGCTCGCTGACGACGCTTCTGTCGAAGTTCGGTTGACTGAGCCCGAAGCACGGCCGCGACCCCGACCCCGTACTTGTCGGCCTGGATCATCGACAGCACGAATCCATCCAGCTCCCCGACCTCGGTCCGGTCACTGAGATGGCGGAGTGCGTCGATCCTGCTCACACCGATCTGCATCTCCTGGAGTGTCCGAGCGATCTCCTGGGACAGCGGGCCCGGAACGTTCTTGACGACCTGGGCGAGCGCCGAATCGAACCCGAGCCCCGCCTCGACGCTGATCGTGAGCAGGTCCATGGTGTCGGACAGCGCCTTTCGGATCTCCTTCTGTCGCTTCGAGGCCCTGGCCGCGATGGCTGCGCCCGGGATCGTGTACCCGAACAACGTGAACAGGGCGACCATCCCAACCTTCATGAGGCCCGACACCGGGAGTACCGAGCCCAACGCGAGGCCACCGACCAGGCCGACGACGGCGAAGATGATCTTGAACGCCACGATCCGATCCGCCGTCAAGCCGGGCGGGCTCCCCGCCAGCACGATCAGGCGGTTCGTGCGCGCGTACAGGTCCAGAGGCGTGAGGCGGGTGATCGAGGAGACCATCCTCCCGGCGAACGGGAGCACGAGCCGCTCCAGGGGCGATTTTCTGAGCTCGTCCTGCCGGAGGTTCGCCATGGATTGCGAGACGTCCCCTACCTGCGTGCTCAGCACCGACATGTAGCGGCGTCGTGAGCTGAGGCCCATCTCGACCACCAGGCCGATCAGGAGGACCGTCAAGAACGTTCCGATGAGTCCGAGCGCCAGCCATACCTGTCCGTTAGACATCGATCCTCACCATCTTTTTCATCACCAGGATGCCGAGACCCATGAGCGTCCCACCTGCGATCAACAGGATCTGGCCTATGGGGTCCTTGAAGAGCGGGGTCACGTAGTCGGGATTCGTGATCGCGAGGTACAGGAACAGGCCGATGGGCAGTGCGGCCAGGATCGCGATCGAGATGCGTCCCTCCGCCGACAGAACCCTCACCTGACGGTGGATGTACGCACGCTCGCGTACGGTCTTGGCCACGATGTCAAGCACCTCCGCAAGGTTGCCGCCCACTTCCCGCTGGATGTTCACGGCGATGACCGCCCAGCGCATGTCCTCGCTGCCGATCCGGTCGGCCATCGCGATCATCGCCTCGTCGATCGGCCGACCCAGTCGGATCTCGGAGACCACTCGATGGAATTCGGAGGCCGACGGCTCGCTGATCTCGCTGGCGACCTGATCGAGGGACTGCAAGAAGCCATGTCCTGCTCGCAGGGAGCTCGCCAGGATCGAAAGGACGTCGGCGAGCTGCTCGGCCATCTTCTTCTGCCGCTGGCCCCGCGCGCGAACGAGCCATACGTACGGGATGAGGCTCGCCACGACGGCGACCACCAGGATGAACAGGATGTTCCGCAGCAGCACGGCCCCCAAGAGCCCGCCTGCGATGGCGCACACCACCGACGATGCGACGAACTCGCCGGCCCTCATGGGCAGACCGGCCTGTTCGAGCTTGTCGTCCAAGCGAGCGCTGAAGCCGCCGGCAGAAGCTACCCGTTCTCCCGCCTGTGCAAGTCCCGCCGGCATCCAGGTGGTCTCCTTGGCCTTTGGCTCCCCGCTCCGGCCCAGGATCCGTGAGGCAACGCTCCGGCGTTGCCGCCGTTCCCCGGTCGACAAGATCATCATCGCCACCAGGAATGCCGCCACGAAGGCCGCGCCCAGAACGAGCGTCAACCACGCGTCGGTGCCGAACAGTTTCTGGATATCGGTCATGCGTTGCGACCTCCTCCGGGCGCGAAGACGGCCGCCGGGACAGGCACGCCCAGATCGGCCAGGCGCTCCACGAACCGAGGACGGATGCCAGTGGCCTGAAGCGTGCCGCGGAACTTGCCATCGTCGTCGATCCCGGCGCTGTAATCGAACAGGAACAGGTCCTGAAGGGTGATGACCTCGCCCTCCATGCCCGCAACCTCCGTGACGTGCGTGATGCGCCGCACTCCGTCCTTCATGCGTGTTTGGTGGACGATCAGGTTGAGGGCAGAAGAGACCTGTTCCCTGATCGCCTGGATCCCGATGTCCATCCCGGCCATGAGCATCATCGTCTCCACGCGGGACAGGGCGTCGCGCGGGGAGTTCGAGTGAACGGTCGAGATCGAGCCGTCGTGGCCGGTGTTCATCGCCTGCATCATGTCCAGGGCCTCCCCGCCACGGACCTCACCGACCACGATCCGGTCGGGCCGCATGCGCAGGGAGTTGCGGACCAGGTCGCGGATCGTGACCTCGCCCCGGCCCTCGATGTTCGGCGGCCGGGACTCGAGCCGCACCACGTGCGGCTGCTGGAGCCGCAGCTCCGCCGAGTCCTCGATCGTGACGATGCGCTCGTCGTCGGGCAGGAACGACGACAGGACGTTCAGCGTCGTCGTCTTCCCCGCGCCGGTCCCGCCGGAGACCAGGATGTTCAGGCGCCCGCGGACGCAGGCATCCAACAGCTCCACGGTCTGCCCGGTGAGGGTCCCGAACGACACCAGCTCGTCGGCCCCGTACGCGCCCTTGGGGAACTTGCGGATGCTCAGGCAGGGCCCGTCGATCGCGAGGGGTGGGATGATCGCGTTCACGCGCGAGCCGTCGGGCAGGCGCGCGTCCACGTAGGGCGAAGACTCGTCGACCCGGCGACCCACCCTCGCCACGATCTTGTCGA
>Ga0114129_10007308_pt1 | contig 15733 bp, 15 predicted proteins | sample RhiMetdeltSRZDD1_FD_80071 | JGI IMG/M metagenome (GOLD analysis project Ga0114129, IMG submission 80071) | Populus rhizosphere microbial communities from Tennessee, USA - Rhizosphere MetaG P. deltoides SRZDD1 (version 2) (version 2) | ecosystem: Host-associated > Plants > Roots > Rhizosphere >... | reverse complement strand
TGTAGACGAATGTCAGCCGCTCGAACGCGAGTTTCTCTTCGGGTGAGAGACCGTCGGGCATTGGCGCACCGGTGGATGCCGCCTGGTCAATGTCGGCCGGAACCGCGCCAGGCATATTGGTGTGAATGCCGAGCAATTCCGGAGCCGCCTGCACACCCATTTGTTCGGTGATGACCGCACCCCAATCGCCGCCTTGCGCCACAAATTTTGTGTAGCCAAGGCGCTTCATGAGCGCGACCCATGCTCGCGCGACGTGCGCGGGGCCCCAGCCCGTGGTCGTCGGCTTGCCCGAATAGCCGTAGCCGGGTATCGACGGAATCACCACGTGGAACGCGTCCGATGCGCTCGCGCCATGTGCCGTGGGATTGGTCAGCGGATCGATGATCTTCAGCTGCTCGACGACCGAGCCGGGCCACCCGTGCGTGACGATGAGCGGCAGCGCATTCGCATGTTTCGAGCGCACGTGAATGAAATGAATGTCCAACTCATCGATCTCGGTCACGAAGCTTGGCAGGGCTTTCAGTTTCGCCTCGCACTTGCGCCAGTCGTAATCGGTCTGCCAATAGCGTGCGAGGCTCTGCATCGTCGCGAGCTGCACACCTTGCGAGGCGTCCGTGACCGTTTCCCGCTCAGGCCATCGTGTCGCTTTGATCCGCCTCCGCAGTTCGGTGAGTTCCGCTTCCGGAGCGGTCACGTGAAACGGGCGAATAGCAGTCTTGTCGGCCGCCTGCTCGGTGCGTTCTTGTGTCGCGCTGGTTGGAGTCATCGTCTTTCCCTTTGGAGTGTCCCGATTGCGTGACGTCGTGAGCGCTCACCAAATGTTGGCGACTGACGGGCGTCCTGCATCGAGCGAGTCCGTTCAATCGGCGTCGATTCGTCAGACCTCGCGAACAGCAGCGGCTGTGCAGCACCCGGCGTGCCAGATCAAAGAGAAAGATCGAAGGTCGACGCCGATCCAGTTACGTCTTGGTCGCGAGGACCAGGTAGTGGGTCCCGGTCCAGCGCAGCGGGAACAACCCTCGTCGCGAGGCAACTGTCTGGAGCCGGCGATGCAATCTGATGCCGATGGAATCAGTAAACAGTTTCTTGCCGAGAAACGTGAACGGGCCGAAGCCAACGCTTTGAGATTTCGTTTGCTCGAAACCGCAGTCGTCAATCAAGCGATTGAACTCGCGCGGATAATGCCGTTTCGGTTGAAACCCTGAAGCTGGAGACCATAACCCGCACAGCCGCAGAAGACGCTTCGCGCTCAGGCGCAGCGGCGCCAACACGGGAGACGAGAGCGGATCAAGGAGTCTATTGAGCCGCGCGTTGTTGTCGGCAGTCACCAGCAAACACCCGCCAGGTTTGAGCACTCGCTGGATTTGCTCAAGCGCCAGACGTTCGGAATGCAACCAGGGGATCACACCGATCGCGATCACCACGTCGAACGTGTCGGCCTGAAAAGGCAGCGCATGTACATCGGCGGAGTACATTCGAATCCGATGCTGTACACACTGGTGAGCGGCATCGCTCCGCGTCATCCGAAGCATCGCCATCGTCGAGTCCAGCGCGTCGACCGTGTAACCGTTGCGCGCGAGAGCGGCCGTGATCAGCCCGGCCCCGGAGCCGACTTCGAGAATCCGGGCACTCGCGCCCAGATTGAGGTCCTGTATCCACCGAAGAGCCGTGTTGTGCCGGTCCTGGTAAATGGTCGGCAGCAGCCTGTCGTCGGAATACAGCGTCTTCCAGTACGCCGCGGTCGACTCGAAATAATTGCTGACGTGCTGCTGGCTAGCCGATGCCGGCTGCATACTGGATTGCGCTGAAGGACGCCGCCCTGAATAACGCCTTGGTCTTCTTGAAAATCTTTCGAACGACGCTCATCGCGAACAACGAACACATGCGAAGAAACGGCATGACGTCGTCGGCCGCGTACCAGGCGCACTCCTTTATTCCGCGATAGCTCCCGAGCCAGTTCCGCAGGCTCAGCACGCCGTCACGGTAGTACTGAACGCACGATACGAGATCGGCGTCTTCCAGGATCCATTTCCGTCCGGTGCAAATGTCGCTGACGGGCACCGGCTGTCCAGTGAAGTGAAGGTATTTGGCTCGAGTGACGTCCATTCCGTTGTGCCCGACAAACAATCGGAACGTCGCTCCAAGCCTGGGATTCACGTCGAGAAGTTTGTACAGGCCGTCACGCGCATCGTATCGGTATCCGATATCGAGAATCCCCTTGTACCCGACCGCCCTGACCAGCGTCTTGGTGGACGATGCAATCGCCGGATTCGGAAGACAGACTCCGAGCGCGGTCATCCCCGTGTAGACCGGCGTCTGATGGATCTTCTTCGCGGTGATACTGAACAGACATTCCGAATGCTCGTCAAAATACCCGTTCAACATCCACACCGAGTCGTCGCGGCCAGGAATGTATTCCTGAATCATCAGGCTCGGATGCGAGCCGTCTTCCATCGCGTGGTACTGGCCAATCAGGTCATCTTTCGAACGGGCAATCACCATCTTCTTTCCGGCCTGTCTGGAGGTGCGAATGTTGTCGCTGGCCTTCAGCATGACTGGAAATTGAGCTCTCTCGCCAAATTCGAGAACGTCCTTCCGCGACTCCGGGAAGACAGTCTCGGGTGTCGGGATTGAAAGCTGCTTCGCGAGGAGATACATCGCTTTCTTGTTGTACAGCGACCAGACGACATGAATCGGGTTGGCCGGGAAGAGGAAACCGTCCTGGAGCTGTGACGCGTTACGTGCGACGAACAGAGCGGACTCGTCGTTGGTTGCGATCAACAGCGGCTTTGAACCTATTCCGTGCGCGATACCTCTGAGGCGATCGACGGATTCCTCTTCAGGGGCTCCGTCAAGATCCACCGCAAACACCTTGCGGCAATATTTCGAGAACGACGCCACGGGACGATGCGTTGAATGAACGCCATACGTCGGAACGCCGAGCCGGCCCAGACTTCGCATCACGCCAAGCGCGCCGTGATGCTGCATGTGCAGCACCAGCACTGGCAATGACGTGTCCCGCAGTTTCATCGGTCACACCGCGGTCGGCACAGCCAGCGCCGTCTCTCCGTTCGCACTGACCTTCGTTGGAGTATCGACGTCGTCAAAGTGGCTGAGGATGAAGTCGAGATCGTAAAGCTGGCCGCTTCTGTGGAGATAGGCCACGCTTTCACTGATGCGGAACGCATCACGAGGTGCACCGCGCCAACGTTGGACCAGGCTCAGAGTAGTGTCGTCCTCAGGAATGAATCCGGACTGCATCAGGCCGTCGGCGATCCAGGCGCAACACATCTGATCTTCTTCTCGAAAACTTCCGCGCGATCCAGCGCCGATCAGCGTGGCTGCCTCGTGATTGCTTGCCAGATGGCCAATCGTCGCGCTGTAGTTGCGGAAACACGCAAGGTACGCAGAGTCGCTGTGCCTGATTCCGCACATCAGACGCGTGCCGGTCGAAGACAACAGTACGAGCGGACGCGAGACATCCGAGCGGGCAGCCAGCTGCGCCGGGCTGTTCGTGAGCTCGAAACCTGCCGGCATGGCACCACCGACCTCTCCTGTCAGCAGCGCATTGGGCAATCGCGACGCGGTGTCGAACGCCGCCTGCAACGTCGGCACAAGGTGACACTCCCACCCCATGCAGATGGCAGTGACGGCTGTCGTCGTTGCGCGAATGACGTCCACCGCAACGAGCGCTCGGCCCGCTGCGTACTCGAAGGAGCCGTCCGCGAAACAGCGAATGGAGACCGTCTTGCGTTTCACGAGTTTTGGACTGCGCAAACGGCCGGTGAAGCAGGCCGGAGGTTGGTGTGTCCGAACGCATCCGAGTGCAGGCCGCGTCTGTAGATTTCGACGCGGAGCAGCTCCTCCAAACGGACATTACAGAGATGGACGTTCCGTCCAAAGTGATTCAGCAGGGCAAACTGGCTCGGCTTGTTCGGGGCTTCGAAGATGACCGTATCGAACCCGAACGCCTGGACAAACCGATCTGCAAATGCGGTATTCAGGTGTCCATCCTGATCGAACAGTCCGACTCCCTGCGCGCTTTCTCTTGCTTCGACGACGAGTTGGACGGCACCCGCGTCTAGCCAGTGCTTCCCCTGTTCAATCCACGCCGAAAGCGTCCCCTCGCTGAACCCGCCGTCATGTTTCTTGCCAAGCTCCATCTGCACGTCGAGCCCGCGGCTCTGCGCGGCGGCAACGATCTCACGCGGATTGAGATCGCTGTCCGTGAACCCCTGACCGCATTCGATTCGAGTGACGCCGACGTCCGCGCACAGATCCAGGTAGGCAGGAAGCTCACCCTGTGCCACGGCAATTTCAAACGGCCCTCCGCCCGCCACCGTGGGAACTCCATGCGCGCGGGCCAGCGCGATTTTCGTCCTGGTTGCGCTTTCGTTCGCCACCATCCAGCAGGCCATTGAGATCTTGAGCGTGGACATCAAGTGCGCGCTTTGTTGCAGGTGACTCGCGAGGGTTGACGGGTCGTACCCGGGATCGAACGGACTTGTCGCCGCAGCGATATCTGGTACGCCGATTCTCTTCAAGTAATCGGAAGTGTGGATACAACCCGTGTGCACGTTGCGTCCCTCCGTCGATCAATTGTCGCGGAGACGGTGCAACCGGTATTCCACTCGCGTGGCACATCGAAAAAGCACGGAGACGCCAGGATGACGCGCCGCTCACCGACGTTCGTTACGACGCACGGTGAGTCTCTTTGATTTCTCTCACGATCTCCGGTGAGTGTTGCGCACCGAGCTTCCCGTCGCGTCACACGTCGGTCGTCCATTGGCCGTCAAGATGCAACTCGCGATACGTGAGCTTCAATCGCACAGCTTGCAACGCGGGCGCACCATCCCCCGACGCGGACACGTCGTACGACGCGCTGGTCCGGCAGCATTTTCGGTCCACGCTTCCCTACTGGGAACAGATCTACGCTGACAGAACCGTCTATGGACGCATCTATCAGGAACGCGCGCGCCGGGCGATTGCGTGTGTCGATCGCATCGGCTTACCGAACCGCGCTTCTGTTCTGGAGATCGGATGTGGTCCCGGCGTCATCACCACGGCGATCGCGCGAAAGGGCGTCACGGTGTGGGCGATCGACAGCCTCGAGGAAATGGTCGAACGGACGCGAGCCATGGCTCACCAAGCCGGAGTGCCCTCGCGGGTGTTCGCGCAGGTCGGCCACGTCAACGACGTGCCATTTGCGGATGCGGCGTTCGACCTCGTCGTGCTGATTGGCGTATCCGAGTGGCTCGTATCGTTGACGCAACCGCTGGGAGAGATCTTCCGTGTCCTGAAGCCTGGCGGGCATCTGATCATCTCTGCGGACAACAACTGGCCGCTGCACCAGATTCTCGATCCGGTCTTCAACCCCGCTCTGAAGCCCCTCAAGCGTCGTCTCGGGCAAATACTGCGATCCGTCGGACTTCGAACCCGTCAGGCTCGATTTCATGCTTACTCGGTGGCGGACTTTGACGACGAACTGGCAAACGCGGGTTTCGACAAGATCGCCGGCGAGACATTTGGATTTGGCCCCTTCACTCTCTGCACCAGAACGGTGTTGAACGAGGAGGCGGGTTGGAAGTGGCATCTCCGACTGCAACAGCTCGCAGACAAGGGTCTCCCTCTGCTGCGATCAGCAGGATTGGTTTACTTGGTTCTCGCGAGAAAGGGACGCGCAGGCGTGGTTGACCAACGGCGAGAGTAACATTCCAGCCTTCATTGATCGGAAGGAGATCGCACATGGGACTGTTCGATGGAGTGCTTGGCGGGGTCGTCGGCGCCAGCATGGTGTCGGTCGTCAACGGCATCCTAGAGAAGCACGGCGGCGTCCAGGGCATCGTCAACGAATTCGAAAAAAACGGACTCGGCGCGACGGTCAGATCATGGGTGGGAACAGGACCCCAATGACGCCGTCTCGCCCGCCGACGTTCATCGGGTGCTTGGCTCCGATCTGCTGCAGCAGCTGTCCGCGAAATCCGGTCTGCCCGTGCAGGAGCTGGCCGAGAAATTGGCTCAGGTGCTGCCGCAAGCCGTCGATCGGTTGACACCTGACGGCACCATCCCAAAGGGTTAGCTTGGGGTGTCCTCTTCCTTGCTCGGGCCGCCGCGTTGCCCCCACGCGTGGTGCCCAAATTTGAAACAAATAACTGAACGCTCACGGCGCGTTGCGCCTGGCAGAATCCTTGCCTAATCCTGAACATCTCGACCATCGCCTGGCTTACTGGAGTCATTTAGGAGGATTTTATGCGGCGCATGACAACCGCGCTTGTGCTCGGCGCGGCATTTCTGCTCAGCGTGGGACCCGCGTATGCGCAACGCTGGGGCCGTGGAGCGACGCCACGCTCGGGGGTCTGCTTCTACGAAGACATCAACTACGGCGGCCGGTATTTTTGCTCGGCTGCCGGAACATCGACGTCACAAGTCTCGTCCGGCAACAACGATGAGATTTCGTCGATCCGCCTTTTCGGTGACGCTGTCGCGACCGTGTACCGGGATCCGAATTTCCGCGGCCAGTCGCGAGTGATCGATTCGAGCGTGAGCGACCTGCGATCGCTCGGCTTCAACGATCGGATTTCATCGTACCAAGTCGACGTCGGTCGTGGAAACTGGTCTCGCGACGCACGAGGGTTTCCCAACGACGCACGAGGGTTTCCCAGCAACGGCCGCACCGTGCAGCCCAACGCGAGTCGTTGGAGCTATCGAGACGCTGAGCAAGTAGTGCAGCGAAGCTATCGATCGGTCCTCGGACGCGATCCGGATCCGTCGGGGCTGCGTAGCTGGACGGAGCAAGTCATCAACAACAACTGGACGCAACGAGACCTGGAAAACGCGCTGCGCCAAAGCGACGAATACCGCGCACTGCGCCAGGGGCGGCGGCGATAACTTCGCCAATCACGAAGCAATTCTGTGACGGCCGTGCGAGTGCATTTTCCCGCACGGTCGAACCCTCCACAATTCTGCAATTCCGCTTGCGGAATTCGCGAGGCACGATCACCGGCCGCCCCACACACCTCCGAATGCCGGCCAATTCCAGTGACCCCGCCCGGAGGACCGGTGGCAGCTGTCTTGCGCGAATCGTCCGGCGAGACTTTCCCGGTGAGCGACTCCAGCCATCACAGACCGCTGACTGTCAGTGTCTCGGCCCGGCCTCTGTTCCAGCCGCGGCCGGATTCATCGGCATCGTACGCGCGCGTTCCCGGTGTTGCGCTCAGTGTCGGCCTGCACGTGATGTGTCTGCTGGGCGTCGTCGCGATCACCCGTTCAGCGGTGGAACGTACGCCACGTCCGAGGACGTCGCTCACGTTCGCTCCAGTCAGCCTCGCCGTGCCCCGCGACGCGTTGACAGCGCGGCCCCAACGGCCACGGCTCATGGCTCGCAAGATCGAACCGTCACCCAAGCTGCCGCATCCCGACGAGCCGAGTCGCAAGATCGAGCCGCCGGCGCCGCCTAAGCCGACTCCTGTAACGCCGACCGTCGAGGCCGAGCTTCTGCAGCCGCCGCCCACCATCATCGCTGGTCCGAACGTGCAGAGCGCTCCCGAGCCTACGGTCCGCGTGGGCGCGTTCGAGGCTGTCGCCGCCGGTCGCACACGGCCGCGAGACACTGCGGCGGTCATGCCCGCGGGATTTGGCGATGCCTCCGCGCGAGGAGCGGTTCGCGCGCTGCCGACGGCGGTTGTCGCCTCTGGCGGATTTGATCGCGAGGTGGCTGCGCCGCCGCCTCCAGTCGCGCCGAGCGTCGCCGCTGGTGCTGCCTTCGGCGACTCGTCGATCGAAATTCTGTTCAAGCCAAAGCCGCGTTACACCGACGAAGCCGAGGCGCTTGGAATCCAGGGCACCGTTGTACTCGAGGTCGAATTCACGGCGTCGAACGAGGTTCATGTACTGCGCGTGCTTCGAAAGCTGGGGCACGGCCTTGACGAGGCCGCCATCCGCGCCGCCGAACAGATTCGATTCAAACCGGCTCGCCGCCAGGGAGTGGCCGTCGATGCCCGTGTCACCGTACAGATCGAATTCCATCTCACATAGAGGTCCTGTCATGCGAGGTGCGTTCGTCGCTGTTCTGCTCGTCGCGTTGTCGACCGCCGCGTCACCCGCGCGGGCGCAATCCAGCAACCCGCCCGGAGGCGACGAGCTGAACGTCGCAGACATCGTCGACCGAATGAACCAAGCAGAGACGGCCTTGTTCGTGAAGTTGAAGAGCTATCACCCGCTCGTCGAGGCGTACATCCAGCATCTCGTTCCCGATCAACAACTCGGTTGGATACCCGCAAAGGACGATTACTTTCTGGGCCAGTTCGACGTCGCGGATCGGCCGCGACTTCGGCAGCTCGGCCAGGAGCGAAAACAGACGAATCGAGTATCTCGTTGGAATCCCGTCAACGGAGGTCGCCTCCTCCCCGACGGCTTCGCGGCGATGGTCGCACCCGACTGGAAGGGGCTGGATCGCAGTCGCTATCAATTCACATTCGTGCGGCGCGAATTTCTTGGTGAGGCCCGCACGTTCGTATTCGACGTGAAGCCGCTCCGCAATAGCGGCGATGGCTTCTCCGGCCGCATCTGGATTGAGGCTCGCGACTACACCCTTATCCGCTTCAACGGCATCAACCAGGGCACCAACCAGATGCTGTCGTCCTTCTTCAACGACAAGCGCCTCTCGTTTCACATGGACGGGTGGCGGGTCAACGTGATGCCAGGCGTGTGGTTGCCGTCCTACATCTACTCCGAGGAAACGGACCTGAGCGACACCACGTCACCGCGCGCCAGAGGCTTCAGGAGCCAGGTGCGCATCTGGGGGTACGAAGCGCAGGCAGCCGCGAGTACACAGCAGCTGACGGCGATCCATATCAATGAAGCCGTGGTCGACGACACCGACTCGTCCAGCCAGCTCTCCCCGGTCATGAGCCAGAGACGCTGGGAGCAGGAGGCCGAAGCGAACGTCATCGAGCGGCTCGAAAAGATCGGATTGCTTGCGCCCGCCGGCGAAGTGGACCGTGTGCTCGAAACGGTGTTGAACAACCTCGTGGTGACGAGCAAGATCGCGCTGGAGCGGCCACTTCGCTGCCGTGTCCTGCTCACGTCTCCGCTCGAGTCGTTCACCGTCGGCCACACGATCGTCCTGAGCCGCGGACTGATCGATGTCCTTCCTGACGAAGCGAGCCTGGCAACGATGCTCGCACACGAGCTGGCGCATGTGGACCTGGGACATCCGCTGATCGACACGAAGTTCGCGTTTGCGGACCGTCTGATGGTGAGCGATGCGGACCTGTTGCAGGCGCTGCAGTTCCGTCGCACGGCGCGGGAAGAGACCGCGGCCGACGAACGCGTCATCGAGCTGCTGAAGACATCGCCGTACCAGGACAAACTCGCGGGCGCCGGACTCTTCCTGAAGACGATCGCGCAATCCGCGCGACAGCTGCCGAATCTCATTCAGCCGCACATCGGGGACCATGTGGCCGATGGCGGGCAGATCATGCGCTTCGCGAGCCTGGTCGCCGAGGCGCCGGCGCTGGCGCCCGCCAATCTCGAGCAGATTTCCGCCCTGTCACTTGGCGCGCGGATCGTCGTCGAACCCTGGAACGACCGGCTGGTGCTCGACAAATCGCCGGCCGTGCCGCTCGCCTCGATTCGCGAGAAGATGCCCCTCGCGGTGACGCCGCTGATGCCCTACATCAGATACAAAGAGGCCGTCGCGCCGCAGGCCTCGTCGCGGTGATTTTCACCCCTGCGTGCCGCCGATCACGCGCAGGTACGCCCGCGAGGGACCGACTTCGTCCGAGTACTGCCGGCCGAGGACACGTGCGATCTGCATGATGTGATCGAGATCGTGTGCGACCCACGTCGCCCGCAGCTGCCGAAGTGTGACCACGCCCAGCTCCGGATGACGACCACGCTTATCGAGGTCCGCGTCGGTCAATCGCATGGCGGCGAGTTCATCCAGATTACGGCGCCGTTCTCTCGCGAACTCGTCGAGTAAGTCCGCCAGCGACTTCCCGTTTGATTCGCTGAATTGCGCCGAACGGTCGAATCTGTCGAACGGCCGGGACTCGCCGTGGTCGAGGATAATCCGTGCCCGCGGCGTTCAGTCCGTACGCTCGCCGTGAATCAAGTGCCCGACGACGTCGAATGGGCTCCATGTGCCGACGCCTTCGTCGGCCGTGACCCAGTCATCCGGTGAGCCGCGCAACAGCGCGTCGATCACGATGGGTGTACGCTGCAGCATCGCAATCGCTTCCGTCAGCACGAACGGAACGCCAATCCGATCCGTTTTCTCGCCGATTTGCGACATAACCTAACGATCGACATTGATGAAATCCGCCGCCGTGACGGGGCGACGGATTCCTATTTAGAGGCGCTGGCTGACGGCGAAGATATTCCCTTCCGTATCCTTGAACCATGCAGTCTTCGCGCCGCCGCCGGTCGCTATGCTGTTTCTGGTAATGATTCCCGGAATGTTGTATTCCTCGAAGACGACGCCGCGGCGCTTGAGTTCGGCCACTTCGGCTTCGACATCATCAACCTGCCAGAACGCCTGGCTGGCCTTGGAGGTGCCGGCATTCGGCGTCGGGTAGAGGAACACTTCGGTGCCGCCGCATTCGTAAATCACGCCTCCGGCGTAGTGCTCCTTCGGCGTTAAGCCCACCGACTGCTCATAGAACTTCCGTGCGCGCGAGACGTCAGACGCCGGGATATACGCCCGAATCGGTGCAGTTTTCAGCATACGTACTTCTCTCCCTCACGCTCAACGTAGTCACTGCGTCGAACGCATTCGACGGGAGCGTGCCGCCGCCAATCACCGCGGCACGCGCCCGTCGCCTGTCAGCTCGCCGATGTGCAGCCGCCGGACTTCCAGAGTGTCAACGGTCAGCGTGCGGACACGTCCGCGCTTGATGGCAAACGCGCCAACCGCGACACGTCCGATCGCCAGCGCACCTATCGCGGTGGCGCCCAGCGCGAACGCGCCGAGTGCGACTGCACCAAAACTGAGGGCGCGATTGATGCGCTCCGGCCGACGGTCTTCTACCGCGTTGCGAGCGGACGCTTGAAGCGATCGGAATCCTTCCTGGTCAAACTGCACGTCGTTCATGGTGTATCTCGTTGATCGATGATGGATGTCGCCTCAAACGTACCGAACTACTGATCGAGGAGGCAAGGTCAACCGGGTGGCGACCGATCAGCTCCTGGAACTCGCGTTGTTATGATCGCGCGGTGCGGGCTCGCGACGCGACCGACATGCTCGCTGGCAGCGGCATCGCAGAGCTCGGACCGACGGTCTGGGCTGATCTCGGGTGCGGCGATGGCACCTTTACGCTCGCGCTAGCAGAGGTGCTCGCCCCTGACAGTGTCATTCACGCGATGGATCTCGACGGCTCGGCGCTTCGGAGAATCCCTTCTGCACACAACCGTGTGCGGATCACCCGTCACCGTGGAGACTTCACGAATCTGCCATGGCCATTCGCGGACCTCGACGGTATTTTGATGGCGAACTCGCTGCACTACATCGAGAACCAGGCCGCGTTCATTCGAGCCTGCGAATCGCACATGAAACCGCGGGGGCGTTTCCTCATCGTCGAATACGACACGACCGCGGCGAGTCGCTGGGTGCCCTATCCAGTCAATCACACCAAATTGAGCGACCTGTTCGAACGAGAGGGTTACTCATCGAGAGTGCTGCGGTCACGCCCGTCTATCTACCGCCGCGCTCCGCTGTATGCGGCTGCCATAGAACGCTCCTAAACAGCCGACGGACAGACCAAGATGCTGCTTCCCGCTCATGATTCGTCAGGTCTCTTTCCGGATCGCAAGGGATACGCTTGGTCAGGAGCGGCTCACGCCGCTACTCGAATGTGAGGACCATCAGCGAAAAATCGTCATCGAGCTCCCCCGGGGTCGCAGCCGCCTCATTGACTACGCGGTACAGCCGCTCAGGCTCGGTCACATTCTCGAGCGGCTTCTGCGCGAGTAGCGGCACCAAGTCAGACAAGCCTCGCATCTCGCCGTCCGTGGTCGCCACCTCGCAGACGCCATCGCTGAATACATAGAGCGAGCTGCCGGCAGGAACGAATGTCGTTTGCGATTGATATGGCTGGTCCGGCAGCGCCCCGATGATGATGTCCGAGTCCCCAACAGGTTGCGCGCGCTCACGGGCCGCAGTGACCATGTATGCCGGATGATGGCCCGCGGCCCCATGCGTCAGCCTGCGCGTCCGGGCGTCATACACGCCGTACCACAGCGTGAAATACATGCCGTTGTGACTGGCCATCTGGAACCTGTTGTTCAGGCTGGAGAGCACCTGCGCCGGGTTTTCAAAGTCCACGCCGGGCAACGCCCTCTGGCGCAGGATGTTCATGACCGCCACCGAGTGCATCGCGGCGCCGACGCCGTGGCCCGACACATCCATCAGGTAAAAAACGAAGGTCTCCTGGGTGAGCCAGTAGTACCCGAACGCGTCACCCCCGAGCTGCGCCGATGGAACGAACTGCCAGCTGACACGTACTGGGCCGGTGTAGATGGGCGGAGGCAGGAGCGACAAGACATAATTGCTCGCCTTGAGCAGATCGCGATTCAGTTTCGTCGTTCGCTCCACGTCGCGCCGGCTGCGACGCTCGTATTTGAGGAGCTGACGGCCGACACGAAGCACATCGCCCTCACGCAGGACCGTGGGATCAGCAGTCAGCCGCTCGGGTCCGACGAAAGTCCCATTGGTCGAACCGGCATCCTCCGCAATTATTTCGTTATTACGCCGAAGGACACGCGCATGAAGTCGTGAGACTTCCGAGTCGGTGGCAAACACAATCGTCTGACGGGCGTCGCGCCCGATCGTCAACGGTTCCTCACCGATTTCAACGCATTTTCCGAGTTCGGCTCCCTCGAGGATTACGAGGTAATCGCCCGTGTCTGCGGCCGGAGGGACGTCCTCTAAACGTCGCCCGGCTCCGATCATCGTATGGAGCAGATCTTGTTCGTCGAATGTCGCCATCTATCTTGTGTGGATGTCGCAGCATACGAAACGATCGCCGCGAACGCAACGTGGAATCCGGCGACTACGTCTGACATCGTCATCCGATCGTCATGTCTCGCAGACCAGCAGTCTTCCCGTGAGCTGTCACTCAGTCGGATTACATCGAACGTGGTGACTATTGTCATTGCTTCACGGTACGCAGCAATGAAAGGATCCCTTCATCCCCATGCCTAATATTCAACGTTATTCCCGGGTCGCGCACCCTTGTCGGATCAAACGGTACGTCGCGGGGTTGTGTTCGGCGCTGGTGATCGCGGTCTTCACACAGTCCGGTCAAGGCGCAACGACTGCCGATCCGTTCTCCTTCCGGTCGAACATCGTCCTCACCGGCGACTACGTCCTCGCGGGCGGGCCGATGAACGGCACGACCAGCGGCGGCTACACGACCACGACGATTACGGTTGCGCCGTTGCCGCCCCGCGCCACAGCGGTCGCTGCCTATCTCTACTGGGGCGCAGCCGTGCGCCGGAGGGATCTGGCCGCGGCGACGGACACGTTCTTCCAAGCGGGTGGAGACGCCGCGGCTCATAACGTCACGGCGCTGACGAGACTCCTCAATCCCAGCGGCACTTCCCCGTGCGCGAGTGGGGGCGGCGCCGCAGGCAACGGCAGCGATGCCATACAGTTCGTGTTGTACGAGGCGGACGTGCTCCGATTCCTGAAAGTGGGGGAAGACGGCAGATTCATCCTGAGCAACACCTACACGGTGCGCGTCCGCGACGACAACGGAAACTCCTCCCGCCCGCTTGGCGTCAGCCTCCTCATCGTGTACCGCGATGTGGACAATCCGTCGCTCTCGGCGATCACGATCTATGGAGGTGGGGTCCAGGTGAATCAGGCGAACGATCGGATGGACCAGACGCTCAGTGGGATCACTCAGGCCACCCGGTCGGCGAGTCCGAATGGAAAGTTGAGTCTGATCTTCGCCAACGGTCAGCCCAACTTTTCCGAGAACCTCCGGCTGAACGGAGGCGCTGCCATCGTCAATCCCTTCGTTCACGGATGGGACAATCCGACGTACACGACGGAGCACGACTTCTCGATCTCTCCCGGAGCCACGGCGGCGACGTTTTCTATCGATCGCGAAGGCTTGTCGAACTTCGATTGCCTCAACGGCGGCGTGGCGATCCTCATGGTGAGCCTCGACGACGTGGACCACGACGGCTTGTCGGATCCGGTGGAGGAGAGCAGCGCGGATCCGAACGGGAGCCCATGGGCGCTGCCAACGGGCGAGCCCCTGCCGGACATTCACGAGATGGGCGCAAGCTCCGCGAGGCCAGACCTGTTCGTCGAGTTCGCCGCAATGCGCGCCCTTGCGCCGCAGGTGCAAGGAAAAGGCGGGAATGCGGTGACCGTGCCTGCCCACGATCACACGCCGCCGCCGATCGTGTGGAAAACGGTGGGCGACGCCTTCCTCGCTCAAGGAATCATGTTGCACGTCGATGGAGGCGACGGCTATCCGACCGGCGCCGAGCCTTACATGATCCGGGATAAGGCTGGAAAGGATCTGGCGCGTGGCGGCGAGCTCATCGCGGAGAAGAAATGTGTCTCGACGACCGGACTGCAATGCGAGTTTCCAGACTACGCCGGCGTCGTGAGTTTCGATTTCGGTGCGGCGATGCTCAAAGACGAGCCGGTTCAGGGCAATGGCTCGGAGTTCGCCAAATGGGCCGATGAATACTCATGTCGAACCGGTGGGGCGGTGTGCAGACGACGGTTCGATCGCGGAAGGAAGGGCTTCTTTCACTGGGGCGTGTACGCGCACTGGCGCGGAAAGCCCAGCCTGACCGATCCCACGAAACCGTCCACGAGTTCGGGGGCCGCGCATCTGCCCGGCGATCTCTTCCTGGTTACGCTCGGCGGATGGAGAAGCGACGGTGTCGGGCCGGAAGACGTTGTCGCTTACACCACGGCGCACGAGCTGGGACACAACCTGTACCGAGGACACGGCGGTGATCCGCTCAACGCGCGGGAGTTCAACTGCAACCCCAACTTCCTGAGCGTCATGAACTGGGCCTACCAGGTCGAGGGGTTACTGAACGCGAACGGGGTTCCAGTTCTCGATTTCTCGGGCCAGGTAACGCGGTCGATTAATGAAGGGAACCTTCCTCGGGATCTGGGCACCCTGCCGTACCGCCCCGGCTGGTACGCGCCGCGAAGCAGCGTTCACCAGAGCCTCGAGACGACCCCCGCGAAGCGGCACTGTGACGGCACGGATCTGTCGCCGTTCGAGTTGTCCGAAAACGTCGCGGGCCGCGGGTTCGTACGCGTCAACGGCACGGGCATTCTCGTCACCACGCCGGGAAGCCCGATTGACTGGAATGGGGACCTGAACACCGCCAATGATGCGGCCACGGCGCAGGATGTCACCTTCAACGGTCCGGATGGACCGGCGTACGGCGCCTTGAATGTCCTGAGTGGATCCAACGACTGGACCGCCATCAAGACCATCGGTCTCCGCCAGGTCGGCAGTGGACGCAGTCTGGCTGGATTCTCGTCGGGGTTCGATCCCGGTGGTGGGTTCGACCCAGGAGGGGGATTCGATCCCGGTGGTGGGTTCGACCCAGGAGGTGGATTCGATCCCGGTGGCGGCTTCGATCCGGGTGGCGGGTTCGACCCGGGAGGCGGCTTCGATCCGGGAGGCGGCATTGACCAGGACTACACGACGGCGAACTCGGTCGGCCATCCTCCGCACACGCTCAGGGC
>Ga0114129_10007307_pt1 | contig 15733 bp, 12 predicted proteins | sample RhiMetdeltSRZDD1_FD_80071 | JGI IMG/M metagenome (GOLD analysis project Ga0114129, IMG submission 80071) | Populus rhizosphere microbial communities from Tennessee, USA - Rhizosphere MetaG P. deltoides SRZDD1 (version 2) (version 2) | ecosystem: Host-associated > Plants > Roots > Rhizosphere >... | reverse complement strand
GGCTCGTAGATGTCCTCGATCGCGTCCTTCTCCTCGCTGATCGCGGCCGCGATCGTGTTCAGGCCCACCGGGCCGCCCCCGAACTTGTCGATGATCGTGCGCAGCAGCTTGCGATCGATCTCGTCGAAGCCGTGCTCGTCGACCTCGAGCAGCTTCAGGCCGGCGTGCGCGACGTCCACCGTGATGGCACCCGATGCGCGCACCTGCGCGTAGTCGCGCACGCGCCGCAGCAGCCGGTTGGCGATCCGCGGCGTCCCGCGGGCCCGCCGCGCGATCTCGCTCGCCGCGGCGCCGTCGATCGGGACGTCGAGAATCCGCGCCGAGCGGCGGACGATTTCCTCGAGGTCCACATCGGTATAGAACTCGAGCCGGTGGGTGATGCCGAACCGCGACCGCAGCGGCGACGTCAGCAGCCCGGTCCGCGTCGTGGCGCCGACGAGCGTGAAGCGCTCGAGCGGCACCTTCACCGTCCGCGCGCTCGGTCCCTGGCCGATCACGATGTCGACCTGGTAGTCCTCGAGCGCCGGATAGAGGATCTCCTCGACCGCCGGCGACATGCGGTGAATCTCGTCGATGAACAGGACGTCGTTCGCCTGCAGGTTCGTGACGATGCCGACCAGGTCGCCCGGCTTCTCGATCGCGGGACCCGACGTCGCGCGGACCGGCACGCCGAGCTCGTTCGCGATCACGTAGGCGAGCGTCGTCTTGCCGAGCCCGGGCGGGCCGTGGAGCAGCACGTGATCGAGCGGCTCGCGGCGCTGTCTGGCGGCCGTGATCGCGACGGCGAGGTTCTCGCGGACGCGATCCTGGCCGATGTACTCGTCGAGCTTCCGCGGGCGGAGTCCCGCTTCGTACTGCGCCTCTTCCTCGACGCGGGCCGCCGTTACCTTGCGATCGTCGGTCACCGGGATATCTCGCGCAGGGCCTGCTTCAACAGGCGCTCGAAGCCGGCGTCCGACGCCCGCCCGAGAGTCTTCATCGCGCCGTCGACGGCTTTTTCCGCGAGCGGCCGATGATACCCCAGGTTGATCAGGGCCGAGAGCACATCGTCGCGCATGGCGGGCGCGGGCGGCTCGTCGCCGACGGCGGCCGCGGCGACGTGCGCGCGCGGCAGCCGATCTTTCAGCTCCAGCACGATCCGCTCCGAGGTCTTCTTGCCGATGCCCGGAATCGCGGTGAGCCGCGCGACGTCGCTCTGCTCGATCGCGCGGACGAGCTCGTGCGTCTCGATGCCCGAGAGGACCGAGAGCGCGAGCTTGGGTCCGATGCCGCTGACCGCGATCATCCGCTCGAACAGGTCCTGCTCCAGCCCGGTCGCGAAGCCGTACAGCGCGAGGACGTCCTCGCGCACGTGCGTGTGCACGCGGAGCGACACATCGGCGCCCGTTTCGCCGAGGCCGTAGAACGTGGAGAGCGGCACGGCGACCTCGTAGCCGACTCCGCCGACGTCGACGACGATGCGATTCGGATGCTTCTCGAGGATGCGTCCGCGCAGGTACGCGATCACAGCTTGACGGCGGTATGGACGCGGCCTGTCGAGTGGACGTGACAGATCGCGACGGCGAGCGCGTCGGCTGCGTCGTGCGGCGCCGGCGCGGACGCGAGGCCGAGCAGCAGCTTCACCATGTGCTGCACCTGCGGCTTCTCGGCGCGTCCGTAGCCGACCACCGCGCGCTTGATCTCGGCGGGCGTGTACTCCACCACCGGCACGCCCGCTTCGACGGCGGCGAGCATCGCGACGCCGCGCGCGTGCCCGAGCTTGAGCGCGCTGCGCACGTTGGCGGCGTAGAACACGTTCTCGATGGCGACGCAGTCCGGCCGGCACTCGGCGATCAGCACCGCCAGCCGGGAATGAATCGTCAGGAGCTTCTGGGAAAACGCCGCGAGCGGCGGCGTCGTGATGGCGCCGCACGTCACGATGCGGTGCCGCGACCCGTCGGTTTCGACGCAGCCGTAACCGGTGCGCTCCGACCCCGGGTCGATGCCGAAGATCTTCACGCGAGCGAGGCCTCGATCTCCTTCTGCGAGATGTCGAAGTTCGACGACACGTTCTGCACGTCGTCGTGATCCTCGAGCGACTCCATCAGCCTGATCATCTGCTGGGCCGCCTTGCCTTCGAGCTTGACGTAGTTCTGCGGAATCATCGACACCTTGGCGGTCGCCGGCTCGACGCCCAGGCGCTTGACCGCTTCGTTCACGGACGGGAACGCCTCGGGCGCGCTGAAGACCTCCCAGTTGTCCTCGTCGTCCTGCAGGTCGTCGGCGCCGGCGTCGAGGACGGCGGTCATCAGCTTCTCCTCGTCCGCCTTCGATTTCTCGACGACGATGTAGCCCTTCTTGTGGAACATCCAGGCGACGGCGTTCGGCGCGGCGAGGTTGCCCCCGTGCTTCTCGAGCAGGTGTCGAATCTCGCCGGCCGTGCGGTTCTTGTTGTCGGTGAGCACGTCGATGATCATCGCGGCGCCGCCCGGGCCATACGCCTCGTACTGCGCTTCCTCGTACGACACGCCAGGCTCCTCACCCGTGCCGCGGCGAATCGCCCGCTTGATGTTCTCGGCGGGCATGTTGTTCGCCTTCGCGTCGGCGATGATCGTGCGCAGTCGCGGGTTCATGTCGGGGTCGCCGCCGCCGGCGCGGGCGGCCACCGTCAACTCCTTGATGATGCGCGTGAAAATCTTGCCGCGCTTGGCATCGGCCGCGCCCTTTTTGTGCTTGATGGAATGCCACTTGGAATGACCTGACATGGGGAAAATGCTACACCTTTTTCGCCATCATTATCCATTCGCACGCTCACCGTGCCGCAGATGGCCCAAACGGCTCGAACAGCACGGGTTTCGCGTCGACGCGGTGTTCGGCGACTACCGCGGCCGCGCGTGGGATCCGCGCATCGACGTCTGCCAAGGCCATCTTATCTATACCGTCTTCGTGTACCTTCGTGTCCATCGTGACTTCGTGATGAAAGAATGCTGGGATGAGCGTGACCGTTCGTGATCTCGAGAGCTGGCGCGCCGAGTTTCCCATCCTCGCGCGCACCGTCTACATGATCAGCAACTCGCTCGGCGCGATGCCGCGGCGGACGGCGGCCGACCTCGCCGAATACGCCGAGGCGTGGGCGACGCGCGGCGTGCGCGCGTGGGAGGAGCGCTGGTGGGAGATGCCGATCGAGGTCGGCAACAAGGCCGCGCGGATCATCGGCGCGCCCGCCGGATCGGTGAGCATGCACGAGAACGTCACGACGGCGCACATGGCGGCGCTGTCGGCGCTGCGGCCGGAGTCGCGGCGGCGCCGGCTCGTGTGCTGCGAGATGGACTTCCCGTCGATGGTCTATCTGTATCGCGCGCAGCAGGCCGCCGGTTTCGAGCTGACGATCGTCCCTGCCGAGCCGGATCTCAGCGTGCGCACGGATCGCATCGTCGAGGCGATCGACGAGCGGACCGCCGTCGTCTGCTTCTCGCACGTGCTGTTTCGCACGTCGTACATCATGGACGCGGCGGCGATCACCGCGCGCGCGCACGAGGTCGGCGCGCGCGTCATCCTCGACACCTACCAGTCGGCGGGGATCATTCCGGTCGACGTGACGGCGCTGGGCGTCGACTTCGCCGTCGGCGGCTGCCTGAAGTGGCTGTGCGGCGGGCCGGGAAATGCATTTCTCTACACGCGGCCCCATCTGTTGAAGACACTCAAACCGTCGTTCACCGGCTGGCTCTCGCATCAACGGCCGTTCGCGTTCGACATCGGGCCGTTCGACGACGCAGTGCGGCACGACGCGATGCGGATGATGAACGGCACGCCGGCGATTCCCGCGTACTATGCCGCCCTCGCCGGCCTCGACATCATCCACGAGGTGGGGGTCGACCGCATCCGCGCGCAGTCGCAGCGGCTGACCGGCCGGCTCCTCGCGCTCGTCGATCGGTACGGGTTCGGGTCTGCGGCCGCGCGCGATCCCGAGCGGCTTGCGGGCACCGTTGCCGTCGCCGTCCCTGACGCCGCCGCTGTGTCGCGCACGCTCAAGGCGCGCGACTTCGTCGTCGATTACCGGCCGCCGGTCGGCATCCGGATCTCGCCGCACTTCTACAACACGATGGACGAGATCGATCGCATCATGGCGGAGATCGCCGACATCGTGACGAAGAAGGACTACGCGCCGGAAACGCTGAAGACGCTCGTCACCTGAGTCAGTCGGAGACGGCGAGCTCGCCGGGAACGATCGGCTTGGTCCGCGGCAGTCGGCCGAGCCGTGCGAGATTCCCGACGAAGGCGAGAATCCCCACGAACACCGCGAGCTTGATCGCGGCGCCGGCGCGCGTCTGCGGCAGGACCTTCCACATCAGCCACAGCGTCGGCTGGGCCCAGCACACGGCCCAGACCGATCCGTAGAAGTACCGCCGCTCGTGCCCTTCACCCTTCGTCGACGCCTTGACACGCGGCAGCCGACCGAGCGCGCCGAGGATCCAGAAGGTTCCCGCGAGCGGGAAGTAACCCCAGCGATAGATCTGTTTCAGATACCAGCGGCCGCTCGCGATGGCGACGAGCAGGCCGACGATGTTGAGCGCCGCAAACGTCACCGCCTCGCTCCACGCGACCGTGTAGCAGAGGCGGCGGTAGAGCGGGTTCGGGCGGTCCTCCGTGAAGCGGATGATGTAGGGCTTCGGCTCGACGCCTGGCAGACGGCCGCGCAGTCCCGCGATGCCGGTGCCGACGAGCACCACGGTCAGCCAGAGCGCCATCCTCGCATCGAACCCGCGCTCGAAGAGATCGAACGTGAGCGGACCGGGCGCGATGAAGAACACGAAGATCCAGATCGGCCAGTGGTTGAATCGGTAGTACAGCTTGTTCCGATCGCGAATCTTGCGCTCGGATGCGTACTCGACGGGAATGGCTGCCACGAAGCTCCACGGCGCGGCCGCCGCTTCTTCGCGCCGCGCGATTTTTTCTTCGATGTGGACGCCCTGTCGGCGCCCGTGCTCGGCCGTTTGGGGCGCGTCGTATCGGACGGCCGATGAGTATACCGCGTGGGCGGAATCTGCGGCGTCGCGCCCCACATGCCGCGGCGGAACGCCTGCGCCTCCGCTTCCGCCGCCTTCAGCTCCTGCAGGCGCGTCAACGGGACGCGCGCGGTCACACGGGCCAGGCCGTCGCGCACGAGCGCGGCGTTGACGAAGAGGCCGTCCTCGCGCAGGACGTACGCGAGCCGTCGATCGTACGCGTCGAGTGGGACGCCGTCGTACTCGAGCCGCACCCAGCGGTGCAGGACGAGCGCGCTCAAGCGGTCGCGCGCTTCCTGGCCGAAGGGCGCCGAGGTGTCGAAGCCGCGGCCGGTCTCCGGCGCGTCGATGCCGAGCAGGCGCACGCGGCCCAGGGTCGCCACGTCGATGGTGTCGCCGTCGATCACCGCTCGGACCAGGACCGGATCCGACCGGACGGCCGGCGTCGCAGTTGTTGCCATGCTCGCGACCGCGAGCGTGATCAGAATCTGCATACACGAGCTCCTTTCGCAAGCAGTTAGGAGGATCGTGTTTTCGCGGTGCAAACCGTCGGCCGCCGTGGGGACAGGTCCCCAGCTACCCGACGAACTTGTACCCGAGGCCGTGGATCGTCAGGATGAATTCCGGCGACTTCGGATTGGCCTCGAGCTTCTGACGGAGACCCGCGACGTGAACGTCGACCGTCCGCGTGAGCGGCATCTCGTCGTATCCCCACACGTCGGACAGCAGCTCGTCGCGCGACAGCGTCGCGCCGCGGTGCTCGATGAAGTGGCGCAGCAGCCTGAACTCCCGCGCCGACAGCTCGATCGCACGGCCGCCGCGCGTCACCGTCGCCTGCCGGAAGTCGACGACGACGTCGCCGAAGCGGTAGGTTTCGCCGCCCGGCTGCGCGCCGGACCGCCGGCGCAGCAGCGCCTCGAGCCGCGCCATCAGCTCCGGCATCTCGAACGGCTTGGTCAGGTAGTCGTCGGCGCCGAGCTTGAGGCCGACCACCTTGTCGACCAGCTGCCCGCGCGCGGTCAGCATGAGGATCGGCGCGTCGACGCCGCGCCGGCGCGCCTCGCGGCACACGTCGAAGCCGTTCATGCGCGGCAGCATCACGTCGAGGACGATGAGATCGTACGCGCCGCTCGACGCGCGCCCGAGGCCCGCCTCCCCGTCCGCCGCGGTGTCGACCGCGTACCCTTCGCTCGTCAGCCGGTCGGTGAGCGTCAAGCGGAGGCCGGCTTCGTCTTCGACCAGCAGCACGCGCGGATTCAGCGTCGCGTCGACACGCATCGCGCTCATGCCGACGCGTCGCGCGGCGCCGCCATCGCCGCCGGCGATTCGACGCGGTCGCCGACCGGCAGCTCGATCGTCACGGTGGTGCCCTCGCCGGCGCGACTCTCGACGCGAATGTCGCCGCCATGCGCGTCGACGGCGTGCCGGACCACGGCCAGGCCAATCCCGGCGCCTCGAATCTGCGCGTCGGCCGCGCGCCGGCCGCGGAAGAACGGCTTGAAGATCTGCGACAGCTCGTCGGCGTCGATCCCGATGCCGCGATCCGCGATCGCGATGCGAAGCCGGCCGCGATCGACCGTCGCCGTGACGTCGACGCGCGACCCGCCGTTGCTGTACTTGACCGCGTTGCCGATCACATTCTCCAGCGCCGACTGCAGCGCGTCCGCATCCCCGACGATCGGAGGCAGCGACGCCGGCGCGTGCACGACGACCTCGATGCCGCGCTCGCGCGCCTCGATCCGCGCGCCCGCCGCCGCCGCACCGATGACGCGCGCCGTGCCGACCTCGGCGCGCCCGCGCGCGGTCGTGCCAGACGTCATGCCGGCGAACCCCATCACGCGCTCGACCATGTCGGACAGCCGGCGCCCTTCGCTCGAGATGAGCGCGCCGTAGCGTTTCACCGCCTCATCGCCCGAGACGAGGCCGTCAGACAGGTTCTCGCCCGCCGAGCGGATGACCGCCAGCGGCGTCCGCAGCTCGTGCGACACCGCCGCCACGAACTCGATCTGCTGGCGCGCGAGCCGCTGCTGCCGCTGGGCGGACGCGACGATCAGGACGAAGCTGGCGCCAAGCAGGCCGAGCACGCCCAGTCCGATCGCGAGGTTCCGCCGGCGCGACCCGGCGACGATGGCGTCGAGCGGTCCGCTCGCGTAGCGCACGCGCGCCTGCCAGGCGCCCGGCGCGTCAGGGCCGCCGACGAGCATCCGCCCGAGCGGTCCGCCCTGGCCGCGGCGCACGACGGTGATCGCCATCTTCGTCGCCGTCACGCCGAGCGCGCGGCTTGACTCGGCGGGGGCGTTCGGCAGGTTGAACCGCGCGAGCTCGTCGAGCCGCAGATCGAAGAGGCCCGTGGTCACGTCGGCACTCGACGCGGCGAGCGGCGGCTGCGACTCGGACGTGTAGACGACCTGTTTCGGATCGTCGCGGCGGACGATCGTCACGACGTACTCGGCGGCGAAATACCGCGCGACGAGCGGCGCGACAACCTGGCGGCGCAGCGCCTCCGCGTTCAGCACCACGATGACGGCGCGCGTCACCCCGCCGGTCAGCGCCTTGTACTCGATGCGATCGGCCGCGCCGACGTGCGTCACGAACGGCGTGTGAATGATGAGCGCGGGAATCGATGCGTCGATCGCGTCGGGCAGCACGGGCATCGGCGCGCCGGCGGCCTGGATCTCGACGTTGCGGACGCGCCACTTCTCGAGCGCCGGAATCCACGGCGCCGGCGCCAGCGTGCCGCGTTCCGGATCGAGCTTCCGCAGCGTCGCCTCCGACCGGTCGTCCGGCGCGAGCAGATACACGGCGTCGACGACCGACGGCGCGGCAGACGACGCCTTCCACCGCGTCCACGCATCGGCCATCGTCCGGTCCGGACGCTCGGCGAGCTGTCGGCCCTCGACCTGAAACGCGAGATAGATGCGCGTCAGCTCGCGGTTGACGGCATCGCTGAAATCCGACGCGCGCGTGCGCAGGCCCGACCGCATGCGCTCGCGCTCGGCCTCGCTCACGTCGCCGAGCCAGCGGTACTGCAGCGTCCCGAGCGCGGCCAGCAGGATCAGCAGGACGGCGGCCGCCGGCAGGTGCCATGACACGCGGGACATGTCATCACTTTACGCGACCTGGCCCGCGAATGGTTCCACACATCGCATCCGCCGCGATGATTGCGGCGGTTCTCACGTCACTTTTTACAAAGCTAACAAAACGATTGCCGAGAGATAACAACTTCGACGCCGCGTCCTCGTCATACTCGCTGAACAAGTGAGGTGACGGATGTCTCGGATGCTGACCTGGCTCTTCTCGCTCTTCCTCGCGCTCGCCGGACTCGTCGCTCAGGCGGCGGGCGATACCAAAGCCGCCGAATTGATCGCGAAGGCGCGCGCCGCGATCGGCGGCGACGCGAACCTTTCGAAAGTGCTCGGGCTGTCGTGCGCCGGCACACTGCAGCGCGCGGTCGGCGATCGCCAGGTCAGCGGGGAGCTGACCATCGATCTGCAGCTGCCCGACAAGCTGCTGCGGTCCGAAAGCGTCAGCCCGCTGGGCGACGTGACGCTCGTGACCGAGCAGGGCATCAACGGCGACAAGCTGCTGCGCAGCTCGAAGATGCTGAACGCGCCGCCTGGCGCCGTCATCCGGACGCCGCCGCCGCCGGCGGCGGGCAGCGACGCCGAAGCGCAGGCGCTGCGCAACTCGCGCGCGGAGTTGGTGCGCTTGGCGATCGCGATGTTGCTGTCGCCGCCTTCGTCGCTGCCTGTGGAATTCAGCTACGGCGGCGAAGCCGAGGCGCCGGACGGCAAGGCCGATGTCGTCGATGCGAAGGGCGCCGGCAGCTTCGCCGTGCGCCTCTTCTTCGACAAAGCGAGCCACCGGCCGCTGATGGTCAGCTATCGCGGCGTCGCGCCGCGCATGGTGGTGCAAACCCAGACCGGCGACGCGCCGCCACGGAGCGGACACGGCGACGCGCCGGCGGCCGAGGTGCGGCCGGCGCAGGAACAGGTCGAGATCACCCTGTTCCTCGACGACTACCGCGACACCGGCGGCGTCCTGCTGCCACATCACATCGTCCGATCGGTCGGCGGGCAGACGAACGAAGAGTGGACGTTCAAGACGATCAAGGTGAACCCTGCGTTCAAACCGGACACCTTCAACAGGTAGGGCTCGCGAACGGTGTAGCGCGAGGCTTCAGCCGAGCGGGAGTTTCCATGCGTTCGTTTCTCTTCCTGGTCTTCGTTCTCGCGGCCTCGGCGCTCGACGCGCAGACGCGGGGCACGCTGCGCGTCACCGTGGTCGACCCGAGCGGCGCGGTGATCGTCGGCGCGCACGTCACGATCGAGCCGTCGACGCCCGGCGCGCACCTGACCGCGCTCGACACCGGCCCCCGCGGCGAGGCGGCGTTCGACGGCCTGACACCCGGTCGCTACGCGCTGCACGTCGAAGCCGCCGGCTTCGAGCCGACCGACGTCAAGGACGTCCGCGTCCGCCCGGGCGACAACCGGCGCGAGGTGAAGCTGCCGATCGCGAAGCTGGTCGAACGCGTCGACGTCGGACGCGATCCGCGCGACACAGGCCTCGACCGCCGCGGCGACGCGTTCGCGACCGTGCTCGGCCAGGCGGAGATCAACGAGCTGCCGGACGATCCGGAGGAGATGGAACAGGCGATCAGGAACATGGCCGGACCCGGCGCGACGATCCGCATCAACGGCTTCCGCGGCGGCCACCTGCCCCCGAAGGATCAGATTGCGCAGATTCGCTTTCGCCGGAACATGTTCGCGGCCGACGCCCACGAGCCCGGCTTCATGTCGGTCGACATCGTGACGAAACCGGGCATCGAGCGGTGGCGCGGGGCGACGACGCTCGGGTTTCGCGACGCGGCCCTCAACGCGCGGAACGCCTTCGCGCCGGTCAAGGGCGACGAGCGGCACGAGCGCTACGGCCTCTCGCTGAACGGCCCGATCTGGGCGAAGCACACGTCGCTCGCGATGTCGGCCGACGGCGTCGACGCGTTCGACTCGCAGACGATCGTGGCCGCGCTGCCCGGCGGCCGCTTCGCCGACACGGTTCGAAAGCCGACCGACTCGTTCAACGTCACGACGCGCGTCGAGCACGCGCTGACGCCGGCGCAGACGATCCGGGCGGAGTTCCAGCGAAACCATTCGACCGCGGACAATCTCGGCGTCGGCGATTTCGATCTGCCGGAACGTGGCTATCGACAGGCGCGCACCGAGCAGCTGTTCCGTCTGTCCGCGTCGGGATCGCTGCGCAGGTCGCTCTTCAACGAGATGCGCGTCCAGTACCGCGCAAACGACGTGGCGCTGACGCCGGCGTCGAGCGCGCCCGCCGTGCTCGTGCTCAACGCGTTCGACGCCGGCGGCGCGCAGATCGACGGCCGCCGCACGTCGGGCGAGCTCGAGCTCGCCGACGATCTGGACTTCGCGCTGGGCAAACACGCGGTGCGCACCGGCTTTCTGCTCGAGCGCGGCCGCTACCGATCCGACGAGCGCCGCAACGCCGGCGGGACGTTCACGTTTGCGAGCCTCGACGCCTTCGCGGCGGGACTGCCCACTACCTTCACACGCAACATCGGCGACCCGCGCGTGTCGGTCGAGCAAACCGAGCTCGGCGTGTACGTGCAGGACGATTTCCGCGCGCGCAAGGATCTGACGCTCAGCGCGGGCGTGCGGCAGGAGTATCAATCGACCATCGGCGGCTGGCATCTCGGACCGCGCGGCGGCTTCGCGTGGTCGCCGTTCAAGAGCGGCAGGACGACGATCCGCGGCGGCGGCGGCTTGTTCTTCGACTGGTTCGATGCGGCCTCCTACGAGCAGGCGGTGCAGCTCGACGGCACGCATCAGCGGATCGAGACGATCGTCGGACCCGGCTACCCCGACGCGACGCTCGGCGGACGCGCGACCGTGCTGCCCGGCGGCCGGATCACGCTGTCGCGTCCGCTCACGCAGCCGCAGATCCGCGAGTCGCTCGTCGCCGTCGAGCAGATTCTGCCCTTCGAAGTACGGCTGAACACGATGTACGTCCATCGGCAGGGCCGGTATCAGCTGCGCGGCGTCAACGTCAACGCACCGATCGGCGGTGTGCGGCCCGATCCGACCGCCGGCGCGATCACGGAAGTCCGATCGACGGCCTCGTCGCAGTTCGACGCGCTGATCCTGAACGTCAACTATGCGAATCCCGCGCGGCGGATCTTCGTCGCCGCGAACTACTCGCTGGCGCGGTCGATCAACGAGGCCGACGGCCCGTTCGGCCTCCCGGCGGACAGCCTGAACCTCGCCGCGGAGCGCGGTCCCGCGCCGGGAGATGCACGGCATCGGTTCATGAGCTTCGCGAACATGCCGCTCGGCAGAGCGTTTCGCCTCGGCACGTCGGTCCGCATCCAGTCCGCGCTGCCCTACAACATCACCACGGGCCGCGACGACAACGGTGACACCGTGAGCAACGATCGGCCGGCCGGCGTGACGCGCAACAGCGCGCGCGGCCGGGCGACGGTCGACCTCGGCGCGCGCGTGAGCTGGTCGCACGGCTTCGGCACCAGACCTCCCGGCCCGCAGGGGCCGCAGGTCCACATCATCCGCGGCGGCGAGGCCGATCCGCTGGCCGGCATGAGCGGCGCGAGCCTCGCGAACAAGCGGCTCGGCCTGGAGCTGTACGCGCAGGCGTACAACCTGCTGAACCACATGAACGCGCTGCGCTTCAGCGGCGTGGCGACGTCGCCGTTCTTCGGTCAGCCAATCGCGGCGGCGCCGGCCCGGCGGGCAGAAGTGGGCGCGCGAGTGACGTTCTGATCGCGCGCGCGACGTGCGTCGTGCGAGGTGCGACGTGCGTCAGCGAAATGCGTATAACGCGATTCCTGTCGCGACGGCGACGTTCAGCGAATCGACCTCGGGACGAATCGGGATGCGGACGCGGACGTCCGCAGCGTCCTCGACGGCCGGCGTCAGCCCGGCCCCCTCGGTCCCGAGCACGAGCGCGATGCGCCCGCCGGCGAGCCGCGCCGCCGCGACCGCGAGGTCCTCGGCCGGCTCGCGCGGCGTGAGCGCGACGATCGTGAATCCGCCGGCGCGAATGGTCGCCAGCGCCTCGGGCCACCGCTCGTCGCGCGCGAACGGCACGCGCAGCGTCGCGCCCATCGACGTCCGAATCGCCTTCCGATAGAACGGATCGCTGCATCCCGGGCTCAGCACGACGCCGCCGACGCCGAACGCGGCCGCGTTGCGAAAGGCGCCCCCGATGTTGTCGGGATTCGCGATCTCTTCGAGGACGACGAGCCGCCGCGCGCCCCGCGCGATCGCGTCGACCGACGGGTCCGGCGGCCGCCGCGCCAGCGCGAGACAGCCGCGGTGAATGTTGTAGCCGGTGAGCCCGCGGAATTCCTCCGCCGCGCAGACGAACACTGGGACCTCCGGCGGCAGGCGCGACAGCGCGGCCGCCAGGCTCGCACGCGCCGCCTCGGTCACGAGCACCGATCGGACCTCGTACCGCGCGTCCTCGATCAGCCGGCGCACCACCAGGCGGCCTTCGGCGACGAAGAGGCCGCGACCGCGCACGAGCTCCGGCTCGCGCACGTCGCGGTAGTCGGCGACGCGCGGATCGCCCAGGCCGTGGATCCGTTCGGTGTCCATCAGACGTCTGCGTGTATCAGTAGCCGCGCATCACTCGCGCATCACTCGCTTGACGTCATCCCCAGGACGATGGCATCGTCGTCCAGATGACGGCCGACGAGTACTTCTACGATCCGGACGAGACGAATCGCAAGCGTGAGCTGGCCTGCGGCATTCTGCGGGAGCCGCCGGCGCCGTTCTACTCGCACCAGCGACTTTCGCTGCGGGTTGCGCGGCTGATCGCGGATCACGTCGAGCCCCGGCAGCTTGGCGAGGTCGTCACCGCGCCGATCGATGTCGTCCTCGACTACGATCGGGCCCTCATCGTCCAGCCGGACGTACTGTTCATCGCCGCGGACCGGCTGTCGATCGTCAATCGGCAGGTCTGGGGCGCGCCCGATCTCGCAGTGGAGATCCTGTCTTCAGCAACTGCGGCCTACGAACGCCTCGACAAGTACGGCTGGTATCGAGAGTACGGCGTTCGCGAGTACTGGATCGTCGATCCGTTCACCGAATCGGTCGTCGTGTGCGACTTCACCGGGAGCGAGCCGGCCCGACGAGCGTTCAGCGGAACGGACGCGATTCGCTCGACCGTCATTCCCGACTTCAACACGGCCGTCGCCGCGCTGTTCCTGTAGCGCGTCCTACTTTTTTCACGAGCTCGACGCGGCGGTTCAGCCTCGCGGCCAGGTCAACGCTCCGGCGGACGATCTCGTCTAAGCCCGGGAGTGTTCATGCACCAGCTCGGGCGGGATGTCCGCTACGCGTGGCGCGGCCTGCTGCGGTCGCCCATCTTCACGCTCGTCGCGCTGACGTCGATCGCGCTCGGCATCGGCGCCAATACCGCGATCTTCACGCTCGTCGACGAAGTCCTGCTGCGGATGCTGCCGGTCAGGCACCCGGAGCAGCTCGTCCTGTTCAGCGGCCCGCGCAACCACTACGGCAACAACTCGGGCGGCAACATGCTGTCGTTCCCGATGTACGAGGACTTTCGCGACAACTTCGTCGATCGCGGCGACGAGCCCGCGCTGCCGCGCGTCAGCCTGCCCGTGCCGAACGCCGCAACGACGCCGCGGATCTTCACCGGCCTCTTCGCGCGGCGCACGATCGCGATGAACGTCGGCATCGCCGGTCAGACCGAGCGCGTCCCCGGCGAGCTCGTCACGGGCACGTATTTCCCGGTGCTCGGCGTCGGCGCCGCCCTCGGGCGCGTGATCACGCCGGATGACGATCGCGTGAAGGGCGGCAGCTTCGTCGCCGTATTGAGCCACTCGTACTGGCGCAACCGCTTCGGCGCGGATCCAGCGATCGTCGGACAGCGCGTCACGGTCAACAACCATCCGTTCACCATCGTCGGCGTGTCGGAGCCGGGCTTCGACGGCCTCGACATCGGCTATGCGCCAAGCGTGCGCGTGCCGATGATGATGAAAGCGCAGATGACGCCGAGCTGGGACGACATGGAGAACCGGCGGAGCCGCTGGGTCAACGTGTTCGCGCGTCTGAAGCCCGGTGTCACGATCGAGCGGACCAGGCCCACGCTGCAGCCGTTCTTCCAAGGGCTGCTCGAAGCCGAGGTCCTGGAGCCGGCGTTTCGCGACACCAGCGTGTACACCCGGGAGCAGTTCCTGAAGGGGCAGATCGACGTGCTGCCGGCCTCCCAGGGACGCTCGCCGATCCGCCAGCAGTTGTCGCAGCCGCTGCGGATGCTGATGGGCATCGTTGCGGCCGTGCTGCTGATCGCGTGCGCGAACGTCGCCAGCCTGCTCATCGCGCGGGCCGCGTCGCGGCAGAAGGAAATCGCCGTTCGCCTGGCGCTCGGCGCGAGCCGCGCGCGCATCGTCAGCCAGCTGCTCGTCGAGAGCGTCATGCTCGCGGCGATCGGCGGCGGCCTCGGCCTGGCGGTCTCGTGGTCGACGACCAGGTTTCTCCTCGGGTTCCTGCCGCGGTCGGACACGCCGCACGTCATCGCCGGCGCGATCGACGAGCGCGTGCTCGGCTTCAACTTCGCGCTGTCGCTCGCCACCGGGCTGCTGTTCGGCCTCGTGCCGGCCATGCGATCCACGCGGCCCGATCTCGCGCCGACGCTCAAGGACCAGGTCGGCTCGGTGGCCGGCGGCGGCGTGCGGTTTCGCAAGGCGCTCGTCGTCGCGCAGGTCACCATCTCGGTGCTGCTGCTCGTCGGCGCCGGACTGTTCATTCACAGCCTTCGCAATCTGCGTCAGCTGGATCTCGGGCTGGCGACCGAACGCCTGCTCGCGTTCAACGTGTCGCCCGCGCTGAGCGGCTACACGCCGGTCCGCGCGAGGCGCTTCGAGATGCAGCTGGCGGACCGCGTCGGGGCAATGCCGGGCATCGGCTCGGTCGCGTACGCGCAGGTCGGGATCCTCGAAGGCAACGAGTGGGACAGCTCGATCACCGTCGAAGGCTACGCGGCGCAGCCGGGGGAGAACATGAACCCGTACTGCAACGCGGTCAGTCCCGGCTACTTCAGGACGATGGGGATTCCGCTGGTGCTCGGACGCGACTTCGACGAACGCGACGTGCGGATGGTCGACGGGGATGCCAGAGTGGATGGTCCGCCCCCGTACCGCGTCGCGATCGTCAACGAGAGCTACGCGAAGCACTACTTCGGCGACCGCAGCCCTCTGGGCCGCCACATCGGGTTCGGCATCAATCCGGGGACGAAGACGCCGATCGAGATCGTCGGCGTGGTCAAGGACGCGAAGTACACCGGCGTCCGCGACGACATCCCCCGCACCGCGTATTTCGCGTTCCTCGAAAACGACTTCGCGGCCGCCGCGGTCGTCTACGTGCGGACGACGAGCGCGCCCGACGCGGCGTTCGGATCGATTCGACAGATCGTGCGGCAGCTCGATGCGAACATCCCGATCTACAACCCGCGGACCCTCGAGCACCAGATCGACACGTCGCTCCTGAACGATCGCCTGATCGCGACGCTGTCGACGGCGTTCGGCGTACTGGCCACGCTGCTCGCGGTGATCGGTCTCTACGGCGTGATGGCCTATACCGTGACGCGGCGCACGCGCGAGATCGGCGTGCGCATGGCCCTGGGCGCCGAGCCGGGCCACGTCCTGTGGCTGGTGATGCGCGAGGTGCTGTGGCTGGTCGGCTCGGGCG